>WNGF01008305.1_pt1 | contig 22849 bp, 20 predicted proteins | sample 5400641 | NCBI WGS metagenome assembly WNGF01 (sample SAMN13153371, study PRJNA577476) | soil metagenome | isolation source: 80 cm soil or saprolite under grassland replicate 2 | place: USA:California | collected 2016-06-15 | reverse complement strand
AAGCGCGGCAAACTCAACGAGCCAGACACCGCCGGGGTATGTTCCTTCGAGGGCGAGCTGCGTGGCGACTTCGAGTGCCAGGCGCGTCTTACCAGCACCGCCCGCGCCAGTCAGCGTCAGCATGCGCGTGCCGCCAAGCAGGTCGCGAGCGCGCGCGAGCTCTTCTTCGCGCCCGACAAAGCTGGTGAGCTGCACGGGCACGTTGTGCAGGATAGCGCCAGGCTGTCCGGCCCTGCTCCGCGCCGCGGATTGCTGACTCAACCATGGGCGGTCGGATCCCCGTTGTACTGGTTTCCCCCACCCGCTGGCCAGCGCGAACCCCGCAAGATACCTACCGAATACCGAAATTCAGCAATGTCTCGTTCGCCTGAGTCCGCGAGCCTGGTCATGCCATCCGCTATCGGGTGGACACCACAAGTGAGGCCTCGTGTCATGTGGCCATCAGCCAGGTGGGTTCAAGGTATGTTTGGGCGCGATGGTTCGTTGGCGCGCCGAGCGGGGTGGCAGACGATGCTGTCACTCGCGCTAGCGCTGATGCTCGTCAGTCCGTTAGTCGCCCAGGCACAGCAACCGATCAACGCGCAGCCACTCACGGCCGAGAGCATCGCTCTGTTGGCCGCTGAAGTCGGGCCGGAATGGTCGACCAGCCGGCACCAGACAAGGAGCGTCGATGGCACAGAGGTGTACGTGGTTCTGTACACGGCGCCCACAGGCAGAACAGTGCGGATAACGACCGCGGTAGCCCAGAGCGCCGAGTACGCCGAGGCGGTCATCTCGTTCCTGCGCTATGAGTTGCAGGACATGGGCGCCACGATCGTCTCCGTTCAGGACCAAGGTTTCGGCGATGGCCGCGCATTCAAAGCCCAGGGTGGCGATGGCAACACGATGCTCGTGTCCCACTTGTTCCGGGTGCGCCATCTGCTTGCCGCGGTCGACTACCAGGGGGCCGCCGCTGCGACCGACGTTCAGGCGCAGGCACTCGCGCTCGCGCGGCGGCAGGAAGCGAAGCTCTTCGCGGTCTTTGCACCGCCTCCGCAGCCGACCCCAACGCCAGTGCCAACCGCTGTGCCGACGCCGACGCCGGCAGCAGTCGTTGCTCCGGCTCCGCCTCCTCCAACGATGGTTGCACTCCCCCAGACCGAACCGTATTGCCGGGCCGTTGAGCATCCACAGTTCCGATTCGGCTTCGCGACCCTGCAGCAACAACTTGGAACCCGCATGGGCTCGCCGACCTCGTGCGAGTATGGCGATCCGGGTGGCTCTGCCGACACGCTGCAGAACACCACAACGGGACTCGGCTTCTACCGGCAGCGAAGCAACACGCCCACGTTCACCACGGGTTTCGAACATTGGGCAATAACTGCGACCGGCACGGTGTATTGGACTGGCGACAGCATCGATCCACCGGCGACAGCCAGCATCTTTGAGCAATAAGGAGATGACGCCGGTGATCATCCAGGTCCTCGCCGTGACCGCGCTGCTGGCTGGCAGCGCGGTCCCCGCACAGGCCGTCTCAGCACAGAGCGAGGTCCAGTGTGTTGGCTTTCCTCTTTTGCTGGTGTGCGGCGCAAGATGACGACGCCGTCCGCGTGCTGGATCACGACACTGCCCGGCGCACAGCGCCGGGTCGCGCGGTGCACGGTCTCGAGCACCGCCTGGCGACCCATGCCGCTGAAGAAGCGCGGTAAATCGTCAGGCTGGGCGACCAGCAGGTCCCATGGTCGGAACAGATCGATGCCCAGCATGCTCGCCTGCAGCGAGGTCTCGGCGCCCGACGAGTTGAACAGGTCGCGCAGGAAGTCGGAGCGCAAGCGCATCTCACCTTCGAGGACGGCCCGCTGCTTCAGTAGCTCCAGCGCCAGGATCAAGGCCGCCTGTTGCAGAACGACGTTGTGTAGCTCCTGGATGGGCGTGGTTTCTTCGGCGATGGTCAGGTACCCGAGGAGCTCGGTACCGGCCAGGATCGGCGCCATCAGCCGCCGCTCGTCCATTCCGTGCTCAGGGAAGGGTGGGAACAGCACTGGCCGACCTTCGGCCGCCACTCGTCTGAACTGCGCGCCAGCGACCGGATCGTCGAGGACTTCGCGGGCGGTGCCACCGCGCAGCATCGTTTCGCGACGATGACGGTCGCCGTGTTCGGCATCGGGTGCGCCGGCGATGAAGTGGAACAGCGGGTCGGCGACGGCGACTGGATTGGTCAAGAGCTCAGAGAGTCGTTCGACCATCGTGGCGATGCCGCCGCCGCGCAGCATCACCTGCAGGAGCTCGTTCTGGATGCGAAAGGCCTCCTGGAAGGCGTCGGTGCCAAGAGATGTCACGTCTCGGCCGCCAGCGTACGGCTCGCCTCCCTCGGCGTAAAGTCAGCCGCCAGGCTTGGGCGCTGCTCGGTCAGGCGGGGATGATCGGCAGCACCAGGCGAGACGGGTACTGGACGCTATGCAGAATGCGCTGCACGGCTGGCTGGAGATGCGTGCCGGTGGCCAGATCCTCGCCCGAGTTCAGGTTGCGATCGAAGCGCGGGAAGTTGCTGCTGGAGACCTCGAGTCGGATGCGGTGGCCGGACTGGAACACGTTGACGGTTTCCCAAAGCGAGATGGTGTAGTGGTAAACGCGGTCCGGCTCGATTGGGGTGGGCTGTTCGAGCGAGTCGCGGAAGCGGGCGCGCACGATGCCTTCGCAGATGTTGATCGCCAGACCAGACGGATGCACGTCGACAAGCGTGGCGGTGAAGTCGGTATCAACGGCGCTCGAGGCGGCGTACAGCGAGAGCTCAACCGGCCCGGTGACTTCGACGTCGTCAACCAGGGGATCCGTAGAAAAGACCAGGACGTCGTCGCGATCTTCGAGGCTCTGCCGGTCGCGTGGGCCGGTCTTCTCGGCGAACATGCTCTGCCCGCCCAGCGTGGGCAGCGGATCGGCGGGGTCATACGTGAACGAGTCAGCAGGCTCCTCATGCGGTTCAACCATGCTGAGCGCACCATCACCCGACCGCGAATTGGCATGCCCTCCGGAATGCAAGTAGAACGGCGTAAACACCGTCCGCGCGAGCGGCCACTCTCGCTCGAAGCGCCACACGTTGCGGCCCATCACGAACAGGTGCAGCGGCGGCTCGTCGTCGACGCCGTTGGGGGCATCTTTGAGGCGGCGGTCATACCAGCGCCGGTGCAGCTCCGGAATATTGACGTGCGCGGTCTCGGTGAAATCAATATCGCCGAATCGCTCCGAGCTCCCAATCAAACCGTGGCTCCACGGGCCGACGACCAGCTTGGTCTGGGCGCGCGTGGCCGTGCTCCGCGCGGACGTCGTCCAGCCCTTGAAACATTTGAACTGCTCGTGAATCAGGTTGTCGTACCAACCGGTCAAGAACATGGCCGGGGTATCAACTTCGGGATACCTGAACTTCATGCTGTACGACTTCCAGTAGTCGTCGAACGTCGGATGGCTGAGGAAGAACGCGTACTGGGGTCGGTCCGTCACACCGTCGAGGGCCTTGACGAGCGGCAGTCGTCGGTACATGCGGTCAGTGTCGACATAGGACCACGGCGTGGTTTGCAGGTTGCGGTTCCCGAGATGACCGAAATTGACCGTGTTCTGTAATTGGAGCACACCGTCGCAGAAAATGTGTCCGTAGTTGTCCTCCTGGTTGGCGCATGGCACCAGCGCCTGCACATAGGGGCTGTGTAATGCCGCCGGCAGGATCTGGGTGAAGCCCACATACGAAATGCCGAAGGTGCCGATGCGGCCGTTGCACCATGGCTGGACGCCGACCCACTGCTGGGTGTCATAGCCGTCTTCGGTCTCGCACAGGTAGGGCGTCCAGGTTCCGTCTGAGTCGTAACGCCCGCGACAGTCCTGCAGGACGACGACGTAGCCGTGCTCGACGAAATCGAGCGCCCAGGCGACATACCGTTCGTCCTGGTTGTCGTACGGGGTGCGACACAAGAGCGCCGGCAACCGGCCGGCGCCCCGGGGGCGATATACATCTGCGGACAGGCACGTCCCATCACGCATTGGGACTTTCACGTCGATCTGGACGTCAACGTCAGGCATGGCTCACTGTCGAGTGTTCGGCCGCGCCGACTGCGCGGTCAAGGGTACGAAACACCAGTCCGTGGGGCGTCGCGCTGCCACAACCCGCCAGTTCCTGGCAGCGCTGCCCCGGGCGGCCACTACGGCCTTGACTCAGTATTCGTATTTTGCGTAGGGCTTGAAGACCGTCGAGGGTGGCAGCGTGCCCAAGTTCTTCTCGAGCAGCTGACCTGCACCGCGCGTCCAGAACGGCATGATCAGCAGATCCTGCGATGCGAAGCCGGTGAAGCGTCCGGAGTAGACATATGGATCGAACGACTGCGCGAAGACGGTCCACGGTCCGCGGCCTTCCCGCGAGATGCGCCACTTGCCATCGCTGTCGCTCCACCTGATGATGTCGTCGGAGCCGACCCCGTCGAGATTGGCAACCCACACGGCCTCATCGGATAGCGTGTTGATCGGGTCCCACCCACTTCGAGCGCCCCACGAAACCTGCTATCGGCCGGTGACCGTGGCCATCACGTCCGTAATCCGGTCACCGTTGAAGTCGCCGAAGTGCAACTTGTCGAGCGCAAAGCCCGAGCTGGCCACGGCCATCATCGGAAAGAGGCCAGGTGACACGATGAACCACTGCCCGTCTGGTGCGCGGCGGAAGAAGTCACTCCGACCGTCCCCGTTGAAGTCGCCTACGCGCAGCTGGTCCAGCGGGACATCGGCGCCCGCCACGATGCGCTGCCACAGCTCGGTACCACCGCTGGAGATGCGCCAGTCGGGACCATTGACGCTGAAGACATCGCAGCGTTTGTCGCCATTGAAATCGCCGACGAGCACCCGGTCGTAGCGCTCGGGCATGATGTTCAGGAGCCACCAGTGGCTCTTGCCGCCACTGTTGACCCACCACGTCGCGCCGGTGGCTAGGAAGAGATCATCTTTGCCGTCGCCCATGAAGTCGCACACGTGGTACCTGGCATACAACTGACGGCCGAACGTGTTGTTGATCAGGGCCACGCCGCCTCCGATATCAAAGGCGTCATCCTGGCTGGTGTGCGCGAAGATCGGCGGGATCGACACACACAAAGACACGCATTGCAAGCGAGCTCCTTCGAGGTCATCGCGTTCGCCAACCGCGCAGCGTCACGGGCGCAGCCGCGCACGTGCGCGGCGTGAACGCTGGATCGGCAACCCGTGATACGTGTTGCGCACTCCAGCGGTGGCATAGTCGTCATCGAGGCCGCGGACTCGTAACAACTCCGTGGTCGGCCTCGTCTACGTGGCGGGGTGCACCTGACCATGGAGAGTCGGTGTTCAGGCTGTCGACCATGTTCTCTGACCGCAGCCTCGCCGACGCCCTTATCGCTTACCCAGTATCGACCAGCGAGAACGAGTTCGTCATAGGCCGGAGGCGTTCCAGCACCCGTTCGCCGCCGACGTACCCGTCGCCGGAGCCGCCCTGATGGGTGAGCGTGTGCAACCCCGACGCCGTAGTCGCCGCTTCCCGACATTTTGGCAGGGTGTTGGCTCAGGCCACGCTTTGGCAGTACCCCAACACCCCAGCATCAGCACGTACCGAGACCATCAGATGGCGACACTCCTGATTAGTGCTGCTGCACGGGTTCCCGACCGACATCCACCGTTGAAGCCTGAGTCCCCGTGGAGCCGTATGCCTGGAGTCCGGCCCAATGCATGTGATGCCGCGTCAGCATTCTGCCGAGGATGACTAGTCCTCATTGCGCGGCAGGGCGCTTTCGATACGTCGATCCGGAATCAGCCACATCAGCGCCAGGGTGGCGAGGATCGCCACGGCGATCCACGACAAAACCAGGGTCGCACCGATGGCCACGATACACAGCACCGGCGACAGCTTGCCCTTCCAGTCGCGCCCAACCGCTCTTTTCAGGATCGAGTCCGGCCCTTGCGCGCGGATGATCGCCTGCTGGAGCAGGTAGTATGCGATCGCGGCCATCAGCAGCACCACGCCGTAGAGCGCTGTGGGCACGGCCGTGAAGTTGTTCTCGCCCATCCAGCCGGTGGCAAACGGAAGTAACGACAACCAGAACAACAGATGCAGGTTGGCCCAGAGTATCGCGCCCGTGACGGTTCTACAGGCATGCAGCAGGTGATGGTGGTTGTTCCAGTAGATGCCGATGTACACAAAACTCAGGACGTAGCTGACGAACACCGGAAGCAGCGGCAACAGCTCAGCCGGGCTGTCGCCATGCGGGACCTGGAACTCCAGCACCATGATGGTGATGATGATCGCGATCACCGCATCGCTAAATGCCTCCAACCGTCCCGTGCCCATCTCTTCCTAGTCTCCTGTCCCAGAAGTTCGTGGTGCGATACGAGCGATGGTATCAATGATCGCGTCGGCTGAGTTGACCCACACGAACGGCTTCGGATCGGTGTTGTGGACGGCCAGATACAAACGGATGGCATCCTCCAGTGCGCGCGTACTCCTGTGGCTGCCACGATGAATCTGCTGCGCAACGACCTAATTCATCCGCGCATCACCGCGCCACTGCACTCACTAAGGATGATGAGTTCCGTCGCCAGCCGCAGGATCATCGCACGCAAGTTTTGCTCGTCGTACGCCAAAACTCCACGCTTCTGACGTTCGGCCTCCAGTTCCTGCTCGAGCGTTCGAATACGCCGCACGAGATCAGGTTTACCCAGGCGCTACAGCGGATCGTACGACGACCCAGGCGTTCGTTTCTGCGAACGTCGACTACGCCTCTGCTGTCTCCCGCGTCGTTGGCTGTCGGCAACCGGCACCCCGGTAAAGGCTTCGGCCGCCTCGCGGTAGAGCGCGTAAGCGCGCGGATTCCAGCGGATCACCTGGAAGCTCAAGCCCGCGAAACCGGGCTCCGACTCGCGCGTCACTTGCTTGAGCGCTTCAGCCGTGATCTTCTGGCGGGTCGCGCGGAGCGAGGCGATTCCAGCGCGCATGCGGCCGACCGTGCGATCCGCACGTTCGCTCGCGCGTCGCTTAAGGTGAGCAAAGTGATCCTGACGTTCGTCCCCAATCATCTCGCACACGCTGCATTCAGCGAACCCGCCTGCTTCCAGTGCGGTGTCCAACTCCCCTGCCTCTCGGCTTCGCCCAGCAGCAGCATCTCGCTCCGCAGCTGCTTGAGCTCGCTGATCAGCCGTTTGGGTTCGCGAGCGCCTGCCAGGTCGCCCATGCGCTCGTGCGCGTCGGCGGCGAGGTAGCCCCCGGGGAGGAAGTCGACGCGGTCGAGGTACTCGGGTCTGCGTACCAGGAACGGGCAGTCCAGGCAGAAGGACCTAGCTGTACCACGGACGCACAGACCTGGGTAACCGCAGTGCCCAAACGTAACCGGGTACAGGCCGCCGTACCGCTCCAGGACCTCGCGGGTTCGCTCGTCAGCGTCCGCCATCAGTCGCTCGAATTCGAGGAGCAACAACGTCAGGACTGGCGCAGCGACGTCCTCGGCCACGAAGCCAGCGAAGACACACCCCGTCCCGCACACGACGTCGAATACGCATTGGCCATCCTCGCCGCCATCCGACGAGACGCATGCACACCCAGCCGGAATCGAGAAACTGTCGATTAGAGATGGCAGGGGATTGTCGGACGAGCTGATACAGCCGCTATTCGCCAACTGCGCGTAGCCGACGTCAGCAGTGTGATTTCCGTGAGCAACAGCGCGGTGACTGATTTGTTCAGGACAGCCTTCTGCTCGTCCACCGCCGATCACCGGACGTAGCCAGTGATTGACGCTGAATTGGAGGCGAGCGCGTAGTCACGATGGCTTGCGATCGCGACACGACCAGCCGAAGCACAGTTCGATGCGCTCACCCTGGAGGTGGTTGTCGAGTGACTGCAAGTCGGGTCCACTCGGTGTCCGCTTAAGTCGTGCAGGCCGCGGATTCATCGGTTTTCAGCGTGGATCAATCGTCGCCTTGAGGCATCGACACTTGGGCTCAATCGCAGCAACGCTTTCGGATGTCTCAGCCATGCCCTTCTATAGGACGAGGGGCGCGTCAGGCTGCCCGTAGGCATCTTGCGAGAACATGAGCGAATGTGCCGGCCCCAATGCCATAGCTCGCACTCGGAGTCGCACGGGATCCGCTCTATGCTGGCCCCGGCAGCCGAGCCAGGTCGGTGAGGCTGATTACAGTCCGCTCACTGCCACGGCTGCCAGGCGGTCTCGTGGATCATCCGCGCGCCCCGGTGCGGCCCATTGCTGAAGCGCGGCAAGGAACCGAGCGTATGCGCGCAGTGCGCAGGGCGTCTGTTAGTGACGTGTTCACCGGCAGCATTCACCCGGACGCGAGCTCAATTGTGTGATGGCTTACGGTCGGTCTGCTATGCGCGGTGCGAGACTCCGGCCCAGACACACGAAGAAGGGTCGTTTCCGATGGTTGAAGTTCAACACGCACCAGTGCGAAAGATGCACGCGGCATGGTCCTGACCACTGCACGCACGAGCGTGATCCGCGAGCTTGCACAACTTGGGCAGAGTCTGTGGCTAGACAACTTGCGGCGCCAGCTCATCACGTCTGGCGAGCTGGCGCGGCTGCAGGACGCGGGTATCACGGGCGACGGTGCTCAAGGTCCAGTCGCGCATCACGCTCGACAAGACGCTGTTCCTGCTGGCGAGCAGTCAGGTGAAACGGTCGAGACCTTGTCCCACTTCGCTTATTTCTGGGAGGCGGTCTCGAAAGTCGCCCCGCGCACGACCGGCCGCCAGTTCGCGGCGATCACGGACCCCGGCACGCCACTGGAGCAGCTGGCACTCGAGCATGAGTTCCGCTGGCTCTTCCAGGCGCCGCCCGACATCGGCGGCCGTTACTCGGCCCTCTCCTACTTCGGACTGGTACCGGGCGCCCTGCTCGGCATCGACGTGGCAACACTGCTTCAGCGCGCGGTCGAGATGATGCACGCCTGCGACGCCTGTGTGCCGGTCGCACAAAACCCCGGGGCCTGGCTGGGTGGGGTGCTCGGCCAGCTCGGCAGCACCGGCCGTGACAAGATCACGTTGGTCCTCTCGCCCAGAATCGAGACGTTCGGCTACTGGGTTGAGCAGCTGCTGGCCGAGAGCACCGGTAAGCGTGGCAAGGGCCTCATCCCCATTGAGGGTGAGCCGCTCGGCCTGCCGAATGCCTACGGTCAGGACCGCCTCTTCCTCTACGTCCGCCTGGCCGACGACCCACACCACGCGGGCGTCCAGGCTCTGGAGCAGGCCGGGCAGCCGGTCGCGACGCTCACACTGCGCGATAAGTTCGACCTGGGTGGCGAGTTTCTCCGCTGGGAAATCGCAACCGCCGTCGCGGGCTCCATTCTGGGCATCGACCCGTTCGACCAGCCCAACGTCCAGGAGAGCAAGGACAACACCCGAGCGGTCCTCAGCCGCTTGAGCGCAACCGGCAGCCTGCCCGACGTGGAGAACCATGGCCGTCGATCATGCCGCGCCTGCCATTGCCGAACTCCTCAGGCACAAGGCCGAGGGCTCTTACCTCGCGCTGATGGCCTACACGGCCAAGACTGCCGGCTCCGAGCGCGCGCTGGCCCGTATCCGAAGCGTGGTGCGCGACCGGCTCACGATCGCCACCACCGCCGGTTATGGACCACGCTTTCTGCACTCGACGGGCCAGCTGCACAAAGGCGGACCGCCGGTCGGGCTGTTCGTGCAGATCGTCAAGGATGATGCCCGCGATAACGCCATTCCTGGCCAAGGCTATGGGTTCTCGACCCTCAAGCAAGCCCAAGCGCTCGGTGATCTCGAGTCGCTCCGCTCGCGTGAACTGCCTGTCCTGCGGGTCAGCCTCGGTCGCGCGCCGGACGCGGGCTGGACGGCGCTCGCGGACGCCGTCGAAGCTGCCACCGCCCGCTAAGGAATAGGGGGAAGTACATGGAAATCGGCATGATCGGGCTCGGTCGCATGGGCGGCAATATGGTTATGCGGCTCCTGCGCAGGAACCATCGCGTGCTTGTCTACGACCACTCCGCTGAGATCGTCAGCAGGTACACCAGCCATGGTGCTGTCGGCGCCGCGTCACTCGAGGAACTTCTTGGGACGTTCGAGCAGCGGCCGCGGGTCGTGTGGGTCATGGTCCCGGCGGGTGATCCGACGTCGCAGACGATTCGACGAATCGCCGACCTGGGCGACCCTGGCGACATCGTCATTGATGGTGGCAATAGCAACTGGAAAGTGGCGCTCGAGGACGCGGCGTTGGTCACCGGCCGCGGGCTGCACTACCTCGATGCGGGTACGTCGGGTGGCATTTGGGGCCTTGAAGAGGGGTACAGCCTCATGGTCGGTGGCGACCAGAGCGCCTTCGATTACACCCTGCCACTGTTGCAAGCGCTCGCGCCCGATGACGGCGGCCTGGTCCACACCGGTCCCAAAGGGTCTGGGCACTTCGTCAAGATGGTCCACAACGGTATCGAGTACGCGCTCATGCAGGCCTACGCCGAGGGCTTCGAGTTGTTGCAGCGGGGGCCATCCCAGGGCATGGACGTGCACGGCATCGCCGAGGCCTGGCGCTCTGGCAGCGTCGTGCGCTCGTGGCTGCTGGATCTGATCGCGGATGGCCTGGCCAGGACCCGGGGTTGGAGCAGATCCGCGGCTATGTCGAGGACACGGGCGAGGGCCGCTGGACGGTGGACACTGCTATCGACTGCGCGGTCCCGACGCCCGTGATCGCGCTGGCGCTGTTCCAGCGATTCCGCAGCCGCCAGCAGGACACGTTCGGTGACAGGATGCTGGCTATGATGCGCCAGCAGTTTGGCGGGCATCCGGTGCAGGCAGCCGAGCCAGTTGCACAGCAACACACCGCCGGGTCTCGCGAGCCATGACCGCCGGCGCTCCTCCCGACGCTTCAACGCGAGCAGATGCCGTGGTGCTCTTCGGAGCTACTGGTGACCTTGCTCGCAAGAAACTGTATCCGGCCCTGTATCCTCTGGCCAAACGGGGAAAGCTCGGCATCCCAATCGTGGGTGTGGCGCGCTCCGATTGGAGCGACGAACACCTGCGAACTAGCGCCCGTTCAGCCGTCGCCAACCAGGTGAGCAATCCAGACGGGGCAGCTCTGGAGGAGCTGGCGCAGTCACTCACGTATGTGGCCGGGGACTACCGCGATACGGCGCTCTTTGAGCATCTGCAGGAGCGCCTGGCAGCGAGCCGCCACCCGCTGTTCTACTGCGCGATCCCACCCAGCATGTTCGAAACCGTCGTGGGCGGACTCAGTCGCGTTGGCCTCGCGGAGGGCGCTCGCATCGTACTCGAGAAACCGTTCGGGCGCGACCTCGCCTCGGCCCAGGCGTTGAACCGCTGTCTCCACAAAGCTTTCCCGGAAGACGCGATCTTTCGTATCGACCACTTTCTGGGTAAAGAAACCGTCCAGAACCTGCTCGTCTTCCGATTTGCCAACGCACTCCTGGAGCCAGTGTGGAACCGACGCTACATCGCGAGCGTGCAGGTCACTATGGCCGAGGCGTTCGGCGTCGAGGGACGCGGCGCCTTCTACGAGGAGGTCGGTGCCTTACGGGATGTCGTGCAAAATCACCTGCTGCAGGTCGTCGCGCTGCTGGCGAGGGAGCCGCCAGTCGGCGCCGAACCGGAGCGGCTGCGCGATGAAAAGGTGAAAGTCTTCCGCGCCATCCCGCCCATTGATCGGTCGCAGGTCGTGCTCGCCTGGTGGTGCAAGCACTCGCCCTGGGTGAGTTGCAATCGCTGCCCGAGGCGCGCGCGCTGGTCGCGCATTCGTTCCCGGCGCGCTGTTATGAACCGCGCGGGGATTGGTCGGCGGCGCGCGACCGTTTCGCTCAGCTACTGAATACTGGAGCCAGCGTATGACTGCTTCGAAAACCGAACTCAGCGCGGCGGCGCGGATCGCTCCAGCCGTGAGCCAGCTCGAGATCGAAACCCCCTCGTGGGGCTATGGCAACTCGGGCACCCGCTTCAAGGTGTTTCCCCAGCCAGGCGTCCCGCGCACGCCGTTCGAAAAGGTGGAGGATGCCGCGACGGTCGCGCACTTCACTGGTGTGGCCAGGTCGATCGCTCTGCACATTCCGTGGGATCGCGTCGACGACTTCTCGGCGCTGGCAGCGTTCGCGCGCGAGCGTGGCGTCGTGATCGGCGGCATCAACTCAAATACAGTGCTGCGACATCGCCCGCCAGATCGGCTCTCGGGTAGTCAAAGTGTGGCTGAGCGACGGCACCAATTACCCCGGCCAGGACGATTTTCGCGTCCGACGCCGGCGGCTGATCGACAGCCTGCGCGAGGTCTACCCGGCACTGCCGTCGGGCGCGCGACTATTCCTCGAGTACAAGCTGTACGAGCCGGCCTTCTATCACACAGACGTCCAGGACTGGGGCCAGGCGCTCACCGTGTGTCAGCACGTCGGCGAGCGCGCGCATGTGTGCGTCGATACGGGACACCACGCCATGGGCGTGAACATCGAGCAGATCGTGGCCTACCTGCTTCAGGAGGGTCGCCTGGGCGGCTTCGACCTGAACGACAAGAAGTACGGCGACGACGACCTGATGGTCGGCAGCATCGACCCGTATCAGCTCTTCCGCATCTGCCACGAGCTGGTCAAGGCCAGCCAGGATGAGTCAGATCCGGTCGCCCGCGCGAACGCGGCCGACCTCGTGTACATGCTCGACCAGTGCCACAACATCGAGACCAAGCTGCCCGCGGTGATCCGCTCGGTCATGAATCTGCAGGAGGCGTTTGGCAAGGCTTTGCTGGTCGACCAGACCGCGCTCGAGGCGGCACAGGCGGCCGGTAACGTTCTCGAGGCCAACGCGGTGTTGAAGGATTCCTATGACACTGACGTGCGGCCGCTGCTGGCCACGGCGCGGGCCGCCGCCGGACTGCCAGAGGACCCGTATCGCGCATTCCTGGCCAGTGGTGAGCTGGAGCGGCGCATCGAGGAGCGGGTCGGCGGAGTGGCGATGGGATGGCAGTAAACCAGGGGACTTTCCCGATCCAGCGACCGGCTGCCAGTTGGCGCCCGCCCGCCGGCGCGAGCGAGCTAGAGCTGCTGACGTACCGCTCCAACCTGCTCGGGGCCGACCGCTCGGTCGCCAACTGGGGCGGTGGCAACACGTCGTGCAAGACCACGGAGATCGACTTCCGGGGGCGACCGACCCGCGTGCTATGGGTCAAGGGCTCGGGCACTGACCTGGGGACGATCCGCGCCGACCAGTTCACGGGTCTGCGGCTGGACGACGTCGAGCCGCTGTTCGAGCGGGAATCGATGAGCGACGAGGACCTGGTCGCCTACTACGAGCACGCCACGCTGCGACCGCGGCAGCCACGCGCCTCGGTCGAGACGCCGCTGCACAGCATGCTGCCGTTCGCGCACATCGACCACACCCACCCCGACGCGATCATCGCCCTGTGTGCAGTCCCCACTGGACCCGAGCTGGCCGAGCGCCTGTGGGGCGAGCACGCGTTGTGGGTACCGTATGAGCGGCCAGGCTTCGGACTCGGCAAACAACTCGCCACGGCCATCCGTGAGCGGGCGGAGCTGACCTGCGTGCTGCTGGCCAAGCACGGCCTGGTGACGTGGGGCGAGTCCGCCGAGCAGTGCTACCACGGCACGTTGGCAACGATCCGCCGCGCCGCGGAGGCGCTTGCCGAGCGTGCGGACGAGCGGCGCGTGTTCGCCGCCGTGGCTCCGTCGTCCGCGCCGGAGCGGGAGCCTACGCTGCACACGATGATGGCGCTGCGCGGCGCCGTCTCGGAGCGGCAGCGGCTGGTGCTGCACCTCGACGCCAGCGACAAAGCCCGAGCGTTCAGCTGCCGACCCGATCTGGCGGAGCTGGCCAGCGTCGGGCCAGCCTGCCCCGACCACCTGGTGCACACGCGGCCATGGCCGCTACGGCTGCCGCCGGACGCCTCACCCAGGACAATTCGCGAAAGCGTCGATGCGTACGAGCGGCGCTATGCCAGCTACGTCGAGCGGCACGGCAGTCGCGACTTGATGCTCGACCCGGCGCCGCGCGTCGTACTGGCGCCCGGGCTGGGGGTGATCACCACCGGCGTGGACGCGGGCCGGGCACAGATCACCGCGCAGCTCTACGAGCGCGCAATAGCGGTGCTGTCGGTAACCGCTGGCCTCGGCGGCTTCGGCGCGCTAACCGAGGCCGAGGCATTTGGCATCGAGTACTGGCCGCTGGAGTTATACAAGCTCGGCCTGCAGCCGCCGCCGCGCGAGCTGGCCGGCCGCGTGGCGCTGGTCACTGGCGGCGCATCGGGCATCGGCCGTGCCATCGCCGAGCACTTGGCCTCGGCCGGTGCACACGTGGTCGTCGCCGATCTAAACGTCGCCGGTGCGGAGGATGTCGCGGCCGAGCTCGTCGGCGCGTACGGCGAGTCGCGCGCGCTGGCCATGGCCATGGACGTCACGGACGAAGCGGCCGTGCGGCGTGGCTTCGAGGAGACCGTGCTGCGCTACGGCGGGCTCGACATTCTTGTATCGAATGCTGGCCTTGCGACGTCAAACCCGGTAGTGAGCACGTCTTCGGAGGAATGGAATCGGACGCTGGATGTGCTCGGCAGGGGCTACTTCCTGGCCGCGCGCCAGGCGTTCGAGGTGCTGCAGGCGCAGGGCCGCGGCGGCAGCATCGTGTTCATCGCATCCAAGAATGGGCTCGTTGGTGGACGTAACGCGGCGGCTTATTCGGCGGCAAAGGCGCTGGAGATCCACCTCGCGCGCTGCCTGGCGGAAGAGGGCGGTGCGGCTGGCATTCGCGTCAATACGGTCAATCCTGACGCGGTGTTGCAAGGCTCGGGCATCTGGAGTTCGACCTGGCGGGAGCAGCGCGCGCAGACGTACGGCATCCGGACGGACCAACTCGAGGAGCACTATCGCGAGCGGACGACGCTCAAGGTCAACGTGTTGCCCGAGGATGTCGCCGAGGCGGTGCTGTTCCTGGCCAGCGAGCGGTCAGCCAAGTCCACCGGCAACATCATCAACGTCGACGGCGGGGTGGCGGCGGCGTACCCGCGCTAGGAGAAGTTGATAAGTCCATTGACTTTGTATGGGATGCCCCCGCGGCTTGTTGATCTACAGGCGAGTGCGCCCATGGGCCGCAAGCACCAGCCACGGGCATGGACCGTCTGCCGCTGGCCTAGGACGCGCGCAGCGGCTGACCAATTGATTGCCGGACCGGGCGCCACGCAATTGACACGAATGCCTTGTCGACCAGAACTCTGGCCAAGGGCACTCATTACGTAGGCAAGGCTGATTCGGCGGCGCATCGAGTGACACCGATCGGCACGAAACTGCCAATTTGGAATGATGTTGGGAGAGCCCGCTGACCTTAATGGTCCGGTTCCGTTACGCCTCGGGAATCGGCCTGCCGAACGTCTCGAGAGTGATGCTGTCTGGGTCAGGCCCGCCGCGTACGCCGGTGTCGAGCGCGTCGATCTGGGCTAGTTCTGCGGCCGTTAGTTCGAAGTCAAAGATGTCGAAGTTCTCGGCGATACGTTCCGGGCGTACCGACTTGGGGATTGCGGAGCGTCCCTGCTGGAGGTGCCAGCGGAGCATCACCTGCGCGGCGGACTTGCCGTGTGTTTCGGCGATGCGGAGAATGACCGCGTCCTTCAGCGTGCTCTTCTGTACGTCGCCACGGTAGACCGTGATTCCGCCGATTGGCGACCAGGCCTGGGTCAGGATGCCGTGCGCGGCGTCGATTTCACGGGCGGCCTGCTGGGTGAAGTATGGGTGCACCTCGATCTGGTTCACGGCGGGCACGACGTCGATGTGCTGAAGCAGCGATTCGATGTGCTGCGGCTTGAAATTACTGACGCCGATCGCGCGGACCTTGCCGTCGCCCAGCAGCGTCTCCAGCGCCTTGTACGCGTCGATGGTCAGCTCGAAGGCGGAGGAAAGCGGCTGGTGGAGGATGAGCAGGTCGATGTAGTCGACGCCGAACTTGGCGGCGCTTTTGTCGAACGCGTGCAGGGTTTTGTCATAACCGTAGTCGCTGATCCACACCTTTGTCTCGATGAAGACCGCGGAGCGGTCCAGTCCGGAGCGTCGGATGCCCTCGCCGACCTCGCGCTCGTTGGAGTAGGCGGCCGCGGTGTCGATATGCCGATAACCTGTCGACAGGGCGGCTTCGACGGCTGCTGTGGTCTCCTGGGGCGGGGTCTGGAACACGCCGAGCCCGATCCCTGGCATCTGCACACCGTTACTCAGCGTGAGCGGTGGGTCTGATTTCATGGCGGTAACTCCTCATGTCGGTAGATCCCGATTCATCACCGGGGATCGCGTCAGAATTCGCTCAGGACCTGGATGGACTTTCGGTGGGTTCCTCAACCGTTGAGTACACCGATTCGCCGCAGCCACGACTCAACGTCGGCACCGGCCCCGGTGACCTCCTCGCCGCGTACCGCGAGTCCTTCCCCGATGGTTGCGCCGGGGCACGACGATGCGTAGTCGCGAACCGTCGTGCCCAGTCCGCTCACCGCGTACGTGGTGAACGGGAAGATGGTCTTGCCAGTGAAGTCAAAGCTCTCGGCGAACGTCGACATGATCATGGGCGCCCGGACGTTCCAGATCGGACTGCCCAGCAGCACAATGTCGTAGCCCTCGATCGACGCCAGCGGGTTCGCGATGACCGGGCGTGCATCGGCGTCCTGTTCCCGCACGTTCCGACGGACGGTTTCCTCGTAGTCCACGGGATACGGATCGGCCGGTTCGATGCGATGGACATCGCACGCGAAGAGCCCCCGGATCATGCCCGCCAGCACTTCAGTGTTCCCCACTGTCAGGTCAGTTCGACCGCCGTAGTAGTAGTTCTCGCCAGCTCGCGAAAAGTAGGCTAACAAGACCTTCGTTCCGCTCGATACCGGTACGGCAGGCCCCGGACTTGGCTGCCAGACCGCGTGGTGAAGATGCGGCGCAGCCACTCACTTGCAGACCGAAAACTACGCCTGCTGTCCCCGCGAGAGCACCCCGTAGGAACGCCCGTCTGCTCAGTGCGCCGCGATTGCAACTGCGCGCGAGCGTGGAGCTATCCCGTGCATCCGCGGCCACCGGAGGACCTCCTCTCACAGTTCGATCAGCACTTTGATGGACTCTCGGTCGTTCATCGCGCGGTAGCCGTCAGGTACCTCATCGAGCGATGCAACACGATCGAAGACCCGGCCCGGTTCGATCCGTCCCTGCAGGACATCCGGCAGGAGCTGCGGGATGTACGCGCGGGCTGGCGCCGGTCCGCCCGCGACGCTCACGTTTTTCCAGAAGGTTCGGCCGACCGGAATCGAGTCTTGCTCGGGCACGCCGACGCGGCCAATTGCGCCACCGGGGCGCGCGATATCCATCGCAGTGAGCACCGACTCCTGGAGTCCGACGCATTCCAAAACCGAGTGCGCACCGGCTCCGCCGGTCAGTTCGCGCACGCGCTCCACGGCGGCTTCGCCCCGCTCGCTGACGATATCGGTCGCACCGAACTGTTTGCCAAGTGCGACCCGGTCGGCATGGCGACCGAGGAGGATGATGCGTTCGGCACCGCAGCGTCGGGCGGCAATCACGCCGCACAATCCGACCGCTCCATCGCCTATGACAGCCGCTGTCTTGCCTGGCCCGACTCTGGCCGAAATGGCAGCGTGATGACCAGTCGACATCACGTCGCTCAGGGTGAGCAGCGACGGTATGAGCGCGTTGTCCTCGCCAACCGGCAGCACGACCAGGGTGCCGTCCGCGTAGGGCACGCGCACCGCCTCGCCCTGTCCGCCATCCACGCCGTCAGAGCCGTACCGCGCGCCATGGACGCACGAGGGCTGGACGCCCTCGCGGCAGAACGCGCACGTGCCGTCGGAGATCAGAAAAGGCGCGATCACCAGTTGTCCGACCTTCAGCGTCTGGACGTCCGCACCAACGGAGTCGATGACTCCGATGAGCTCGTGGCCCATACGTCGACCCGTGTCCGTGTGCGGCATGCTCTTGTACGGCCACAGGTCGCTGCCGCAGATCGCGGTGCGCGTCACGCGCACGACCGCGTCGGTCGGTTCGACCAGATGGGCATCGGGGACCGTTTCGACGCGGACGTCGCCCGCGCCGTACATAACGGTTGCGCGCATGGCTACGCTTCCTCCGCACGCGCGATGTTTGAGTTTGAGAAAACGTGCCCGCGGTAGTCGTGCGCTTGCACCACGTTGACGCGCATTCGCCGGTAGTCGCGTCGGGCACGAGCACGTCGAACCATACGTCGCCGGTGAACGTCTGAGCGGGTCCCTTCACGGTCGGTTGACTTTGTTTGGATCTTCACGTCGCGACTCCTTTCGGGCCAGATCACTGGAACAGATCTCCAGAAGCGGCGCCTGTACTGCGGCGATCGCATAGTGAGTATGACGTGCGAACGTCGAGGTTGCCTGGAACGATCCTCTAGAATATTTGGGGATTTCTCCAGAGTTGACACCAGCCGCGTCACCGGGCGAGTACAAGGAATCCATGCAGCAGTCGATCAGTCACCAGCGAGCGCGCGAAGCGCAGCAGGTAGCGGCAAATCGGGATGAGCTCACCGAGCGGATCGCCCGCGCCCTACCCGACGACGGCAGGCAGGAACCGCTGAAGGGACTGCATTTTATTCGCGCGTCCTCGCCCTCCGAGCGGGTGCACGGCGTGTCGAAGCCTTCGCTGTGCGTGATCGCGCAGGGCGCCAAGGAGGTCTATCTGGGCGACGACTGCTTTCGGTACGACCCCGCGCACTATTTGTTGGCCGTCGCGGCGCTGCCCGTGGTGATTCAGATTGCCGAAGCGTCGATCGACACGCCCTATCTGAGCCTTGCGCTTGACCTGGACCCCTCGATCGTGAGCTCGGTGATGGTCGAGACAGGGCTGCCTGCATCGCGCGCGCGCATCAGCGCCAGGGCGGTGGACGTGAGCCCACTCGAGTCGAACCTCCTAGACGCGGTTGTGCGCCTGGTCAGGCTGGTCGACTCACCGAACGAAGCTCGGATCATGCAGCCGCTGGTGACGCGCGAAATCGTCTACCGCCTGCTCGTGGGCGCCCAGGGCGATCGCCTGCGTCACCTGACGCCGCTCGGAGGTACGACCACGCGCATTGCCAGTGCCGTTCAGCGGCTGCGAACTGACTTCGATAAGCCCCTCCGCATCGAGCGCATCGCCAACGAACTGGGCATGAGCGTGTCGGGTTTTCACGCGCAGTTCAAGGCAGTGACCGCCATGAGCCCGCTGCAGTTTCAGAAGCACGTCCGCCTGCAGGAGGCGCGCCGCTTGATGATCGCCAATGACCTCGACGCCGCGAGCGCCGGTCACCGCGTCGGCTACGAGGACGCCTCCCACTTCACTCGTGAATACAAGCGGTTGTTCGGTGAACCGCCGATTCGCGACCTACAGCGCGTTCGCGCCGCCGCCGCCCCAGACGCAGACTTATGATGCGGTTCTGACCGCCAACCGGAGCAGAAAGCACCCGTTGCCCACCGGGCCTTATGCATGGGATGGCCCAGTTCTTCTGCTGCGATGGGGCAATCGGGGCCGCGGAAAAGCAGCTGATTCGAAGCAAAGGACTGCACACCGGAAACGGACGGTTTCAGGCCAAAGAACTATCGATTTCGGGCTAATTCTTTGCTTCGCTCGCCAGGGAACTCTGAATCAGCCGGCTCTTGGTTCGAATCCGAGGGGGCTCACTCACTCACTCAAGCGCAAATTCGGCGAGTTCCTTGTCCCAGCAGCCTACCAGAGCAAAGAAATGCGGGCCAAAGCAAAGAACTCGGAGACGCCGATGCAAAGAACGTGCATCAAGATCGGCAAGTAGCTGCCAGATCAGCGTGCGCCATGCCGCGTTGGGCTCGACCCTGTGTGGCGTGGTCCCGTGCCGGCGCCTGGTCTACGGCGCGATGGGCGATGCCGCTTCGTAACAGAAGCGCCTCGGGGCGCTGGATGCCGATTCGGCTTGTAGGCCGGTCTGCAGAGCTGAGGTCGACTCGACGATCAGGACGCCCAACGACGGAGATGGCGCCGGTGGCGATACCCGCTGGCGTCGCCGAACCCGCCGTTCGATTCAGTGCGGTGTGTGGATCTTCACCTGGCCAGTCGAGCCGTCCACAGTGAGTAGCAACCCACTTCTGATGGTTCGCGTCGCGACGCGCGTGCCCACGACACACGGTATGCCGTGCTCGCGCGCCACGATGGCACAGTGACTCAGGACACCACCCGTATCGCTCACCACAGCCGCGATGGTGGCAAACAGCGGCGTCCAAGTAGGCAGCGTCATTTCGCACACGAGCACCTCGCCAGGCTGGGCGGCGCATGCCTCCGCCAGGCTGCGGGCGACGCGCGCGTAGCCACGTGCCACGCCGGGCGAGGCGGGTGTACCTGAAATCACCCCGCCTTCGGCGGCACCGCCAGCATCGAGCGCGGCATCCTGTTTGGACAACGCGACCAGAAGAAGATCCTCGACCCCGTCGTCGGCAGGTGGGTCGCCGACGGTATCCGGCGGTGCGATGGCGGACCAGCGCCGCAGCTCTGAACTGCGCGCGGCGACCTTGGCCCGATGGTCGACGCCCGCCAGGCCGTCCCCAATGTCGTCGAGATGCAGCAGGAAAACATCGCCTGGCGTGGTGATGGCGCCGTTCTGCGCCAGGCGGCGGCCGATCTCGAGGATTGGCCGCCGCAATCCCGCGTTACCCATCTGATCGATGAAGAAGTTGTGGTCCTCGTCGATCGCCAGGTAGCTGCGCGCGTGCGCGTACAACTCATCGAATCGGGCGAGCTCCGCCGGCGCGCCGGCGAATCGGCTTCGCGCCTGCCGCAAGAGCTGCTCGCGCTTGCGGGCCGCCCGTTGGAACTGTGCATCCGGGTCAGCATCCGTGGACAAGGCCAACTGGCCCTTGATCGCCGCGAGTGCGCATGTGGGGTCCTCCCACCAGGTGGGATCGGCTAACTCGAAGATGGCGTCATTCCGCCAGCCGAAGGCCTCAAGATAGTCACGCAGCTCGCGCAGGAAGTCGCGGCCCTCCTCAGTCTGAGCGAGAACCGCTAGAAGACGTGCCGCCGGAGTACTTACGAAGACTTGCGCTACGGCCGGAATCGCAGCTGCGAGACGGCTCAGCCGCCACAACCCCCGGCTGGAATCCAACGCTTGTGTTGGGAAGCCGTGCAAGAGTAGGTACGGTTCGGTTGGATCAGTCGGCTTCAGCCGGTCGCGGTAGAAGTCTTCGAAGTCGCTCGCCGCCAAGTACACGGGGAGAATGCGACCATGAACCCGCCAACGGGCCGCGAGCTCGACGCGGAGCTCGGCCAGGGCATCAAGCAGGGCCGAATCCGTCAAAGCTGCGTAGTCGAATGTTCGCAGTCGCTCGAGCCCGGGCAGAATAGACGGCAGCCACACCCGTTCCCACAGGTCGGCCAGTTGCGGGATAATCAGCGCCAGCGCACGACGGTGCTGGACCATCTGCTGTTCGAGCGCTTCACCGTGGACTTGCCAGGGAACGAAGCCCAGGTAGGCGTAGTTGTTGATGGCGCGCATGGCAAAGCCGTGTGGGTAAGCTGTTTCTTGAAGCGCGGCCGTCATGCCCGCCCCGAATGCGGGCAAGAGGACGTCCTGGCTGAGCGGCGTCAGCGGGCGCGGGGCATGGACACGGTCGAACTGCCAGAAGCCGTTGAGGTCGGTTGGGATCGGAAACTCGCCCGTGTCTGCCAGTGTGAGTGAGGGCATCATCGTTGCTCACGCTTTCGAGATGTCACCCGCGGTGTCACATGCCCGTGCTCCTGACCGTCGACGGGTGCATGCCCGGCCAGCGCCTGTAGCAGTGTGTGCAGTGTCCAGACGACGGTCTCCGCTGCCTCGTCTGCGGTGACACCCAGATCAATTTTGAACCGAAGCAGCGTGTAGCGGCTGATAAGGACCGTGACCAGGTGCACCAGATGCCGCTGCTCATCGGGCGGCAATGATCCGAGAACTGGAGCCAACGCATCGGCGAACACCTGCAGCTTGATCGGGATATCCCGCTCGTGACGCACCTCTCGTCCGAGCGCCGTGGCATAGGCGGCCTGGTGCTCCACGCTCAGCGCGTCGGCCTGTCGGTACGCGTCGCGAACGGTCTGGTCCAGATCCTCTGGACGGCGCGGGAGCGGATCGAACCCGTAGCCAGACCGCCGGTCCATATGCTCGCCAAGCGCGATGAGCAGGTCGCGTTTGGTGGGGAAGTGGCGGTAGATCGTGCGCACGGACAGGCCAGCTGCGCGGGCAATGGCGGGCACTGAGAGGTCGGCGAGGCCCCCCGCGAGGACCTGCACGACCGCATGTAGGATCGATTCGCGGGTCTGTGCCGCCTGCTGTTCGCGCCAGGCGTTGGAGTATCGCCTCGGCGACCGCGTCATGTGGCACGGATCATGACATGAATTACCGAATCGTGTCAAGCGGCTAGATTGTGCGGCCGAACGGCTGAGCGACCCGTTCATCTACCTCGTGTGACGACATCTCGTACAGCTGTCAGCTCAGCTATCAATGGTCGCTGCGCCGCGTCCATGGCCAGCACTCCGCGACTTTCAAGGCGTATGACTGGCTGGGCAACGTTGGCACTCTGACGGTTAGGTTCGCGGTCAGCTAGTCCGCGGGTCATAGCGAATCGGCACTTTGCTTCCGTTCATAACTCCGCCGGCGACGAAGCCATCCCCTGGCGTCGATAGCGTGCGTTTAGCGGTGGTAATCCACTCGCACTCAGCCGACTCGAGCGACCGCCCAGAGGCGTCCCTCTCGGCACAGTGAAGTCGTCGTAAGCGCGTCGCTACGCGCGCTGCCATGCGTGTGGCTGTTGACTCTCCCTTTCGAAGGATACCGACAAAATGATTGCCAAGACCTTTCGAA
>WNGF01003092.1_pt1 | contig 22864 bp, 20 predicted proteins | sample 5400641 | NCBI WGS metagenome assembly WNGF01 (sample SAMN13153371, study PRJNA577476) | soil metagenome | isolation source: 80 cm soil or saprolite under grassland replicate 2 | place: USA:California | collected 2016-06-15 | reverse complement strand
GCACCAGGCCCGCCTGGCTGCACTGCAAGATCACCAGACGCGAAACCGGCACCGTCGTCGGCCACTTCCAAGATCACCTGCCCGAGTTCTCGGCCTAGCCTGACGCGCACCTGTTTGGTGCCGGAGTGCCGCAGCGCGTTGTGCAGCGCTTCCTGCGCCACCCGGTAGATGACCGCGTCGATCTCGCCGCCCAGGCATGGCAGCTCACCCGCGCTGAACTGCACCTGCCTACCATGTGCGCGCCCGGCCACCTCGGCATATCTGCGTACCGACTCGGCCACGTCGTATGCGCTCAGATCCGGGGGAAGCAGGCCGTCGATCACCGCGCGAAGCTCGGCATGCGCCTGAACGCCCAGTTCGGCGACGCTTTCTAGCTCGGCGGCAGCGCGAACCGGATCCCGGGGCACAAGTATTGCCGCGGCGCGCGCCTTTACCCTGATGCCGAACAGCTTCTGTGACACCGCGTCATGTAGATCCCGCGCGAGCCTGGCGCGCTCCTCGATCACGGACAGCTCGCGGCTCCGCTCGTAAAGCCGGGCATTTGTGAGTGCAATCGCGGCGTGTGCGGCGAACAGGGAGAGCAACTCCTGATCACGTTCGGTAAAGCCCCCGGGCGCCCGCTTGTTGGCGAGGAACAGGATGCCGAGCACATCGGGCCCATCCTTGATCGGCACGCCAAGGAAGTCGGCGAGCACGGGGTGCGCAGCCGGGAAGCCCTCGAACCGCGGGTCCGCGCGGATGTCGGCGAGCCGCTGGGGCGTGCCTTCTCTGAGCAGTACGCCGAGCATGCCATGCTGGCGTGGCAGGGGGCCGATCGCCTCCTGCTCTCCTACGGTCATGCCGTCCACGACGAATTCCGCGAACGATCCGTCAGCGCCTGGCACACCGAGCGCCGCGTAGCGCGCGCCGAGCAGCGACCGCGCCGACTTCACGATGGTCTGGAGCGCATCGTGCACGGACACCTGCCGGGTGACCGCCAGAACGGCCTGGCTCACCTGGTAGAGCACCCGATCGAGCCGGTCGCCCGCTGCCCGCGGCCGGCGCGACGACCGCACGTCAGCCTTGTCCTGGCCCATGCCCGAACGGTACCTCCAGTGTCGCGGCGCGGGATCGGCCGCCGGTCCTAGGACCATAAGCGCAGCACCGACTACGGCCACCGGCCGATGCGCTGCGGGCCAGGCGACCCTAACCTCGATTGCATGAACAATGCACACACTCTGGTCGCGCTTGTCACCGGCGCCTCCCGTGGCCTGGGACAAGCGCTCGCGGGCGGCCTCGCGGAGAGCGGCTATTCGCTCATCGTGGATGCCAGGAACGCGAGCGCGCTCAGCGCGGCCGTGGCCTCGCTCCCGGCCGCCGCCGAGGTGAAGGTGGTCGCGGGCGATGTCACCGACCCGACCCACCGGGAGGCGCTACGCGCTGCCGCCGCCGACGCTGGCGGGCTGGACCTGCTCGTCAACAACGCGGGCACACTCGGCGCCAGTCCCCTGCCGCCACTCGCCGCCTACCCGATTGCCGAGCTGCGGGAATCATTCGAGGCGAACGTGATCGCCCCGCTCGCCCTGATCCAGCTCATGCTGCCCTGGCTGCGTGAGCGCGGTGGCGCGATCCTCAACATCACATCCGACGCCGCGGTGGAGGCTTACGCCGGCTGGGGCGGTTACGGCGCCGCGAAGGCCGCGCTCGAGCAGGCGTCGAACGTGCTGGCCGCCGAGGAGAACACGGTCCGCACCTGGTGGGTCGATCCCGGCGACCTCCGCACCGCCATGCACCAGCGCGCCTTCCCCGGCGAAGACATCTCGGACCGCCCGCTGCCCGCCACCGTGGTGCCGGCCTTTGTCCGGCTGGTCAGGGAACGGCTGCCCAGTGGGAGGTACAGGGCGGCTGATCTGTTCCAAGTCAGCGACACCCATGTTTTCTCCTGAACGGCGGCCGCTTCGTGGCGCCCGCATGCCACGGCCACCCCGGCATGGGAAACCACTCCGCTCCCCTCAAGATGAACTACACGGTGTCGTTTCCCAAAGGGACGGTGCCATGTTCCCGGGCCTACCTTGCCAGGCGCGCGCCACGCGACCGCCGACGCCACGCGACCGCCGACGCCACGCGACGGCCGACGCCGCAGTGCCCGCCTTCCGCCGCTTCGAGGTTAACTACACGGTGTAGTTTACTACGTGGGACGCGTGGCACGTTCCGGGCGCGCCACGCAGCGGCAGCCGTTAAGGACGATGACTGAGGACCATTATGACGATTGAGTTCACTCTCCCGGCCGAACGCGAAGCTCGAGAGCCGCCCGAATCTCGCGGACAGCCGCGCGACAGTGTGCGGATGCTCGTCAGCAGGCGGCGGACGGGGACGATCAGCCATCACGCGTTCACCGATCTGGCGAGGGTTCTGCTGCCCGGGGACCTGGTCGTGGTCAATACGTCCGCGACGCTGCCAGCCGCGGTCCGGGCCAGCGAGGATCTCAGCGTGCATTTTTCCACGCCGCTGCCCGACGGGGCGTGGATGATCGAACTGCGTGCTGCCTCTGGTCCCGCCACCGCCCCCTACCAGGGCGGGACCGCTGGTAGGGTGATCGAACTTCCCGGGGGCGCCCGGCTGACGCTCTGCGACCGGGTTACCGGGCGACTGTGGCGGGCGCGGCTGTCCACGGCGGTTATCCCCTACTTGCTTCGTCATGGCACGCCGATCCGCTACTCGTATGTGCCGAAGGACTGGCCAGCCGAGGCCTATCAGACCGTGTTCGCTACCCGGCCGGGCAGCGCCGAGATGCCGAGCGCCAGCCGACCATTCACCCCGGAGCTTGTGACACGGCTGGTCACACGCGGCGTGAGCGTCGCGCCGCTCACCCTGGACACCGGGGTCTCCTCGCTTGAAGGCGACGAGCCGCCCTACCCGGAGCCCTATGACGTCCCGCCGTCGACGGCGCGGCTGGTCAACTTCACGCGGGCGCACGGAGGGCGGGTGATCGCCGCGGGAACAACGGTCGTGCGTGCGCTGGAAACCGCCGCTGATGTCATTGACACCAGTGATGCCGATGATCTCGTTGATGCCAGTGATGTTGTTGATCACGATCGCGGCGCTCTAAGACGAGCGCCTGGCTGGGCGCGTGCGTCCGCCGGGTGGACGGATCTGGTCGTCTCAGCGCGACGGGGCCTGCGCATCACGGACGGGCTGCTCACCGGCTTCCATGAGCCGCGCTCGTCGCACCTGCTCATGCTGGAGGCATTCGCCGGGCCGGATCTGCTGCACCGCTGTTACGCGGAAGCACTGAGCGAGGGATATCTGTGGCATGAGTTCGGTGACGTTCACTTGCTGCTGCCTTGACTCCGCCAGGCTGATCCCAGCCTTGGCTCCTTCCGGGTGATCCCAGCCTCGGTCCCAGCCTGGCTCCTCGGTCCATGTCATGCAGGCCAAGGAGGTAGCGTTGCGTGCGCGATGAAACGCTCGAGCGCCACGCTGCTGATCACCCTGACCGGCCGAGACAGACCGGGGGTCACGTCCCGGCTGTTCTCCGTACTCGCCGCCCACCCGCTTACGGTCGCCGACATGGAGCAGGTGGTGATCCGGGGCCGCCTCATTCTCGGCGTGCTCCTGACCTGCGACGGCCCGCTCGACCTCACGGTAGCTCACCGGGAGGTCATGGCGGTCGCCACAGACCTCGGCATGGAGGCCGAGATCACCATGGGCACGGGCAACGGCACCGACGGCGGGGCGTTGAGGCGCGGGCAGCTGCACGTTACCGTGCTCGGCAGCCCGCTCCTTCCCTCGGCAATCGCGGCGATAGCCGGCCGGATCGCGGCGGGCGGCGCCAACATCGACCGGATCGGCCGCCTCGCGCATTACCCAGTGACCTGCATCGAACTCGATGTATCCGGCGCCGATCCCGGATCGCTGCGTGCTGTGCTCTCCAGGGAGGCAGTGACCCAGCAGGTCGACGTCGCGGTGCAGCGCGGCGGGCTGTATCGCCGCGCCATGCGCCTTGTCGTGATGGATGTGGACTCCACGCTGGTCCAGGGTGAGGCCATCGAGCTGCTTGCCCAGCACGCCGGGTGTGCCGAGCAGGTTGCTGAGGTCACCGCCTCTACCATGCGCGGCGAGATCGACTTCGAGACGGCCCTCCGCGAACGCGTCGCATTGCTCAAGGGCCTCGACTCATCGGTCCTCGATGACGTCCGCAAGGAGCTGCGGCTGACCCCCGGCGCCCGGACCCTGATCAGGACCCTGAAACGGCTCGGCTACCGTTGCGGAATTGTCAGTGGCGGCTTCGAGCAGATCACTGACATGCTCGTGGAGCGGCTCGGCATCGATTACTCGGCGGCGAACAGGCTTGAGGTCGCCGACGGCACGCTCACCGGCAGGCTGAGCGGGCCTGTCATCGACCGGGCGGGAAAGGCCCGTGTCCTTGCGCAGTTCGCCGGCCAGGCCGACGTGCCGCTGAGCCAGACCGTCGCCATCGGGGATGGCGCGAACGACCTCGATATGATCACGGCCGCAGGGCTCGGGGTCGCCTTCAACGCCAAGCCAGTCGTGCGCGACGCAGCCGACGCGGCCGTCAACGTGCCGTACCTTGATGCGATCTTGTACCTGCTTGGCATCTCACGTGACGAGGTCGAGGCGGCTGACGCCGAGGACGCCTGAGGCCGACCCGGCGCGGATTGAGGCTTTGCTGCTCAGGTCTTTGCCTGCGCCGCCCTCGACGCCTCGTCCGCCGATTCGTCAGCCGCACCAGTCCCCACCGCGCCGGCCGACTCATCCCCAGCGGTTTCGAGCGTGGTCTCTGGGGTTGCGTCGGACGGGGTCACAGCAGCGGAGCGCCGTTTGGAAATGACGATCATGGTGACCACGATGGCCACCGCCGCGACCGCCGTTACGGTGCGCAGGGCGACGTTGTGGCTGTAGGTCACCACGCTCGGGGCGATGAGCAGTGACACAAGGTTCATTACCTTAAGCAGCGGGTTGATCGCCGGGCCGGCGGTGTCTTTGAATGGATCGCCGACCGTGTCGCCGATCACCGTCGCCGCGTGGGCTTCTGAGCCCTTGCCGCCGTGGTAGCCGTCTTCGACCAGCTTCTTCGCGTTGTCCCATGCGGCACCGGAGTTGGCGAGGAACACCGCCATCAGCGCCCCCGTCGCGATTGCGCCGGCCAGGAACGAGCCAAGCGGGGCATACCCGATCCCGAATCCGACCGCGATCGGCGTGAGGACAGCGAGCAAGCCAGGAGTGGCGAGCTCACGAAGCGAGTCGCGGGTGCAGATGTCCACCACACGGCCGTACTCGGGCTTCTCAGTGAAGTCCATGATGCCCGGCCGCGTGCGGAACTGCTCACGGACCTCCAGGACGACCCGTTGGGCGGCCCGCCCGACAGCCATGATCAACAGGCTCGCGAACAGGAAGACTACGGCGGCGCCGATGAGCAGGCCAACAAGATCGTTCGGCTTGTCAATGGAGAGACTGAACGGCGCCGCCGTCTTGCTGAGCGCGCCCACCACCGCCGTGCGGAACGACCCGAACAGCGCCGTCGCGGCGAGCACAGCCGTGGCGATCGCGATGCCCTTCGTGATCGCCTTCGTTGTGTTGCCGACCGCGTCGAGATGGGTGAGCACCTGCGCACCCTCGCCCTTGATATCGCCCGACATCTCGGCAATGCCCTGCGCGTTGTCGGTGACAGGGCCGAAGGAGTCCATCGACACGATGACCCCGACGGTGGTGAGCAGGCCGGTACCCGCCAGGGCCACCGCGAACAGGGCCAGCGTCGCATTCCCCGTCCCGAGCAGGAAGGCACCATAGACGGCTCCACCGATCAGGAGAGCCGAGTACACGGCCGATTCGAGGCCGGTCGCGACACCCGACAAGATCACAGTCGCAGCGCCCGTGGCCGAGCTTCGGCCGACATCTCGGACTGGCCGCCGGTTGGTCTCCGTGAAGTAACCAGTTAGCAACTGGATAGCGCTGGCCAGGACAAGCCCGATGAGGACCGCGCCGATCGCGAGCCAACGGGGGCTTCCGGAGTGCGAAAGGATCGCCGTGTCACTGATCCCGCTGAGGTCGCTGAAGTTGGCGGGCAGGTAGACGAAGGCGGCAATAGCCACGCCGATCGCCGAGATCACCGCGGATACGAAGAAGCCGCGGTTGATTGCGCTCATGCCGCTCCGGTCGCCTTTCCGCGGGGCGACAACGAAGATCCCGATCACTGCCGTGATCACGCCGATCATCGGCACGATGAGCGGGAAGACCAGGCCCGCGTTCCCAAAGGCGACTTTGCCGAGGATGAGTGAGGCGACCAGCGTCACCGCGTAAGACTCGAACAGGTCGGCGGCCATACCCGCGCAGTCGCCCACGTTGTCGCCGACGTTGTCGGCAATGGTGGCCGCGTTGCGGGGGTCGTCCTCCGGGATGCCCTTCTCGACCTTGCCGACAAGATCCGCGCCCACGTCGGCCGCCTTGGTGTAGATGCCTCCCCCGACACGCATGAACATGGCGAGCAGGGCGGCACCGAAGCCGAATCCCTCCAGCACGCTCGGCGCATTTGCCTTGAAGATCAACACCACCACCGCGGCGCCGAACAGGCCCAGGCCGACAGTGAACAGCCCGGCCACACCCCCGGTCCGGAACGCGATCCGGAGCGCATGCCGCTCGCCTGTGTCGCGAGCCGCGGCCGCCACGCGCACGTTGCCGCGCACCGTAAGGGACATACCGGTGAATCCGGTCAGGGCTGAGAACAGGGCGCCGACCACGAAGAAGGCGGATCGGCCCCATCGCTCGCCGACCGTATCGGCGGGCAGCACCAGCAGCACGAAGAAGATCAGGACAACGAACACGCCCAGTGTCCTGAACTGCCGTCGCAGGTAGGCGGCCGCGCCCTCTTGGACCGCGCGCGAAATCTCCTGCATTTTCTCGGTTCCCTGACCAGCCGCGAGCACCTCACGTACCAGCAAGCCGGCCACCGCCAGCGCAAGCAGAGCGACAACCGCGACGACGACAACCAAGCTGAGGTTGCTGCCGCTGAGGTGTACCGCGCTACTCGCCCCGGCAAGGGTGAGCCCACTCATCCGACCTCCTCATAAGCGGGGCGGTGCCGCTCCCGCACGCTCACATGCCGCCGCCGGATGTTCTGGCCAGGGGGGACGACCCACGGACCCCAAGGGCGGCACCCGCAGCCACACACGCGCATGGGTAGTGCCATCGCGGCAGTGGCCCGGAGTCTATGCATGGCGGCGGCTGAACGTAACTTCCGCTGTTTTCTCAACAATGTCGTTATGGATTCGTAATTCAGGCGAGATGGTAGCGCGATCGAGACATCAGGAGGGCGGTCACGCAGGTGGTTTCGCGGGCCAGCTCATCCGGATCGTGACACCACGAGACGTGGCGGAGATGTGGACGTCTTCGGCGAGCCCTTCAATGACAGCTAGGCCAATGTCGGCCGGAAGGCCGCCGTCGACCGCACTATCCGCAGCCGCCCCACCAGCGGACCCAGTGTCAGTGCCCGAACCGCCCGGATCTGTCTCGCCAGGCACAACGCCCGGCACCATCCCGGCGTTGCCTGCGGTGCTTGCCGCGCCGCGCACCTCGGCACCGCCTGGCTCGGCACCCGCCGACTCGGGACCGCCTGGCTGGGCACCCGCCGACTCGGGACCGCCTGGCTGGGCACCGCCCGGCAAATCCTTGCCCGGCTGAGGACCACCGGGGTCTGACGTGCCAGGTACACCTGCCGCCGCATAGCCGCCGCCCTGGCCGATGCCCGCACGATCGCGCTCGCCCTGCCCTGATGGCGTCCGGGCGTCGGCGCCGCTGGGCACGGTGTCGCTCACCACGACCTCGAAGCGCCCATCGCGATCCGATAGCGCGATCCGCACGGGCTCGGTGGGACAGTGCATCCGGTGTGCCTCGACTGCCCGCGAGCACGCCTCGCCAACCGCCAGGCGGACCTCGTCGAGCAGTGACTCCTCAACGCGGCTGCGCCTGGCGACCGCTGTCGCGACAAGCCGGGCCGTGCGCACATGCGCGGGCAACGGCGTAAAACTGAGCTCAACTGTGGCCATCGTGGGGGATTCCAGCGCCGGGAGAACTACTTCTCCGACTTCCTGGCCTCCATTGCCTCGTCCACCGTGTCATGGATACCGAAGACCTTGGTCAACCCGGTGATCCGGAAGATCTTCAGGATCCGCTCCTGCGTGCAGACGAGATCCAGGGACCCATCATGGGCCCGGACCCGCTTGAGCCCGCCGACGAGTACGCCGAGGCCGGTGGAGTCAAGGAACTCCACCTTCTCCATATTCACGACCAGCCGGAAATGGCCCTTGTTCACGAGCTCGATCAGCAGCTCACGCAACCGGGGCGCGGTGTAGACGTCGATCTCACCCTCGACATCGACGACCTCGCTACCGTCCTTCGTGTGGTGGTCTAGCTTCAGATCCACAAGTCCTCCATGCCACCGTCCTATGAGCGCACCGACCCGCACCCGCCACGGTCACGGCCGTGCGCCTCCCGCAGCGCGCCATTCAACCACGCTCTCACAATGTGTCTATACGAAATCACGATACGCGGCACCTCTGCGCGTGGATGACACACTGGAATTACTCCCAGATCGACACCGTGTCATGCTGAGATACCTGAGATGCCACCGTACCCCGAAAGCCCCGAATGCCTGCAGCGCCACCCCGGCAGCACCGCACCAACCGAAAGATCCACGCGGCACCCACCACGGACGCGGCACGCCAGGCCCGCTACGGATGCGCACGCCAGACCCGCCACGGAGGCGGCACGGCGTGCCCGCCACGCCCACACGCCCAATGAGCAGCGCCCCCTTGATCATTGAAGGACAATGCTGACCCAGACAAGATCCCAGGGCGACCGCGCGGCCGCGGCCCGGCTGCTTGCGGATCGCGTGCGCAGCGGCAGGGTGACCCACATCGAGCACATACCCGCCAGGCCGGGTCGGACCTCGAGTTGGCCCTGCTGGGTCCCCGATCCGGTCGTGGACCACCTCCGAAAGACCGGTATCACCGCGCCGTGGGAACACCAGGCGGCCGCGGCCGAACATGGTTATGCAGGCCGGAATGTGATCATTTCCACCGGGACGGCTTCCGGCAAGTCGCTCGCTTATCTGCTGCCGGCACTCACCGCTGTGCTCGAGGGCGGCACGGTCCTGTACATCGCGCCATCGAAGGCGCTTGCCGCTGATCAATTGCGTGTTGTAGCAGATCTCGGCCTTCCCGACGTCCAGGCAGCCGCACTTGATGGTGACACGCCAATCGCCGAGCGTGACTGGGCACGATTGCACGCGAGCTATGTTCTGACCAATCCGGACATGCTGCATCACACTCTCCTGCCACGGCATGCTCGGTGGGCTGGGTTCTACCGCCGCCTGCGTTACGTGATCATCGATGAGTGCCATCACTACCGTGGTGTCTTCGGCTCACACGTGGCGCAGATCATGCGGCGGCTACGGCGGATCAGCTCCTGTCACGCCAGACCCCGCGGTGCCGGTCCCGTGTTCATTCTTTGCTCCGCGACCGTCAGCCAGCCCGGCCATTTTGCCCGCGAACTCACGGGGCTCGACGCCGCGGAAGTGACGCAGGATCTCTCTCCTCGGGGCCCTCTCACCTTCGCGCTCTGCGAGCCGCCGCTGACCCGGCTGCGCGGCGAGGGCGGGGCGCCGGTTCGCCGTACGGCCGCCTCTGAAGCAGCGGGCATGCTCGCGGATCTCGTCGCTGACGGCGTTCGGACACTCGCCTTCGTTCGTTCCCGTCGATCCGCGGAAACCATCGCGCTCGCCGCGAGGCGAGCGCTTGAGGAGGCAGGCGCGGGGCACCTCACCGGGCAGGTCGCCGCCTACCGCGCTGGCTACTTGCCGGAGGACAGGCGTGCGGTCGAGCGGGCGCTGCGCTCCGGCGCGCTCACCGGTCTTGCTACCACGAATGCGCTTGAGCTTGGTGTCGACATCTGCGGTCTCGACGCGGTCATTTTGGCGGGCTGGCCGGGCACCCGCGCATCGCTGTGGCAGCAGGCAGGCCGCGCGGGACGAATGGCGAGCGCCGCCGTAGCGGCGTTGATCGCGCGCGACGACCCACTGGACACCTACCTCGTTCATCATCCACAAGCAATCTTCGGTCACCCGGTCGAGGCGACCGTGCTTGATGCGAACAATCCTTACGTGCTCGCCCCGCATTTGTGCGCGGCAGCGGCCGAACTGCCGCTCACCCAAGCTGACCTGGAATTGTTCGGGCCAGCGGCCGCGGACGTCGTGGGCCACCTCGTGGACGGCAGGTTGCTTCGCCGACGCGAAGCGGGATGGTTTTGGACTCGTCGCGAAGCAACCGCCACGGTGAGCATCAGAGGTGGAGGCGGACCCGGCGTGCAGATTGTCGAGGAAACGACGGGGCGGCTGCTTGGCACATTGGACGAGCCCTCCGCACACACCATGCTGCATTCGGGCGCGACATACCTCCACCAAGGCGATACCTTTCTCGTCACCGAATTGGATCTGGCGGACCACGTCGCGCTGGTCAGGGCCGGTGACCCCGGTTACACCACCTCGGCGCGCCAACTGACCGAGATCGAGGTCATGAGCGAGCCGCAGACGATTTCATGGGGAGAGCCGACCCTGCATTTCGGTGACGTGGACGTGACCCGGCAAGTTGTGTCCTATCTCCGGCGCAGCACAGGAACGGGCGAGGTGATCGGCGAGGAGCGGCTGTGCCTGCCGCCGCAGACGTTGCGGACGCGCGCCGTCTGGTGGACGATCTCGGCGGCGCAACGCGCGGGGCTCGCACGGAGGGGTGTGGACCTCGGTGGCGCTGCCCACGCCGCCGAACATGCTGCCATTGGCATGCTCCCCCTATTTGCCGGGTGCGACCGGTGGGACATTGGCGGCGTGTCGGCGGACCTGCACGCCGCGACGGGTCGGCTGACTGTCTTCGTGTACGACGGGCACGAAGGCGGCGCCGGGTTTGCCGAACGTGCCTTCCAGATGGCTCCTGCCTGGCTGGAGGCGACGCGCGCGGCGATCGCCAGTTGTGAGTGTGCCGAGGGCTGCCCGTCCTGTATCCAGTCGCCGAAGTGCGGCAACGGGAACCAACCACTCTCCAAGGCCGGTGCGTTGCAGCTACTTGGCATCCTGCGTGAAGGATGAGGCACAAGGACGCTACGTGCCCTGTGCGTCCGGGGGTCTGCGGACCGTACGCACGTTGGCGCCGTGGGCGCACTCTCTAGTACCGTGCCACCCTGCGGGCCTCTTGCGCGTCGCAGCTCCATCCGCCCATGATCGCGGTGGCTGATGCGGCGCTGCGGCGCAAAACTCTGGCCCCGGCGCGACCGTGACGGCCCCGGAGGGCTGGGATCAAGGAGACTCCACGCGGGAGTCGCGCGCCAGCTTCCGTGCCGTGCGCCGGATCTTGCGCAGGCTCCGCACTATCTCCAGCTGAGCCAGATTCGGCACACGGGTCACCGCGATCCCGGCGGGTGTGGGCGCAGCGCTGGGCCGGTGCAGGCCGGTATGCCACCGATGTGGCCGCCGCGCCGTCGAACGTCGGTGGCCCCCGGCGCCCAGGAGGTCGGGGCCCTGCGGCCCAGCGTGCGCTGGCTTGCGCCGCTTCCAGGTGATGAGGTGGCCCGCGGCAAGGAGGACAACAAGACCGACCGCGAGCATGACGTACCATGCGGCCGTCCCGCCTCCGCCAGCTGTCCGCGTACCGGCCACGCGCTCGGACTGTGCGGGTAGCACGGTCTTGTATCCGGGTCCAACGGTGGGCATCACGAGGGCTGAGCCGCCGGGGAGGGCCTGTAGTGGCAGGTAGCGGCCGTCGCTTCCACTCCCAGCGCCAGCGCCATAGCTACCGGCCCGGCCATCGGACTGGTGGCCGGCAGCCGCGCGAGTACCAACGGAACCCCGAACGTTCACGTATGCAATCGGCGAGGCAACAGATGCAAGTGTTCCGCCCGAGCCGTCGCTGCGGTGCGCGACCACGCGGAATCCCTCGGACTGCCTCGCTTGCCCACTCAGGGCCACTGTCGACGCGCAGGCGGCCACCTCGCAGACGTGACTCACGCGGAGCCCTCTAACGTCTGCTCCTGCCGTGGTCAAGACGTCGTAGGAGGTGAGATCGGGCTCGGCTCCTCTGGCCCAGGTGACGCGCACCGCCGTTACAGAAACCAGGCGTGCGTCAACATCTGTCGGCACGGCGGGCGGAACGCGCAGCCTGATTGCCGTCGATGCCGCCGTGCGCCAGGGCAGCACGCCCAGCTCCTGCTGCAGTTCCACGGGGTAGGCGCCATTGCGCAACCGCGCAGTCTCGAACGTGTAGGAGAGCGTGCTGCCGAGCTGAACGGCGCCTGCTGAGGTCACGACCTTGCCGTTGAATATCAGCCGGGCGCCTTGCACGGCGTCGGTGTGGGCGGTAATCGTGACCCTGGCTGGTCGGGTGACCAGCGAAGGCGCGGAGATGCTGGCCGCGTCGGCCGACCCGGCGACAGCCAGCAGCGCGCAACCTGCCACCGCGACCATGGATGCGGTGATGGCAAAGCGGCCAGTAGCCCGCACCGCGCCTCCTCGCATGTATCGGTGGGCATTGGCATGCTAGGGCCGCAGCGCCGCGGATCGCCATGAAGTAACGAGTTACGGCCTGGATCGTGACGATAAACGCACCTCGTTGTGGCACCTCCGGAACCTGCGGAAACACACAAAAAGGGACGAAAACCGCGTGAACGGCTGACTACCGGCGCCAATCTGCCGCTGCCATCTGACCCCAGACATGTGGCGACCCCCGCCGGGGGGGAGAGCGGGGGTCGCCGTACAGTCCGGCTCCGGGGGGGTAGAGCCGGACCTTTTCCGAGAAAAGTCCGTTGCCTTCGGTGTTGTAGTCGGTTCTACGCGTTACACCATATGCTGCCTGATCGCAGATACTTCCGTCGAGCGGGAGCGTGACTCGGTGTTGGTTTTTTTGGCCAACTTCGCGAGATCAAGCACTCTTGCGTTCGTCGGCCCCTTCTATCGCAATGGCCTCATCAGCGTAAGTGACGTGCTCAGGAGCCTGTAGGCCCAGTTGATCTTGCGATTCACGCGCCGACTGCCCAGCAAGCCACGTCTTGGATGCAAACGCATCTTTCACCACCGCGCTATGTCCCCAGGCCGGGCAAGCCACCCCGACTGCCACAACGGAGCTCAATCTTCGCCAGCACTGGCGGCTCAGCTCGGCTCGGCGGCTGATCTTCCGGGGCCGCCGCGGTTGGCCGCCATCCGCGCCGGGTGAACGCACACTGCGCGCCGCACGGGTTGGACCGGACGGCACGCGATCGCAGACACGACGCCGCGCGCGGCCCCGGCCCCGGACCCGGACCCCGAAATCCCAGACCCGCGGCACCACGCCCCGGACCCGCCGCACCACGGCGCCGTCGAGCGGACCTCGAACGGCGGGCTGTCACTCAGCGTCGGCATCCGCATATGAACGTTCCAATCAATCGGGATCACGAATCGATCACGCTAAGGGGTTTTCATCTGAGCGGAATCGTCGTAGAAAGGTGGTACGGACTTGGAGAACGTCCGGGCACGGCAGCCAGGTACCCACGCGCGACCAGCCGCGGGAGGCGTGTCGAGGTAGGTAGTGCCGAGGTGGTGGGGCTCGCCAGAAATGGGAGAGTCTGTCCGCACCGGTCAACCTATCCGACAAATTGAAGGTGCACGCTTGGTAACCCGGTGTGACGTGCTAGGCGCGGCGCGGCGACGCCCCAGAAAAGGGGCGCCGCCGCGCTTTGTCTTCGGGGCGTGCCCGCAGCGGCGAGCCCGATTCCAAGTCGGGGGCGCAGCGGCCTTGTGTGAGGCCCGCTCTAGTGAAGCCCGGCCCGGTGAAGCCCGGTCTCGTGGGCTCCGCCGCTGACGGCGACATACCATGCCCGCCGACGGCCCGCACCGACCGGCATATGCTGATCCAGACGCTGATCGAGTCTGATCCAGCCTGCTGCCGACCTCAGCGCATGCTAGATCCCACGATGCGCGGCACCCTGGGGACCGGACATCGCTGGACAACTAAGGAGCTTCGGGGATGTGCCAACGCTTACGGACAGTGCGGTGATGGACCTGATCAGGCAGCCACTCACCGTCACACGGGAGGAATGAGAGCAGGTCCTAACGGCTGCGCGGGGTGGTTGCAGTAGGGAAGGTGGCTGTAGAGCCTGTCTCACTGCCGATCTGTGAATGTCCTTCGGAAACACCCGGCTATCGGCCACAGTGTCTAAAGCAGCTAGCTGGGCAAGAAGCGAGACAGAGCAGAATGGAGAGCAAGTCATGGCCGAGACCGGAACGCCGCGCCGTGGCCAGCAAGCAGGCAAGGGCGCAAACGGTGAATCGCTCGGCGAACTCGTATCACTGGCTGTCAGGGATATCTCCCAGCTGATCAAGTGGGAAATCGACCTGGCCAAGCTTGAGCTGCGTGACGACATCAAGCGGCTGGGCATCTCAGGCGCCATGCTTGGAGTCGCCGCTTTCGTCGGGTGCTTGGTGCTCGTGCTGCTCTCGTTCGCGGCGGCATATGGCCTCATGGCCGCCGGCATCTGGAGCTGGGCGGCATTCCTGATCGTGGCCGGAGCTTACGTGCTGATGGCTGGGATCGCCGTGCTCATTGGGGTGCAGAAGATACGCCGGCTGAGCGCCCTGCGCCGCACACGCGCCTCGGTACAAGGCGGCCTGGCCATGCTGCGGCACGATGGCAGCGCCGAGGGAGCCGGCTAATGGCCCTTCCGGCGGAATCGGCCGTCCAGATCGACGGGCCGTGGTCGCATCGCTCGGTAAGCGCCAACGGAACGCGCTTCCATGTCGTGGAGCGCGGCGACGGTCCACTGGTGCTGCTGCTGCACGGTTTCCCCGAATTCTGGTGGAGCTGGCGCTACCAGCTACCCGCGCTGGCCCAGGCAGGATTTCGTGCTGTTGCTGCCGACCTGCGGGGATACGGCGGCAGCGATAAGCCGCCACGCGGCTACGACCTCGTGACCGCGGCGTCCGACGCGGCTGGCCTGATCCGTTCGCTTGGCGAGGCCAATGCGGTCATCGTGGGCCACGATTGGGGCGCACTGGTGTCATGGACCGTAGGCGCCTACTACCCAAAGGTCGTCCGGCGGCTCGCGATCGTGTCGGCGCCGCATCCGTTGCGCATGCACGGTGCTGTACTGACGGACCCGTTCGGGCAGGGGAGGCGGAGCAGGTACGCGTTCTGGTTCCAGCTGCCGGCGACACCCGAACGCAGACTTGTCCGCGACAACGGGGCGCAGGTCGGCCGCATGCTGCGGGACTGGTCGCGGCCAGGCTGGCCCGACGCCGAGGCAGATCGGCGCTACCGCGAGGCGATGCGGATCCCGAGCGTGGCGCACTCGGCACTCGAATATCACCGCTGGATCGTCCGCTCCAGGCTGCGGCCGGATGGCGTCCGCTACGTGCAGCGGATGCGCGTGCCGCTCCAGGCCCCGACCCTGCACCTGCACGGGGCACTCGACGAATGCGTACTGCCCCGCACCGCACGTGGCTCCGGCAGGTACGTCGACGGACCCTACCGGTGGCGCCTGATTGACGGCGCCGGGCACTTCCCGCATGAGGAACTCCCGGATCGCTTCAACATCGAATTGTGTAACTGGCTCGCCGACTCGGAACCCGAACGGTGAACCGTGACAGGGACGCTGCTGGACGGCCACGAAACGCCCGGCCACGGGATGCCTTTGGCCGCCCGCTTCGCCGCACCGCGGATGGTGAGCCCCGCATTCCCGACGATCTTGCGCTGCCACCGGCGGCGGCACTCGCGGAGGCGCAACGGCTCATAGACGCGGGCAGGCCGTTTCACGCTCACGAGGTGCTCGAAGCGCGCTGGAAGGCGTCCCCGAGTCCCGAACGTGACCTGTGGCAAGGCCTTGCTCAGATCGCCGTTGGGCTCACCCACGCGCAGCGCGGCAACCCAAGCGGAGCCGTGGCGTTGCTGCGCCGGGGCGCCGACCGGGTCCGCCCGTACCACGCGGACGGTGCGTACGGGGTGGACACCGCGGCAGCCGTTCGGGCCGCTGAAGAGCTAGCCAACCGAATCGAGAACCTTGGCCTCGCGGACCTTGCGCCGTCCGACCTCCGGCTGGCACTCCTGCGCTGACGTCCCTCCTTAGTCGCAGGCTTGCGTGGAGACCGCGGCGATCGCGTGCGCGCCGAGCTGGGCATCCTGCTTCACTTCACCGGCCGTGAGCGCGTAGCCAGTGTCTGGCTGGCCCACCGCGGCTGCGAACACCACACCGTAGACGTTGCCGCTGGGCGCGAGCAGCGGGCCACCAGAGTTACCCGGCTCGACGTTCGCCCGGATTGAGTAGATCTCCCTGGTCACCTCGTGGGTTTGGTAGATATCAGGGCCACGCGCTACCTGCTTTCCCCTGATACGAGCCGCAACGGGGATAATCGAGGCGCTGTCGCGTGGATAACCTGCCACCACCGCATTGGCACCGGTGTCCGTAGGCCCTGTAAATGGGAGCGTGCGCAGGCTGAGACCTCGCACGTACAGCACCGCTATGTCCCTGTCGGGGTCATAGCGAACCACCTGAGAGTGCAGCGTCCTGTGTGTCTCTGTGATCACGTCGGGTCCGTTGCGGACACCAGCGACCACGTGCGCGTTGGTCATGACATGCTCGGGGGCGAAGACGAACCCGGAGCCCTCGATCCTGCGGGAGCAATCCGGTGCCGTGCCAAGGACCTTCACCACACTCATGGCCGCACGGCGCAGCCCACGGCTGTGCAGGATGGCCGTGTCCGGCGCCTGAACTGGCACTATCCCCTCGGAGCCAAGGCCGCCGAACACCTCAGGAAACGGCCCGCTCGCCACCACCTTCCTGAACCCGGAAAACCACGTTCGTGCGGTATCGGGCATGACCCGGTCGACCGCGCGGAGCACCGCCGAGTTGTTGACCTGATTGACGACCGTGGGGTACGGGGCATTCTTCACCGAAATGCCGATGAGCCACGCGATGATCAGTACCGAGAGCATGCTCACGGCGGCGCCGCCGGCCGAGTCCACCACCGTCGCAGACCGCCAGGTGACCATGTCCCGCATGGCCGTGCCCACCGTCGAGGCGGCGAACTGGCCGATCATCGCGGCAACGAACACGACGACGATGGCGATCAGCGACCGCTGGGCCCGCCCGGTGACCACGGCCTGAGCGACCGCGGGCGCAATGATCAGGCCAAAGGCGGCGCCGCCAAGGAAGCCGGCAAGGCTCAGCGCGCCGATGATAAAACCTTGCCGGAAGCCCGAGACGGCAAAGGCGGCAACGACCCCAACCAAGATCAAGTCGAGCAGGTCACCAGGCACGTGCCAACGGTATAGCGCCGGAGGCAGTGTTTAGCCAGTTTGGCCACCGCCGAACGAGTTGATCATCGCGGTGGCGTGGGGGATTCCGCGGCGTGGGATGCGCTTGGAATTCGGGGGATTGAGTGACGGCCACATTGCGGTCCGTGGGCCATCCGCCGTGCCGGGACGCGGTCCGTGGGCCATCCGCCGTGCCGGGACGCGGTCCGTGGGCCACCCAGCGTGTTAGTTGATCTCTAAACCCGCCAACGAAGGCGCCGGAGTGAGCCATGCGGCCAGCTTGATCCCTTACGTCGGAGACTCTTCAGCAGATACCGCTGAAAAGTCTCCGTTCCAATGGATCATGGGCCGCCGGGGAGCCGGGCGGCCGGGCTGGGTCGGATGGCGCACGTTGACAGGCAAGCGGGGGTGCGGTGGGTAGCCCGACCGGACCGCCGATTCCGGCGGGTGGCCCACCGGCTGGGCTGGGATGAGGCTGGGATGAGGCTGGGATGGCCTCGGTGGCCCACCGTGGCCCATGGGGCGGCCTCGGTGGCCGCCCAGCCGACCCACGCGGCCCACGCGGCCCATGGGGTGGCACACCACCACTGCAGGGCTAGCCCAGGGCGCTAGGTGGCAGATCCTCTACCCTGCTCGCATCCCACGGGCGCTCAAAACCGCTGAGCACCAGCAGCCGATCGAGGATTCCCGCTGTGAATCCCCAGACCAGCAAGCTGCCAACGCGAAACGCAGGACCCGCGATGCCGGAAGGGTGGCGGACAGTGAACCGGTTGGCGGGATCAGTGAGATCGGCAATCGCGATGCGGGCGACTGCTGCGACCTCCGCAGGATTGGCCGGCCCGACCGGGCATGGCTGCGACCACCACGCGAGTACCGGAATGACTCGAAATCCGCTGCGGGCGACGAATAGCTCGGGCAAGACCCCGACCACTTCGACGCCCACCGGGTCCAGCCCCGTCTCCTCTGCGGCCTCGCGCAACGCCGCCGCGACTGGCCCCGCGTCGCTGGCATCGATCGCTCCGCCGGGAAACGCGACCTGCCCAGCATGCCTGCGCATCCCGGCGCTGCGCTGAGTCAGCAGAACGTCCGGCCCATCAGGTCCCTCACCGAAAAGAACGAGCACCGCAGAGGCCCGTCCACCGGCGCGCGGTGGGCGAAGATGCGTCGACACCGGCATCTGCCCGGCGGCTCTAGCGAGGCGACGCAGCCAGCCAGGCGCCACACGCGCGCCCGTACCCCCCGCTTCCTGGGCTCCGCCCCCCTGCTCCGCCTTTTGCGCACCGCTGCGTCCGACTCCGGTCACGAGAATGGCCCGGTCCTGACAAGCTTGCGCGCGGTCTTCTCATCGGTTGGCCCCTCCCCAAACGACGGGCACAGCCGGGCGATCCCGCACGCGCCGCATGCAGGTCTGCGCGAATGGCACACACGGCGGCCGTGCCAGATCAGCCGGTGCGAGGCGATGGTCCACTCGGGCCGAGGCAGGAGGGCGCCGACATCCTGCTCGATCTTGACCGGGTCGGTCGCGGTCGTCCAACCGAAGCGGCGAGCCAGCCTGGCGAAATGTGTGTCCACCGTGAGCCCGGGCTTGCCGAAAGCATTGCCGAGCACGACGTTCGCGGTCTTGCGGCCGACCCCTGGCAGAGTCACGAGTTTGTCCAGGGTGGCAGGAACATCACCACCAAAACGATCGCACAACGCCTGGCCCAGGCCGATGAGGCTACTCGTCTTCGCACGGAAGAACCCCGTCGACTGGATGATCTTCTCCATCTCCGCGCGGTCCGCCGCAGCATAGTCGGCAGCCGTGCGGTACCGGGCAAACAGCACCGGCGTAACCGCGTTGATACGCCGGTCCGTGGTCTGGGCAGAGAGAATCGTCGCTACCAGCAGCTCGAGCGGTGACGTGAAGTCCAGCTCACAGTGTGCATCGGGGTACAGCCCGGCCAGGTCCCTGTTGATCCGGCGGGCTCGGCGGACGAGCGCGGTCCGCGACGATGCAGCGTCAGTCACGGGCCAAGCTTAGAGCCTGCCCGAGAACCTCGATCCGGCTCGCGGGTGCCTCGCTACGGTGCCGGATCGGATGACGCGGGTGATCCCGAGCCGGACGGCGTGGCAGACGCTGACGGCGATGGTGCAGGTGTGGCCGAGGAATCCCCGGACGGTGCAGGGGCAGGCGAACCCGGTTGGGAGGGGGACGGGGACGGAGCCGGTGACCGCGACGAGTCGGACCAGGTGACGACCACATTCAGGTTCCCCGGCCCGATGATGAGCGTCGCCCGGCCGGGCCCGGCTGACTCGCTGGTCACCGTTACCGTCACCGTCACCTGCGCACCCGCCGCCAGAGTTCCTTCGTAGCTGCCCAGCGCCAGCTGGGGGGAGGAAGTGCTCGCCGACCAGGTGACCGGGCCGCCCACAGCGCTGAGCGCGATCGTGCCCTGTGAAGCCGTACCGAGGTCGAGGCTGCTTGATGACAGCTGCAGGCGGCCACCCGGCGCCTGCCAGCCGCGCAGCGGCTGTCGGCCAGGAGGCGACGGCAACCCGGCGGGCTCCCCTGGCACGATGCCGTGCGTTCCGAGCACGCCCGTGGCGGCGCGGGCGCGCCCATCTTGCCCGGGCCGACGCCCACGCCCACGCCGACGCCCGCGCCGATGCGCCCGCCGACGCCAGCCGAGCCCCGCGGACCGCGGCGGCCACTTGAGCCCTTGCCGACACCTGTGCCCGGGACCGGAGCGCTCGGCTCAGCTGATGTCAAAGACCCGGCAGACCGGTGGGAAGTGCCCCGGATCACCGGCTCGAAGCCACCAAGGCGGCCAACCGCGAACCCGGCGCCGAGCGTCACAGCTCCGATGGCGGCGGCCAGGCCCACCCACAGGTGGACGCGTTGAAACCGCCGGGCAAGGGGCCGGGATCGAGTTGCAGCCACTTCCGCCGCAGCCTGCCCCGCCGTGGCGGGCGCCACTGGGAATCCCGCGTTATCAAATGTCACGGCGCGGCCCACCACGAACGTTCGGTACCCAGCGAGTGCCGGATCGTTAAGGCAGGCCAGTGTCCGCGCGCGCATGTCAGCGGAGTGCTTGACCACGGGAAGCAGGCCAAAGACCTTCGCAACGGAGACGTTTCTCGGCAATGCTGGCATACAGACTTCGCAGCGGGCCGCGTGCAGGACAAGCTTCTCGCGTAGCGAAGCGGTTGGCGTGGCGGCCCAATCCGCCAGGATTGCCGCTCGCGCCCGGCAGTTACCGACCGCGTGCGCCAAGACCTCCCCGGCCAACGCCTGCTCCATGGCTTCCCGCGCAGCTGCGAGAAGCCCCGCCACATCCCGCTCAGGAATGCCGAGCACCAATGCGATGGCACACGGCTCCAGGCCGTGGCGGGTCGACAACTCCAGTGCCTCCCGGTTGAGCGGGCTGATGTCCATAACCGCCTGCCATGCCATCACCGTGGGGTCCGGGCCGTGCCGGGCCGGGCCGGAGCGTGCGACAGCGCCGGGATCGCTGGCCCGTGATGGACACCGACGCAAACACTCGCTGCGCGCGATCGCGTACAGCCATGGCCGCAGCTTCGCAGGATCGGGCAACCGAGCAAGGTGAGCCGCCGCGACGATCAAGCTGTCCCGCAGGGCTATCTGTGCAGCGTCCTCGCTTCGCAGCATGAACCAGCAGTAGCGAAGGAGAGCATCAGCGTGGGCGTCATGAATCGCCTCCATCGCATCCGGGCCGATAGCCCGCGGTCCCTCAACCAGCAACTGGTGGTTATTCATGTAAGAAAGCTAGTGGTTTCTATATGTAGTCATCCAGTTACTCGGCGGAACCGGCCGGGCGCGACCGCATATTTCCTCAGTGTGCGAAAAGGTGCAGTTAGATAGCTCTTGGGCGGGTCATTGTCCGCTTCCGACTCAGCACACTAGACAGGGCAGTGCACTGCCCGGCGCTGGGACTCCAGGAGCAGTTCGGTCGCCTGCCGCACGGCTGCGTCGTCCAACCCATCGAAGCGGTGAACCTCAAGCTGCTTGATCAGGGTCCGCACGGCCTCGGTAAGCAGGGTCACACGTGCGTCCAGGTCAGCAACACGCCGGTCCAGGATCGCTACCCGCGGCTCGCCAAGCCGGGGCGCGATCTGCCGCGCCATGGCTGCCCGCCCTACCCTACGGCCGAGCCAGAGACCACGGTCTCCAGGTCAGTCACCGCAGTGGTCCACACCACGTGGGCAAGATCCCAGAGCGCCCGGGAGACCGCGAGCTCATCCATCTCCTGAACGGCGATCTGACCCTGGCGGCGGTACGACTGCCCGGTTCCACGGAGCAGCTCGGTCGGCCTGCCCAGGCGGTTGTCGGGGGCAACAAGCCTGGCCTCGGCCCACGTGTGGTCTTCGTGCTCGGCTACGCAGATGTCAACCTTCCAGCGGCGTTCCGTCGTCACAGCGGCACCTCCTACCTTCCAGCCCTCACGATGTGACCGCCGATAACACCGGTACAGGGTCGAAGGTCCTGGCCGGAGACTCCGAAGATCAGGACAAGGCCGGAACGAGGAGGTGGGAGGTGAGCCGCAGCCGCTCAGGCCGCTCAGGCCGGTGAGCCGCAACCGCAGCCCCTCAGCGTGCCGGTAAGGGCCACTAACCGCGTGCGCGCCGCCTCGATCGTCGGGAAGACCGGAAGGCGCTTGTCCAGGCCGGTGATCCGCAGCACCTTTGCGACGAGCGGCTGCGGCGCGATCAAGCCATAACGGCAGCCGGCCTTGTCGGCATCGTTAGCGATCCTGACAAAGGCGCTAAGCCCCCGTGAATCACAGAACGACACGCTCGTGAGATCAAGCAGAAGCAGCTGGGCGTGCCGCCCGATTGCAGTACGGCCCCGGCGGTACAGGCTGTCGGCCGTCGCGAGATCTAGTTCCCCGTACACCGTCACGACCTGGGTACCCTCGTCGGAACAGCTCGCGTTCGTGCTCCGGCTCATACACGCCCTCCCTAGGCAGCCGGACCCCTCCCCACGTTCGGGCAAAGACTTTCGTGCAGGTGCACCCTCGTGTTAGGGCCAAAGGTCCCTAATGGGCCGACGGCGTCCGTGAGAGTTCGTAAATGGGATAAAGCCCCTGGGGATCGGATCACGCCAGGAAGCAGGCCAGACCGCGGGCTGAACGTCGACGTCAGCGCGCGGAGTCAGCACGCCGGGCAGGGCCATAACCCGTCCGCGCCGACGCGATAGCGGCGGCCGCACAGCAGCCTGCCGAACCGCTCCGTCCCCTTCTCGCGCAGATCAACGTGCCGGCCGAGTACGACAGCCACCACCCGCGCCGCGCCGGCCAGCTTCAGGGCCGCGGCCGCAGACTGGGCACGCGATCCGGTCGTCCAGGTGTCGTCAAGCAGCAGCACTCGTGCACCACCCAGGCGTTCCGGCACGGTAAAGCGGTCCAGGCTCAGATCACGGTCTTCTGGATCTGGCGGCTCCCGTGAGCCTTGCAGCGCGAGCTGCGCCCACGGCCGGGCAAGAACGGGTGCCGTTAGCGCTCGCAGTGGATGCGGTCCAGCCCGGCCGCGGGTGCTCGGCACCA
>WNGF01004356.1_pt1 | contig 22872 bp, 19 predicted proteins | sample 5400641 | NCBI WGS metagenome assembly WNGF01 (sample SAMN13153371, study PRJNA577476) | soil metagenome | isolation source: 80 cm soil or saprolite under grassland replicate 2 | place: USA:California | collected 2016-06-15 | reverse complement strand
GCGTCATCCCCTGGCCAAAAGGGAATCACACCTGGGCGCGGGCAGCGGTCAGGCGGCCGGGAGGAACGGGGTGAGCTCGGCGAGGAGGCGGCGCTCGGGCATGGCGCCGACGATCCGGGTGCGCTCGGCGCCGCGGTCGAAGAGGAGCAGGCTGGGGAGGCTCAGGGTCCCATAGCGGCGGACCAGCCCGGGGTTGTTGTCGGCGTCGACCTTGACGACCAGCAGCCGGCCGGCCTGCTCCTTGGCGATCTCCTCGACGGCGGCGCCGATCCACTTGCAGGGTCCGCACCACTCGGCCCAGAAGTCCACCAGGACCGGCAGCGGCGCCTGGAGCACGGCCTCCTCGAAGGTTGCCTCGGTCACGTCGGCGACAGTGGTGTTGGTGATCATCCCGTTGCCTCCTGGGGCTCGTCGCTGCCGGCGGCGAGCTGCGACAGCTCCCCGGCGACGCGATCGCGCAGGTTCTGGAGCTCGAGGATGCGGGAGTCCAGCTCCTCGAGCTTCCGCCGGTAGACGTCGATGCCACCGGGGCAGGCCCGCCGCGCCTGGATGCCGGCGTGCAGGCAGTCGATGAACGGTCGGATCTCCTCCAGGTCGAACCCGTTCACCAGCAGCGAGCGGATCTCGCGGACGAGCCGCAGGTCGGCCTCGTCGTAGTCGCGGTAACCGTTGTCCCGCCGCCTGGCCAGCAGCAGGCCCTGCTGCTCGTAGTACCGGATCGAGCGGGCGCTGGCACCAGCACGCCGGGCGAGCTCCCCGATTCGCATCTGTCCTCCTCTCGCCGATCACGGTAGAACCTGACACCAGTGTGAAGGTCAAGGGAGGGGGTCCGTATGCCCAAGATGAGCGCCGGCATCCTGCTGTACCGGCGCAGTGGGGACGACGTCGAGGTGCTCCTGGTCCACCCGGGTGGCCCGTTCTGGGCCAAGAAGGACCTGGGCGCCTGGTCGATCCCCAAGGGCGAGTACGACCAGGGCGACGACCCGCTGGAGACCGCGCTGCGCGAACTGGAGGAGGAGACCGGCCACCGGCTCGGGGACCAGGACCTGCTGGAGCTGGGCACGATCCGGCAGCGGAGCGGCAAGGTCCTCAGCGCCTGGGCGGCTCCCGGCGATCTCGATGCCGAGACGATCACCAGCAACACCTTCACCATCGAGTGGCCGCCGCGCTCCGGCAGCCAGCGCGAGTTCCCCGAGGTCGACCGGGCGGAGTGGTTCGACGTGCCGACCGCCCGCGAGAAGGTTCTCGCGGCCCAGGCCGAGCTGATCGACCGGCTGCTCAACGCGCTGGCCGAGCGCTGAGGCGCCGGCGACGACCCTGGTGGATGGCCAGGCCGGCCAGCAGCCAGGCGACCCCGGCGACCATCCCGGTGCGGCCGCCGTGGTCAGCAACGCGCAGCAGACGATCAGCCGCCGGGCGGCAGCGCCTCCGAACGCGCTGGCGGCCTCCGCCAGCGGCGCGGTCGAAGCGCCCAGCCTCGAAGCCGGCACACTGCCGAGCGCGACCAGGGTGACCAGCAGGTACATGCCGACGACCCCGATCAGTGTGAGCAGGATGGCGCGCGGGAGGTTGCGCTCCGGCTGGCGGACCTCCTCGCCGCCGGCGGCGACCATGTCGAAGCCGCCCAGCGAGCGGAGCTGGAGCTGCAGGCGCTGGCCGGGCTGCCGGCGGGCGCCTACCGGCCGCCGGCAGCCGCGGCCATGCTCGAGGTGCTGCGTGAGGTCTGCGACCGGCTGGTCGCGGACGCCGAGCGGCGCCTGCGCCAGCGTGGTCGCTGAGACCCGGGTCCGGCGGCGGCCAAGCTCCGGCGTCCCTCAGGCGCCCAGCAGCTCCAGCAGCTCCTCCGGCCGGTGGAGCACCAGATCGGCCTGCGAGTCCGGGCCGTAGAGGTGGCCCCAACCGGCGGCGAAGGCGCGCGCGCCGCTGCTGCGGGCGGCCTCCAGGTCGCTGGCGGAGTCGCCGACGTAGGCGGCGCTGGCCGGCGCGACGCCGAGCGACCTGCAGGCCCGCAGGACGCCGTCGGGCGCGGGCTTCTGGTGCTCGACCTCGTCGCCACCGACCACCACGGTGAAATGACCCGTCAGCCCTGCTGACTCCAGCAGGATCAGGGCGCCGGCGTGGTTGGCGCCGGTGAACACGCCCATCTCGACGCGGCCCCGCAGGCCCTCGAGCGTGGCCTCGATGCCAGGGTAGGGCCGCGCAGCCGCCGCCCCCGCGCGCAGGCAGGCGAGGTACTCCTGGACGTCGGCGTCGGTGGTGGCGCGGCCGAGCAGGTGGGCCAGCATGATCGCCGGAGGCCCCAGGCCGTAGGCGGCGATCACCGCCTCGCGGGTCAGCGTGGGGCCGCCGAGCCGGGTGATCGCCCTGATGTAGGCGTCGGGCACTACCGTCGCGGAGTCGATCAGCGTCCCATCCATGTCCCAGACGATCGCCAGCAGCTCGCCGGCCCCACGCCGCGTCGCTCGATCCATCCCGCCTCCCGTCCGCCGCTGGCAACCACCTCACCAGGTTGCAGGATCACGCGGCGATCGCGCTGGAATCGCGCTCGGGAATTCGGGAGGAAAACGCCGTGTCAGGGGCCGACGAGCTCGCCGTCGCGCACGCCCGCGACGAAGGCGTCCCATTCGACCGGCGTGAAAACCAGCACCGGTCCCTGCCGGTCCTTGGAGTCGCGGACCGCGACCTGCCCTTCGACGAACGCGACCTCGACGCAGCCATTCGAGGCGCTGTGCCGACTCTTCCGCCAGATGGCGTTCGAGAGGTCCACCATTGCACGTCCCCTTCTCGTGTCCCTGCGGTAGCTGCACGGCCAGCGCGGCAAGGACGAAGACTCCCGGGGGGTCCTTGGCGGCGCGGCCGGAAGATACAGCCCTAGGGGCGCAAATTGCGAGGAGACATTGACCGGGGTGCGCCCTCCAGCTGGAGCGTTCGAAATTGCCGGAGCGCTGCCGCGCGGGCCGCCTCCGCTTCAGGCAGGAGATCGGTATTGCCGGCTCTGGCGGGTTCCAACCTGGAGGGCCAGGTCGCTCAAGAACTCGGACGAGTCTTTGGGCTCCATTGCCGCCGCGCGGAGATGATCGAACAGCAACGTGTACCGGCGCAGCTCCTCGGCGGTCTCGAGGTAGAGATCGCTGGTGGCGTTCTCCAGGTAGACGACCGCGGGCCCGTCCGGCTCGGAGAACTCGTAGATCGTGAAGGAGCCGTCCATGCCGGCGTGCTCGGCCGCGTCCAGGGGGAGCACCTGCAGCGTCACCGTGGGCCACCCCCCGGCCTCGATCAGGCGCTGGAGCTGCTCGCGCATGACCGCCGGCCCGCCCACCGGGCGCCGCAGCGCCGCCTCGTCGATGATCACCCAGAGCGTTGGCGGATCGGCCTCGGTGAGATCGCGTTGCCGGGCGGTCCGGACCTCCACTCGTCGCTCGATCTCCTCGGGACGCAGGCCCGGGCGCACCGCCCGGATGACCGCCTGGGCGTAGCCGACGGTCTGGAGCAGACCCGGAACGACCATCGCCTCGTAGATGTGGACCGACGTGGCCGCCGCCTCGAACCCGATCAGGGTCCTGATGACCTGGTCGTCGAAGGTGTTCCACCAGCCCCGCTGTCGACCCTCCCTGGCGAGCTGCATCAGCTCGTCCCGCTGCTTCCCGTCGACGCCGTACAGCTCCAGCATGTCCCTGACGTCCCGCGGCGTGGCGCCGACCTGGCCGGTCTCGATCCGCGAGATCTTGGAGTCCGAGCACTCCAGGCGCTCGGCGACGCGTTCGAGGGTGTAGGCGGCCTCCTCCCGGAGCCGCCGCAGCTCCATGCCGAGCCGCCGCCGTCGCACCGTGGGGCTCCGTCGCGCGCTCATCTGCCCCACCTCCGCTTCGAGCGCGGACCGCTCCGGTCGCGCTGTGCAGGCTGTGATCAGTGACTCACGATTTGCAACTTGCATCAACGGGCTCGATGGCGCATAGTGCTCGATAGAGAGCAGTATCTCTCGTTTTCCTGGCCAAGGGAAGGGGTGGCGACGATGTCCGACAAGCCACGTGACCGGATCCTGCGCGCCGCCGTCAGGCTCTATTCGGCTGAGGGCATCCAGGCCGTCGGCGTGAACCGCGTCCTCGCCGAGGCCGACGTCGCGCCGAACACGCTCTACCGGCAGTTCCACAGCAAGGACGAGCTGGTGGCCGCCGCGCTGGAACGGTGGAGCGGCGACTGGCTGGGCTGGCTGTGCGACCGGATGGACCGCGGCGGCGACGACCTCCGGGCGCGGCTGGACGGGCTCTGGAACGCGCTCGCCCGGGCGGCGATGCGCCGAACCCTCGAAGGCCTCGTCGAGCTGGGCGCGCGGGACCCTGGCGGCCTGACCGCCGCGCGCGACCCGGGCGCCGTGGCCGGGCAGCTCCTCGTGCTCATCGACGGAGCCATCGCGATCGCCGTGCTCGACCGCCGGGCGGAAGCAGCGGCCCGCGCGGGCCGGCTGGCGGCGATGCTGTTCGGGTCCGGCGTTGAAGCGGACGCCGCAACTCTCGCTCCTGGAGCTGCGTTCTGCAGAGGGCGGGCCGCCGGGCCGGCGGGGGCGACCGTTGCCGCCCGGACTGCTGCCTTGACGCCGCCACGCCACCGGCCGTAGGTTCCTCCGGCGGTGCCCGCGGGGGCAGAGGGCTCCCGGAGCACGGGCGCCGCGGCGACGTGAGCCAGGAAGCCGGTGAGAATCCGGCGCGGTCGCGCCACTGTGACCGGGGAGCGAACCTCGCTCGAGCCACTGCCCGTACGGGGTGGGAAGGCCGAGGGGAGCCACGATCCGGGAGCCAGGATACTGGCCGTCGCCGCCGTCCGACCCGGGGCGCAGGACCCCGAGGAGGTTGAGCCTGGTGGCCGCTCTCAGCCCGCCTGTGTCGTCGCCCGTTCCCGTCCGCGTGCCCTTGTGGGGCTGGCTCGCGGTCGGTGCGCTGCTGGTGATCGTCTACGCGGTCGGCTACGACCAGGGGATGCTGCTCTCCCCGGTGCTCGGCAAGCTGTCGAGCGCCAACAACTACGTGCACGAGTTCTTCCACGACGGCCGCCACCTGCTGGGCTTGCCCTGCCACTGACGATTTCCGGGCAGCGGTTCGGTCCAGCATCGAAGGAGGTTCCGTCGTGGCGTCGTTCCTGCGTCGCGGCCTGCTTGCCGGCTTGGTCGCCGGCCTGGCGGCGGGCGTCTTCTATCTGATCGTCGGTGAGCCGGTGGTCCAGCAGGCCATCGGCTTCGAGCGCGCGAGGCCCGGCCCGCACGCCGCGGAGGTCTTCTCGCGCGGCACGCAGCGGGTTGGGCTGCTGGCCGGGGTCGGCCTGTACGGCGTGGCCTTGGGCGGCGTGTTCGGCTTCCTGTACGCCGTGCTCGAACCACGCCTGAAGGCGAGCACGGCGTGGCAGCGCTCGCTCGGACTGGCGGCGGTCGCGTTCGCCTCCGCCTGGCTGGTGCCATTCCTCAAGTACCCGTCCAACCCGCCGGGCGTCGGCGAGGCGTCAACGATCAGCCAGCGGACCCGCCTGTACCTGGCGATGGTGGCCCTGTCGATCGCCACCTCGGTGGGCGCCTGGCTGCTCGCCCGGCACCTGGAGCGCCGCGGGATGCCCACGGCGCCGCGGCAGCTCCTGGTGGGCGCGGGCTACCTGGCGGTGATCCTCGGCCTCTACGCGCTGCTGCCGCCGTTCAGCGACGAGATCGGCATCCCCGCCGGCGTGCTGTGGGACGCGCGCAGGGCATCGGCCGGCGGTCAGGCGCTGCTGTGGCTGGTGCTCGGCGCCAGCTTCGGCTGGCTGTCGGTATGGGCCGAGACCGCGCGGCGTCCGCGCACGCAGCGGGCCGGTGGTGTGGGGAGCCAGCCGTCGCCGGCCTCCGACGGCGGGCGGCTGTCGGCCGGTGGCTGACCGGCTGCTCCTGGTCCGGGGGTCCGCCGGTGCCGTGGCACTCGGGCTGCTCGCCGGAGCGCTGGCGGACGCGGCGTTCGGTGATCCGCGGCGCGGGCACCCGGTGGCGGGGTTCGGGCGGCTCGCGGCCGCCTTGGAGTCGCGGGTCTGGCGGCCGTCGCGGCTGGCGGGCACCGGCTACGCGGTCGTCCTGGTCGGCGCGGTCGGGGCGGGAGCGTTCCTGGCCGACTCCAGGCTGCGGGCGCGGCCGGCGGGGCGGGCGCTGCTGCTGGGGACGGTCACCTGGGCGGCGCTCGGCGGCCGCTCGCTCGCCAGGGCGGCCCTGGACGTGGCCGGCGCCGTCCGGGCCGGCGACCTGGAGGCCGCTCGGCGCCTCCTGCCGGCCCTCGCCGGCCGCGACCCCCGCGGCCTGGACGCGTCGGAGCTGTGCCGCGCCGCCGTGGAATCGGTCGCCGAGAACACCGCCGACGCGGTCGTCGGCCCGCTGCTGTGGGGGGCAGTCGCCGGCCCCACGGGCGTCGCCGCCTATCGCGCCGCCAACACCCTGGACGCCATGGTCGGCCACCGCAGCCACCGCTATCGCCGCTTCGGATGGGCCGCCGCGCGACTCGACGACCTCCTCACCTGGCCCGCCGCCCGGCTCGGCGCCGGCCTGGCCTGCACGCTGGCCCCCGCCGTCCGCGGCGACCGCCGCCTGGCCTGGTCCACCATGCGGCGCGACGGCGCCGCCCACCCCAGCCCCAACGCCGGCAGGCTGGAGGCGGCCTTCGCCGGCGCCCTGGGCCGGCGGCTCGGCGGCCGCAACCGCTACGGCGAGCGGGTCGAGGACCGGCCCGTGCTCGGCGCCGGCCCGCCCGCCGGCCCGGACGACGTGGTCCGCGCCGCGCGCCTCTCCGCCCTGGTCGGCGCCGCCGCCACCGGCCTCGCCGCCGCCGGCGCCCTGGCCCTGCGAGCCGGGGGAGCGCGGGGGTGCCCAGGTGGCGCCGGGGGGGCCCGGGGGACCCCGAGGGGGCGCCGGTGAGCGGCAAGGGGCTGCTGGTGGCGGGAACCGCCTCGGACGCCGGCAAGAGCGTGGTGGTGGCGGGACTGTGCCGCCACCTGGCGCGGCGCGGCGTGAAGGTGGCGCCCTTCAAGGCGCAGAACATGGCGCTGAACTCCGCGGTCACGCCGGACGGCGCGGAGATCGGCCGGGCCCAGGTGGCGCAGGCGGCCGCGGCCGGCGTCACGCCGGAGGCCGCCATGAACCCGGTGCTGCTCAAGCCGACCGGCGAGCGGCGCAGCCAGGTGGTGGTGCTCGGCCACCCGCTCACCGACGTGGACGCCCGCTCCTACCAGCGGCTCAAGGCCGAGCTGCGCGACCTGGTGCTGGACTCGCTGGCAAGCCTCCGGCGCCGTTTCGACGTGGTGGTCTGCGAGGGTGCCGGCAGCCCCGCAGAGATCAACCTGCGCGCCGGCGACCTGGTCAACATGGGCCTGGCCCGAGCCGCCCGCCTGCCGGTGCTGCTGGTCGGCGACATCGACCGCGGCGGGGTCTTCGCCAGCCTGTTCGGTACGCTCGCCCTGCTCGAGCGGGACGACCAGGCGCTGCTGGCCGGCTTCCTGGTCAACAAATTCCGCGGCGATCCCGCCGTACTGGCGCCAGGGCTCGACCAGCTCCAGCGGCTCACCGGCAGGCCGGTGCTCGGCGTGCTGCCGTGGCTGCGCGGGCTCTGGCTCGACGTCGAGGACTCGCTGGCGCTCGAGGACCCGCGGGATGGGGCGCTGCCGCCGATCGGGCGCGACCCGCTGTCGGTCGCGGTGGTGCGGCTGCGCTGGATCTCCAACTTCACCGACTTCGACGCGCTCGCCGCCGAGCCGGGCGTCGCGGTGCACTTCACCCAGTCGCCAGCCGACGTGCTGGCCGCCGACCTGGCCGTGCTGCCAGGCACCAAGGCGACCGTCGAGGACCTCGCCTGGCTGCGCGGCCGAGGCCTCGACCGGGCCCTGGCCAGGCGGGCGGCCGAGCGCCGGCCCACGCTGGGGATCTGCGGCGGCTACCAGATGCTCGGCAAGCGCATCGTCGACGAGGTGGAGAGCGACGCCGGCGAGGTCGAGGCACTCGACCTGCTGCCGGTCGAGACCGTCTTCCAGGCCGGCAAGGTCCTCGGCAACCCCAGCGGCGACGCCACCGCATTCGGCGGCGTGCCGGTGCGTGGCTACGAGATCCACCACGGTCGCGTGCGCCGCTTCGGGGGCGAGCCGCTGCTCGCCGGCGGCGGCGGGGAGGAGGGCTGCCGCCGCGGGACGGTGGCCGGCCTGTCGTGGCACGGGGTGTTCGAGGGCGACGAGTTCCGCCGCGCCTTCCTCGCCTGGGTCGCCGCCTGCGGCGGGCTGGACTGGGTGCCGGGCGAGCGCTCGTTCGCCGACGTCCGGCAACAGCGGCTCGACCTGCTCGGCGACCTGATCGCGGAGCACGCCGACACCGCCGCCATCGACCACCTGATCGAGACCGGCCCGCCGCCCGGCCTGCCCTTCATCCCTCCGGGGGCGCCCGGATGAGCCCGCTCGTCGAGCCGGGGTACCCATGGGTGAGCCCGGGCAACCTGCCGGAGGCGCCGCGATGATCCTGTTCCTCACCACCGCGGACACCGAGGTCCTGGCGCTGAGCCGGGCCGTGGCGACGCTGCCGGACGGCTTCCCGAGGGTGCGCGCGGCCAACCCCTCCTCAGGCGACCCCGGCGAGTTCGTCGCCAGGTGCCTGGCCGAGGAGCCCCTCGTCGTGCTGGTCCGGCTGCTCGGCGGGCGGCGGGCGTGGCGGGAGGGCTTCGACCGGCTCGCGGCGGGTTGCGCCGCCGCCGGCGTGCCGCTGCTCGCGTTCGGCGGCGAGGCCGAGCCGGACGCCGATCTCGTCGCCGCCTCCACCGCGCCCTCAGGCACGGTCGCCGAGGCGTTCGGGTACCTGCGCCATGGCGGCGTCGGCAACCTGGCCAACCTGCTGCGGTTCGTGGCGGACACCCTGCTGTCCACCGGGTTCGGGTTCGAGCCGCCGGTGGAGCTGCCGGCCGTCGGCCTGTATCCCACCGCTACGCGAGACCGGCCGGAGCCGCTCGACGGCCACCTGCCCGATCGGCCGCTCGTCGGAGTGGTCTTCTACCGGGCCCACTGGATGAGCGGCAACACCGCGTTCATCGACAGCCTGGTCGAGGCCCTCGCCGCGGCCGGCGCCAACCCGCTGCCGGTGTTCTGCTACTCGCTGCGCCCGGAGCCCACGGGGAGGATCCCGGCCTGCGAGCTGCTCGCCGAGCATGGCGTGGACGCGCTGGTGGTGACGGTCCTCGCCGCCGGCGGGTCCACGGCCGGCGACGCGCTCGGCGGCGCCGAGGACTGGCTCGAATGGCGGGTGCCCGCGCTGGAGGCGCTCGACGTCCCGATCGTGCAGGGGATCTGCGTCACCTCGACCCGCAAGGCATGGCTGGCGAGCGACGGCGGCCTCTCGCCGCTCGACGCGGCCATGCAGGTGGCCATTCCCGAGTTCGATGGCCGCATCGTCGGCGTGCCGTTCTCCTTCAAGGAGCCGCTGGAGCCGGACGGTGACCGGGCCGGCGCCGACCAGGTCATGGTCTACCGCGCGGACCCCGAGCGCGCCGCCCGGCTGGCCATGATCGCCACCCGGCTGGCGCGGCTGCGCCGCGTCCCCAACCGGGACAAGCGGGTGGCAATCGTGCTGTCGAACTACCCGACCAAGCACGCCAGGGTCGGCAACGCGGTCGGCCTCGACACCCCCGCCAGCGCCGTCCGCCTGCTGGCCGCCATGCGCCACGCCGGCTACCAGGTCGGCCACCTCCCGGGCCTCGACGAGCCGGCCGAGCCCGGCGCCACGGATCAGCCTGGCGACCGGCTGGTCCACGCGCTGATCGCGGCCGGCGGGCACGACACCGAGTTCCTGACCGAAGGGCAGCTTCGCGAGGCGGCCGGGCGGGTGGACGCCGGCGGCTACGCCGCCTGGTTCGCGGAGCTCCCCGCCGGCCTTCGCGAGCAGGTGGTCAGGCACTGGGGCGGGCCCCCCGGCGAGCTGTACGTGGACGGCGACGCGATCGTGCTGGCGGGCCTGCAGGCGGGCAACCTGTTCCTGGCGATCCAGCCGCCGCGCGGCTTCGGCGAGAACCCGATCGCCATCTACCACGACCCTGACCTGCCGCCCTCGCACCACTACCTGGCCGCCTACTGGTGGCTCGACCGCGTCTTCGGCGCCGACGCCGTGGTCCACCTCGGCAAGCACGGCACCCTGGAATGGTTGCCGGGCAAGGGCCTCGCGCTGTCGGCCGGCTGCGCCCCCGACGCCGTGCTCGGCTCCCTGCCGCTGGTCTACCCGTTCATCGTCAACGACCCCGGCGAGGGCACCCAGGCCAAGCGGCGCGCGCACGCGGTCATCGTCGACCACCTGATCCCGCCGATGCAGCGTGCCGAGACCTACGACGACCTGGCTCGCCTCGAACAGCTCCTCGACGAGCACGCGCAGGTGGCGGCGCTCGACCCCGCCAGGCTGGCGCCGCTGCGGGCGCGGATCTGGGAGCTGGTCCGCGCCGCCGAGCTGCACAGGGACCTCGGCGTCGACGCGCTCCCCAGCGACTTCGACGACTTCGTACTGCACCTGGACGGCTACCTCTGCGAGATCAAGGACGCCCGCATCCGCGACGGGCTGCACGTGCTCGGCGCCGAGCCGCTCGGTGAGCAGCGTCTCGGCCTGCTCGCCGCGATCCTGCGGCTCGGCGCCGGTCAGGCCGTGCCGGGGCTGCGCCGAGCGGTCGGCGCCGCCTTCGGGCTGGACGAGCCGGCGCTGCTGGAGGCTCCCGGCTCCAAGGCCGAGCCGGTTCCGGCCGCGCTGGTCGAGCGGTTCCCCGGCCCGGCGGCCACCAGCTCCGACCTGGTCGACCGCCTGGAGGACGCCGCGCGGGCACTGCTGGAAGCCATGGAGGCCAAGGGTTGGGAGCCCGCCGTGGCCGGTCCGGCCACCATCGCCGTGCTCGGCGTCCAGGACGCCGGCGTGGCCAGCTCGCTGGAATTCGCCGCCCGCGAGGTGGTCCCCAGGCTCGCCAGGACCGGCGACGAGATCACCAGCGTGCTGCGGGCGCTCGACGGGCGCTTCGTGCCGGCCGGCCCCTCCGGCTCGCCCACTCGAGGGCTCGTCAACGTGCTGCCGACCGGCCGCAACTTCTACTCGGTCGATCCCAAGGCGCTGCCCTCCGAGCTGTCGCAGGCCACCGGCGAGCGGCTCGCCGGCGATCTGCTGCGCCGCTACCTGGACGAGGAGGGCGCCTACCCCGAGACGGTCGGCATCGTGGTGTGGGGCACCTCGGCCATGCGGACCGGCGGAGACGACATCGGCGAGGTGCTCGCGCTGCTCGGGGTGCGGCCGGTCTGGAGCGCCGAGTCCCGCCGCGTGACCGGGCTCGAGATCGTCCCCAGCGAGCGGCTCGGCCGGCCGCGGATCGACGTGACCGTGCGGATCAGCGGCTTCTTCCGCGACGCCTTCCCGAACCTCATCGCGCTGCTGGACGACGCCATCACCATGGTCGCGGAGCTGGACGAGCCCGACGAGCGCAACTTCGTCGCCAAGCACGCCAGGGCCGAGCGCGCCGCCGGCGAAGGCTGGCGGCGCGCGACCACCCGCATCTTCGGGTCCAAGCCGGGTGCCTACGGCGCCGGCCTGCTGCCGCTCATCGACGCCCGTAACTGGCGCACCCAGGCCGACCTCGTCGCGGTGTACGAGGTCTGGGGCGGCTACGCCTACGGGCGCGGGCTGGACGGGGAGGCCACCGGGGAGGCGATGCGGGCCAATCTCTCCAGGGTCCGAGCGGTGGTCAAGAACGTCGACACCCACGAGCACGACCTGCTCGACTCCGACGACTACTTCCAGTACCACGGCGGGATGGTCGCGGCGGTGCGCGCCGCCAGCGGCCTGGAGCCGCGCGCCTATCTCGGCGACTCCGCCGACCCCGCGCGCGTGCGCACGCGGGGGCTGGCCGAGGAGGTCCGCCGGGTCGTCCGCGCCAGGGTGGTGAACCCCCGCTGGATCGCGTCGATGGCACGCCACGGCTACAAGGGCGCCTTCGAGCTGTCCGCCACCGTCGACTACCTGTTCGGCTACGACGCCACCACCGGGGTGGTCGAGGACTGGGTCTATCAGGCGGTCGCGCAGCGCTACGTGCTGGACGAGGCCACCGCGGAGTTCATGCGGAAATCCAATCCATGGGCGCTGCGCGCGGTCGCCGAGCGGCTCCTGGAAGCGGTCGACAGGGGGCTGTGGACAACGCCGAGCGAACATCTGTTCGAGCGGCTACGCTCCGTCTACCTCGAACTGGAAGGCGAGCTCGAAGAACGTCAGGAAGGAAAGGGATGAGCAGAGCACCGTTCCCGTTCTCCGCGCTCGTGGGGCAGGCGGACCTCGCGCTCGCGCTGCTCCTCAACGCGGTGTCCCCGGCGGTCGGTGGCGTCCTGGTCCGGGGAGAGAAGGGCACCGCGAAGTCGACCGCCGTCCGCGGGCTGTCCCGCCTGCTGCCCGGGATCCAGGTGGTCGACGGCTGCCCGTTCAACTGCGATCCCTGGACACCGGATCCCGACTGCCCGGCGGGCCCGCACCCGCATGGCGCGCCACGCCGGCGCCGCCCCGCGCCACTGGTCGAGTTGCCGGTCGGCGCCAGCACCGATCGCGTCGCCGGCTCGCTCGACCTGGAGCGCGCGCTGACCGAGGGGCGGCGCGGCTTCGAGCCCGGCCTGCTGGCCGCCGCCCACCGCGGGGTCCTCTATGTCGACGAGGTCAACCTGCTCGGCGACCATCTCGTCGACCTGCTGCTGGACGCCGCCGCGCTCGGCGTCAACTACGTCGAGCGCGAGGGGGTGAGCGTCCGCCATGCCGCCCGATTTCTGCTGGTCGGCACGATGAACCCCGAGGAGGGCGAGCTGCGCCCGCAGCTTCTCGACCGCTTCGGCGTCACTGTCGAGGTCCGCGGCAACCCCGACCCCGCCGAGCGGGTCGAGGTGATCCGTCGGCGCCTGGCCTACGACGCCGACCCGGACGGCTTCGCGTCCGCCTGGGCAGCGCCGGACGCGGCGCTCACCGAGCGGGTCGTGGCGGCCCGCCGGCGGTTGTCGGGCGTCCGGCTCGACGACGAATTGCTGCAGCGGATCGCCGCCGTCTGCGCCGGCTTCGCTGTCGACGGTCTGCGCGGCGACATCGTCACCGCCAAGGCCGCCATGGCGCTCGCCGCCTGGGAGGGCCGCGACGCCGTCACGCTCGCCGACGTCCGCCGAGCCGCCCTGCTCGCCCTGCCGCACCGCCGCCGTCGCGGCCCCATGGACGCCCCCGGCCTGGACAAGGACGAGCTGGACCGCATCCTGTCGAGCGACCCCGAGCCACCCGGGCCGGGCCGGGGCTCCACGCCGCCTGGAGCCACCGACGGCGCTTCCTCGCCCGACGGCGATGGCGACGGCGCCTCGCGAGCGGGTGACGGGACGCTGCAGCCCACCGGCGCCCCCGCCGGCCCCGCCGCCTCCCGCGGTCTCCCAGAGGTGGGCCGTGGGTCGGGTGGCGCGGACAGTCTCGGCGCTCCCCGGTCCGCCGATCGCCCGGACGGCGGCGCCGGGTCATCGACCGGCTCCGACGGCCGTGGTCGCCACGGCGATCGGCGAGGTGCCGGCGGGGTGGGCGACGGCGCCGGATCGCAGCCGGTGGCCGTTCCGGGCGAGACATTCACCCCGATCTGGCTCGAGCTCGCCGGCACCGGTGGCGGCGCATGGGGCCGCCGCAGCCGCGCCGAAACCGTCCACGGCCACCCCGTGACCGACAGCCCCGATCGCCCTGACGCCGCCACCCTCGCCCTCGCCGCCACCCTCCGCTCCGCCGCCATCCCCACTCTGGGCACGGTCCCGGGGCCAGCAGCGGGCGCGCCTTCCACGGTGCGCCCGCGGGTGCGGGCGGGGGACCTCCGCTGGCAGGTGCGGGCAGGGCGCGAGGGCAATCTGGTGCTGTTCCTGGTGGACGCGAGCGGCTCCATGGCGGCACGGCAACGGATGGCGGCGACCAAGGGAGCGGTGCTGTCACTGCTGCTCGACGCCTACCAGCGGCGCGACAAGGTCGGACTGGTGACCTTCCGCGGCGCTGGCGCCGAGGTGCTGCTGCCCCCGACCTCCAGCGTCGAGCTGGCCGCCCGCCGCCTGGCCACCCTGCCAACCGGCGGCCGCACCCCGCTGGACGCCGGCCTGGCCCGCGCGAGAGGGCTGCTCGCCGCCGAAGCCGTCCGCGACCCCCGGCGTCGCCCTCTACTGGTCGTCGTCACCGACGGCCGCGCCAACGCCGTCGGTCAGCCGTCCGCGTCCCGCGCCGGCTCCCTGAACCATCCAGTCACGGCAGCGCTCGCCGAGGCGAGCGCGCTCGCCGGCGCGGGAGTCGCCGCGGTCGTCGTCGACACCGAGGACGCGGTCGTGCGGCTGGGGCTGGCCGCTGCTCTGGCGGGCGCCCTCAACGGTCCGTGCATCGCGCTGGAGGCGCTCGCCGCCCAGCCGCTCGCCGGGCTCGTCCGCGCCGTCACCGGCACCACGGCCCGCCCGGGTGGCGGTTCGGCGGCGCGCGTCGGCTTCGGGCCCGGCTCGACCGCGGCCAGCCGCCCACGAAAGAGGCGAGTCGCATGACCGCTGATGCCGGGCAGTCCCCGGCCCGGCGCGAGCGCGTCCCGCGCGCCAGGCGGGACCACCCGCTGCTGATCGTCAACACCGGCCAGGGCAAAGGCAAGTCCACCGCCTCGTTCGGCATCATGCTGCGCGCCTGGGCCCGCGGCTACCGGGTCGGCGTCTACCAGTTCGTGAAGTCCGGCAAGTGGCGCATCGGCGAGCGGCAGGCGGCCGAGCGGCTGGGCAACATCGCCTGGGAGAGCATGGGCGACGGCTGGACCTGGGTCTCCCGCGATCTCGAGCAATCCGCCGACCTCGCCCGCGAGGGCTGGGCCGAGGTCAAGCGGCGCATCGGCGACGCGTCGTACGACGTGTTGATCCTCGACGAGTTCACCTATCCGATGTCGTTCGGCTGGGTCGATACCGCCGAAGTGGTCGACGTGCTGCGCAACCGCCCCGGCTTCCAGCACGTCGTCATCACCGGTCGCGACGCCCCCGCGGCGCTGATCGAGATCGCCGACCTCGTCACCGAGATGCGCAAGCTCAAGCATCCCTTCGACCAGGGCATCCGCGGCCAGCAGGGAATCGAGTGGTGAGCGCCATGCCGAGGGCGATCCGATGACCGCCAGGGTGGTGGTGGCCGGGACCCACTCCGGGGTGGGCAAGACCACCGTGGCCACTGGCCTGATGGCGGCCTTCACGGAGCGCGGGCGTCGGGTCGCGGGCTTCAAGGTCGGTCCGGACTTCATCGACCCGTCCTACCACGCTGTTGCCACCGGGAGGCCCAGCCGCAACCTCGATGCGTTCCTGTCGGGACCGGGCATGATCGCGCCGCTGCTCGCCCACGGCGCCGCCGGCGCGGACCTGGCGATCGTCGAGGGCGTCATGGGCATGTTCGACGGCGCCGCCGGGGCGGGCGAGCTGGCCTCGACCGCTCAGGTGGCCAAGCTGCTGCGGGCGCCCGTGCTGCTGGTCGTGGACTGCTCCGCGATGGCCCGGTCGGTCGCGGCAGTCGTGCACGGCTTCGCCAGCTTCGACTCGGAGGTCGGCGTGGCGGGGCTGGTCCTCAACCGGGTCGCCTCGGACCGGCACGAGCAGCTGCTGCGCCAGGCCCTCGATCCGCTCGGCGTGCCCGTGCTCGGCGTCCTGCGCCGCAAGCAGGCCCTTGCCACGCCCGAGCGGCACCTCGGCCTCGTCCCTGCCGCCGAGCGGCGGACGGCCGCCCGCCATGCCGTCAAGGCGCTGGCCACCGCCATCACCGCGGCCTGCGACCTCCCAGCCGTGGCGGCGATCGCCACCGCCGCCCCACCCCTCCCCGCCACCCCGTGGAGCCCCACCGCCGCCTACGCCCCGAGCGGTCCGGCCACCCCTGGCGGTCGTGCCACCGGCGGCCGCGCCGCTGGTCCCGCCGCCCCGGGCGGCCCACGGATCGGGGTTGCCTCCGGGCCGGCGTTCACCTTCCTGTACCAGGAGAACCTGGAGCTGCTGGAGGCCGGCGGGGCGGAGCTGGTGCCGGTCGACCCGATCGCCGACGAGTCCCTGCCGGAGCGGATCGCCGGCCTCTACCTCGGCGGCGGGTTCCCCGAGACGCACGCCGAAGCGCTGGCCGCCAACCAGCCCCTGCGAGCGGCGGTGCGGCGCTTCGCCGCGGCCGGCGGACCGGTGGTGGCCGAATGTGGGGGCCTGCTCTACCTGGCGCGCACCCTCGACGGCCATCCCATGTGCGGGGTGCTCCCAGCGGACGCCCACATGACCAGCCGGCTCAGCCTCGGGTACCGGCGCGCCGAAGCGACGGTGTGCTCGCCGCTGGCCGGGCCCGGCGCCACCGTCCGTGGCCACGAGTTCCACTATTCGCGGATCGAGCCGGCCGCGGGCGCCGACCCCGCCTGGTTGCTCGACGGCGGCCGGCGGGAGGGCTTCGTCGCAGGCGCGGTCCATGCCAGCTACCTGCACACCCACTGGGCCGCGTTCCCGGAGATACCCGCCCGGCTGGTGGCGGCCGCCCGCGGGGAGGCGTCCGCATGAGCGGTCGGCTGATCGGTGTCGGCGTCGGTCCCGGCGATCCGGAGCTGCTGACGGTGAAAGGGATCAGGGCGCTCCGGCGAGCGGACACCGTGTTCGTGCCGGTGGGCGACACCGGTGAGACCGGGCGGGCGGAGGCGGTCGTGCTCGCCTACGCCGAACCCGCCCGGGTCCGTCGGCTGGCATTCGCGCTGGCTGGCGACACGTCCGAGCGGGAAGCGAGCTGGGACCGCGCGGGAGCGGCGGTCGCCGAGGTGATCGCCGCCGGGAACGTGGCCGCCTTCGCCACGATCGGAGACCCGAGCGTCTACTCGACCTTCGCGTACCTGGTCGCCACCGTTCGCGAGCTGGTCGGGGAGCTGCCGGTCGAGGTGGTGCCGGGCGTGACCGCCATGCAGGACCTGGCGGCTCGGAGCGGAACCGTGCTGGTCGAGGGCAACGAGCGTCTGGCGCTGCTGCCGCTGGCCGCGGGGACGGCGCCGCTCGCGGATGCGCTGGCCAGTTTCGACACCGTGGTCTGCTACAAGGGCGGCCGCCATCTGCCGGAGATCGTTGACGCGCTGGACTCCAGTGGCCGGCTGGGAACCGCGCTCTACGGTGCGCGGCTGGGCCTGGCAGGGGAGACGATCCAGCCCGCCGCCGAGCTTCGGGACCGCCCGGGTCCGTACCTGTCGACCGTGATCGCGCTGCCCGAGCGGCCAGGCAGGGGGTCCAGGCCATGAGCCCGCCAGTCGGCACCCCTTCCGACGGCCGAGCCGGGTGGCCGGCGACTGGCGTGGGGGCCGAGCGGCCGAAGGTCTGGTTCGTCGGCGCCGGGCCGGGCGCCGCCGACCTGCTCACCTTCAGAGGCGCCGCGGCGATCGCCGCGGCCGACGTGGTGGTCTGGGCCGCGAGCCTGGTCAGCCCGGAGGTGCTCGGGCACGCCTCGCCGCGGGCCGAGCTGCTCGACTCCTCGGCGCTCACGCTGGAACGCGTCACCGAGGTCTACGACCGCGCGCTGGCGGAGGGGCTGGTGGTGGCGCGCGTCCACTCCGGCGACCCAACGCTCTACGGCGCCATCCAGGAGCAGATCGCGGAATGCGACCGGCGCGACCTCCCGTGGGAGATCGTCCCGGGTGTCTCCTCGCTCGGAGCGGCCGCAGCCGCGATCGGCCGCGAGCTGACCGTCCCAGGCGTCGCCCAGTCGGTCGTGCTCACCCGACTGGCGACCCGCACCTCGAACTCCATGCCGGCACACGAGCAGGTCCGCGAGCTGGCTCGCTCGCAGACCACCATGGCGCTGTTCCTCTCCTGCTCGCGCCCGCGCGCGCTCCAGGCCGAGCTGGAGGCCGGCGGTTACCCGCCGGAGACGCCCTGCGCCGTGGTGTACCGCGCGAGCTGGCCGGACGAGGTCGTGATCCGTTGCCCGCTCGGGAGCCTGGCCGAGCGGCTCCGGGCCGTCCACATCCACAAGCAGGCGCTGGTCCTGGTCGGGCCCGCCCTGGCGGGCGCCGGCGGCGATACTAGGCGCTCGAACCTGTACCACCCGGCGTTCAGCCACGAGTTCCGCCGCGCCCAGGCGACCTCGGAGGTACCCGATGGCCAGGCGTGACGACACTCCACACCTCCGAGGTCCGGACCCCCATGCCCCCGACCTCCCTGTCGGTGGGCCGGACCTGCTCGTGGGCGGGACCGGCACCCGCCTCGGTGGGCCGGACCTTCGCGAGCCAGAGCTGCCGCGGACCGCCAAGGTGGCGGCGCGGACCCTGCGGACCGGCTGGACCACGGGCACCTGTGCCGCCGCGGCGGCCAAGGCGGCGGCGACCGCGCTACTGAGCGGCCTCCCGGTGGTGCGGGTCGAGATCGGCCTGCCCCGCTCGGCCCGGCGGGTCTCGTTTCCGGTGGCCAGGTGCGAGCTCGGCGATGGCTGGGCGGAGGCGGTCGTGGTCAAGGACGCCGGCGACGACCCCGATGTGACCAACGGCGCGCAGCTGACCGCCCGCCTCAGCCTCCGGGCCGAGCCGGGGCTGCGGCTGGAGGGCGGCGAGGGCGTCGGCACCGTGACCCGGCCGGGCCTGGGCCTGGTGGTGGGCGGCCCAGCGATCAATCCCGTGCCGCGTCGCCAGATCACTGCCGCCGTCGGCGAGGCGCTCGATCTCGACGACGGCGGGGCGCTGGTGGTGATCAGCGTCCCCGACGGTGAGTGGATGGCCCGCAAGACGACCAACCCGAGGCTCGGGATCGTGGGGGGCATCTCGATCCTCGGCACCACCGGGATCGTGCGGCCGTTCTCGACGGCGGCCTGGCGCGCCAGCGTCGAGCAGGCGATCGACGTGATCGCGGCCGAGGGCCTCGACACGGTGGTGCTGTCGACCGGAGGCCGTACCGAGCGTGCGGCCATGCGCCTGCATCCCGACCTCGACGAGGTCTGCTTCGTCGAGGTCGGCGACTTCACCGGCCATGCGCTCCGGCGTGCGGCCGCCCACGGACTCGGCCGATGCGTCTTCGTTGGCATGGCCGGCAAGCTCGCCAAGCTCGGCGCCGGTGTGCTGATGACCCACTGGACCCGCTCGCGGGTCGACCCGGATCTGCTCGCCTGCCTGACCGCGGACGCCGGCGGTGACCCGGGCCTGGTCGCCGCGGTCGGCCAGGCCAACACCGCGCGGCACGCCTACGAGCTGTGGGCGGCCGCCGGACTGACGGCCCCGTGCGACCTGCTCTGCGACCAGGTGGCGGCCAACCTCTCGCGATTCTGCGAGGGCCGGCTCGACGTCGAGGTGATCATGGTCGACTTCGAATCCCTCGACCCCGTTGGCCGATCACGATCCCCGCGACGCCGCACCGGAGCGACCGATCGCCCGGAGGCTCGCGATCGTCCGGAGGCTGGCGATCGCCCGGGGGCTGGCCAATGACGGTCTCCAGCGGACAGCCCCGCATCACGGTCGTCGGCATCGGCCAGTCTCCACTCGGCAACCGGGCCGGAGCTCGCCTTGCCGCGGCCACCCTGGTCGTGGGCGCCCGCCGCCACCTGGCCGCCGCCGGCGTCGCACCCCCCACCCCCGCGGCCCCCGGGCCCGGCAGCGGCGGTCCCAAGGCGCCCGGCCTGGGTGCAGCCAGACCCGCAAGGCCCGGGGTCGCGGCGCCGAGCCTTCCCTCGCCTGGCGGCACGACGTCGCGCCGCCGGATCGTGGAGCTGGCCGGCGACCTCCAGCCGGCGCTGGCGGAGCTTGACGCCGCCGGTGGGCCGAGCGTCGTGCTGGCGTCGGGCGACCCCGGGTTCTTCGGCGTGGTCCGCGTGCTCGCGGAGCGGTTCGGGCGGCACCGCCTCGAAGTGCTCCCCTCGGTGTCGTCGGTGGCCGCGGCGTTCGCGGCGGCCGGGCTGCCCTGGGACGACGCGCTGGTGGTGACCGCCCACGGCCGCGACCCGAACCCGGTGGTGCACGCGTGCCTCGCGCACCCGAAGGTGGCGGTGCTCACCCAGCCCGGCTTCGGCCCCGCCGAGCTGGCCGCGCGGCTCGCCGGCAGCGGCAGGCGCCTGGTGGTGGCCGAGCGGCTGGGCGAGCCGGACCAGCGAGTGGTCGAGGGCGAGCCCGCGACCATCGAGGCGGGCCGCTGGGCCGATCCCAACGTCGTGCTCGTGCTCGACGAGGGCCGGGCCGTGCCCGCGGGCAAGGGCGGCGCCTGGCCCGCGCGCCGCGGCCCGGCTCGATGGGCGCTGCCGGAAACGGCCTTCGAGCATCGCGGCGGGATGATCACCAAGGCGGAGGTGCGCGCGCTGGCGCTGGCCAGGCTCGGCCCAGGTGTCGGAGACCTGGTGTGGGACGTCGGGGCCGGCAGCGGCTCGATCGGGGTCGAGTGCGCGCGGCTCGGCGCCGCGGTGATCGCGATCGACCGCGACCCGCTCGCCTGCAAGCTGGTGACCGCCAACGCCGAGCGCCACGGCGTGGCCGTCCAAGTCGTCGGCGGCACGGCTCCGGAGGCGCTCGTCGCCCTCCCATCTCCAGACGCGGTCTTCGTCGGCGGCGGCGGTGACGCGCTGGAGGCCGTGCTCCGGCTGGCCACCGCCAGGACCCGCCGCGTGGTGGTGGTCGCGCTCACCGGGGCCGATGGCCACACCCGACCCGGGCGGGTCCTGCTCGCCGCCCGGACGCTGGCCGCGGCGGGCATGGACGTGGAGACCGTCCGCCTCCATGCCTCCCGGTTCCAGACCACCACCGAGCTCCGTGAGTCGCTGGCCACCAACCCGGTCTACCTCGTCAGCGGGACACGGCCGTGATCGGGCTGGTGTGGGCGACCGGAAGCGGCGCGGCGCTGGCCGCCCACCTGGAGCGCGCGTGGCCGGATGCTCGCGCCTATCCCGGCCCGCCCGGGCCGGCCCTGCGCGCGGCGTGGGCGGCGTGCGACGGCGTGGTCGCCTGCATGGCGGCCGGCATCACGGTCCGGCTCGTGGCGCCGCTGCTCGACGGCAAGGACCGCGACCCTGGGCTGGTCTGCGTGGACGATGCCGGTCGCTTCGCGGTGGTGCTCGCCGGCGGTCACGAGGGCGGGGGGAACCGGCTGGCCGCGCGCGTCGCCGACGCCCTCGGCGCCACTCCGGTGGTCACCACCGCGAGCGAGGCGCTCGGGCTGCCCGCCCTCGGCGATCTCGGTGCGGACCTGGGCTTCGCCGTCGAGCCCGGCTCTGACCTGGCGGCCGTCGCCGGTGCCATGATCGCCGGCGACGAGATCGCGCTGGTGAGCGACCAGCGCTGGCCGCTCCCGCCGCTCCCCGATGCCGTCGTGCGGGCTCGCCGTCCCCGGCCACCCTGCCTGCTGATCAGCGACCGGCTGCTGGACCCGCCGCGCCCGGCGGTGGTGTACCGGCCACCGTCGCTGGTCGTCGGGGTCGGCTGCAGCCGCGGCGCTCCCGCCGCCGAGATCGGCGAGCTGATCGACCGCACCCTGGCGGAGGCGGGCCTGGCCGCCGCTTCGGTCACCGCCGTGGCCAGCGCCGACGTCAAGCGGGACGAGCCCGGGTTGCGGCAGGCGGCGGACGAGCGCGGCTGGCGTCTGCGCTTCCACCCGAGCCAGACCCTCGCGCGCGTCGCCGTGCCCAACCCATCGGCCGTGGTCGCGGGGGCGGTCGGGACAGCCAGCGTGGCCGAGGCCGCCGCGCTCGCCGGCGCCGCCGCCTCGCTGGTCGTTCCCAAGCGCAAGAGCGGGCGCGTGACGGTCGCGGTGGCGCGCCTGCGCCCGCGCGGGCGTCTGTACGTGGTCGGGACCGGGCCGGGCGACCCCGATCTGCTCACGGCGCTGGCACGGCAGGCGCTGGCCCGGTGCGATCTGGTGGTCGGACTGGATCGCTACGTCGACCGCATCCGCGGCCTGTTGCGGCCCGGTACGCGTCTGGCCACCTCCACAATCGGCGACGAGCTGGAGCGAGGCCGCCTCGCGGTCGCGGAGGCCGCCGCCGGCGCCGCGGTCGCCCTCGTCAGCGGTGGCGACGCCGGCGTGTACGGCATGGCCTCGCCGGCGCTCGCCGCCGCGCCAGCCGAGCTGGAGGTGATCGGGGTTCCCGGCGTCACCGCCGCCCTGGCCGCGGCCGCCCTGCTCGGCGCGCCACTCGGCCATGACCACTGCGCCATCTCCCTCTCCGACCTGCTCACACCCTGGCCGGAGATCCAGCGCAGGCTGGAGGCCGCGGCTGCCGGCGATTTCGTCATCTCGCTGTACAACCCCCGAAGCGCCGGTCGCGGCTGGCAGCTCGAAGCCGCCCGGCGCCTGCTGCTGGAGCACCGCAAGCCCGGCACACCCGTCGGCCTGGTCACCGACGCCTACCGGCCTGGCCAGCGGACTGACCTGACCACGCTGGGCGACCTCGACCCGGCTCGCGTCGGGATGACCACGACCGTCGTGATCGGCTCCAGTCACACCCGGATGATCGCCGGCCGCGTGGTCACCCCGCGCGGCTACCGCGGGGACGAATGGGCCACCGACCCGGAAGCTCTCTCCGGCTCAGGTCAGGTGGAGGCGGGCGCGGGCGGGCCGGAACGTCGCTCCGGCCCCGATCCAGCAGTTGGGCGTTCTGACCAGTCCGAACGGCGTCTCCTGGAGGCGGAATCGGCCTCCGGCGCATCGGAGCCGGAGGCCGCTGCCAAGGATCCGGAATCTCTTTCTGGCCCGAGCCGACCGGAGGACGGGTCGGGCCCACAGGGGGAACGGCGGACCGATCTGGCGGCCGCTCCCGGTCCGGCCTTGCGTCACCGGCGGGTCGTGCACCCAATCGAGTCCGAGAGCTATCGGATCGTCCGGTCGCTGGTCGACCTGAGCGGCCTCGGTCCGCTGTCGCGC
>WNGF01003087.1_pt1 | contig 22879 bp, 22 predicted proteins | sample 5400641 | NCBI WGS metagenome assembly WNGF01 (sample SAMN13153371, study PRJNA577476) | soil metagenome | isolation source: 80 cm soil or saprolite under grassland replicate 2 | place: USA:California | collected 2016-06-15 | reverse complement strand
CGGATGGTCGGGGCTTCCCCGATTCACGCGCTCCCGGGCTTCGAGGACTCGACCATCCCGCAGACGGATGACCACCCAGCCGGGGAAGACCCGGGGGAAGTCGGACTCAGCGTCGACCACGTGCACGATACGCTCGGCGAGAGCCAGGACGCGAGGATCGCCGATCCGCTTCGGGCTGAAGCTTTCCAAGTCCACCTTGCCGTCCACCACCGCAACGGCCACTGCGTACTGGAGGCTGAATTGCGCATCGTACGGTGTTCGCGGCCGGCGCTTCGCCGCGACCGGCTCACAGACGATGGGAATCTGACCGCGCGCGATCCGACACTCGATCTGCTCGACGTCCTCGGGCCGGATCGCCTGGGCACGCACGAGACTCAGGACGGCGTCAATGAACGCGTGATTGTAGTGGCAGCAGGGGTAGGGCTTAAAGGAGATGGCCAGCGTCTCCCACTCCTCCCCGAGGCCCTTTGTCACCCGGCTCAGGTCGTACCCTCCGTCGCCCAGGTGGGTTCGAAACAGCCCGAACCGTCCCTCGAAGATCGTCGATGGCCCCGTGAAGCCGTGAGCCCCCAGCGTGGCTGCCACCACGCCCGCGTGAGCGGCCCATCCGGGGTGGAGCCGCTTCACCCAGGAGCCGTCCTCGAGGTACTCGAAGACGCCGGCCGCCATGCTTCCCACGATGCCGAGCGCATGCACGATCTTCCGAGAAGGCAGACGAAGACTGCGGCCCGCCACGAGCGTGGCCGCGAAGGCGCCGCAGACGCCAGTGGCGTGGAAGCCCCGGGCATGGAACGCGTTGGGTGCCGCGGCGCCGAGTCGAGTGATGCTCTCCCATCCCGCGACGGCCGCCGCAACCACCTCACGGCCATGCAGATGGCGCGCTTCTCCGAGCGCCAGGGCCGGCGGGACCACGCACGCACTCGCATGAGTGATCGACGCGGTGTGCGTGTCGTCGAAGTCGAGGCCGTGCGCGAGAGCGCCGTTCGCGAGCGCGGCCGAGGCGGCCGGGAGGCGGCGACCCGTCCCGATTACTGTCGCCGTCTTCGGAGCCTCGCCCAAGTCGCCGATCGCGCGAAGGAGCGACGGCGCGAAGTCCTGTCGCGTCGCCGCGAGCGCGATCCCGACCGTGTCAAGAACCCTTAACTTGGCAGTGGTGAGGACCTCCGTGGGCAGGCGCGACACCGACAACGAATGAGCGAACTCGGCCAAGACTTCAGCAGGTGTCATGGTCAGCCCCGCTCCCCTTTTCAGCGTCGGAACTTTCTTTCAACCCGCTGAACATGAAACTAGGCCGCGAGAGAAGTCTTGTCAATATGACCTGCCCCTGCAGCCTCCCGACTTTCAGTCCACTAGGCACGCGAAATGTTGAACTCGCCGCGGTCCGGGTTGCCGTGGACCGTACGTTCTCCGAGCCGACCGCACCGAGGCCGGGGGTGTCCGTCGTTCGTGTCTACACAGGTCGGAATGTCCTGTTCCAGTAGTCTCTGTTCTTCACGTCGACCTTGATCTTCTTCACCTCGTTGATGAACTCGGCCATGATCTCGGCTTTCTTGCTGACGATCCGTCTCCCCTTGTCCGCAGACGCAGTGAAGGGGTTGCCCGGAAGGCCGATCAGGCCGGTGTCACTGTATTCCTGGTGGTCCATGGGCACCCAGGCGACGTCGAGGCCGTTCATGGTCAGGTAGGGAGACCCGTTGGCCTTCGAGAACTTGTCGCTCACATCGGCGATCCACTTCGGTGGATGGGTCCAATCCTTGTCCGTCCTGTCGAGATGCACGATCTTCTTTCCGTACAATTGCTCGAAATATAGGCATTCGGCGGTCTCCACCTCGCTGCCATGCCACCCGGGCGCTTCCTCGGGCGGGTTCTCGATGAGACCCGTATCTTTGAGGAGGCCCGGCGCGGCTTCGGCATCGTTGCGGTAACAGCACACAAAGGCATCGGTCTCGTATCTCAAGGCCCTCAAGGCGGGATCGACCACCTTCATGTTGGACGTGTGCCCGGTGGCAAAGACCAGCTTGCTGAACCCATTGTGGATGAGGGATCGACCGATGTCGTACAAGACGTTCTGATAGGTTGCAGCGCTGAGCGTGATTGTCCCGGATGCAGTTCCGACCGGATGGAAGTGCTGAGGTGAGTAACCGAAAGGAATCAACTGGTAATATGGGACGTTGGCCCATTCCGCGGCGAGCATGCAGGGCAGCTCAGTGGCAATGCTGTCCGTGCAGACCGGAAGATGCCGTCCATGTTGCTCTGTGCTCCCGAGAGGGATGAGGACCACGTCCGTCTCTTTCAGCCACTCTCTGACTTCCAGATAACCGCATCGGAACAGATTGTAGATCTTCTCGTTCTTGACCTCTCCCGTTTCCTGCCATTCCATGTTCATCCTCCTGGTTTCGAGAGATTCACGATCGTGCGATGTCGAGCATGCAGGTGCAGTGAGCGCGCCTCAGGCAACCGGTGAAGGACGACGGCAGAGACTGCGGCCATGGCCCCCGCAATGGCCAGGGTGCCAAACGCCCAGCCCCAGCCGCCTTCGGCGCCGCGCCCACTGCCGTACAGATCAAGCACCCAGCCGAATACCAGCGGCGCTGCTGCGCCCGCTCCGTAACCCGCCAGGGACCGCAGTGCCAGTGCCGCGCCCCGATAGGCTGGCGCCACGACTTCGGTAATGGCTGTCGAGTAGATCGGCGAGTCCCCGAGGGCCGCGAAGCCGTAGACCAGCCCCACCGCCACCACGACCCAGACCGGCCCCCCGATCAGCCAGCCGAACCCGATGGAGCACATGGTGCTCAGCGTGGCCATCGCGAAGATGACCGGAGTCCGGCCGAAGCGGTCAGCCACCACTCCCGCGATCAGGGACGCCAGCATGCCAGTGATGTGGAACAGTGAGCTCATGTACGAGCCGAGGCCTGCGGCGTGCGTCGCTCCAGAACCTGCCGCCACGAAGCATGCCGCGAGGAACGCCGGAGTCCATGCCCACATGCCGAGGAGCTCCCAGGAGTGACAGGTATAGCCCGTGATCACGAGCATCGCCGGTCGATTGCGCAGCACTGCGCCGGTGAGTCGCTCGGCGGCCGTGCGTTGGGCGACCTGGTCGGGCGTGTCATGCGTCACAGCCCACACCAGGATGCCACCCAGTACAGGGCCGAGACACGTGAGGAAGAAGGCAAGCCGGTAACCGCCCCGCGGGATGGCCATGCCCGTGATCGCGAGCGCCAGGGCGAGGCCGAGGGAATGCCCCCCCAGCAGGAATCCCATCGCGCGGCCCCGCCGCGTGACGGGAGTGTTATCTGCAACGAGCAGGATGCCTGTCGTGTACGTTCCGCCGAGCGCGAGGGCGAGGAGCGTGTACCACAGCAAGCCCGACCAGTAGTCGCGCGCGAACGCGGCGAAGAGCATTGCTCCCACCGCCGAGGCCCCGGAGCTGGCGAGGAACACTCGACGTGCTCCAACTCGGTCAGCCAGCTCAGAGCTCACCAGGAGGGAGAAGGCATAGGCAATCTGAAACGCCGAGGCGATGCTGCCAGCGGCCGTCCCGGACATCTGCCATTCCAGCTGGAGCACCGGGAGCGCCGCCGCGTAGCTGATGTAGACCATGAATGCCGCGACCCGTGACAGGCAGAGCCCGAACAGCCACCGATCACTCCCGGGCGGGAAGTGCGCGAGCATCAGCCGCTGGCCGTCTCGGCAGTCATGCGAAGACTTCCTACGCGACCGAGTACCCGCCGTCGACGAACATGAACTGGCCGGTCACGAAGTCGGCGGCGTCGGACGCCAGGTAAACCACGGCGGCGCCGATGTCGCTCACCCACCCGAGCCGGCCCATGGGATAGGACCTGGCCAGCGCGCGCTTTCCCGCCTCGCGGTCACCGGGGCTGCCCGCCTGCTCGGCCATGTAGTCGTAAAGAGCATCGTTCAGGGGGGTCACGACGTTTCCCGGGGTGACGGCGCTCACGCGATCGGCTTCATCACCAAGCCCTCCCTCGAGGACTGAGGAGCACGGACGACACTATTGCCGGAGGGGCCCGCAAGAAGGGTGCCCGTCCCCCAACCGCCGCGGAGTGCACGCCGCAGCCGCCACCGCCCAAGCAGTATAGGGGCTTAGAAGGCTATCGCAGCTCCCGGAGGACCTTCGGAGGGGTGCACTAGTGCATACGCATTACCAATGCACTATTGCAGTTGTGAAAAGCAGTGTGTAAGAAGTGAAACGCCGAGATCACGATCCCGCAGCCCAACTACCGGGGGAATGTCACGGAGGACAAGCCATGGCACGCCAGGCGATCCGGGAGATCCGTCACCAGGGGGCAGAACAGAGTTCCCGCCTCCCCTCCACGAGGACGGAGATCGACCCCTGCCAGCACTTCGATGCCGTGCTAAACGCGTCCTTCGACGGCTTCGTCATCGTGGACGCTGCGGGCACCGTGCTTAAGGTCAACAAGGCCTACACACGCATCGCAGGGCTGCGCGAGGAGGACATCGTCAACCGGAACATGGCGGCCGTGGTGAAGAAGGGCGTGCTGAAGCACTCCGTAAGTCTGGAAGTCATCAAGCGGCGCGTCCCGATCACGATGATGCACACCTACCCGAACGGGAGCATGGCGCTGGTGACGGGCACACCGGTCTTCGACGAGGACGGCCAGCTCGTTTTGGTCATCGTCAACGTCCGTGACATCACCCAGCTCAACAAGCTCCGCGAGCGCCTGGGACAGGACGCCGTGGGCGGCGACCCCAACGAGTCCATATTCCTCAGTCCGGAATACGCCGACCTGCCCACCTTCAACCTCGTGATCCACAGTGACAAGATGAAACGCTGCCTCTGGTCGGCGCTCAAGGTGGCGAAGTACGACTCCCCCGTGCTGATCCTCGGGGAGTCGGGGGTGGGCAAGGGTCGGTTCGCCAGGCTCATCCACGACGCAAGCCCGCAGCGGAGAGGCCCGTTCGTCCACCTCAACTGCGGAGCGATTCCCGAGCCCCTCGTCGAGTCGGAGCTGTTCGGGTACGAGCCGGGCACCTTCACGGGCGCGCTGACGAGCGGGAAGGCCGGCCAGTTCGAGCTGGCCCAGAACGGGACAATCTTCCTGGACGAGATCGGAGAGCTCAGCCTGCACCTGCAGGTCAAGCTGCTCAACGTGATCGACGAGAAGCGGGTCCAGCGCCTCGGCGGACGCCATTCGATCGCCATCAACGCGCGGCTCATCGCGGCGACCAACCGCGACCTCAAGGCGATGGTCGCCGAGGGGAAGTTCCGGGAGGATCTGTACTTCCGCCTCAACGTGGTGCCCCTCAGGATCCCCCCGCTGCGCGAGCGCCCGGAGGACATCCCGGTCATGATCACCACGTTCCTCGAATCGGTGAGCCGGAAATACGGAGTGCGCAAACGGTTGGTGCCCGAGGTCCTCCAGGCCCTCAGCAACTATCACTACCCGGGCAATGTCCGGGAGCTCGAGAACATCCTGGAGCGCCTAGCGATCCTCTCCGACGAGGAAGAGATCCAGGCGGTGCATCTCAGCCTCTGCGCCTTCGAGGCGACACGCCGGGACGTGCCCGTGGACACGAGCCTCGTGTCCGGACTCGGTGACATGGCGGACCTGTTCGAGGCCCGCGTCCTGCGCCAGGCCCTCGATCAGTGCCGCACCATGCGGGCGGCCGCGGCGAAGCTCGGGATCAGCATCCCGACGCTCTGGCGCAAGCTTCGCAAGCACAATCTGCAGGTGGCCAGAGCGATCAAGGGCTAGGCAGCCCCTTCGAGGCGGGAGGGAGCCCGGCCCCGGCGACCTGTTCGCCGGGGCCGGGGCCAGGGTGGGGCCTCAGACGAGCGGAACCTCGAGAATCTCGTCGACGGGGAACTTCGTCATCACTTCCACGCCGCTCTTGACGACCCGGACCATCTCCTCGATGCGCACGCCGTGCTTGCCCGGCCGGCCGTGCTGGGTCTCGATGGCGAACGTCATGTTCTCTTCCAGCGGGATGTCGGGCGGGTTGAGGGACACCTCGCGCCAGATGATCGGCGGCTCGTACAGCGTGAGCCCGATGCCGTGGGCCCAGTTGCTGCCCGCCGTCTGATCCTCGCTAATCACATGGATATCCTTCCACACTTCCGGTCCCGACGGCCACTTCTCGGCGATCTCCCGGGTCGTCACGCCGGGCCGGATGATGTTGATCGCGTCGTACAGCCAGTCCAGCGCGAGCTTGTAGTCGTCCTTCGCGTCCTGGGGGGCCTTCCCGCAACTGTAGGTGCGGTACACGCAGGTCTTGTAGCCCATGTACGAGGTGTTGTAGGTGTCCATGTACACGACGTCGCCGGCCCGGATGATGCGGTCGCTCTCGTCGCGCGGGTTCGGCCAGGCGAATGGGCCGGACGTCACGAACACCCCGGAATAGATGCGGGCGCCGAGATCATAGGCAGTCTTGTGGGCGATCCCGCAGAGCTCGCTCTCCTTGACGCCCGGACGGATCGCGCGTGCGACGGCGCCGAACATGGCGTCGGAGATGGTGGCGGCGGTGCGGAGGCACTCGACCTCGTCCCGATTCTTGATCCTGCGGGCTTCGAGCATCGCGGCGGCCCCGTCCGGGCTCACCTTGATGCCCAGCCGCTGGAACTCGGCGACCAGCCCCGGGTCCCAGACGTCCATGGCCAGCGTCTCCTTGTCGACGCCGGCCTCCTTGAGGTCGTCGACGATCTGCTGGCAGAATTTCTTGAGCTGTTGCTCGTGCCCGGCCGGCCCCATCACGCGTCCGATCCAGCCCGCGCCGGTGATGGCCACCTTCACCTTGTGGAGCCACGGGGCCATTTGCCTCGCGTGGTACCCGATCTCGCCCTGCTCGTACAGGATCGGGCTGTCCTTGGTCACCGGGAACATCGAGTAGCGAAGCCCTGAAGCCGGCGTCGTCCAGTAGGCGTTCCAGGTGGACGTCATGTAGCGCATGTTCCACTCATTGATGGAGAGAATGGCGCCGAGCTTCATCCGCTCCATCTGCTTCTTCACGCGCGCCATGCGGTAGCGCCGCATCCGGTCCATGTTGATCCGCTCTTCCCAGTCCACCGACTGGGTGCCGAACGGGACCCGGCCTTCGTATTCTTCGAGGACGGGCCACTCGAACTTGAGGCTCGGATCTTCCACTGCTTTGTTGACTCTTGTCATACCGTTCCCTCCATCGGTGTGTTGTTGAGTTCCGGCACCCACGGTCCCGGATCGGAATACTCTTCCCCCGGCACCCAGGGTGCAGCAATCGACATGCCACCCCTCGCCGGGGGCCCGCGAGGCCGGACTTCGATTGCAGTCCGCTGTCTTCGCGTGAGCCACGAGGGAGTGTCGACCGGCGCCGGGGTGACCCAGGATTTCAGGAGTGAAAAAGATCGAACGGCCCCGCAACCCGCATCTGGCCAAATTCCTTCGCGTGGGGCGCTGCAAAGGCATGGAACGATTCCTGCTCCTATCCCGATCCCGGGTAACTCATGCTCGACACAGCCCAGGAAGAACCTGGGCAGCCGGTAGTTGCCGTGAGCACGCTGGACACCAAGGGACGCGAGACCGCGTACCTGGCGGAGCGGATCCGCGACACCGGCCTCGAGGTCCTGGTGGTGGACTGCGGGGTGCTCGGCGAGCCACTGGGTATCGCCCCGGATGTCTCGCGCGACAGCGTAGCCGCGGCGGCGGGCACGACGCTCGAGGCGGTCCGAGCCATAGGCACACGGGGAGCCGCCGTGGAGATCATGGCCCGTGGGCTCTCTCGGGTTCTGGCCGAGCTGTACGCGGGCGGACGGTGCGCCGGGGTCATCGCCCTGGGGGGCGCCGAAGGCGCAGTGATGGCCGCCCACGCCATGCAGGCGCTGCCCCTGGGCGTGCCGAAGATCATCGTGACCCCGGTGGCAGCCGGTCGGCGGACCTTCGGCCCCTTCGTCGGCTTACGGGACGTGATGCTCATGCACTCCGTGGTGGACATCCTGGGGCTGAACCCCGTGAGCCGCACGATCTTCGACAATGCCGCCGGCGCGATCACCGGGATGGTGCGGGCGCGCGCGGCGCGGCCGCGGGAGGTCGCGAAGGGCCGCCTGGTCGCGGTGACCATGCTGGGGAACACCACGCCGGCCGTGATGCGCTTGGCCCCCGGGCTCGAGGCGGCAGGCTTCATGCCGGTGACCTTCCACTCGAACGGTGTGGGCGGGCAATGCATGGAGGAGATGATCGCCGAGGGGAGCTTCGTGGGCGTGATCGACTTCACGACCAACGAGCTCACCGACGAGCTGGTCGGCGGGTTTCACGCCGCGGGCCCGCATCGGCTGGAGGCCGCCGCGCGCTATGCGGTCCCCCAGGTCGTCGTGCCTGGGTGTGTGGACTTCTTCGTCTTGGGGCCCCGGGAATCCGTGCCTTCGCAGTGGCGCGGGCGACCCCAGTATCACCACAACCCCGCCCTCACGCTCGTCCGGGCGACTGGCGACGAGATGGCCGAGGTGGGGCGGATCATGGCCGTCAAGCTGAGCGCCTCCCGAGGTCCCGTCGCCGTCGCCGTGCCGCTGGGGGGCCTCTCCATCCCGAACACCCCAGGCGGCGCCTTTCACGATCCCGAGGCCGACGCGGCCTTCCTCGCGGAGCTGCGGCGCCATCTCCGCAGCGACATCCGGGTTGTCGAGGTGCCGGCACACATCAACGACCCCCTCTTCGCCGACACGGTCCTCGGCCTGTTTGGGTCACTGATGCTCGAGCCCGCGGCCGAATCCCGCGATGCCTAGCGTCGGGGCTAGCCGGAAGCGGGCGGACGACCCGCGGCTCCCCGCCGGGCGCAGGTGCTACGTGGACGAGCAGCCGATCACAGCCGAGGGCGTGCTCCGAACCCTCCAACCCTCCCGTGATCGTCAGGCGGGAGAGTTGGCGTGAGCGGGGGCCGAGGTCAGATGCGCGCGCTCTTCGTCTTCACTCCCCCCGAATCGAAGCGGTTCCTCGCCAAGGCCGTGGCCCGATTGCCAGAAGTGGAGCAGGCGCGGAAAGGTGGAGAGATCGCCATCGGCCATGGAGCCACGAACGTCTACGTGGCGGAGGAGATTTTCGGCGAGTGTCCCGATCGGGACAAGTACCTCTCGGGCCTCATCGTCAATCGCATCCTCTGCGTGACCCAGGCAGAGGAGAAGCCCTCGATGCTGGTGTGGAAGAAGGGGGCGCGTATTGCTCCCGGAGTGACCATGGAGGAGACGCTGAGGGACTTCGGCGCCGGGTCGGTGTTCATCAAGGGAGCCAATGCGGTCGATCTGGAAGGGAACGTCGGCGTCTTCGTGGCGAATCCTGCCGGAGGAACCATCGGATGGAGTTACGGCATCCTGAGCGCGAGGGGATGCCACCTGATCGTTCCCGTGGGTCTCGAGAAGCTGATTCCCTCCGTCCGGGCCGCGGCCCGATCGTGCGGACAGGATACCTTCTACTACTGCCAGGGGATCAGGATCGGGATGATCCCCATCATGAATGCCACGGTCGTCACGGAGATCGAGGCCTTTCGCATCCTCTTCGATCTCAGGGCCATTCACATCGGAGGGGGTGGGACGACCGACTCGCAGGGGTCCGTCGTCCTGGTGGCCGAGGGAGAGAAGGACAAGCTGGATCGCGCGATAGCGCTCATCGAATCGATCAAGGGAGAACCGTCCCTGCGCCCGCAGAAATCCGCATGCACCAATTGCCTGCCGACCATCTTGATCCTGAATGACGAGGGGGTCAGAAGGGAGGTCAAGTACTGCATGTATCAAGGCCTGACCGAGGAGGAGCTCCCGTTCTTCATGAAACGGGAGGGATGAACAACAGCGGCGCGTCTCGTGCACACGCACGGGCAGGTTCAATGCAGATGCATCGCCGTCCCCGGGAACGGGCACGCGGGGGCGGAATCGCCCAGGCCATGAAGGCCGGGGTGTGGGCCTCGGGGCTTGCGCGACGCCTGAGGGCGTCGCCTCACAGGGGAGGAAGACCCATGGCGCGGTACGGAACGTCGGGGACGCGGAGGCGGCTGGTCGTGATGGCCCTCATGGCGGTGATCGTCCTGGGGATGACCTGGGTACCCGCGGCTCGGGCCGCGGAGCCGATCAAGATCGGCTTCGGCATGGCGCTCACGGGAGCCCTGGCCGGCAACGGGAAAGCCGCCCTGATGGCCATGCAGATGTGGGCCGAGGACGTGAACAAAAAGGGCGGGCTCCTGGGCCGGCCGGTGGAGCTCGTGTACTACGACGACCAGACGAAGCCGGCGGCCGTCCCCGGCATCTACGCGAAGCTCCTTGATGTGGACAAGGTGCACTTCATCGTGTCAGGCTACGGGACCAACGTGATCGCACCCCTATTCCCCATCGCCATGGAGCGCAATCTCCTGCTGATGGGACTGTTCGGGATGGCGAACAACGAGAAGTTCAACTACAAGAATTACTTCCAGATCATGCCTTCAGGGCCGAACCCCGCCCTCGGCTGGTCCCAGGGGTTCTTCGAGGTCGCGGCCAAGCAGCAGCCCAAGCCCCAGACCATCGCGCTGGTGGGTGCCGACGCGGAGTATCCGCACAACGCCCTCGTCGGCGCGAGGGAGCATGCCAAGAACTTCGGCTTCAAGGTGGTCTACGACGGCAAGTACCCTCCGTCCACGGTGGACTACACGCCCATCATTCGCGCCATCAAGGCCACCAACCCCGACCTCGTCTACGTGGCCTCGTACCCGCCTGACACTGCGGGCATCATCCAGGCGGCGCAGGAAGTGGGGCTGCCGGTCAAGATGTTCGGGGGTGGGATGGTCGGTCTGCAATTCGCCGCCCTGCAGACGAAGCTCGCCTCGAAGCTGAACGGCGTGGTGAACTACGAGTTCTACGTGCCGGAGCCCACGGTGAATTTCCCCGGCATGAATGAGTTCCTGGCCCGGTACCAGGCCCAGGCCGAGAAGGCCGGTGTCGACCCGCTGGGCCATTACATCCCGCCGTTCGCGTACGCCTATGTCCAGATCCTGGGGCAGGCCGTGGAGGCCACCAAGAGCGTGGACCAGCAGAAGGTAGCCGAGTACATCCAGACCCACGAGTTCAGCACCATCGTCGGCAAGGTGAAGTTCGCGCCGAACGGCGAGTGGGCGAAGTCGAGGGTGCTCATGGTGCAGTTCCAGAACGTCCAGGGGAGCGATGTCGCGCAGTTCAAGAAGGCCGGAACGCGCGTGGTGCTGTATCCCGAGGACTTGAAGTCCGGCACCCTGATCTACCCGTACTCCAAAGCCCAGAAGTAGGAAAGGATCGCCCTCCGTCTCCGAGGGCCGCGCGGGCGGCCCTCGGGGCGTGGCGAGCGCCAAACGATCTCTCTCGATCTGCTCCTGAATGCGATCGTGGCCGGGATCCTCATCGGCGGCTTCTACGCCGCGGTGACGCTCGGGCTCTCGGTTGCGTTCGGACTGCTGGAAGTCGTCAACATCGCCCACCCGGGGTCCGTCATCCTCGGCTCCTACATGGCCTACGTGATGAACCGTTCCTTCGGGCTCGATCCGATCCTGACCGGGCTGCTCTTCACCCCCGTCTTCTATGGTCTGGGCGTGGCGCTCTACCGCCTCTACTACACCGGCTTCGAGCGAACGGGGGAGGAGTCGCTACGGGGACTGGTCTTCTTCTTCGGCGTGCTCTTCATCGTGGAGGTGGCGCTGCTCCTCGCGTACGGCGTCGATTACCGCATGGTCGAGGCCCGCTACATCGGCCAGTCCTTCCACATTGGCATGGTCGGGATCGCGTATCGCCTGCTGATCCCCTGCATCGTGGGGCTGGCGATGACGCTCACGATTCACTTGGTTCTCTCGAAGACCTTCTTCGGCCGGGCCATCAAGGCGGTGTCCCAGGACAGCCAGGCCCTGCGTCTCATGGGCGCCAACCCGGTCCGGATCAAGCGGATCGCCTTCGGGATGGCCATCGCCACCACGAGCCTGGCGGGCGCGCTCCTGATCCTCATCGGTCCGGTGGAGCCCTCCATCGGCCGCGAGTACATCGGGCGGGTCTTCGCCATCGTCGTGCTGGGGGGCATGGGGAGCATCGGGGGGACGCTGGCGGCCTCCCTGGTCCTGGGCGTGGCGGAGAGCCTCACCGCCACCTTCTACGGGCCCACCTGGTCGCTGGCCGTCTCGTTCGGGATCCTCCTCGTGGTCCTGGCCGTCCGGCCCTCGGGCCTTTTCGGGAGATAGGGCGTGAAGAAGACCCTCCCGCTGTGGGTGGGGCTGGGCGTGGTGCTGGCGGCGCTCGTCCTCGCCCGCCTGGTGGGGAACCGCTACGTCTACTTCGCAGGCTATGTCATCCTGCAGTACGTCGTCCTCGCCACCGCATGGAACGTGCTCGGGGGCTACACAGGCTACGTGAACTTCGGCACGGCGGCGTTCTTCGCCATGGGCGTGTACACGGCCTTGGCCCTCAGCATGGCCGTCCAGGCGCCTCTCCCCCTGCTGATCCTGGCCGGAGGGCTGAGTGCCGGCCTCCTGGGGCTCGGCATCGGGTACCTCACGCTGCGGCTCCGGGGCGTCTTCTTCTCCATCGCCACCCTGGCGCTCTCCGTGGTGCTCCAGACGGTGGCGATGAACTGGGAGTACGTCGGCGGAGCGAAAGGCGTCAGTATCATCCGGCCGAAGCCCATGGCGCCCTTCGCCGACTACGCGGAGTATCTCTTCGTGGTGATGCTCGTGCTGGCCGTCGCGTCGGTGATGCTCGCGCGGTGGATCCAGCATTCCTGGGTAGGCCGGGGTCTGGCCGCCATCCGGGACAACGAGGAGGCGGCCGAGTGCATGGGAGTCCCGACGCTGAGGCTGAAGCTGTTCGCCACCACGGCGAGCGGCTTCCTGATGGGGGTGTCAGGGGCGCCGTATCCCTACTACGTCGGCCTCGTCGAGCCCGTCTCGGCCTTCAGCCTCGACTATGCGGTCAACAGCCTGGCCATGCCGATGATCGGCGGAACGACGACGTGGATCGGTCCCATCGTCGGAGCGTTCCTGCTGGGCTCCGCCCAGCAAGTCGCGACCGTCACGATCTCCTCGGAGGTGAACCTCCTGATCGTGGGGATCGTCCTGGTGGCCTTCGTCCTGCTGGCGCCGCAGGGAATCGTCGGACTCGTCCAGCGGCTCGGCAGGCGGAGGCGCGCCTGATGGCCACCCTCCTGGAAGTTCGCGGCGTGACGAAGCGCTTCGGCGGCTTCCGGGCGCTGAATGACGTCAGCCTCGAGGTGAGGGAGGGAGACCGGTTCGGCCTGATCGGGCCGAACGGCTCAGGGAAAACCACTCTCATCAACTGCATCTCGGGCGCGCTCCGGACCGACGGGGGAGCGCTCGTGTTCCGTGGGAAGAACATCACGACGCTGGCCGCCCATCAGCGGACCAGGCTGGGCATCGCCCGGAGCTTCCAGATCCCGCGGCCCTTCACCAGCATGACCGTTCTCGAAAACCTCTGCATTCCCCTGGAGTACGCGGCCTCCGCGCAGGTTCCGCGGTCCGCAGCGGCCTCGGAGGCCATGGGGATCCTGCGGGTCATCGGGCTGGACGCGAAGGCGCAGGCCCGACCCGGCGACCTCACCCAGATCGACATGCGGAAGCTGGAGCTGGCCAGGGCAATGGCCGCGAAGCCCAGGCTCTTGATCTCGGACGAGGCCATGGCCGGACTGTCCAGCGCGGAGGTGGACGCCATCCTGCCCATCCTCTTCGCCCTCAACGAGCGGGGCATCACCATCATCATGATCGAGCACATCATGCGGGCGGTGATGCGCTTCTCACAGCGGATCGCCGTCCTCGACGCCGGCGAGAAGATCGCCGAGGGCACGCCCGAGGAGGTCGTGAACAACAAGCGCGTGGAGAAGGCGTACCTTGGGGAATAGGCTCGTTGTCACGGACGTCCATGCCGGCTACGGCGCGGTGCGCGTGCTCCACGGCGTCTCGGTCGAGGCCAACCAGGGGGAGACGGTGGTCCTCCTCGGCACCAACGGCAACGGCAAGAGCACGCTCATCAAATGCATCATGGGCCTGATCCAGCCCTCCAGCGGCCAGATCTTCCTGGAAGTGGACGGCCGACGGATCGACCTGGTGGGCCGATCCACCGAGGAGATCGTGAACCTCGGTGTCACGCTCGTCCCCGAGGGACGCCGTCTCTTCCCGAAGCTCACGGTAGAGGAGAACCTGCTGCTCGGCGCCTACCGCCCGGAGGCCCGCCGGGACATCGATCGCAACCTGAGCGCCTGCCTTGAGACATTCCCGATCCTCCTGGAGCGGAAACGGCAGCTGGCGGGAAGCATGAGCGGGGGCGAGCAGCAGATGCTGGCCTTGGCCCGCGCCCTCATGTCGGAGCCGAAGATCCTGTTGGTGGACGAGCCATCCGTGGGGCTGGCGCCCATCCTTGTCAGCCGGGTGATCGCCACGATCAAGGAGCTAAAGGAGCAGCATAACCTCACGGTGCTCATGGCCGAGCAGAACTTCAACCAGGCCACCAAGATCGCCGAGCGGGGGTACATCATCGTCCACGGCAGGATCGAGTTCGAGGGCCGGAGCACGCGTGAGCTCGCCGAAAACGAGCTGGTGAAGAAGTTCTATCTGGGCGTCTAGACAGTCGCTGGGAGGGCAGCATCATCAAGCTGGTGGCGCTGTACGGGAAACCACAGGACCCCGCCCACTTTGACCGCGACGACCGCGACGTCCATATCCCTCTGCCAGGAACATCCCGAGCACCCGGCGTTTCACGAACGTCAAGGAGACATCATGGCAAGGCGATACGACGAGAAGCGTTTCGATCTGGAGCATCTGCGTGAGACGGCCGAGCGGTGCAAGAACTGGGGCCGCTGGGGGCCGAACGACGAAGCGGGAACGCTCAACTTCATCTCGCCGGCCGATATCGCTGCGGCCGGACAACTGATCCGGCGCGGCAAGGTCTTTTCGCTGGCTCTGAATTTCGACCGGGACGGTCCGCAGAAAGGTCTTTGGGGTAACCGCTTCAACCCGATTCACACCATGCTCGCTACTGGAACCGATGCGGTTGCGGGCGTGCAGGACAAGGGCGGCCTGCGCTACGCCGACGACATGGTGTCGCTGCCGATGCAGTGCGGTACCCAGTGGGATGCGCTTGGCCACATCTTCTTCGACGACAAGATGTGGAACGGCTATGACGCCCGCCTGGTCGACTGCCACGGCGCGCAGAAGAACGGCATCGAGAAAGTGAAGGACCGCATGGTCGGCCGCGGCGTGCTGCTCGATGCGGCGCGGCACCTTGGCGTGCCCTATCTCGAGGACGGTATGGCGATCACCACCGAGGACCTTGACGCCACCGCCAAGGCGCAGGGTGTGGAAGTGAGGCGGGGCGACTTCGTCATCGTGCGCACCGGCCAGATGGAACAGCGGCTGGACAGCGGCGACTGGGGCGGCTATGCGGGAGGCGATGCGCCCGGGCTCGCGTTCGAGACCTGCGAATGGATCTACAGGAAAGAGATCGCGGCGATCTGCACCGACACCTGGGGCTGCGAAGTGCGTCCCAACGAAACCACGCAAGCGAGCCAGCCCTGGCACTGGGTGGTGATCCCGATGACAGGCATCACCATGGGCGAGATCTTTTATCTTCGGGACCTTGCCGCCGACTGCGCCGCAGACCGCATATACGAATTCTTCTTCTGCGCACCGCCGCTGCCGGTCACTCAGGCGGTCGGCTCGCCCATCAATCCGATGGCGATCAAGTAGCGCAGAGAACATTACGCGAGCGCCGGGCGACCTTGTCCGGCGCGTCGTGGGGCGCACGTACATCTACCTCCCGGATGCGCCACACCCCCGACCCAAGTCAACGAACGACCGCGGGCGTGTGGACCGGCTCTACACCGCCATCTCGCGCCGCCGCTGGCGCTCGTTGCCGAAGGCGAAGTCCATGGTGCTTACCGGCCGTGGTGGCCGCGGTAGGCTGGCCGGCGCTTCTCGACGAAGGCCCGCAGCCCCTCGACCCGGTCCGCGGAGCAGAAGTTCACGAGCCAGGCTTCTGCCTCGACGACCAGCCCCTGGTCCAGCGAGAGGTCGGCCCCCTCATCGATGGCCTTCTTGGCCTGCCTCACTGCGAGGAAGCTGTTCTGGCCAACGGCGGCCGCGATCTCTCGGCAGGCGTCCAGCAGCCCGGCGGCGGGCGATACTCGGTTGACCAGGCCCAACGCCAGCGCTTCGGGGGCTGACAGGCGCCTCCCAGTGAGGACCAGATCCTTTGCGATCCCCCGGCCGACCAGACGTACCAAGCGCTGGGTTCCGCCCCAGCCGGGGATAAGCCCGACGCTCACCTCCGGCAGCCCTAGCTCTGCCGACTCGGCCGCCAGGCGCAGATCGCAGGCCAAGGCGATCTCGAGCCCGCCTCCGAAAGCGAAGCCGTTGATCGCCGCGATCGTGACCAGCGGCAGCCGATCCAGCCGCCGCAGGAGCCTTTGGCCCCGGTAGACGAAGCGCTCGCCTTCGTCGGGCGTCAGCGCCGCCATGTGGGCGATGTCCCCGCCTCCGACGAAGGCCCGCCCGGCCCCGGTGAGCACCACCGCTCGCCCCTCCGTTTCGCTCTCGAGGCGGGCCAGCGCCGCCTCCAGGTCGTCAAGCACGGTGTCGTTGACCGCGTTGAGCGCCTCCGGTCGGTCGAAGGTGAGCAGCGCCGTCCGCGGCGCCCAGTCGCGGGTGAGCCTGACTGTGTCCGTCATGACGCCGGCCCGTCTCGCCCCACCGGCCCCCCGGCCGCCGGGGTATCGCCTTCGCCGTACGGCAGGCCGAGCACGTAGATGATCTTGCCCAGCGAGATGAACTCGCCGATGGCCCAGGACAGCTCCAGGATCTCGTCCTCGGTGAAGTGCGTCCGCAGGTCGGCGAAGCGCGTGTCGTCCACCTTGTGGTGGTCGTCGTACATCTGGTCCGCATACCGCAGGGCCGCCTTCTCCCGGTCGCTGAACGGGCCGGCCTCGTACGCCCGCAGCGCCGCGACGATCTCCTCGGTGATCCCCTCGCGCCTTCCCAAGGCGTACCGAGTCGTCATTCAGTAATGGCAGCGGTTGAGCTGGGCGAGCCGCAGCCGCACCAGCTCCTTGGTCCGGTGTTCGATCAGTCCCTTCCGGACCAGCGGCGAGTAGAAGGCGACAAAGCGCCTGAGGCTCTCCGGCAGGCGCCCGAAGGCGCGGATGAAATTGGGGTCGCCGCCGTCGGCCTCCCACTTGGCGAGCATGGCCCTGAGCTCCGGCTCAAGCGCCTCGATCTCCAGCATCGGAATCCGCATGGTCACGTTCCCTCCCTGACTCACCGCGATTCGTCCTCTTCGGGCGCGGCGGCCTGCTCGCGGAGCACGCGCTTGAGCACCTTGCCGGACGGGTTGCGCGGCAGCGCCTCGATGAAGCGTACTGCGCGCGGCACCTTGAACCGGGCGAGCCGGGCGCGGCAAAACTCCAGCAGATCCTCCGCGGCCGCGCGGGCTCCGGGCCGCAGCACCACGAAGGCCATCGGCACCTCGCCCCACCGGGCGTCCGGGCGGCCCACCACGGAGGCCTCCAGCACCGCCGAGTGCTCGTAGAGCACCCGCTCAACCTCGGGCGAAGCGATGTTCTCTCCCCCGCTGATGATCATGTCCTTCTTCCGGTCCGCGATGTAGAGAAAGCCGTCGGCGTCCAGCCGCCCGATATCGCCGGTGTGGAACCAGCCGCCGCGGAAGGCGGCAGCCGTCGCCTCCGGGTCCTTCCAGTATCCCTTGAACACCTTCGGCCCGCGGAGGACGATCTCCCCGAGTCCGTCGGGCGGCACCGGCCGGCCGTCATCATCCCAGACCTGGACCTCCAGGTGGAGGCAGGGCTTGCCCACCGACCCGAGCTTCTCCACCGTCTTGCGCTTGTCCAGGAAGGTGTCGCCGGACACCGTTTCCGTGAGGCCGTAGGCGTCGGCGAACCACGCGTTCGGGAAGGCGCGGAGGAGCCGCTCGATCAGCGGCAGCGGCATCTTCTCGCCGCCATCGATGATCAGCCGCACGCCCGAGAGATCCCGGCGCTCGAGGGATGGATGCGCCAGGAGCTGGTTGACCATGGCCGGGGCCAGCCACACGTTGGAGATGCCGTGGCCCTCGAGCGCGTCGAGCACCGGTTCGGCCTCGAACTTCCGATGGATCTCGATCGTGCCGCCCGCGTACAGCACGGTCGTGCTCGTCAGGTCGAGGGCGCCCACGTGGTACAACGGGCCGCAGGCGAGCCCCTTGTCCTCGCCCGTCACGCCGAACTCGACCACGTGGGCGATGTTCTTCCAGTAGAGGTTCTCGTAGGTGATCATGACGCCCTTGGGCCGCGCTGTCGTCCCCGACGTGTACATGAGCCGGTGGAGGTCGTCGCCTGCCACGGGCTCCATCGCCGGCGCGTCGCCGTTCTGGCGGAGGACTGCGAAGGCGGTCCAGCCCGCCGACGCCGCGCCGACGCAGACGAAACGGGCCCCGGCGAGCTGCGGCCGGGCGGCCTCGGCCAGCGGGACCAGCTCGGTCTCGGAGACTACGAGCGCGGCCCCGGCGTGGCTGGCGATGTAGGCGACCTCCGCTCCGGCCAGCCGCCAGTTGATCGGCATGAAGACTGCTCCAATCCGGCTAATGGCGAACATCACCTCGATGAACTCGGGGCAGTTGTAGAGGAGCACCGCTACGACGTCGCCCTGGCCGATCCCGAGGCGCCGGAGCCCCGCGGCCGTCCGTGCCGCGCGCCGGTCCAGCTCCCCGTAGGTGATGGTCTCCCGCCCCCACACCAGGCACGGGCGGTCCGGGAAACGGTCGGCGTGGTGGGCAAGGACCCCGGCCAGGTTGAAGGCGCTCATGGCTCGCCCCGTCCGGGGCCGGCGAGCCCCTCCCCGGCGCGCTGTCGCGCGACCTCGATGTGGGCCCGCAGACCAACTTCCAGCGGCGTGAACCCCCGCCGCACCCCGAGCGTCTCTTCGAGCGCCCGATCCGTCACGTGCGTCACGAGGCCGGCGATGTCCCGCTCGCCCGCCGACCGCACCTCGATGCGGGCGCCCGGCGCCAGGCGCCGGACCGTCTCGGCGAGCTCGCGCACCGTGCACGTGTCCCCGCCGGTGTTGAAGAAGCGGCGGCGCTCGAAGCGCTCGCAGGGCGCCGTCAGCAGCGCCAAGAACTGATCGGCCACGTCGTCGACATAGACCATGCTGACGCGGGCGTCGCCAAAGCCGACTGCCACCGGTTCTCCCAGCGCGGCACGGTCCACCAGCTCGCCCGCGAACGCGCTGGCGCCGCGCTGCCGCCCCCAGCCGTATACGATGCTGGGCCGCAGACCGGCCACGGTCAGCCCGAACTGCCGTGCGTAGTGCGTCCCGAGCTGCTCGAGGTAGACCTTGCCCCCGCCGTAGATGGGCAGGCCCTTGGCCACGTACAGCGGCGCGTCCTCCGCAAGCGGCAACTGCCCGGGCCCGTACTCCGCGTCCGACCCGTAGACGGCGATGGAGCTGGCCAGCAGCACGCGCTCCACACCCCCGAGCCGTGCCGCTTCCAGCACGTTGGTCGTCCCCATGATGTTGACCCGCGTGGCGAGCTCCGGGTGCTCGTTGCTTTCGGCGCCCAGGACGTAAGCCAAGTGCACGATGGCGGTCACGTCCCTGGCCCGGACGGCTTCGAGCAGATCCACCAGCGAGCCCACGTCGCCTCGGGTCACCGCCAGCTGGTCTCCGCCGGCCGCGGATAAATGCCGGATCCGCCACTGGGCCGGCGCCCAGTCGAAGAGCACGACGCGCTCGCTGCGGGCGAGTAGCTTCTCCGCCAAGCAGGCGCCGATGAGCCCCGTCCCTCCTGTGATGAGCGTGCTCACGGTCCTCCCTCCTACACCGCCAGGTACCGCTTCATGATCTCGGTCTCCCCGCGGAGCGCGTCCACCGAGCCCTCGTAGGGAATCCGCCCGCTGTCGATGATGTAGGCGCGCTCGGCGACGCGGAGCGCGAAGCGCACGTTCTGCTCCGACAGGAGCATCGACACACCCTCGGCGCGGAGCCGCTCCACCAACCCCGCCAGCGCCTTGACCAGCGCCGGCGCCAGCCCCTCGGACGGCTCGTCCAGGAGGAGCACGTCCGGGTTGCCCATGAGGGTGCGCGCGATGGTGACGAGCTGCTGCTCGCCGCCCGAGAGCGTGCCGCCCGACCGCCGGAGGAGCAGGGCCAGGAGCGGGAACACCGACTCCAGACGCTCCAGGGTCCAGTGCACGTGGCCGTCGGAGCCCAGCTTGGCGGCGATCTCCAAGTTCTCGGCCACGGTCAGGTGCGGAAAGATCTGCCGGTCCTCGGGGACGTAGCCGACGCCCAGCCGCGCGATGCGGTGTGGGGGCAGCCCGCCGATGTCCTGCCCACGCAGCCGGATGCTTCCCGTCGTCTCGACCAGGCCGACGATGCTCTTGAAGGTCGTGCTCTTTCCGGCCCCGTTTCGGCCGAGGAGGACCACCGTCTCGCCGCGGCCGACGGTCAGCGACACGTCGAACAGCACGTGGGCGCGGCCGTAGAAGGCGTGCACGCCCTGCAGCTCCAGCAGTGGCGCTCCGTCGCCCGTCACAGGGTCCCCTCACCCAGGTACGCTTCGACCACCAGCCGGTTGGTGCTGATCTCGGCCGGCGGTCCCTGAGCCACCAGCTCCCCGTGGTGCAGCACCCGGATCGTGCTCGCCACGGTGAAGACGATGTCCATGTCGTGCTCCACGAACACCACGGTCATGCCGAGGTCGCGCCAGAGCTGCTTGACCAGCGCCATGGTCTCGCGCCGCTCCTCCGGGTGCATCCCCGCCGTCGGCTCGTCCAGTAGCAGGAGCTTCGGCCGCAGCGCCAGCGCCAGCGCGATGTCCAGGAGCTTCTGGTCGCCGTGTGAGAGGCTCCCGGCCAGCGTGTCCCCGGCCGCCCCCAGGTGAACCGACTCCAGGATTTCCTGCGCGTGGTCGCGGCCCGCGCGGTCGGCCAAGGCCGCGCGCAGGAGCTGCCGGTGCCGCCGACCGTGGGCCAGGACCGCCGCGTGGACGTTGTCGAGGACGGTCATCGCCGGAAAGATGTTGGCTCGCTGGAAGGCGCGTCCGATCCCTAGGCGGACGATGTCGTGCGAGGAGCGGTGGGTGATATCCACCCCGTCGAAGGTCACCCGTCCGCCGCTCTTGGGTAGGTGGCCGGTGAGCAGGTTGAACAGGGTCGTCTTGCCGGCGCCGTTCGGCCCGATCACCGCCGAGAACTCGCCCGGCTCGATGGCGAAGCTGACCTCGTGCACCGCGCGCAGCCCGCGGAACGACTTGCTCAGCCGCTCCACCGCGAGGAGCGTCACGGCTGCCGTTCCGCCCGGGCCACCGCCCCGCCCGACTGCGCGCCGGGCCCGCCGCCGCCCCGCGGGCTCCGCCAGCGCTCGACGGCGAAGTCCAGGATCCCAATCTTCAGGAACAACGTGAAGGCGATGAGGATCGCGCCCAGGACCAGTCCCCACAGGCTCGTGTACTTGGTGATGACGGCGGTGAGGCTCACCAGGATGGCCGCGCCGACCAGCGGCCCGAGCAGCGTGTTCATGCCCCCGACCAGCACCATGAAGATCGGCTCGGCCGACTTGGTCCAGTAGACGAAATCGGGGTAGGCGCCGCCGACGTGGAGCGCCATCAGCGCGCCGGCGAGACCGGCGAAGGCCCCGGCGGCCACGAAAGCGGCGAGCCGGAGTCCGCGCTCGCTGGCGCCCAGGAAGCCGACGCGGTGGGCGTTGTCGCGGACGGCCCGGAGGAGCAGTCCCCACGGCGAATCCACCAGCATCTTCGCCGCGGCGAAGGCAGCCGTTGCGACCAGCAAGACCAGGTAGTAGAAGGTGAGCGGCGACCGCGCGTGAAGCGTCACCGGGCCGAGCTGGACCGGGGGCACGCGGATGCCGCCGATGAGGCCCTGATCCCCGCCGGTGAGCGCGGTCCACCGGATCACAATCGTGTAGACAATCTGCGCGAACGCCAGCGTGAGCATGGAGAAGTAAATCGTCCCCAGCCGCACGCAGAAGAACCCGATGACCAGCGCCGCCCCGGCGGCGGCAGCCACGGCAGCCACGAGGGACGCCGCGAGGCCCATCGTGGTCTTCTGGAGGAGGATCCCCAGGGTGTAGGCGCCCACGCCGAAGTACGCGGCGTGCCCGAACGACACCATGCCGGTGTAGCCGATGAGCAGGTTGAGGCTCATGGCGAAGACGCCCATTATGAGGATCTGGGGGCCCACGTTGAGCAGGAACGTCGACGGGTACACCCAGGGCAGTACGGCCGCCACTCCCGCCGCCAGCAGCCCCCAGCGCATCAGAGTTCCTTGCCTGCCCCGAGGATGCCCCGCGGGCGGGCCAGCAGCATTACGGCCATGAGCATGAACACCAGCCCTTCCTCCAGCGCGGGGAACGCGATGGAGCCGAAGGCCCGGACGAAACCGATGAGCAGGGCGGCGAGGAAGGCCCCGGCCATGCTCCCCAGCCCGCCGATGACCACGACGATGAACGACTCGACGAGGATCGAGAACCCCATCCCGGGAAAGATGGAGCGGACGGGTGCCGCTAGGACGCCCCCGAGACCGGCCAGGAAGCTGCCCAGCGCGAACACCGCCATGGACATGACCCCCACGTTGATGCCCAGCGCGGCGACCATGGTCGGGTTGTCGGCGACCGCGCGCACGATCTTGCCGAACCGGGTGCGCGTGAGCAGCATCCAGAGGCCCAGGGCCACCAGGATCCCGACGATGATGATGAACGCATAGTAGGCCGGCACCGGCGCGCGCCCGATGAACAGCGGAGGCCGACGGAACGCCTCGGGCACGCCCATGCTCACGAAGTCGTAGCCCCAGATGACCTTGGCCAAGTCGTCGAAGACCAGGATGAACGCGTAGGTCAGCAGGAGCTGGTAAAGCAGCGGAGCCCGGTAGATGCG
>WNGF01007120.1_pt1 | contig 22892 bp, 17 predicted proteins | sample 5400641 | NCBI WGS metagenome assembly WNGF01 (sample SAMN13153371, study PRJNA577476) | soil metagenome | isolation source: 80 cm soil or saprolite under grassland replicate 2 | place: USA:California | collected 2016-06-15 | reverse complement strand
CCTTCGCCAAATAGGCGCTGCTCGGCGGCATCGCCTCCTGACCTTTGCTGCCATCGAGTTTGAAATGCGGCGACCCGTAATTGGCCGTGCGTTGGTAGTTCCATCGTTCCGCCGAGAAGTTCGCCGGGTCGATCGCCTTCTGCGCGTCCAATGCCGCGTCAAAACGCAGCAGGATGCCTTTGTCCATGGGGATCATTTCGCGAGGCAGCGCGCAGGGCGCGCCGGTGTAACGCACCCGCGCAAGGCCACTGACTTGCTTCGCCTCGGTTCCCCAGATTTGAAATCCGGCGAGGTAAAGCTGACCGTCCCTGGGATTCACCGCGCCATTCAACGGAGCGAACTCAAAGTCGCGCGTGATGCTGACGACGGCGGCCTGCATTCGCGAAGCGCGGCGGTTCATCAGAACGGCAAAAATTTCGGGCCGATAATAACCGATGTGAATCAGCGCGTCGTTGAGCGGGCCCATTTTCGCGCCGGCGAGCCACACCTGCGCGACACCGGAGGCATTGATCGGATGTGGAATCCAGGTGAGCGGATCGGCGATGGGCGCGGGATAATGCTCGCGGGGCAGCAGCAGGCTGATGAAGCCGTAGAACTGTCGGTCACGCACGATGTGCAAAGGGGTTGCCGGCACGTAGTGGCCCTGCTGATCGCTGGCCGTCACCAGGCCGGTCCGCGGATGCACGCCGATAAACGGCATCCGCAATCCCCAACCCAGCACGGTGGCCGCCCGTCCGTCGGCCGAAACCCGGAGCACGCTGCCATTGTGTTTGCCGATCGTCGAGCTCTGCTGGCCGCCTTTTGAAATGACAAATGACCCATCCGGCGCGGGCCTGACGCCGGTGGCAAACTCGCGGGTCTCGGCTGTCTGCGCGAAGGCGTTGGAGAAGAGTTCGTGCACGTCCGCTTCGCCGTTGCCGTCCGTGTCGCGCAGGCGCCAGATGCCGTTGCGGTCGAAGACGAACAATTCCTCGGCGCGCACGCAGAGGCTGAGCGGCTCGTGCAGGCCGGAGGCAAACCGCCGCCACCGAATTTCGCTCAGGTCGCCGCCCAATCCCGAAATCATCCACACATCGCCATCGAATGTCACCGCTGCCGCGCGGCCGTCAGGGAAGAAAGCGATGTCCGCCAGACGGACGTTGCGCTTCCAGGGGTTCTCGAGCGGCAGGGCGATGTTATCGACGACATAAGCGTTCGACATCGCGGATGTATTCCCGCGGGTCGTCACGATTTGCGGCCAGCGCGTGGCTGCGGGAGCGCGCGCGCGGGCGTCGGCCGATCGGTCCCATGTTTTTACCGATGGTCCGAAACCCATGGCCACGCTGAATTCGACCGGCTTTTCGCCAGGCTGGAGGCGCACAGCCCGGAGACCGTCCGGTTCCTGCAGCAGCGCAGCCCCAGGTCGGCCATAGACGGGGGCCGACAGGGTGATGGTCAGGTCCGGTTGGTCGGCCCTGCGGGCGGGTCGGCGCCCGAGGACCAGCCAAAGCGGTCGCGGAGCCCGTTCGAGGCGGAAGCGTCGTTGGACGACCGGTTGTTCCCTTTCCGTCCGCGCTTCCACCCACTCGTTGACCAGCGCGCCGGCCACTTCGTATTCCAGGCAAACACCGTCTCGCGTCAAGCGAACCGCTTTAAATCGTCCGGCGGAGGGCGAAAGAGGGCCTCGGCCTGGTTCCGAGGGATCCGGCGCCGGCTCGCGAGCGTCCGCCAGGGACATCGCGTCCCCGGCCTGCCAGCCGGGATAAATGCCATTCGCGAGCCAGGGTGTGCCCACGATCTGCGGCAGCTTGCCCTGGCCTTCCGGCGCCTTTTCGCCCGCGACATGGTAGGAGCCCTGGGACATCGACACGGGCGAGACGCCTTTACCGCACCAGACGGCTGACATCCGCAGCAGGTCGGTGTCGAAGCAGGCCCAGCAGCCATGGCCGAGATCCAGAAGGACGCCGCGCGGCGTGAGATTGTCCGCGGGCCAGCCGGCGCCGAGCTTCCGCGCGTCCAGCACCGAGGAGAAGAAGGGGAAGTTTGTTTCAACATAATCCGCCCAGGACCCGCTCTCTCGTCTGCCCTCCCGCTCGCCGGCCACCGATTCATCGGCCGGCGAGTCGGCAGCAATGACGAACCTCGAACGGGCGGCAATCAGCGCCGCCAGGGCCAATACTGTCGTCCAGGTCTTCATTCCACTCGTTCCCGGCATTCGCGCGCAGACCGCTGAGAGCCTGGCCGGTCGCGGACTTCACCGCATCCTCCAAGTTCATCGTCCTGTCAAGGCACGAGTGGATGGACCGCGCGTCCAGGGCGCATCTTCCAAGTAACACGCAAAGTTACTTTCTTCTTCCGTCGCCCTAAGCTAAGTGACTGAGTTGCTTGATACGACCACCAAGCCAGCGGCGATTCCCTCTCCCCGCTCGCGCCTCGCAGGGAGAGGGGCCACTTCAGCGATGGTGGGTGCATCAAGATCCGCCCTTGTCAAATTGTCAAAAAAGGCGGTTGAATTCTCGTTGACGGTCCGGCCTCCCGCATTAACATGCAACGTTTACGGTCGGTTGGAATTAACTTAAATTAGCGAAAGAAAGATTATGGCAGTCAAAGTTGCGATCAACGGATTTGGACGGATTGGCCGGCTGGTTTTCCGCGCCATGGTGGAACAGGGCCTGGTTGGTAAAAACATAGGCGCCACCGGCGGCAAAGAAGTCGAAGTGGTGGCCGTGGGCGATATCGTGCCGGCCGACAACCTGGCCTATTTGCTGAAGTATGATTCCACGCAGGGCCGTTTCGATGGAACGGTCGGATCCAAAAAATCCGCCGCCGACAAGGCCGAAGACGACGTGCTGGTGGTCAACGGCGCGGAGATCAAGGTGGTGAGCGCCCGGACGCCGGCGGAGTTGCCCTGGAAACAACTGGGGGTTGATGTCGTGATCGAATCCACCGGTTTGTTCACCGAGGCCGAAAAAGCCAGGGGTCATCTGGCTGCCGGAGCGAAGAAAGTCGTCATTTCCGCGCCGGCGAAGGGCGAGGACATCACCATCGTGATGGGGGTCAATCACGAAAAGTATGATCCGGCAAAACATCACATCATTTCCAACGCCTCCTGCACCACCAACTGTCTTGCGCCGCTGGTGCACGTGCTGCTCCGGGAAGGCTTCGGCATCGAGGAAGGTTTGATGACGACCATCCATGCCTACACCGCGACGCAGAAAACGGTCGATGGCCCGAGCAAGAAGGATTGGAAAGGCGGACGCAGCGCGGCGATCAATATCATCCCTTCAACCACCGGCGCGGCCAGGGCGGTCGGCCTGGTTTGTCCCGAAGTCAAGGGCAAGCTGACCGGCATGTCGTTTCGCGTTCCCACGCCCACTTCCTCGTGCGTGGACCTGACCGTCCGCACGGTCAAGGAAACCAGCTACGCGGAGATTTCGGCGGCGATGGAAAAGGCCAGCCGGACTTATCTCAAGGACATCCTTGACTACACCGAAGACGAAGTGGTCAGCACCGATTTCATTCACTGCCAGGCGTCGTCCATCTTCGACAAAGGCGCGGGCCTCGAGTTGAACAAGCGCTTTTTCAAGCTGGTGAGCTGGTACGACAACGAATGGGGCTACAGCAATCGCGTGGCGGATCTGTTGAAATATATGATCAAGAAAGGCCTGTAACCGGACCATCCGACGCGTCACGGACGGCAACTTCACGGTCGCCGGTTTTGGTGGCGGGACCCGCGACCTGGCTGTTTATCGCCGGCCGCGGCCGCACAGCGGGATGTCCTGCAAAGCGTCATAGCTGCGGACAACTGTCTCAAAGGTGGTCAGAACGGAATTCGGAACGGGCGACGACCTTTTCGCCAAAATGCGGGGGAAAACGGGCGTAATTTGCGCCGCCGATTTGAATTGGCCGATTTTACGCGGGCTTTTTTCGTTGGCGTGAGAATTGCGGGTGGCAAGGCCGAATTCGGACGTTGGACTTGCATTTTAGAATTTAGAAAGCTAATCAATCGTATCTATGCCTTCCTACACATACATGGCGAGGGAAGCGGGGACCGGCCGGGAGATTCGCAGCAACATTGACGCCTCCTCGGAACAGGCGGCCATCGCGGCGCTTTTGAACCGCAATTTGCTGATTGTTTCCATTCAGGAAAGAATTGGCAAAAAAGGCAAAACCAGCGGCGGCAAAGTCGCGCTGTCGGACCTGGTGGTATTCACCCGGCAGTTGGCGACGATGATCGATGCCGGATTGGCCATGGTTCAATCTCTGCAGGCCCTGGCGGAACAAACGTCGAACAAGGTGATGCGGGATGTCATCCGGGACGTGTGCACCCGTGTGGAAGGCGGCGACAGCTTTTCGCAGGCGCTGATCAAACATCCCAAGGTGTTCAACAAGCTTTATGTCAGCATGGTGGACGCGGGAGAGAAAGGCGGTTTGTTGGCCGAGGTGCTGGCCCGGCTGGCGACCTATCTGGAAAACACCGCCCGGCTGCGCAAGAAGGTCAAATCCGCCATGATGTATCCGACGGCGGTCACGATTGTCGCCATCGGCATAACCATCTTTCTGTTGGTCAAGGTCGTGCCGGTTTTCGGCGAGATTTACAGCGGGTTTGGCGCCAAGCTCCCCGGTCCGACCCAGTTTCTCATCGGTCTGAGCAACATCATTAAGGGCTACATCCTCTACATTCTGCCGGCCATGGGCCTGGCGGTTTACGGCTGGTTCTTCTACATCAAGACCAAGCCGGGCCGCGAATTCTGGGACCGAACAAGAATCAAACTGCCGATCTTTGGCCCCATCGCCCATAAAATCTGTCTGGCGCGATTTACCCGCACACTCGCCTCGTTGATCCGCAGCGGCGTGCCGATTCTGGAAGTGCTGAACATCGTCGCGAACACCTGCGGCAATGTCGTGATGGAAAAGGCAATCCGCGTGGCGGCAACCGATATCGAGCGTGGCGAAGGCATTTCCTCCGCCATCGGGAAGCACTCGATTTTCCCTTCGATGATTATTCGCATGATGACCGCCGGGGAACAAACCGGCAAAATCGACGCGATGCTCGAACGGGTGGCGGACTTTCTGGACGAAGAAATCGAAACCACGCTCGCCGGGTTGACGTCACTCATTGAACCGCTGTTGATCGTTTTCCTCGGCGTCGTGGTCGGCGGCATCGTTATCTGCATGTTTCTGCCCATCTTCAAGATGTCGGAAATCATCAATCCAAGAAGATAAACCGCCTCCAGCGGGCGAAGGAAGACCGGGAAAGCTTGCGAATCTGGCTTGCTCCCGGCGGGAGCTTCGATTTAGGTTCAGGCCATGGCCAAAGTGCTGCTTGCCGACGACGAGGTGACCATGGTGCAAATGGTCACGGAGCTGCTCCGCGCTGAAGGACACGAGGTTTTTCCCTTTACCACCGGCATGGCTGCATCGGAAGCGGTTGAGAGGGTGGCTCCCGAGCTGGTGATCACCGATCTTTATCTCGATAAAACGAATGCGCAGGGGTTTGACATCCTCCACAAAGCGCGCTCGCTGAATCCGCCGGCGGTGGTCATTGTCATCACGGGTTTCGGCTCGATCGAAACGGCCGTGGAAGCGATGAAAAAAGGGGCCTACGACTATCTGGAGAAACCGTTCAAGCTGGACGAGCTCAAACTCTGCATTCAACGGGCCCTTTCCTACAACACCGCCATTTCCGAAAACGTTTACCTCCGCAAACAGCTCAAAAAGAAATACCAGTTCAGCCAGATCGTGGGAAGTTCGGCCAAAATGCAGGACGTTTTCAAAATGATCGAGCGGGTGGCCGACACGGACAGCACGATTCTCATTCTCGGCGAAAGCGGCACCGGCAAGGAACTGGTGGCCAAGGCGCTTCATTTCAACAGTCGCCGACAGTTTGCCCCCTTTGTTCCGGTCAATTGCAGTGCGCTCCCGGAGAATCTCCTGGAGTCCGAGTTGTTCGGTCATCGCAAAGGAGCGTTCACCGGGGCCATCAATGACAAGAAGGGCCTTTTCCAGGAGGCCGATGGCGGGACCGTTTTTCTCGACGAGGTTGGCTCCATGTCCCCGATGCTGCAGAGCCGGCTGCTGCGGGTTCTGCAGGAAAAGGAGGTCCGTCGAGTGGGTGATAACATGCCGGTTTATGTCAACGTGCGGGTGGTTGCCGCCACCAACGAGCCGCTGGAAAAAAGAATCAAGGAAGGCACTTTCCGCGAAGACCTCTACTATCGGCTCAACGTGATTCCCATCCATCTCCCCTCCCTCCGCGAGCGGCGCGACGATATTCCTCTTCTGACCAGCCACTTTTTGCGAGACAAAGTCCATGCTCACACGGGAAAGCCCTTCCAGATTACGCGACAGGCCATGGACGTTCTTGGCGCTCATCAATGGCCGGGCAACGTGCGGGAGCTGGAAAACGCCATCGAACGCGCCTGCGCGCTTTGCGAGGATAGCGTTATTCGTGTCACCGATCTTCCCCCCGCCTTTCAGCAGTATTTCAAAGAAAGCCCTTCGGACACGGTCTTTGAAGTACTTTCCGTGCCCTCCTCCCGCCCGAACCGCGCTCAAGCTTTGTATCCCATCAGCGGAACGTCGGCTCAGGCCGTCCCATTGACTGCGGAGGCCGTTTCCAATCGTCCGTTGGGAGCGCTCAAAACATTCCTGCGCGAACAAGAACTGGCTTACTTGAACCGCGCCCTGGCTTATACGGGAGGTGACAAGGATAAAACGGCTCAACTGCTCGACATCAGCCTCGCCACGCTGTATCGGAAGCTGTCGGAAGACGACGAAATGTAGCCTGAACCGGCCTTCAGAGAATTACGGATGCGGGACAGAAATGTTAATCCGGTGCTTCAGACAATAGGCGGCGTTTTCCGCATATTTTTCCGCGGAGATTCTTAACGCGCGCAGTTCTTCCGTCGCGAGCGCACGCACCACTTTGGCGGGTGAACCCAGAACCAGCGAACCGGGCGGAATTTCTGTTCGCTGGGTAACCAGCGCCTGGGCCCCAATCAGAGTCTGCGCGCCAATCACCGCCCCATCCAGAATAACGGCTCCCATCCCGATCAAAACCTCATCGGCGACCGTGCAGGCGTGCACGATTGCCGAATGACCCACGGTCACATAGTTGCCCAGCAGGCACGGATAATCGTCAGCCAGATGCACCACGGCATTATCCTGCACGTTGGTGTGATGTCCCACGACAATGCGATTGATGTCGCCACGGAGGATCGCGTTATACCAGACGCTGGAATGATCACCGATTGTGACATCGCCAACCACCACCGCGCCCTGCGCGACGTAAACATTCCGACCGAACGTCGGTTTCTTGCGCAGAAAGATATCGAGTTGCCTGGCCACGTGCGGCACAGGAACCGGTTAAAACAGGAAGGGAAACAATTGCCAACAAAAAACCCGCCGGACTTGCGTCCCGGCGGGCCTGTGTCCGGTTCCTCCACGAAATCGGTTATCGGCAGGCGAAATGGTGCGGACGATGATGGTAGCCGCCACCAAAGCCGATGCTGAAACGGACGACCGGCGGGGCAACATAGACGGGCACCAGCCGAATACAAACCGGCGGCGCATAGACAACCACCGGCGCCGGTTGCACGTAAACGGGCCGAGGCGGCGCATAATAAACGGTCGTTGTGGGATACGCGTACACCGGGGCCGGTTCGATTGCCCGGGCGATCACGGCGCCGGCGACCACGCCGGTCAGTATTTTACCCGCGGTCGCCCACTCACGATCGCCGGCCGACACCGTTTGCGTTCCGCCTGCGATCACCGCCACAGTGGCCAGAGTTGCCATTAATTTTTTCATAAATTTCCTTTCGTTATCCCGGCTGATGTTCATTCTTAAACCTGCTGCTGAATCGGACTGTGCCGGTTGTTTTTTATTCACGGCGGTTGTATAAGTGGGCAGTAGTCAAGCCTGTTCCATGAAATCTGAACATGGCCATGCGCATCGTCCCGGTCGGTCGCGTCAGCGTCTGCCCCGCTCGTTCAAAGACCTGACACCCTCCAAGGCGTTCAACCCGCGCACGTTTTTCTACGAAATGGTCTGGAAAGTCCTGCTGACGCGCCGCAGGGGACAGAACAAGAAACCCGTTTTCCCGAGGCTAAACCCCGGCCAGGTCGCGCTCACCTGGATCGGTCACGCCTCCTTCCTGATTCAGTTCCATGATCTGAACGTTCTGGTTGACCCGAATTTTGCCAATTGGCTGTTTCTATTGAAGCGATTGAAACGCGCCGGGCTGAAGATCAGACATCTCCCGCCAATCGACCTGGTCCTGCTCACTCACGCGCACTTTGACCACTTCCACAAGCCGACGTTGCGCCAGTTGCCCCATCCGAAAATTGCGGTGATGCCGTGGGGCACGAGCGACCTGGCGTACGGCCTGGGTTTCGAACGCATTATCGAGCTGGAATGGTGGGAAAGCTTTGTCCGGAGCAATTGGAAAGTGACCCTGACGCCGAGCAAGCATTGGGGCGCCCGCATGCTGCGGGACGATCATCGTGGCTATGGCGGCTTCATTCTGGAACACGAAGGGCGTCGCATTTATCACGCCGGTGACAGCGCCTATTTTGACGGTTTCAAGGAAATCGGCAGGCGCCTCAAACCGGAAATTGCTTTGTTGCCCATTGGCGCCTATTTCCCCGATTCCCTCCGCCGCGTGCACATGGGACCGGACGAGGCCATGAAGGTTTTTCGCGACCTGGGCGCGCAGTGGTTGGTGCCGATGCACTACGGCACGTTCAAACTTTCCTTCGAACATATCGACGAACCGCCCCGTTGGTTGCGGGAAATCGCGAGGCAGAACGGATTGAGCGAGCGGGTCAGAATCCTCGAGGAAGGCGTTCCCCAGGTATTCTGACCGCGGCGAAAGCGCGTTCGCTGCCCGACCACTGGCCGCGGTCAGTAAAGACTCAAATGGCCCAGGGCCAGGAGGCCGTAAAACGTGTATTCGCAATCCACCGCGTCATCACCCCAGTGACCATGGAAAGCGCCTTCGTTCGTCCAGAGCGTGTCGATGTAGTCGAGGCATTTCTCCTTGATGTGTCCGAGTGAAAATTGCATCCCGGCCAGCGCGTGCAGCGCGCTGGCGGTTGAAAGCAGATCGGGCATCGGCGCGTTCGGCGCCGCCAGAAAGCCGCCCGCGGGATGAGCACGGCCCAGCAACCAGTCACCGGCCGACGCATTCACGGGCAGGGACAGGTTGCGCAGAACTGTCGCAGCCGCAGCGGTGGCGTTGGTGGAGCCGACGTTCACGTGTGGAGCGGGGGTCCAGGCGCCGTCCTCGGTTTCGAGGAGCTTCAAGCACGGCACCAGGCGCAGCGGTTCCGGCAGTTTCGCCCTCAAATCCTGATAGGCGCCCAGCGCCAGAAAACAGCCGTAGGCCGTGCCGAAATCCGCTCCCGCCCCGGGGTTGTAACCGCCATCCTTCGAACGAAAATCTTCGATGCGTCGAAGCAGCGCATTTCTCCATGGGCCGGGACACGGCTCTGTCGAGTCGGGGGTTGAGACCGCCGCCCATCCGCGCGCGAGACAGCACAGGTGCACGAAGTCCAGTTCCGCGCCGTCGCCAAACGAACGCAAGAACTCCGCCGCGCGCTCAAAACTCTGAACCGTCGTCCCGGAATTCGGAACCTCCACGGCCCGCAACCCATCGAGGCCGAAAACCGTGTAGTAAAGGTCGTTCTTGCCGTTGCGGTCCCTGAATCCGCCCTCTTCGTTCTGCTGGCGCAAAAGATAATCGCGGACCAGTTCGGTGGACTCTCCGAGGAGCTTGGGCGCCAGCCGCGCGACCTGCAACATCTCGAGCCGCATGCTCATCGCGCCGGGAGGACACGCCGCGTGAAAAGCGGCATTCAGGCAACCGCAAGCGGAGCGTCCCGCTTCGCCGCGTTCTGCGCCTCAAACTCCTTGCACCAGCCTTTGATCTCGGTGTCGTTGAAGATCTTGCCGATGACGCGGCGCAGCAGGCCCTTCAGATTCGGGTTTTCCACGCCACGCAGTGAGCGAATGGCCTCCTCCTTGTAGGTCTCCAGCAGCGTGCGGGCCCGCTCGTCCGCCTTCAACTCGGTGTAAAGCGATTCCACTTTCTCCGCCGTCGCATCGGGCCGCGGCGCCCGTCGCCAAACAGATTCCAGCAGCTTTTTTGTTTCTCCCTGGGCCTTTTCGTGCGCGACGGCGAGCAGCAGGCTGGGACGTCCGCCGGCAATGTCGTTGGTATCGCCCTGCGCGCCCAGGTCGCTCAAGTCATCGCGGATTTGATAGGCAATGCCGAGCGCTTCACTGTAAGAACACAAAACGTCCGAGACTTCTGCGTGCTGTCCGCTCCCGGCATAAAGCGCGCCCAGGCGCAGCGCCACTTCGAACGCCGGCGCCGTCTTGTGGCGGAAGATGTCGAGGACTTGCAACGAAGTGAGCGGCGCCGGTTGTCGCGCCCAGCACAGTTCGGCCCCTTGACCGCGACAAAGCTGGCGCTGCCCTTGCGCCGCCACCAGCAGCATCTCCGATTTCTGTTGCGGCGACGCCTTGCAGGAACCGATCAGCCGATAACCTTCGCCAATGAGCAGATCGCCTGCATTGAGCGCCACCGGCACGCCGTATTCTTCGTGCAACGTCTTTTCGCCGTAACGCATCGTGTCGTTGTCCTCGATGTCATCATGGATCAGCGACGCCTTGTGGAAACATTCGACCGCCACCGCGATTTTTTTGATATCGTCGGGAAGCCCGGCGCCCGGGTCGCGGCGGAGCGCCTGGAACGCTGCGACGCTCAGAAAGGGCCGCCACCGCTTGCCGGCTCGCAACAGCCAATCGCGCGCGATGCGTTCGGTTTCGCCTTCGGCGTTCCCCAGGACGAGGTCCAGCGAGGCGGGGCTGAACCAGAAGTCCACCTCGTCCCGCAGCGCCCCCAGATCGAGCCGTCGTGTGCGGTCTTCGCTGGTGAGATGGATGTATTCCCAGACCCAGTCGAGGTCCACCGTGGTATCGATGCAATCGTCCTGCAGCAGGGGAATGGCCACGCCGGGAATGGCCGCCGCTTCCATGTAGGGAAACGCGCGTTCGAGCACGCTCAGGCAACTGACGCCCACGATCGCTTCGATCTTGCCGGTCTGAATGAGCGACATGACGATGGCGCTGCCTTCTGCCACCAGCACCGCGTAACCGAGCTTTTCCGCTTCGCTCTGCAAATCCTGAATGGTGCACAGCCCGCATTGTTTGCACAGCAATCCGAATTCATCGAATGGCGCCGGGCATTTGCTTTCGACGCGCAGGCATTTGGGCAGCAACAACAGGCGGCGTTCGTAGGGGACGGAGGCGAGGGCTTCCCGCCACATCTCATTGTTGATCAGGACTCCGATGTAATCGCGATAAATCGGGTCGCAGGGCAGCAGCCCCACCACCCGATCGGCGTGTTCTTTGAGCTGTTCCAGCGGCAGGGGGGGCACGGGGTTGTATTCCGCCACGTAGTGCCGGATGAATTGCAGGATGCCGTTCCGTTCCATCGGCGTTTGCGGAACATTTTTCTTGGGCGGACGGAAACGCTGTTGAACCACGTGGCGCGGAATGCTGAACGAGATAGGCTGCATACTCTTAATCTGATAACGCGTGGCTTTGCTTCTTCACCGGCTCCGGCTGTCGTAGCCGATGATTCACTGTGGCAACGGTGTGGTCGAGTTTTGTTTTCAAGCGGCGCGCGGTCTCTTCGACGTCGTGAGTCATTTTCTGATACGCGCCAAAGTCGCTGAACCAGTACTTCTTCGCAAGCCGATACATCCAGTGCTGCTCCGGCACTTCCTCGCCCGGCAGCCACTGGCTGAAACGCGGCTTCATGCTCTCCAGCTCGGTCATGGCCCTGCCTCGAACCGTGGTGTCGCGCGCACCATGTTTCACCACGAGCGCCTTCACCAGATCGGGCCGTTCCAAAACCACGCAACCGCGCGTCGCCTTTGCCGACAATTCGCGAAAATCGCGCAGGAACGCCGAGTCGCGCATGGTCTCAAAAACCCCGCGCGAATCGCGGATGTTCTCCACCGCGAATTGAATGATCGGACAGGGCTCGATGTCGCCGCGCGGACTGATGTGATGACTCACGCCGGTGGCCATCGGGCAAAGCGCCCGGCCGTCGTGGTCGTAGTAGGCATCGACAATGGCGATGGGCATTTTCGCGCGCATTTCGACAATGAATTTCCGCACGCGCACCAGTTGGTCGGGCCGCAAGGCGAGTTGCGGATTCATCTTCGGCCCGACCGGGCGGTAGGTGTGATACCAGACGTAATGCACGCCCCGGTCGATCAGTTCGCGCAGCCACTGTTCGGTCAGCAGTTCGTCGATATTCGATTGGCAGACGCTCGTGGCCACACCGGTAAGAAGCCCGGCCCGCAGGCAATGTTCCAGACCGCGCAGGGTCTTGTTGAACACCTCCTTCTTCCCGCGCCGTTCGTCGCTCGTCATTTCGCGGCCTTCAATGCTGACCAGCGGCGTGGCGTTGCCCAACTGGCGCAAGCGGTTGGCGACCTTCTCCGTGATGAATTGGCCGTTGGTGAACAGTTGAAAGTAACAATCCGGATGCGCCGCCAGAAGGTCGAGCAACGCCGGGTGCATGAACGGTTCCCCGCCGAGTATGCCGAAGAAAGCGTTGCCGTGCTGTTTGGCGTCGGTGATGGTGCAATTCAGCGTGTCGAGGTCGATGGCGTCCTTCTCCTCCACGTCCACCCAGCAGCCCTGGCAGCGCAGGTTGCACGAGTTGATGATGGAAAGGTAGAGGAACGGCGGGAAGTATTCGCCGCGTTTGATGCGCCGCTTGAACTTTTCGACCGACAACATTCCGCGCACGCCGAAGTTCCACGCGAACTTCCACAAGCAACGCTTGTCGGTTGTGCGGAGAATTCGGGTGGCGAGCCGGGGAAACATTCGATTTGAACTTCAGCGAAACAGGTGGACCGCCAGGATGGCTCCGGCAACTGCACACAAAACCGTCAAAACGAGTTTGATGCCCAACGTCGGTCGAAGCTCGAATGATTTCTCTTTCATAAATTCTGACCGGCCAGCGCCGCCTGGGCCCTGGCCTTCGCTGCTTCCGCCCGGCGCTGAATTTCCTCCGGCGACGGCAGTGACATCAGCACCTCCGGCGGGATGTCGCCGGCGCTGGCGAGTTTCACGAGGCATTTCTGGCGTTCCTGGAGCGCTTTGTCCGCGTCACGTTCCTTGGAGAAACGCGACTTCGCCTTTTCACTGCGTTCGCGCAGCATCGCATAGACATCGCCGCCGAGCAGCGCCGAAATGTCGATCTTCATCTTCTCGCGCTGGAGATCGGCGTCGCTCACCACGTCGCCGTTGATGGGGCCGGCTTTGTACTTCGGGAACATGATGGCGGCTTCCGGGCAGACGCGCGAGCAGGCGGGGCAGTTGGTCTTGCAATTGTCGTTGTTCTGGACCTGGATCCGCTGCTGTTCGTCCACGCCATAGACGCCGAACAGGCAGAAGCTCAGGCATTGCATGCAGTTCGTGCAGCGGTCGTAGTCGATGACCGGGAACCACGGTTTCCAGTCGCCGTGCCTCGCGGCATTGGTCTCGGCCCGAACCTTCTCGACGGCGTCCGCAACTCGATTGACGTCGAAGCCGGTAATGTCCTGGAAGCGGATGTTCACCTGGCCGTCGGCGTCTTCAGCTTGCGGTGGCCTGCCCTCGTCGAAGCGCCCCAGCACCAGCAATGAAGCCCGGTCGGCCGGCGCGACACCGCCGTCGCCGCCCACGCGCGTCACCGCAAAACCTTTCTCGAGCAGCGCCGTCAGGGCGGCGAAGCGGTCGGAAATCTCGAGCGGCTGTGCGCCGTTGCCTTCGTAGAGGACGATGCGAAGAGTGGTTTGATCTTTGAGGGACATGGCTGATCACCGTGTGAATGACGAAATCCGAATGACAATTGATGAAGAAAACTCGAAACCCGAACAACAGAAAAGCTGCCGCGAGGGAGAACGGACCGGTTCGGTATTCGTCATTCGGAATTCTTTCGTCATTCGGATTCAGGCATTCGTCGTTGGCGTGGCCGCCGGGTCAGCGGGCAGCTCCGTCGCGGTCGGACGCGTCGCTTTTCCCTCCGGCAGATTCGGTTTGAGTTCCGGGTTGAACAGCGCCCTCCAAACTTCCTCGGCGCTTTGCGCGCGCATGTTCGACACTTCCGTCGAACCCGGCGACAAGTCCGCCTTCGCCGAGTGAAAAAGCCATTTGACTGCGCGCGGGTAACAGGCGGCGATCTTCACCGCGCCGCCTTCAGCCAGCCGTTTCAGCGAGGGATCGTGCCGCGCAGACAATTCGCAGAGATCGGCCACGGCGTCGAAGGCGACACCCGATTCGCACAGTTTCTGCAAGACGGCTTGCTTCACTTCTTTCGGCACGACCTGGGCGTAGGTGCAGTTGCAGAACAGAATGCGCGGTGGCGTCGTCATGATTTGTCCGCCCAGTCTAACATTGTTTCAATTTGGCGCAACGGGCGCATTTGTCCCGACGCGTTGTGGGCCGCTCAGGTCAAAGCCGTCAGCCGATGCGTCGGTTGCGGCTTGCCCGGACGAAAATGTTCCAGATGCTCCAGTTTCGCGTCCAGGCCCGGGAAACGTCCTGCCAGGCCGGCCACGGCTTTCTCGACCGCGTCGCGGAGAAGGTCAGGCGACGCCTCGGCGCGCAGGTTGACGATGAGTTGGCCGCTGTGCACGGGTTCTTCGAGGGCTAATGACACCTCGGGCACATAATCGTTACGCACAAGATTGACAACCGCAATATCGGCCAAACCGCGGTCCGGGCTGAACGTCATTTTCAGATGGGCCACCTCGGCGCCCTCGCCCCGCAACCGCTCCTGGATCCGGTCGGCCAGCCCTTTCAGCACGGCATTCGCATCGAAGGCGTTTTCGCCGGCCAATTGCACCGTGCCATTCAACCAGCCGAGCAACGCCTCGCCTTCGGCGTACAGCTCGTAATCGACCTCCATTGCCGCGCGTGCCATTTGTTCGCCGGCCGTCAGGCGACTCAACCACGCGTCGAGGCCTTCCCCTCCCCGCGCCGACGCTTCCAGGAGCGCCCCGCGCGGAAACTCAGCCGCCAGTCTGTCGCGTAACTCTTGTCTCCCGGCGCCGTCCAGCAGATCGCACTTGTTGATGACGATGATGTCGGCTTCTTCGAGTTGTTTGCGATAGATATAGAGCACCTTCTCGGAAAACTTGCCGCCCTGTTCCAGTCCGAAGACGCGCTGCGCGCGAATCGGGTCCACCAGCACGCTCAGGGGGGCGATGGAAAAGCTGTCGCCGTAGATGCGTCGCAGCGGATAGGTCACCGTCGCCACCAGATCGGTGCAACTGCCAACCGGCTCGGCAATGAACACATCCGGTCGGCTGGCGGCGGTCAATTTGTTGGCCGCCTCCACCAGCGAATTGAACCGGCAACAAAAGCAGCCGCCGGGAATCTCCTCGGTCGCAAATCCGCGCGACCGCAGCATGGCTGTGTCCACCAGTTCGCTGCCCTGGTCGTTCGTGATCAGGCCGACCCGCAGTCCCCGATCGGTGAGTCGCTGTGCCAGCCGCGCCACGGAGGTCGTCTTTCCGGCGCCGAGGAAGCCGCCGATCATGATGTAGCGCGCCTTGTCCGTCGTCCGTCGTCCGTCGTCCGTTGCTTCTGCTGCGGACAACGGACTGCGGACAACGGACGAATTCGGCTTCCTGCTTCGAACTTCAGATTTCGCAGTCCGGCTCATTTGATTTCCTCGGCCTTTTGTTTTTCCAGAATCCTGTCGATGGTCTTGTCCAGCATGGCGCGATAACCATGGACGTCCACGCATTTCGCGTCAGGCTTCCCTTTTACCACATAAAGCCAGCCCGCGCCATACGGGTCTTTGTTCACGACGTTGATTTTTTCCCTCAGCAGGGGGTTGGCGCCGGCGAAGGTCCCTTCAGCGACGCAGAACAGGTCGGAGATGGCCTTGAATCCTTCGATCCAGCCGAGGACCTGGCCCGCCTGCACCGGGGCGCCCGGCTCGATTTCGAAACCGTGGTCCACCATCTCACCCAGCATCCGCACAGCGAACTTGGTGAATCCGACGCGCCGCAGTTCCCCCTCCGGCCGGGCAATCCAGCAATGTGACGGGCTGTAAAGATAATCCACCGGCAGTTGCGTCACGAAATGCGAGCGTTTGTAGTGGAGCGTCTTTGGTATCTCGGCTGCCATGCTGTGCTGCGTTCACCAAACCACATTAAATAGGACTCGAAAAGGAGGATGTTTCGTGGTTTATTGCCGCCCATGCACGGTGATGAGCGATGGGCGTTGAAATATCGGGCCAGGTGATTTACTTCGATCACAACGCCACCACGCCGATGCTGCCGGAAGCGCGGCGGGCCTGGCTGGAGGCGGCCGACCAATTCATCGGCAATCCCTCCAGTCCTCATCGCATCGGCAGCCGGGCCGACGCGGCGATCACCGCCGCCCGTCAGCGCCTGGCGGAAATCCTGGGCTGCGACGCGCTCGACCTCGTCTGGACCTCCGGTGCGACGGAATCGAACAACACCGTGCTCCACCATTTCGGGCGCACGCTTCTTCCGGACGCGGAGGTCTGGGTCTCCGCCATCGAACATCCGTGCGTGATCGCGTCCACGAAACATTACTTCCCGAAACGGCATCGGCTGATTCCCGTCACCCAGGAGGGTGTCGTGGATTTGAACTGGCTGACGGAAGAGATGGCGCATGCCCGCCCGGGGCTGGTGGCAATCATGGCCGCGAACAACGAGACCGGCGTTCTCCAGCCCTGGCGTGAGGCGCAGGCGATTTGTCGCCAGTGGGAGGTTCCGTTCTTTTGCGACGCCGCACAATGGATCGGGAAACTGCCGGCGAAAGGCTTGGGCGAATGCGATTTGACCAGCGGTGCGGCGCACAAGTTCGGCGGGCCGAAGGGAGTCGGTTTTCTCAAATGCCCGGCGAAAGGCCGCGTCGAACCCCTGATGCGCGGCGGGCCGCAGGAAGAAGGACGACGCGCCGGGACGGAAAATGTGTCCGGAATTCTTTCGATGCTCGCCGCCCTCGAAGCGCGCCTGGCAACGATGTGTCCCGACAGTCAACCCAGCCCCGACCCATCCCGGGAGGGGGGCAACGTCAAACCAGGCCTGGATCGTTCCACCGTCGGGAGGGCCAAGGGGTCGGCCCGTAAGATCGCTTCCAAAACGGCGTTTGACTCGGAGGCTGTTCAACAGCGCCTCGCGTGGCGCGACGCGTTCATCGAACGCATGTTGAAGGCTCTGCCCGGCGCCCAAGTGGTCGGCCGCGCTCAGCCGCGGCTGTGGAATACCGTTTCGGCGCTGATGCCCGCCGCGGACCGCCAGCAGCGCTGGGTGGTAAAGCTCGACAAACTGGGATTCGCCGTTTCAACCGGCTCGGCGTGTTCCAGTGGCAAGGAGGAACCGTCGCACGTCATCGCGGCAATGGGCCATTCCCCGCACGAAGCGGGTCGCGTCTTGCGTTTCAGCAGCGGCTGGGAGACGACGCCGGACGACTGGAACGCTTTGCTGGAAGGTCTGAAGACGGTTTATCGAGGAATGCGGAACGGCTGAAGCCGAACGGGACCGATCCTGCGTCCGGGTTTTCCGAATCGCGCGCTCATTCCGTAAGAACGACACGGAGACAGGCTCCGGCCTCACGTCGGGCTGTCCAACCGCCCGTATTTCCGCATTTCCGGCCAGATCAGGGCGGTGGCAATGACCACGAGGATTGTCCCCACGCCGCCGGAAACGACCGAAAAAATCGGCCCGCAGAAGTGGGCGACGAAGCCGGATTCAAATCCGCCGAGTTCGTTCGACGTGCCGATGAACAGGCTGTTCACGGCCGACACCCGCCCGCGCATGGCGTCGGGCGTGAGCAACTGCACCAGCGTGTGCCGAACCACGACGCTGACGTTGTCCACCGCGCCGCAGACGAACAGCATCGCGAACGAAAACCAGAACCATTGGGAAAAGCCGAAGGCGATCGTCGCCAGACCGAACACCATGACGGCCCAGACCAGGGCACGACCGGCCTTTTGCAGCGGCGGCTTATGGGCCAGGTAAGCCGCCGAGACCACCGACCCGAGCGGCAAAGCGGCTTGTAAAATGCCCAGACCGGTCGGGCCGGACCGCAGAATGTCTTTGGCATAGACCGGCAACAGCGCGGTCGCGCCGCCCAGCAGCACGGCGAACATATCAAGCGTGATCGTGCCGAGGATGATCTTGGTCCGATGCACGAATCTGAAGCCGGCAAGCAGGCTCGCCAGCGACATTTCTTCTTTTGCCACCACGGCCTGCCGGCTGCGCACCAGCGCAATCAAGGTCAGGCAAATCAGCGTCGCCGCCGCGTTGATCGCGTAAACCACCACCGCCTGGCGCGTGAGCGCAATCAACGCTCCGCCGGCCGCCGGCCCGAGCACCGATGAAAGATGGAAAGCGCCCGTGTTCCACGTCACCGCCCGGGAAAAAATCCGCCGTGGCACCAGTTGGGGAAGGAAGGCCTGGCTGGCCGGCCAGAGAAAGGTGCGCGCGATCCCGGCCGCAAAAAGGCAGCAATAGATCCACGGCACATCGGCATGAAAGGCGGAGATCAGCATCAAACCCAGACTCGACAGCGTGGCGAGAAAGACCATGCCGAGAATGGTGCGTTTGCGTTCGTAATTGTCCGCCACGTGGCCGGCTGGCAGAATGAGCAATAACATCGGCACCATCTGTGTCAGCCCCACCAGGCCCAGGGCGAGGGACGACCCCGTGCGTTCATAAAGTTCCCAGCCCACAGCCACCGTCAGCATCTGTTGTCCCAACGCCGCAATGAACCGCGCAATCAGATAGAGGGAAAAATCCCGGTTTCGCAGCACGGCGTAGGGACTCTCTCTCCGGGTGGCGTCCGCGGGTGGTAGCGGTTCAGTTAGTGGCCCGGATTCCATTGTCGTGCAAACAAAGCACCTTCGCGCGCCGAACTCAAAGCCAAAGCACCGGTTCGTAGCTCATCGTCGTCGCGGCGAGTTGCCCTTTCCGGCGACTGCTCGCCGGCCCTGATCCAAATGGACGGCTCACGCCCCCGACCTTCCTCACCCCGGTTCATGGGAATGGGTACAATTATTGTTATAGCTATAACATATTTTGTACCCTGCCCCGAGTGGGGTTGAGGCTTGGCGAGCGAACGGACGGGCCGAATCTGGCAGTTCACCGCCGGGGCGGCGCGGGCCTAGATCTTCAAGCCTTGCGGCGCCATGGGCAGCGAACGCAGGCGGACGCCGGTGGCGTCGCAGATCGCGTTGCCGACCGCCGGGGCAATTCCGATGATGGGCGTCTCACCCGCCCCGGTTGAGGGCAGGTCTTTGCGATCGAGCAAAACGATGTCGATTTGGGGAGCGTCGCTCGGCCGCGGCACGCGGTACTGGGAAAAGTGCGGGTTGAGAACTTTGCCGTTGTCAAAGCGGATCGCTTCGTACAACGCGCCGCCCAATCCCATCACAATCGCGCCTTCGTTCTGGTTTTTCAGGTGATCGGGGTTCAGAACCGCGCCGCACTCGAACGCCTGCACCACGCGGACCACCTGGACCTTTGCGCCGGCGCGGGCCACCGCGATCTCGGCGCAGGTCGCGAGGTAAGCGCCCTTTTCAAATCCGCCGGCGATGCCGAAGCCGTGATCGGGCGGCGGTTTGCTCCTGCCCCAGCCAAACGTTTTCGCCGCCATCTCCAGCACGGCCCGCAGGCGCGCGTCCTGGAGATTTTTCAGACGAAACTCGAGCGGATCCATCCTGGCCAGGCGGGCCAATTCATCGATATGCGACTCGCGCGCAAAGTGGTTCGCGGTGGAAGCCAGCGCGCGGTACGAACCCTGACGCAGGGGCGCGCGCGCCTGGTGAAACTCGGTTTTCTGGTTGGGAATGTGGTAAAGGGCGCGAAGGCCGGCTCCGCCGGAGTTGTAGTTGTGACATTCCCACCCGGTGATCGTGCCGTCGCTGCTGATGCTGCTGGTGATGTCGATCACGCCCGCCGGACGAAAGTACGCCCAGGTGAACTCCTCTTCGCGCGTCCAGACGAGCTTCACGGGTTTGCCGGCGGACCTTGCCAGACGCGCTGCTTCAACGGCCGCTTCACCGGTGTGCTTCCCGCCGTAACCGGAACCGGTATCGGGCACGATCACGCGAACGCGCTCCGCCGGGAGGCGGAAGACCTGCGCGAGTTCGTCCCGCACGCCAAAGGGGCGCTGCGTGCCGGTCCACACCGTCAGTTTGTCGTCCTTCCATTCAGCCACGGCGGCGCGCGGCTCCAGCGGCGCGTGGGCGATGTACGCCACCGTGTAGGTCTGCTGCAACCGGTAATCCCCGGCGGCCGGTTTTTCTTCGCCGGGGTCAGCCTTTGGAGCGGCCGAATCGCCGCTGCTTTGCGAGCCGGGCGCCTTGCCCCTCAAATGTTCGAAAAGTTCGCGCTCGGAAATCTGCGGCGTGGTTTTCCACTCGGCGCGAAGGGCGGCGATGGCCTGCGCGGCGGCGTGTTCGGTTGGCGCCGTCACGCCGACAAAATCGCCGTCGCGAACGACCGTGACGCCCGGAAGAGCCTCGGCCTGCTTTGCGTCGAGCGAGGCGAGCGACGCGCCAAAAGCGGCGGGCCGCAGCACTTTGCCGTGGAGCATCCCGGGAAGCCGGACGTCCGGCGTGTATTTGTGTTTTCCGGTGACAAAATCGCGTCCGTCAACCTTGGGGACAGGTGTGCCGGCGATTTTCCAATCGGCGGCGCGAGTTGTTGGTGAATCGTCGGCGACCGCTTTCAACAACTTCTGGCCTTTGGTCAGCTCGCCGAAGCCGGCGGACTGTTTCGTTTCTCCATGAACGATCCTGCCGTCGGCGGCGATGAGCGATTTTCGGTCCGCCTTCCACAATCCGGCGGCCAGGTCGATCAGCAGTTCGCGCGCGGTGGCGGACACCTTGCGGAGCTGAACCGCCATGTCGGGGGTCGTCCGGCTGCCAAATGTCCCGGCGTCGAACGGCGTCAATTCGGTGTCCGCCATCGTCAAGTGAATCGAGCTGATGGGAAGGCGCAGTTCCTCGGCGACGACCTGCGTGAGCGACGTGCGAATGTTCTGGCCCACCTCGGCTTTGCCGGTGAAAACCGTCACGACACCGTTTTCACCGATGTGCAACCAGGCGCCCAGTTCCGGTGGGCGACGCTGGCCAAAGCCGCCGCGGCGCCGTCCGCCGCCCGACTCCTGCGCCAGCGCTTCTTCGAGCAGCAACAGGACGACAATGCCGCCGCCGAAGACTTTGAAGAAGTCGCGTCGGGCCAGATCGAAATGATAAATGGGCGCCGCGTGGAGTTCGTAGCGCTCCGGTTCCACCGCGTGGTCGGGCAGCAATGTCTCGCTCGTAGTCATTTCAAGCCTCCCGTCCTGCCGGAAGTCGCGGGCTGGGCGTCTCCGGGCATGGCTGCCGCGCGTTTGATGGCCGCAATGATTCGCGGGTAGGTGCCGCAACGACAAATGTTCCCCTCCATGAAGCGAACGATTTCCTCCTCAGTCGGGTGGGGGTTCTTTTTCAACAAGGCGACACCCGACATGATCATTCCCGAAGTGCAGTAGGCGCACTGCATGGCGCCGACTTCGAGAAATGCTTCCTGCAACGGATGCAGGCGCCCGCCTTGTTCCAGCGCTTCGATGGTGGTGATTTTCTTCTGGCCAACACTGCCGACGCGCAGGCGGCAGGAGTGCGCCGGCAAGCCCTCCAGCAACACCGTGCAGGCGCCGCATTGGCCTTCACCGCAACCATACTTGGTCCCGGTCAGGTCGAGGTCGTCGCGAAGCACGCTGAGCAAACTGCGCTCAGGATCGGCATCGACGCCGCGCGTCGTCCCATTGACATGAAGTTCAGTGACCTTCGACATAAACGAACCCGCTTCAGCGCACCGAAGGATACGTTATCAGAGACGCGGGCGATCGATAATCGGTTTCTTCATTCTTTTTTTCCAGTCACATTTCAAACCTTCAACCCATGCCGGGAACCAGCACTGCCGCCCCTTGCAGTTTGCCCCCGCGCAAGCGGGTCAAGGCCTCGTTGGCCGCCGTCAAGGGAAACGTCTGCGTCCACGTGCGGACGGGGACCTTCGGCGCGATGGCCAAAAACTCCTCGCCGTCGCGGCGGGTCAGGTTCGCGACCGAACAAATCGTGCGCTCGCCCCAGAGCAGTTCGTAGGGAAACGCCGGGATCTCGCTCATGTGAATGCCGCCGCAGACGACGGCGCCGCCTTTTTCGACCGCGCGTAGCGCCTGCACGACCAGTTGACCTGCCGGCGCGAAGATGAGGGCGGCGTCGAGCGGCGCCGGCGGAGCCTGGTTCGAATCCCCGGCCCACACCGCGCCAAGTTCGCGCGCGAACTGTTGCGCCTCAAGATCGCCCGGCCGCGTGAAAGCGTAAACTTCGCGGCCCTGATAACGCGCCACCTGGGCGACGATGTGCGCCGCCGCGCCAAAGCCGTATATGCCCAGCCGCTTTGCCTCGCCGGCCTTCAGCAGCGAACGGTAGCCAATCAAACCGGCGCAGAGCAGTGGCGCGGCTTCGGCATCGGAGTAGAAATCAGGCAGTGGAAAACAGAAACGTTCATCGGCCGAGGCAAGCTCCGCGTAGCCGCCGTCCACGGTGTAGCCGGTAAAGCGGGCCTGCTCGCAAAGATTTTCATGGTCGGCGCGACAAAAGCGACATTCGCCACAGGTCCACCCCAGCCACGGAATACCGACGCGCGCGCCAACGACGAAGCGTTCGGCGCTCTCGCCGCGCTCGAGGACTTCGCCGACGATCTCGTGGCCGGGGACGAGCGGCAGTTTTGGGTGGGCCAGTTCGCCCTCGACCACGTGCAGATCGGTGCGGCAGACGGCGCAGGCGCGCACGCGGACGAGCACCTCGCCA
>WNGF01003692.1_pt1 | contig 22896 bp, 18 predicted proteins | sample 5400641 | NCBI WGS metagenome assembly WNGF01 (sample SAMN13153371, study PRJNA577476) | soil metagenome | isolation source: 80 cm soil or saprolite under grassland replicate 2 | place: USA:California | collected 2016-06-15 | reverse complement strand
AACCGCTGGTCGTGCTGGAGGCGATGAAGATGGAGCACGTGGTCGAGGCGCCGCATGCTGGGCTCATCCAGAAGGTGTGGGTGGAAGTCGGGCAGCAGGTCGCAAGCGGCGCGGTGCTGGTGGAGTTGGGCGACGTAGAGTAAACACCGTGGCTCGGCCGAAACAGGTGCGCATCATCGACGTCGGTCCACGCGATGGACTGCAGAACGAGTCGGCGCGCATTCCAACTGACGTGAAGATCCGCTATGTGGACATGCTGACCGACGCTGGCTTCGGCTGGATCGAAGTGACGTCGTTCGTGCATCCCAAAGCCGTGCCGCAGATGGCCGATGCCGACGAGGTGTATCGGTCGATCCGCAAGAAGCGAGGCGTGCGGTACACGACGCTGGTACCGAACCCGCGCGGTCTGGAGCGGGCCATCGCCGCCGATGTGCGCGACATCGCTCTCTTCGTTGCCGCGACGGAGAGTTTTTCGAGAGCGAATATCAATCGCAGCATCGCCGGCTCTCTAGATGATGCTCAGGCAGTCATCGAAGCGGCCCGCCCGGCGGGGGTCCGCGTGCGGGCGTACATTTCCGTGGCCTTCGGGTGTCCGTACGAGGGCGTTGTGAGCGCCGAGCAAGTCCGCGCCGTAGCGGACCGGCTGTTCGAGCTGGGCGCTGAGGAAGTCGGGCTCGGCGACACGATTGGCGTAGCGACCCCGGGAGACGTCAACCGCGTCATGGAGCCGGTGCTGGCAAAGCTGGCCCCGGCGGAGAAGTGGGGCTTGCATTTCCACGACACCCGCGGCACCGCGCTGGCCAACGTGATGGCCAGCCTGGAGCTGGGGATCAGCAGCTATGACAGCTCCGCGGGTGGCCTGGGCGGCTGCCCCTTCGCGGGGCCAAGCGCGGCCGGCAACCTCGCCACCGAAGACCTCATCTACTTATTGGACGGCCTCGAGATCGAGCACGGCGTCTCTTTAGACAAGGTGCTCGGAGCCTCCCGCTTCATTGTCGACGCCGTCGGCCATCCCCTGACCAGCAAGGTCTATCAAGCTGGTGGTCGGCTGACCACGGTGCCGGCCCCGCGCTGAGCCGCTACTGGTCCATCACGGAACCGTCGTCGTACAGGCGGGTGCCCAGCCAACGCGGCTTATACGGGTAGCGCTCCGCGGCATCGGCCGCCAATTCGACCCCGATTCCCGGCGAGGTGGGGACCAGCAGCGAGCCGCGATCGTCGTAGCGCAGCGTGGAGCGCACGATTTCGGTCTTGGGTGGCTGATCCTCGCCGAGCGGGTATTCCTGGATCGTGAAGTTCGGAATACAGGCGGCCAGCTGCACGCACGCGGCGGTGCTCACCGGCCCCAGTGGGTTGTGGGGCACCACGCCGACGTAGTTGGCTTCGGCCAACGCGGCGATCTTCTTCGCGCCCGTGATGCCGCCGCACATGCACACGTCAGGTCGCACGAACTGCACGGCGCCCCGCCGCAGCAGCATCTCGAACTCGAAAATCGTGTGCAGCCGCTCACCGGTGGCGATCGGGACGTGGATGTTCTCGGCCACCAGGGCCATGGCATCGAAGTTGTCGGGCAGGATCGGGTCTTCATAGAACAGCGGGTGGAACGGCTCGATGCCGCGGGCGAGCACGATCGCTTCAGCGGGCGTCAGCCGACGGTGGATCTCGATGCACAGGTCGACCTCGTCGCCGACCGCCTCGCGGTATTGCCGCACCGCGTCGACCGCCTGCCCGATCTTGGCCGCGTGTGTTTTGAAATACGGTTTTGTCCGCGCTTCGTCGCCGAACGGAGATAAGTGACCGACGGCGGTAAAGCCGCGCGCTTTGGCCTGGCGGCAGCCTTCGACCAGCGACTCGATCGTTTCGCCGAGGACGTGGTAATAGACGCGCGCCTTGTGGCGCGTCGGCCCACCCAGCAGCTGATACACGGGCACGCCGAAGTGTTTTCCGGCGATGTCCCACAGCGCGATGTCGATTGCCGACAGCCCGCCCATGATCGCCGCGCCGCGGAAATGGGTCGAGCGATACAGGTACTGCCAGTGATGCTCGATCCGCAGCGGATCCTCGCCGACCAGGTACGTCTCGAACTTGCGAACCACCTGTTCCGCGGCTTCCAGAAAGCCCCACGTGCCTGCCTCGCCCAGCCCGACGATGCCCGCATCGGTGTGCACCTGCACGAACAGGTAGCGGTCAACGGGCACCGTCTCCACGCGAGTGATGCGCATGCCGGCCGCTAGCGTACCCTGGACGCCTATGAAGGCAGGGTTCGTCGGACTGGGCAAGATGGGCCAGCCGATGGTCAAGCGACTGCTCGAAGCCAACTACGAAGTGCACGTCTACAACCGCTCACGGGGCGCAACCGACAAGCTCGCGGGCGAAGGCGCTAAAGCGGCCGACTCGGCACGCCAGGTCGCCGAACGCGCGGACATCGTGATGACCGCGCTGCCGACGCCGGACTCGGTCGAGGCGGTGTACGGCGAGATGGCGCAGGCCGCCCGTTCGGGGCAGATCTTCGTCGACCATTCGACGGTCAGCCCGGCGTTGAATCGCTGGTGCGCCGAGGAGTTGAAGAAGCGCGGCGCCGACTTTCTCGATGCACCTGTCTCGGGCGGGCCAGCGGGCGCCACGGGCGGCACGCTGACCGTGATGGTCGGCGGTGAGCAGGCCACGTTCGATCGGGCGTTGCCCGTGTTTCAGTCATTTGGGAAAAACATTCGGCTGTGCGGACCGACCGGCGCCGGCCAGGTGGTCAAGCTGATCAACCAGTTGCTGGTCGGCGTACACACCTCAGCCATCGCCGAGGCGGCGGTCTTCGGCGCGCGGCTGGGCGCCGACCCGCAGGTGGTGCTGGACCTGATCGGGACATCGTTTGGCGGCTCGACGATGATGACGCGCAACTTGCCGCGGTTCATGTCGCGCGACTTCGCGCCGGCCACGCCGGTCAGCCTGATCCTGAAGGACCTGGGGCTGATCCACGACGAGGCGAAGAATGCGCAGGTGCCACTGCTGCTTGGCGCGCTGGCCGAGCAGCGCTTCCTCGAAGCGCGTGCGCGAGGCATGGGCGACGAGGACATGGCCGCGCTGGTGAAGCTGTGGGAAGAGCCAGCTGGCACCACCGTCGGCAAACCGAAGTAGCATGCCGCGCTTTGCTGCCAATCTGTCGATGCTCTGGCCCGAGCTCGACGTCTACGACCGCTTCGCGGCTGCCGCTGCTGCTGGGTTCCGTCGGGTAGAGATCCTGTTCGTGCACGAGCTCGACCACGATCGAGTCGCTGGCGGGTTGAAGGAGCACGGCCTGGAGCTGGTGCTGTTCGACCCCGCGCCGGGGACCTGGAACGCCGGCGAGCGCGGGCTGCTGTCGCTGCCGGGCCGCGAGGCCGAGTTCATGGACAGCATTCGCGATGCCCTGAAGGCGGCGAAGTTGTTTGGCACGCAGCGGCTGAATGCCATCGCTGGGGTGCTGCCAGCGGGCGTGAGTCGCGAAGACGCCGAGCGCACGGCGGTCGCGAACCTCAAGCAGGCGGCGCCGATGGCTGAGCAGGCTGGCGTATTCCTGCTCATCGAGCCGATCAACAACGTCGACATGCCGGGCTACGTCGCGGACTCGATCGAGCGCGGGGTGGCCCTCGTCGAGCGCGCAGACCATCCGAGCGTGCGTCTGCAGCTCGACCAGTACCACGTGGGCATGATGGGCGGCGACGCCAGCGCGGAATTGCAGAAGTACAAGGCGCTGGTCGAGCACGTCCAGATCGCCGACGTCCCAGGCCGGCACGAGCCCGGTACCGGGCAGCAGCCGATCGCGGAGTTCCTGCGCGACCTCGACTCAGTCGGTTATGGCGGGGCGGTCGGACTGGAGTACCGGCCGCTGGGCAGCACCGCGGATGCGCTGACCTGGCTCCCGCCTGAGCAGCGCTCCTGACGTTCGAGCTCAATCCTGAGCGCATTGCCGAGCTCGAGGCCGGCGGCTGGCGGGCCTACTACGACCGCGACTGGCCCAGGCTGGTGAAGCTGATGGTGCAGATCAACCAGGAGCAGTTCCACATCCCGTTCCCGCTGTCGGTGGTCGCGGCGTTCCATGTGGCGCGTGGCTCGGTCGCCTGGGCGCCCGTGGACAACGACCCGGAGGTCGTGCGGCGTCATTTCACGCGGTTCTATCGGATGGCGCGGCGCTGGTCAGGACTGGGGTTCGAGCCGCGGCGTGCGGCGGAGCTCGAGGTCGGCTACTGGATCGAGCACCGGCGGCTGGTCGGTCAGCCCGAGACGGAGAAGGAATCGTTCGTTCAGGCGATGACCGACCTGCACGCCCATCTGTTCGATCGTCCTCGGGAGCGGCTACGCGAGTCGGCTGAGTGGCGGGTGCGCGCCAACAACACGGTCGACCGCATCACCGGCGGGGTATCGACCGATCCTGAGGCGGACTGGGCGCAGCTGGAACTCGAGCTGGTGGAGTGCTACCGCTCCGTTCAGCGCGAGCTCGACCGCGACTGACGGCGCGCCGCTTCAACTGCCCCGCGCAGGAGCTCCACGAGCTCCAGCGCACCATGGATGCTCACCCGCATGTTGACGCGCGGGTCGATCTCGCCGAGCTCGGCGATGGCGGCCTCGACCTCGTGGAGTTGTTCGCGGGCGCTGGTCAGGTTTTCGTATGCGCGCTCCAGTGCTGCCGGGTTCGGGCCATCGGAGTCTGAAGGTGTGCCCATCACGTCGGGTATGAAAAAACCTTCGCGATCGAGGTCGTTGAGGACACGGACGCGCTCCTCGATCGGAATCATCAATTCGCCCGGGCCGGTCTTGATGACGCCGATCTGTCCGCGCGCGCCCTGGGCGCGAAGCCACGCCGTGAACTGCGTATCGCTCATCTGGCGCAGCGTTTTGGTGCCCATGCCGACGCGCACGTGGATGCGGTCGAGGTCCTCGAGGGTGAATGGCATGGCGCTACGCGCTCAAGCGTACTTCGATCTGCGCCTCGTCCAGCAGCAGCGTGATCGCACTCGCCTTGACTGCACGAAAGAAGTCCAGCCCGAGCAACCCGTCGATCGTATCGTTCTGCAGGGGCACTGCCGCCACGCGCAGCCGGGTGACTTCCAACGGCCCGACACGGAAGCTAGGCACGATGAAGGCGCCGACCGCCGACATGCCTGTGGGTGTCCTCACTCTGAGGCCCTGGTGGACCACGAGCCCGAGCCGCGCGGCGCAGCCGAGGCTGAGGGCAGATGTGCCAGCGCCCGTGTCCACGACCAGGCGGGCGTGGGCCTCGCCGATGGTCGCGTCGACGACGAGGATCTTGCCCTCAGCTCGCGCGGGTATGCGTACAGTGCGGCCCACGGCCGCTGGACAGCCTACGACTTCGGCATGGCCGCGAGCGCGAAGAAGGCTGGCCGGCCGCTCCAGTCGGGCCGCAGGACGCTGAAGCCCCACTTTTCGTCTGTTTGCGGCACGATCACCTGGTAGTTGAGGTTCCAGATCATCAGCCCGCCGATGTACGGCGTCGAGCGTGCGATCTGGACTGCCTGGACCAGGAACCGCGCCTGGGCGTCCTCCGAAATGAACGTCGAGTATTCAAATCCTGGGACGGCAACCTCGCTCGAGTCGTAGCCGAACTCGGTGAGCCAGATCTGCTTGTTGCCGTCGCCGGCGGCCAGCATGGCGTCGTGGTACTGGCCAACGCGGAAGAAGGCGAAGAAGCTCGGGTTCTCGTTCCACGCGCCTGAGAGCGCGCACTGCGGCGTGGCCGGCGTGCAGTCAGGCGGGTTCGAGAAACCACTCAGATGGGCAGCGAGGATGTCGAAGTAGTTCTTCACCTCGCCGTTGTTGATCGAGTACAGCCCCTGCAGGTACGCGAGGTCATCCATCGCCTGGCCAGGGCTGTTGGTGGCGGTCGGGCTCAACGCACCCAGCAATGTCATCGCCGAGCTGTCGCCCGCCTTCACACCCGCGAAACCAGCTTTCAGCAGCGGCAGGTAAGTGGCCGGGTTGACGTTGCCGACCCCCGCCTCACGCGACAGGTTCTCCTCGTTCCACAGCTCGTACGCCTGCACCTTGCCGCGGTAGCGCGTGGCCATGGTCTGCATGAGCGTCTGGTAGGTGGCCGGATCCTGCGGCATCAAGCCACTCGATGCCCCGCGATAGAAGGACGGCGCGTGGGCGACACTGAGCAGCACCTTCACGCCACCGGCGTTGTTCATGTTGACGATCGGGTCGAGCTCAGCCCAGTCGAACTGGCCCGGCGTGGTCTCGATGGCCTGCCATTCGACCTGGTGTTTGACCCAGTTGAAACCGGCTTGCTTGACGTCGCTGACCACGAAGTCTTTGGCCTGCGCGCTGACGTCCCACATGTGCACCTGGAAGCCATAGGCAAAGGGGCTGTTGGTTGGCGCCGGCACATTCCCAACTGGAGTGCCGCCACCTGTACCGGGCACGCCTGCTTGCTGCGCGACGAAGGCATCGGTGAGATCGCTGCCCTGCAGGTCGAATGGTCGGGCAACGCTCTTGGGCGAGCCGGGCGCGTACTGTCGGTAGTACTTCGACGTCGTTGCCTGCGCGGCCAGGTCAGGCGGCAGGTTCTGGCCAGTCAAGATCGCCTTCAAGTAATCGGCCAGCAGTAGACCCTGGGTGCACGTACAGCTCTTGTCGTAGTGCATGATGCCGCGTTGGAAGCGCATGTAGATGAAGTTGTTATTGGCTGGATCGCGCGCGGGCTTGCTGGTTGGCGCACCCCAGATCTGCAAGTCGAAACCTGGCAGCAGACCTGGATCGGCATCGGGGGCATCGGCGGCCGTGACCGTGCTGAAGAACGTCGCGCCGAAGTTGACCGGCTCACCTTCAAAGGTGTCGACGGACTGCGCGCGGGTGAACTCGAGGACGGCGTCGAGATTGGTCGCAGGTGGGGTGGCGGAGGTCACGCTCGAATCGGGCGCGGGAAAGGTGCTGCCGTTGATGCGCGTGTACGGCATCAGGCCCTGATCGAGCAGGTTCAGCGTCTGCACCGAGCCATCGGCCTGGCGCTGCATCACCTCGCGCTGGAAGATCTGCACCGGGAAGCCATCCAGCATGAAGGTGCGCGACACGGGATAGCCGAAGGTGCGGACGCCGCCGCGATGCTGGAAGAAGTCCCAGAACGAGTTGTCGTCGATGCGGAAATTGGTCTGCGAGAAGAAGCGCTCATCAGCTTGCGCGCCCGCGCTCGGGGCGAGCGACGCGATGAGCAACAGCGCAGCGGAGAGCGCGGAAATCACTCGAAACGGCAACAAACAGGGCCTCCTTGGCCAAGGATCGGGATGGTGTGCCTTAACAGGAGACAACGAGGGAGCCGCACTCGGTGTCACCGTTTTGAGTCGCGGGTGCGCGGGCGTATCCTTATCCATGCCAGGCAATTGGGGGCAGTCGTCGTGTGCCTGTTAGCAGCGACTTAACAGACCGTTATTTCGAAATTAGGTCTTTGCGACCCATACTCGCGTGTAATTTCCGGGGGAACCGTGCTCTCACTCATCCGCCGCCTGACCGCCTCGAAGCCGCTGGTCTTTTCGATTATTGCCGTCCTGGTTCTGGCTGCGCTGCTGCCCGTGGGCGCGGCCTTTCTGATCAAGCCTGAGCCCGTAACGGCGCAGCAGAGACCGGCTGGCGGTGGACTGGTGGTTCGTACGGTGCCTGTTGGCATCGGGCCGATCAGCACGGTGCTCGGCTATGCGGGCGCCGTCCAATCGACGCGACAAGTGAATATCGTCCCGCGCTCGCAGGGCATGCTGCAGGACGTGCCGGTCGACGTCGGGAGCGTGGTCCACCGCGGCGACACCCTGGCGCTGTTGGATGCGGGCGCGCTGCCAGCGCAGCTGCTCCAGGCACAGGCGGGACTGTTGTCCGCGCGGGCAAAGCTCCAGCAGCTTGAGGCAGGCGCACGGCCCGAGGATGTGACCGCGGCGGAGGCGCAGCTGAACGCGGCCCAGCTCAGGCTGGTCGGGTTGCAGCAGGGCCGACCCGAAGACGTCACTTCTGCCCGCGCGGCGCTCGATTCGGCCAACGCCAAGCTGACGTTGCTGCTGAAAGGCGCAGCGGACGACGCGCGGCAGGCGGCGCAGAGCGCAGTCGACGCGGACGTGGCCCAGGTCGCGGCGGCCCAGGCGGCCCTCGACAACTTCAGCGGCTCCAGCGCAGCCGATTTGCAGACGGCGCAGAGCGCGGTCGACAGCGACAAAGCGGCGCTCACCGCGGCGCAGGCGGCGCTGGACAACTTGAAGGGCACCATGGCGTCCGATCTGCAGAGCGCGCTGACGGCAGTCGAAACGGACAATGCGCAGATCGCCGCCGCGCAATTGACGCTCTCCAATGCGACCGGCTCCGGCGGCGCCGCCGACTTGCAGTCGGCACAGAGCCTCGTGACCACCGATCAGGCGTTGGTCAAAGCCGCGCAAGCCGGGATCGACCAGGCGAATTCGCCGACCGATGCGCAGATCGAAGCCGCGCGGCAGCTGGTGGCGGCGGCGCAGGCGTCGCTCGATTCGGCCAGATCGACTCGCACCGCGCTCGACCATCCATCCGGGCAGAGTCCGTGCGTAAGCGGGGGCGACGCGTGCAGCGCGGCCAAGACCGCCGCGGATTCGTCGATTGCCTCCGGCAACCAGCAGGTCGAGTCGGCGCAGGCAGCCCTCGCCCAGCTCGAAGCTGGCGGCCCACCTGCTACCAAGGCCCAGCTGACAAGCACCCTGATCGGCGCCCAGGAAAAGCTGAAGACCGATCAGGCCAAGCTGGATGCGCTCAAGAATGGTGGCGCGCAGGCGCAGCAGGCGACTGCGCAAAGCACGCTCACCGCCGGGCAGCAGAAGCTCAAGGCCGACCAGGCGAAGCTGGATGCGCTGCGCAACGGCACGTTCGATTCGCAGCAAGCCAGCGCGCAGAGCACGCTCATCGGCGCGCAGCAGAAGCTGAAGACCGATCAGGCCAAGCTGGACGCGCTCAAGAACGGCACGGCCGATATGCAGCAGGCGCAGCTAGAGAGCTCGCTCGAGGCAGCCAACCAGAAGCAGACCGCGGATCAAGCCAAGCTCGACGTGATGAACGCTGGCCCGACCGACGAGGACGTCCGCCAGGCGCGCGCGGCGGTGATGCAAGCGCAGCAGAACCTGGTCAAGGCGCAGCGGCCAGGTGGCGAGACCGATCTGGCACAACAGCAGGCAGTCGTGGACCAGATGCAGGCGCAGTTCCAGGCCAAGCAGACCCCGTACACGGACGCCGATCTACAAGCGGCAGTCGCGGCGGTCGCGCAAGCCGAGTCGGCGGTGGCGCTGGCTCAGGCGAACCTCGATCAGATGACGGTCGTCGCGCCGTTCGACGGGGTGGTCTCGCAACGATTGCTGGGTCCTGGCTCGCTCGCGTCGTCCTCCACACCGGTCGTGGTGTTGACCAGCAACACGATCGAAGTCCACGTCACGGTCGAAGAGGCGCGGGTTGGCCAGGTTCGGCCTGGCCAGGCGGTGCAGCTCAGCGTGCCGGCGTATCCGAGCGTCGCGTTCCCCGCCAAGGTGGTCACGATCGCGCCAGCGGGTGATGCGCGCGCCCACACGTTCGACGCCAAGATCGTGCCCGATACTCAAGACGAGCGACTCCTGCCGGGCATGTACGCGCAGGTCTCGGTGGTCGCGGCGCAGAAGAACGACGCGGTGCTGGTCCCGAAGGAAGCGATCGTGCAGCAAGCTGGCAATCAGATCGTGTACGTGAGCGACAACGGCCGCGCGGCCGCACGCCAGGTCCAGACGGGTATGACCGACGACAAGTCGGTCGAGATCGTTGGCGGCGTCGTGGCGGGCGAGCAGGTAGTGGTGGTTGGCCAGAACGGCCTGCGCGATGGCGCGCCGATCCAGGTCGCCAATGCGCCGGCGCAGGGCCAGGGCGGTCAGGGTGGACAGGGCCAGCAAGGACAAGGTCAGGGAGGCAACCCCGCACAGAAGCCAGGTGGTCAAGGGGGACAACCCGCGCAGCAGCCCAGTGGAGGCGACGGCGGCGGCGGCTAAGGCGCAAGCACAACAGAAGGGACGACGCACGAGATGCTGCTAACGCGATTGGCGGTTGTCCGCCCGCTGACGGTGCTCATGGGCCTGCTCGGGCTCGTCATCATGGGCGCCGTTGCCTACACCTTCCTCAAGGTCGACCGCCTGCCGCCCATCAGCATTCCGTTTGTAAGCGTCTCAGTTAGCTACCCCGGCGCTACCGCGCAGGACGTCGAGCAGCTGATCACCCAGCCCATCGAGAATGCCGTCGCCGGCATGGCCGGCGTCGCCTCGATCAGCTCCACCTCCAGCGAAGGCAGCTCGAACGTCAACGTCCAGCTGGCCGATGGCACCGATGCCAACACGGCCGCGCTCGAAGTCGAACGCCGCGTATCCGCGATTCGCAACCGGCTGCCGGCTGACGCCGGCGATCCGCGCACCAACAAGGCGGATCCCAACGCGTTCCCGGTCATGAACGTCGCGCTGACCGGCGGCTCGCTCGACTCGCTGTACCAGGTGGCCAACGACCAGTTCGTGCCGGCGCTGCAATCGATCCAGGGCGTCGCCAGCGTCAATATCAGCGGCGGTCTGCAGCGCGAGATCCAGCTGCGCGTCGACTACGCCAAGCTTGCCGCGTATCAGATCAGCGTCCAGCAGCTATCCACGGCGATCACCAACGCCAACGTCAATGCGCCGGTCGGCTCGCTGTTGCAGGGAGCGACCACGATCAACGTGCGGGCGATCGGCGCGCCGCGCTCCCTCGACGACCTCGCCAACCTCGTCGTGGCACAGACCACCGGCGGGCCGATCCTGCTGCGCGACGTCGCGACGGTCACCGATACCTACAAGACGCAGACCCAGCTGCAGCGGCTGAACGGCCAGGAAGCGGTCGGCCTGTCGATCGTCAAGCAATCCGACGCCAACGCACTGCAGGTAGCCGACAACGTCCGCGTCGGGCTGCGCAAGCTGCAGGCGCTGCTCCCGAACGACACGCAGATCCTGATCACGAACGACACCTCGGTCTTCACCCGCGCTTCGCTCGATGCGATCCAGCACGACCTGCTGTTGTCGGTGCTGCTGGTCGGCGGCGTCATGCTGCTGTTCCTGCACGCCTGGCGACACACCGTCATCGTCCTGCTGGCGATCCCAACCAGCCTGGTGAGCACGTTCCTGGTGATGTACGTGCTCGGGTTCAGCCTCAACATCATGAGCCTGATGGCGCTGGCGCTGATGATCGGCATCCTGGTCGACGACTCGATCGTGGTGCTCGAGAACATCCACCGCCACCTGCAATTGGGCGAGAACCCGATTCAGGCTGCCCTCAACGGTCGCGGCGAGATCGGCCTGGCGGCCATCGCCATCACCATGGCCGACGTGGTCGTGTACACCCCGATCGCGTTCGTCAGCGGCATCCTCGGCCAGCTGTTCCGCCAGTATGGCCTCACGATCGTGGCAGCGACGCTGTTCTCGCTGCTGATCTCGTTCACGCTGACGCCGATGCTCGCGTCGCGCTGGCTGCGCCACACCGAAGGTGTTGGCAAGGGGCCACTGGCGCGCTTCGGCCAGTGGTGGGACGATCGCTTCGATCGGGTTGGTCGCGCCGTTGGCGCCACCGTTCCGACAGCTGTCCGATTGCGCTGGCTGATCCTGCTGGGCAGTGCGCTCGTCGTCGCCGGCGCCGTGTCGATGGTGCCGCTCGGCTTGATCGCGTCCGAGTACGCGCCGGACGAGGACGACAACAACTTCACGATGAATCTGAGCACCCCGCCGGGCACATCGCTGACGGCAACTGACACGGCCGCGCGCCAGCTGGAGGCTGCGCTGCAGAACATCCCAGAGGTGCAGTACGTCTTCACGTCCGTTTCGGGCGGCGCGGGCGGCTTCGGTGGGTTTGGTGGCGGCGGTGGCGGTCGCGCCAGCTACGCGGTACAGGTCAAGCCCAAGCAGCAGCGCTCGCGGACGGTGTTCGAGATCATGGATGAGGCGCGCACGCTTGGTCGCGCCATCCCGGGCGTGAACGTCAACGCCGATATCCAGAACCCGCTCGGTGGCGGCGGTGGTTTCGGCGGCGGTGGCACCAGCAGCATCAACCTGCAGCTCGCCGGGCCCGACCTCGACACCCTGCAGCAAGTGGCCGAACAGGTCCAGGTTGGCCTGTCGACCGTGCCCAACCTGACCGACGTTCGCAACAGCAGCGACCAGGGCAACCCGGAGCTGCACATCCTGCTCGATCGCACCCGCATGTCGCAGCTCAATGTCACGTCGCAGCAGGTGGCCAACGCGCTGCGCACCACGCTGAGCGGCTCGCTGGTCAGCGAGCTGCGGCCAGATGGTCAAACGCAGAAGGACATCACCCTGATCGCCAGCGACTCCGACCGGTTGAACCTGCAGAACCTGTCGGCCGTGCCGATCACCGGCGCCGGCGGTGCGGCCGCGGGCGGTGCTGCCGCGACCACCACGACTGGCGTGGTCACGCTCGGCCAGATCGCCACCATCGAGCGCGGCACCGGCCCCATCCGCATTCAGCGGGTCGATCGCAATCGCACCATGACCCTGACCGGCACCGCGTCGGGCCGCGCGCTGGGTGACGTCGCCAAGGACGTCCAGGCCGTGCTCAAGGACATGACGCTGCCGCCTGGCTATACGGTGCAGGTGCGCGGCGGCGTGCAGCAGCTGAACAACTCGTTCACCACGCTCGGTCAGGCGCTGGTGCTGTCGATCATCCTCGAATACATGCTGCTGGTGGCGCTGTACGAGTCGTGGTTCTACCCGATCGTACTGATCCTGGGTGTGCCGCTGGGCATCGTCGGGGCGCTGCTGGCGCTGTTCGTGACGCACAACACACTCAATATTTTCTCAATTATTGGCCTGATCATGGCCGTCGGCCTGGTGGCCAAGACGGGTATTTTGTTGGTCGACTACACCAACACGTTGCGTAAACGCGGCGTGCCGCGCACGGAGGCTTTGGCGGAAGCCGCGCGCGTCCGGTTACGGCCGATTCTGATGACGACGGCGACGATGAGCTTCGGCATGCTGCCGCTGGCTTTGAAGCTCGAGCCAGGCGCCGAGTCGCGCGCGCCGATGGCCGTCGTGGTGATCGGCGGTCTGCTGTCGTCGACGTTGCTGGCGATCTTCGTCACGCCCTCGCTGTACACGCTGCTGGATGACCTGCAGAGCAAAGTGCTGCGCAAGCCGAAGATGCCCGAGCTGGCGCTGGAGCACGTTGGCGCTCCCGTTACCGAGGGCCCAGCGGCTGTCCCGGCCGGGGCAGCCGCGGCGACCGCTTCTGGCCACAACGGGGCCAACGGCCACAATGGTGCGAACGGCGCCAACGGCGCGCACGCGGTGAAGGCCGAGCCGGCATGGCTACAGCGCCTGCGGAGCGGCGACTTCGGCGACTAACCGTCCGCCCTAAAAACCCGTACCCCCATTAGTTCCACGCCCGCCGCTCGGCGCGGTACTCTGGATCGTTGCCCGGGCGATGAACTGCCCGTGGACACCGGAATAGGGGGTAGACGTACGTGGACCTACGTCATCCGCGTGTCAAGCGCGTCGTCGCGCTGCTAGCGACGTTAACGTTGCTTGGCGGCCTGATCAGTGTCCCGACTGGAGCTTCGGCTGAACAGAGCGCAGTCCGAGCCGCGGCGAGTGGAAAGGCCGCGACCATCCAGGCGGGCAAGGTCAGTCGGCGCGCGCCGACGATCTCGCCAGGTACCCTGGCCGCGGCGCGCTTTGTGATCGACGACCTGGCTGAGCAGCGCGAAGAGGAGGCTGATGCCGCCTCGGATGAGTTGAGCCCGGCCGAACTAGGCGTATCGCCCGAAACGTTGGGTTGTCGCATCCGCAACACCAACGGCAACGTGCGAGTCAACCAGGACTGCACGTTCCGTCGTCAGGCGGAGGAATCGATCGAGATCAACCCAAGCGACCCGACGAATCTCATCGCGGGCCAGAACGACAGCCGTATTGGCTACAACAAGTGCGGTTTCGATTACAGCTTCGACAGTGGCGCGCACTGGGGGGACGGGATTCCGCCGTTCTATCAGCGTGAGAACCACCCGGAGCTCGACGGGCCAACGCCGGCCAATCCGAATCGCAACACGATCCTCGGCGGCCAGGGCACTGCGCATACGTACGACGCGGGTAGCGATCCGGCCATTGCCTTCGATTCAGCGGGTCGTGCGTTTTTCAGCTGCGTCCTCTTCGACGTCCATAGCAACGCGAGTGGGCTACTGGTTACGCAGTCACCCGAAGGCGCCGGTGGCGCCTTCTACGACAACGTCTCGGCTACGGGACGACCGTTCGTCGTGGTCGAAGACAATGCGCCCCTCGACGCGCATGCGTTGGTCTTCCATGACAAGGAATTCATCACCGCCGACTTTCACGCGGGCAGTCCAAACCGCGACAACGTCTACGTGACCTGGACCGTATTTGTCTTCGATAAGAACTGTGCTTTACCGCCGCGCAACGAGGCGTCGTATTGCTCGTCGCCTATCTTCGGCTCCATGTCGACCAACCATGGCGTGACGTGGTCAACCCCGGAGGAGATAAGCGGCTCGTCATCCCTGTGCTCGTTCGGCAACTTCTTCGACAGGCGGCGGTCCTTCAACGCGTGCGATTTCGATCAGGGCTCGGACCCCATAACGATGCCCAACGGCGACCTGGCGGTGATCTTCAACAACGGCAACACGGCGGCTGGCAATCCCAATAGTCAGCAGCTGGGCGTGGTCTGCCACCCCACCGGCAGCTCGACCGCTGGGACAGCACACTTGAACTGTGGCGCACCCAACAAGGTCGGCGACGATGTTGTGGTCGGTGAGCCGCAGTGCAACTTCGGTCGAGGTCCTGAGGAGTGCATCCCCGGCCCGTGGATTCGCACAAACGACTTCCCGCGCATTGGGGCTGATCCAACCAACAACGCGCTCTACGCGGTGTGGCAGGACTACCGTAACGCCGAGTACGACATCCAGATCAGTCGGTCCGTCAATGGTGGCCTGACCTGGAGTGCTAGCGGAACGGTCAATCCCCCTACGACGCCGGGTACTGACCACTACATGCCCGCGGTCGACATCGGCACTGGCAACGCGGTTGCTGTGAGCTACTACAAGAGCGACCGTGTCGCCAACGAGAACACCACGCCAGCCGCCGGGTTCACGCCGTGCCCGCCGCCCGTGTTCCTACCGCCTACGACACCTTGCCAGGACGACGTTCAGAACAAGCCGTCGTCGTACTGGCTGTCAGGTCGAGCGCAAGCCGCGCCGACGGTGGCGACGCCTTTCGTGGAGGTCAAGGTCTCACCGGACTTCGCGCCCCCGGATGGCGCTCAGGCCGGCTTCAACGGCGACTACAGTGGTCTAGCCGTCACCGGCACGACAGCCCACCCGGTGTGGTCAGATACGCGTAACTCGGCCGCGGTCACCAGCCCGACGCAGGGCGTGATCCACGACGAGGACATCTTTACGGACGCTCGTCCGATTCCATAACGGCGAGTGCCTGACGCCGCCGAGCGAGAAAATCGCGCTCGGCGGCGTTGTCGGTGCGGGCGATCGCTTCGTCATACGCCCGCACCGCCTCGGCGGCGCGGCCGAGCCGCCGCAGCAGGTCGGCACGGACCGCGTGGAACAGGTAGTAGCCATCGAGGTCGAGATCGTCTACCTGCGCCAGCGCTTGGCCAGGACCATCGAGCTCGGCGACCGCGACCGCGCGATTGAGCGCCACGACTGGCGTAGGAGTGAGCGCCAGCAGCTGGTCATACAACTGCACGATTTGCGACCAGTCCGTCGCCGCCGCGGTGGATGCGCTGCTGTGGACCGCGTTGATCGCCGCCTGGATCTGGTACGGACCAGGCTGGTTGCGGCGCAGGCATTGCCGCACCAGGGCTCGAGCTTCGTCGATGAGCTGGCGATCCCAACGCGCACGATCCTGCTCGCCGAGCGTCACCAGTGCGCCATCTGAAGTGGTGCGCGCGGCGCGCCGCGAGTCGATCAGCAGCATGAGCGCGAGCAGTCCCATGACTTCTGGCTCATCGGGCATCAGCTCCAGCAGCAGCCGGCCCAGTCGGATCGCCTCGGCACACAGGTCGGCGCGCACCAGCTGGTCGCCCGAGCTGGCCGTGTAGCCCTCGTTGAAGATCAGGTAGACGACCGCGAGCACGGCTCGCAGCCGCTCGGGGAGCTCGGCCGCGCCTGGAACGCGGTACGGAATGCGCGCATCGCGAATCTTGCCTTTGGCCCGCACGAGTCGCTGGGCCATGGTTGGTTCGGGCAGCAGGAACGCGCGGGCGATTTCGGGAGTCGTGAGCCCGCCCAGGAGCCGCAGGGTCAGGGCGACCTGGACGTTGGTTGCGAGCGCGGGATGACAGCACGTGAACATCAAGCGCAGCTGATCGTCGCGCACGGCATCCTCCGTATCGGCTGGCTCGACACCCTGGGCGGGGTCGCCCGGCGGGTGCAGCAACACGGCCTGTGCGTGCCGTTCGTCGCGCGAGGCCTCGCGGCGGACGCGGTTGATCGCGCGGTTGCGGGCAGTGGTGATGATCCAGCCAGCAGGGCTCGGCGGCAGCCCGGTCGACGGCCACCACCGCACCGCCTCGGTGAACGCGTCCTGGACGCCCTCCTCGGCGATATCCACATCGCCGAAAACGCGCACCAGGACGGCCACCGCGCGGCCGTACTGCTCGCGGAACACACGCTCGATCTCCGCGCTGCTGGGCTCGGGCGAGGAGACCGTCAGGCTTCGACCTCGCCCTGGATGGGGTTCATCGGGCTGATACATGCTCAAGCTCCTCACCGTCTATACAAACGGTAAGGCCAGAAATCGACAGTGTTTGAACGGAGGCTTCGGGTTCGCCCGCGGTTTACCGCCTAGCGGCGTGGCGGCGCAGGAGCGCGCCGCTGGTGAGTCCGAGCAGGCCCACGAGCGCCAGCCATGCCAGCGGTGAATCCCCGTCGCCGGTGCGCGGCAGCTGCGCCGGCAGCGGCACCGGGCGCGGCACCTGCTGCGCGCCCGCTGCGCCTACGCTGAACGTGACCGCGGGCGCGACCGGGGGCTGCACGGCGACGTGACTCGAGAGCCCCAGAAGGACCGTCACGCGATGTGAGCCCGGGCTCAAGCCCGCAAACGTCTGCGACAGGGCCGCCGTGTGGACGATATTGGGATTGCCCATCGGGATCGGCGTCGTGCCGCCCAGGTACGGCCCGGGATCGACGTCGAGCATGTAATGGACGTGCATCTGCTGGAGGCTGGTCGCTTCGGGGCCAGGAACCAGGGTCGTGCCCGTGACGGCGATATTGATCGTCACATCGGGCCCGGCGACGGCCGCGCCGTTGGCGGGCGAAGTGATGCGTACCTGCACCGCCTGCGCGGCGGCGGTCGAGACGAAGGTGAACGCGGCTAGGACCGCGATCGGAACGCTGAGGCGCAGCATATGACCCCCGCGTAATGGAGTACGGTTCGATCTTATTCCCGTGTGGGACATCAGCATGCCCATCACCAAGGAGGTGCCGGCCTGGCCAGGCACGCCGATGCCCGCGCAGCAGTGGCTGGAGCGTCTCCAGGATGGCGAGGAGTGCGACGTCAGCGCCTGGACCATCGGCGCGCACGCAGGCACCCATCTCGATGCGCCGTCGCACTTCATTCCAGGCGGCGCGGACGTCGAAGGGCTGAAGCTGCACGACATCGAACCAGGCGAGTACTACCTGGTGGCGGTTCCGCCGCGGTTCCAGCACGCCGAGGCCAGCCCTGTCCGCGCCATCCTGCTGGACTTTCAGGGAATATTCAGGCGCTGAGCGCGCGCGTTCAGCCGCGCGGCCTTGACGCACCCCAAGCAGAGCGCCACGATTAGCCGCACTGTCCGTGAGCCTGCGTAACAAGATCCTGCTGGCCATGCTGGCCACCCTGCTCGTCGGCGATCTGCTCGGCACCTGGGTGGTCCGCGACCGCACGCAGGCGGGCATGCAGCGCGAGGCCGCCAACCAGGCGTTTGTCCGCGCACGGCAAGTGCAAGCGCTCGTTGCCGAGCGCTCGGCGACCCTGCAGGCTGAGAGCGAAGCCATCTCGCTGTACCCGGCGGTGATCGCCGCGCTGGTCGGCAACAACCCGGCCCCGCTGCGCACGTGGTCCAGCCAGGTGTCGCGCCTGCAGGGAACCAGTGTCACGGTGACCGACCCGAGCGGCACCGTGGTCGCTCGCGGCCACGCGCCCGAACAGGTCGGCGACAACGTCGCGGCGGGCCTGCCCGGACTGCAGCGCGCACTGGCCGGTGAAAAGCTGTCTGGAACTGAAGGGGGCGACGAGCTGCACCTGGCGCTACGTGGCTACGTTCCGGTGCTGCGCGAAGGTATCAGCGGCGGCATCGTCGGCGCGGTGATGATCGCCGACCCCATCGACGATCGCTTCCTCAAGCGCGTGGCGGGCGGCGATGCGGCCGTGACCCGCCTGCGTTTGATCGACGTGCCTGCCGAAGGCGGTGGTGAGGGGTGCAGCGCGCCGAACGAGCAGGCTGCCTCGTGCACGCTGGCGTTGCTTGGACCACCAGGCGAAGGCATTGCGGCCTACCTGAGCTTCGACGTCTCGCTCCTCGACGTCGAGCGTGCGCAGGCCGAAGCCGAGCGCGGGCTGTGGCTAGCCAGCGCGGGCGTGTTCATCCTGGGCGGACTTGCCGCCTGGCTGCTTGCCATCTCGCTGACGCGGCCGCTCGCGCGGTTGACTCACGGTGCGCAGCGCATCGCCCGCGGTGAGTTCGACCAGCCGGTCAGCGTCAAAGGCCGTGACGAGATTGGACGACTCGCGGCCGCCTTCGAAGTGATGCGCGAGCGTGTCGCCCGAATGACCGGCGCCTTGCGTGATGAGCGCGACGTCCTCGACGCGGTGCTCGAGGCGGCCGGCGACGGCATCATCATGGTCGATGCGGCCGGTAACACCGTCGTCGCCAACTACGTGTGGGCCTACCTGAGCGGCGGCGAGGGCCTGGCGGCGGCGGCTTCGCTGCACCGAGCGGACGTTGGCGAGCAGCCCGAGAGCTTCGAGCAGCTGACACAGCGCTGGTTGGAAGATCCCGAGCATGTCGCCGTCGCCGACTTCGAACGCGACGAGCCGTACCACCGCTTCCGCGTCTACTCGGCGCCGGTGCGCCACCACGATGGCGCGCTGCTGGGCCGTATCGTCGTTCTGCGCGACGTTACCCGCGAGACCGAGGCCGAGCGCATGCGCGCGGCTTTGATCGCGACCGTGTCGCACGAATTGCGGTCGCCACTCACCGCCATCTCGGGCTATACAGACACCCTGCTGCACGATGGTCCCTGGGACGCCGACACCCAGCGCGAGTTCCTCGAGGTGGTATCGATCTCGGCCGGGCGTCTGGCGTCGCTGGTCGACAACCTGCTCGACGCCGCGACCCTGGAAGCGGGTGGCCTGCGCCTGCAGCGCGAGCCCGTGCGCCTCGAACGCGTCGCGGAGCGGGTGCTGAACGCACGGCGCCTGCTGGCGGGCTCGTGCACACTGCACATGGAGACGCGGCCCGGTCTGCCGCTGGCGGATGCCGACCCGATCCGGGTCGAACAAGTGCTGGCCAACCTGGTCGACAACGCGATCAAGTATTCGCCACGCGGTGGCGCGATCCAGGTGCGCATCATCAGCGATAGCGACGAGACGCTCAGTGTGAGTGTCGCCGACCAGGGTGTCGGCATTCCGCACGAGCATCTGGAGCACCTGTTCGAGCGCTTCTACCGGGTCGAGTCTGGCGGGCGCTCTGTGCGCGGGGTTGGTCTGGGGTTGTTCATCTGCCGCAGCCTGGTCGAGTCGCACGGTGGCCGCATCTGGGTCGATAGCCAGCCAGGGCTGGGCAGCACCTTTGCCTTCACGTTGCCCACGCTCGCTGGGACCACCCAGGAGGAACCCATGCCGCGCGAGGCCGTCGGCGCGGGTGCCGTTCGTTGACCGAACGACCGCGGGTCCTCGTCGCCGACGACGATCCGCTCATCCAGCGGCTGGTGCGCACGCACCTCGATCGCGCGGGCTTCCGCGTGCTGTCGGCAGGCGATGGCGAGGAAGCGCTCGACGTCGCCGCCGCCGAGCAGCCGGACCTGATCGTGCTCGACCTGATGCTGCCCAAGCTGGACGGTTTCGAGGTGTGCCGCCGGTTGCGGGAGTTCTCGCTGGTGCCCGTGGTGATGCTGACGGCGCGGGGCGAGCAGGTGGACAAGATGAAGGGCTTCGAAGCGGGCGCCGACGACTACCTGACCAAGCCGTTCGCGCCGCCCGAGCTCCTGGCTCGCGTGCGTGCGGTGCTCCGCCGTACGCAGCAAGGTGGCCCGACGTCGGCGCCGTCGATCGTGCGCTGCGGCTCGCTTGCCATCGACTTCGTCCGCCGCCGCGTGATGGCCGGCGAGGAGGTGGTCAAGCTCACGCCCACCGAGTTCCAGCTGCTGCAGCAGCTGGCGCTGAACGCGGGCAAGGTGCTGTCGCATACCGAGCTGCTGACCAAGGTGTGGGGCCCACATCCTGAGCGAGCCCGGCTACGGGTACGTGCTGGATTGTCCCTCTCCCGAGGCCTAACCGCTCTCTCGGGAAAATTGCGTTCGGGAGGTGCCGCGCTCGCTTCGGTCCGCTCGGGCGCCGCTGGTCGCGTCGCCCGGACGCCCTTCGGGCTGCTCCCTCCGCTCCCGCTCGGCACACCCTTCGCGGAGGCGCTGCCATGCCGCTGGGCAGGAGGGCACCCAGGGAATTTGCTCCGTGGTGCGGACGGCTGTCGCATCACGCGCGGCATGCATGCTTGTGGCGGGCAGCAGCCGGTCGCCTCCAGCTCGCCCTCACCCTAGCCCTCTCCCAGAGGGAGAGGGAACAAGCAGTGCCTGCCAGCGGAGCATCACGCTTACAGTCCCACCCTGGGTGACGTCCTGCCCAGCGAAGCGCATGCGCGGATACGAAGGGTGTGCCGAGCGGGAGCGAAGGGAGCAGCCCACGGAGCGCGCGCAGCGGGCGGAGTGGGCGTCCGGCCGAGTGGAGCGAGGCCGAGCGGACTGGAGCGAGCGCGGCACCTCCCGAACGCAGATTTCTTAAACGAACCTATCGGAGGGCTTGTCGTTTACTTCGGAGCGCGGCTTCGCGGGCGCGGAGCACGCGTTTGTACAGGCGGCGGCAGTTGGTCCGCATGTCCGCGCTGATCGGGGTGCCGTCGCGCCAGTGGGTCATGCGGCCCTCGCCGATGGCCATCCAGCTGTAGTACGTGCCTCGGTTGATGCCGTATTCGGTGAGCACCGAGCTCACCGTGGATCCGAGCTCGATGGCGCGTTCCAGGTCCTGGATGAAGTCCTCGGACAGGTACGTCCAGCCGCTGTCTTGCACGGCGTCGCTCACAGTGTAACGTTCGACCCATCCGCGTCATCGCCATCGACTGGTCGGGCGCTGCGGTCGGCGCCGAGCGGCGCATCTGGCTCGCCGAAGCCTCACCGACGGGCGGACTACTGCGGCTCGAGTCAGGCCGCACCCGCGGGCAGATTGCAGCGCACCTGCTCGAATACGTCGAGCGGCAGCCGCGCGTCGCGATCGGACTGGACTTCGCCTTCTCTTTCCCGCGGTGGTTTCCGCGGCAGCTGGGAGTCGACAGCGCACCCGCCTTGTGGGCGCACGTCGCCGACCGCGGTGAGGAGTGGCTGCGCGCCTGCGAGCCACCGTTCTGGGGACGTTCTGGGCACGCCCGCCCGCCGCTGATCGAGCAGTTCCGCGCAACAGAGCAGGCGCTGCGCGCGGCAGGCGCATGGCCAAAGTCGGTGTTCCAGATTGGCGGCGCGGGCGCGGTCGGCACCGGGTCGATCCGCGGCATGCACCTGTTAGGGGAGCTGCACGCCGCGGGCGCGGCTGTCTGGCCCTTCGACCCGCCTGGCTGGCCGCTCGTGCTCGAGATCTACCCGCGGCTGCTCACGCGCGTCGTCGTGAAGTCGAGCGCCACGGCACGGGCCGCGTACATCGCCGAGCGGTACCCAGCGCTGCGCGAGTGGTCGATTCCTTCCGAAGACGCGTTCGATGCCGCGGTGTCGGCGCTGGTGATGGCGCGCCACGCCAACGACTTCGACGTCCTGCCAACCGCGACAGACGCCGTCGAGCGCCTCGAGGGCCATATCTGGCAGCCCGAAGGACTAAACTTGCCCGGTGGCGACCGAACAGGCGCAGCCAGCGTCGGCTGAGCCACGGACCCGCACTCTGACCATCGTCGAGGCGGTTCGCGAGGCGCTCCTCGAAGAGATGGAGCGCGACGAGCGGGTGGTCGTGCTCGGCGAGGACATCGGCCCACTTGGCGGAGTTTTCCGCGCCACCGATGGCCTGCTGGCGAAGTTCGGACCGCAGCGCGTCATCGACACGCCGATGATGGAGCTCGGCATCGCGGGGCTGGCCGTGGGCATGGCCATGCGCGGTCTGCGACCCGTGGCCGAGATCCAGTTCGCCGACTTCATCCACGCCGCCGCCGACCACATCATCTCCGACGCCGCGCGCATGCGCTTCCGCACCAACGGCGATTGGGCCGCGCCGCTGGTCGTGCGGACCGCCTACGGCGGCGGGCTGCGGGGCGGGCCGTACCACTCGCAGAGCGTCGAGGCGTACTACTGCCACGTCCCGGGCCTTCGCGTCGTCGCGGCCAGCACGCCCGCCGATGCCAAGGGCCTGCTGACCGCCGCGATCCGCCACCCCGATCCCGTGCTGTTTCTGGAGCACAAGCGGACCTACCGTGCGATCCGCGGTGAAGTCCCCGAAGGTGAGTACTCGCTCTCGCTGGACCATGCCAACGTCATGGTTGCGGGCGAGCACGTCACGCTTGTCGCCTGGGGCTGGGTCCTGCACGAGGCGCTCGCCGCCGCCGAGCAGCTCGTGGCCGAAGGCGTGCATGTGGAGGTGATCGACCCGCGCACGCTCAACCCGCTGGATG
>WNGF01003081.1_pt1 | contig 22910 bp, 20 predicted proteins | sample 5400641 | NCBI WGS metagenome assembly WNGF01 (sample SAMN13153371, study PRJNA577476) | soil metagenome | isolation source: 80 cm soil or saprolite under grassland replicate 2 | place: USA:California | collected 2016-06-15 | reverse complement strand
ACGTTCGTGGCCAGCGGGACAGCCGCGAGCGAGGTCGCGAATGCGGAATACCTCCTGCCGGTGCCAAGGCCGCGCTCCTCGTTGCTGTCGCCTCTCCTGTCCGTCGTCCCGGGACAGCTGTTCGCGTGGGCTCTCACGCGCGCCAAGGGCCTCGACCCAGACCACCCCGCCGGCCTGACCAAGGTGACGCTGGCCAATTAGAGGCCGGCTGCCTTCACGGCTTTCGTCACGGAGGCATCGATCGACGAAACCGGGCTCTCGCGGCCCACCCAGGGCTCGCCGTCGAAGTAGCCCGCGACGATCTTCTCCGCCGTTCGGGTCGCGAGTGCCTGCGCGGTCAGCGTCGGGTTGACTCCGCCGGCGCCGTTCGCGAGCGCCGACGTGTCTGCGATGAACAGCCGCTTCACGAACCAGGACTCCCCGTTCGGATCGACGACCGAGTCGCTCTGGTCGGCGCCCATCCTCATCGTCGAGTGGAGGTGGAACATCACCGGCGCGAGGTTCATCCGTGCGATCTGCTTCGCCCCCGCCGCGCGCAGGAGCTCGACCGCCTTCGCGGCGAGGAGCTCTCGGTTCCGGACGGTTCGCGCCGAGCGTTTCCGGTAGGGCACCTCGACCCGCGGGACGGCGCCGTGCTCGTCGGCCGGGGTCGTGGACGAGAGCGACACGCGGTTCTGCGGCTCGACGTCGTCGTCGGTCAGCACGAGCACGTTCAGCAGCTTGTCGACGTCCCGGAGGAATGCCTTCAGGCGCGTGCCGACGAGCCGCCCGATCGAGTCGGCGCCCTGCGGGCCGATCCCCGTCCCGTTGTCGTACAGCCCCGCCATCCCCGAGTCGCTGAACGCAAGCGAGTAGGCCTGCAGCGCCGGCGGCAGCGTTATCACCTCGAGGCTGCCGGCGCCGGGGAAGTCGGCGCGCGCGTTGGAGCCGGGCCCGCGCGTCGATCCGGTATACGAGGGGAAGCGGCCGATCACGAGGTCCGGATAGTGGTCGGTGAGGCCGCGGCCGACCTGGTCGTTCGGGTTCGGGAGACCGCTGCGAAGCCAGAGCCGCGGGGTCTCGATACAGCCGCCGGCGAGGACGACGACCCTTGCCTCCTCCGTGTGCGTCTCGCCGGTCCGGGTCGAGCGCCAGGTCACGCCTCCCGCAATCGGCGGCCCGGGGTAGGCGACGGGGAGCAGCGTGACCTGGAGCACGAAAGCGTCCGCGACCAACTCGGCCGCACGGCCGCGAGCCCACCTATCGGCGGTCAGCGCCATCGGGACGTAGCTCGTGTCGGTCGAGCGCTTGGCCCGCAGGTTCCGGGGCGCTCCGCGCGGCTCGATGCAGCCCTCGAGGCAGTGGCCGCAGAAGGTGCAGCCCTTCGCCTGCGGATAGTGCGGATTGCTCTTCTTGCCGGCGGTCCCCGACGGCTGCAGGATCGAGTTCTCCTGCGGGCGGCAGGCGTCGCGGCTGATGTCCTTGCCGGTCTGCACCGGCAGCCCCATCCGGGTCGCCCCGCGCAGGAAAACCTGCTCCTTCGTCCCCATCGGCGCCGTCTGCACCGGCAGCGTGTGCTCGACCCACTCGTAGTAGGGGACGAGCTCGTCGTAGGCGAACGGGAAGCGGTGGGTGTCGTACTGCCCCGTGGAGCCGGCGAAGACGCCGGGCATCGCGCGCGGGCAGTTCCCGAAGTAGTGGACGGTCGAGCCGCCGACGCCGCCCGTCTGCCACAGGTAGCAGTACTGCGGCAGGTCGCGCCGCCAGGGGCCCTTCTTGCGATCGGAGGGGCCGAAGCGGAAGAAGCCCGAGGCGGGATTGTTCGCGTCGGCCTCGTAGTGCGTCCAGTCCTTTTCCGTGTGCGGCCAGCGCGGCCCGGCCTCGAGCACGAGCACGTCGAGCCCGCGCGCGGCCAGCTCCTTGGCGACGACGGCCCCGCCGCCGCCCGCGCCGACGACGATCACGTCACGCACCGGGCCCCGCCTCCCGCCTGCCCTGGAAGTAGCCCTTCAGCTCCGGGCGGCCGTTCGAGACGCCCGGGTACCTCGTCAGCGTCCAGCCGACCGGGCGCCGCTTCAGCTTGCGCTTCTTCGGCTCGAGAACGCCGGCCTCCGAGAAGGCGAGGAAGGCGACGAGCCCGGGGAGGTTGCCGCCGAGGAAGCGAAGCGCCCCGGCCTCAGGGTAATCGAGCGCTTCGATGCGGCGGAACACCTCCGCCTTCTGCGCGAAGGCGAGATTGGCGAACGCGGACTTGAACTTGCCCGGGACGATTCCCGGGTCGAGCTGCTCGGCCGTGCTGTTCAGGATCGCGGTGACCGTCACCGAAGCGCCCGGCAGGAACAGGTCGAGCGTCTCGATCAGCGCCTTGGTCGTCCCGGCCGCGATCCCGCCGGGCTTCTTGCTCACTTCTCCTTGCGCGAGCGAGTACCGGTCCGGCCCGGGGACGATGAAGGCGACGAGGCCGCTCATGGTCTCGTGGACGACGTCGGTCGTGGCCGCCGCGTAGGCGCTCCGCAGCCAGGGCGCGCTCGGAAGCTGCGCGAGCAGCCCGGCGACGGCGAGGAAGCCGGTGCGCTCGAGGAAGCGACGGCGGGTGAGCTCGCTCACCCGGGCGACTATATGCTCGCCGCGTGGGCTACACCGTCCTGCGGCTCGACGAGGTGGAGTGGTCGACGCCGAGCGCCGGCGACCAGAGCCGCGGCATCGTCCGCCTCTCCGACCGGTTGCGGCACATGCGCGCGAACATCTGGCGCCTCCCCGGCGGCGTCCGTGGGAGACGCCACGCCGAGAACGTCCAGGAGGAGATCTTCGTCGTCCTGTCGGGGACGGCGACGCTGGCGCTCGGAGACCCGCCTCAGGCGATCGACGTCGTGCGGGGGTCGATCGTGATCGTCGAGCCGGGAACGGCCGTCCAGCTCAGGAACGACGGGGACGAGGAGACGGTCGTGCTCGCGGTCGGCGCACCGCCCGAGGAGCCCGGCAACGCGCACTACCTTCCGGACGCTTAACGCAGCGCGGCCCCCGCTCGGACGGGAGCCGCGCAACGCATCAGAAAGAAGTCACTCGTCGCTGGGGTCTTGTCTTACGCTTGGCTCCATTCGGAGCCGTGCGTGCATCTCGACCACCTCCATTCGAACATCGGGAAGAGAGGCGAGTAAAGCGCGGCCTCCTAAGACACCCCTGAGATCGACGTAAGAATTCGTTGAAGGCTCAAATAACGGTCGCCTTAGCGACGGTAGACCTCCCGGCGGTGCGCGATCCGCGCAACCAGGGCAAGCCGCTCCTCGTCCACGACCGCGTAGACGGCACGATGATCCCCAATGCGGATCCGGTAGTCGTCCCGACCGGCGAGCTTGACAGCGCCGGGTGGGCGTGGCTCCTCGGCGAGCGAATCGATCGCGGCTCGGATCCTGTCGCGGAGAGGCGGCTGGAGCTTTCGGTAGGCGCGGGCCGCGGCCGGATGGAGGCGAACCTCGTAGGGCTGCGTTCGTGCTACTCCCGAACCTCCGCCCAGGGCACGGCCGCCTCTCGCTCGTCGCGCGCCTGTAGAGCGGCGAGGCTGTCCTCGAGATAGTCGAGGCGGTCGAGCAGCTCGGCGTATTCGTCGGCATCGACGAGTACGCCGGCCAGCCGGCCCCGCTTGGTCACATACAGCGCTTGCTCGCCCTTTAAGGCGTCGAGCTCCCGGCCCAGATGGGCTCGGAGATCTTCTGCGGGCACGATTCTGGCCATGCGGTTAACCCTACGGTTAACCGTAGGGTATCAGACCGCCGCCGGCTGGGCCGCCCTCGCCTTCTCGAACTCGAGCTCGCCGTCCTTGACCTCCACCAGCACCGTGTCGCCCTCGGCGAACTCTCCCTCGAGCAGCCGCAGCGCGAGCGGGTTCTCGATCATCCGCTGGATCGCGCGCTTGAGCGGGCGGGCGCCGTAGGTCGGATCCCAGCCGGCCTCGGCGATGTGCTCCTTCGCCTCCGGCGTCAGCTCGATCTCGATCCCGCGATCGGCGAGCCGCTGCCGCAGCCGGGTGAGCTGCAGCTCGACGATCTCGGACAGCTGCTCGCGCGAGAGCGGCTCGAACTCGACGATCTCGTCGATCCGGTTCAGGAACTCGGGGCGGAAGATGTCCTGCATCGCCTCCGGCGAGCGGACGTTCGAGGTCATGATCAGAACGCTGTTGCGGAAGTCGACGGTGCGGCCCTGGCCGTCGGTCAGGCGACCGTCTTCGAGGATCTGGAGCAGGATGTTGAACACGTCCGGGTGGGCTTTCTCGATCTCGTCCAGGAGGATGACCGAGTAGGGACGGCGCCTGACGGCCTCGCTCAGCTGCCCGCCCTCCTCGAAGCCGATGTAACCGGGCGGCGCGCCGATCAGGCGCGAGACCGTGTGCTTCTCCATGTACTCGGACATGTCGATCCGGACCATCGCGCGCTCGTCGTCGAACATGAACTCGGCGAGGGCACGCGCCAGCTCCGTCTTGCCGACGCCGGTCGGGCCGAGGAAGACGAACGAGCCGATCGGGCGGTTCGGGTCCTGCAGACCCGAGCGAGCCCGCCGCAGCGCGTTCGCGACGGCGGAAACTGCCTCGTCCTGGCCGACGACGCGCTCGTGCAGGCGCTCCTCCATGTGGATCAGCTTCTCGGTCTCGCCCTCGAGCAGCCGCGAGACGGGGATCCCGGTCCAGCGGGCGACGACCTCGGCGACGTCGTCCTCGTCGACCTCCTCCTTCACCATCGGCGACTCGACCTGCTCGCGGCCGTCGAGCTCCTCCTCGAGCTTCGGCAGCTCGCCGTAGCGGATCTCGGCCACGCGCTGGAGGTTGCCCTCGCGCTCGGCTCGCTCCGCCTCCATCTTCAGCTCGTCGATCCGCCTGGTGATCTCCTTGATCCGCTCGAGCGCCGCCTTCTCCTGCTCCCAGCGGGCGGCGAGCTCGTTGCGGCGCTCCTTGGCCTCGGCCAGCTCGCGCTCGAGCGGCTCGCGCACCTGTTTCGACTCCTTGCCCATCGCGGCCAGCTCGATCTCGAGCTGGCGCACGCGCCGCTCGGCCTCGTCCAGCTCGAGCGGGGCGGAGTCGATCTGCATCCGCAGCCGCGACGCCGACTCGTCGATCAGGTCGATCGCCTTGTCGGGCAGCTGCCGGTCGGAGATGTAGCGGTCGGAGAGAACGGCCGCGGCGACCAGGGCAGCGTCCCGGATGCGGACGCCGTGGTGGGCCTCGTAGCGCTCCTTGAGGCCGCGCAGGATCGCGATCGTGTCCGCCACCGAGGGCTCGCCGACGAAGACGGGCTGGAAGCGGCGCTCGAGCGCAGCGTCCTTCTCGATGTGCTTCCGGTACTCGTCGAGCGTCGTCGCGCCGATCGCGCGCAGCTCGCCGCGGGAAAGCATCGGCTTCAGCATGTTGGCCGCGTCGACCGCGCCCTCGGCCGCACCGGCGCCGACGATCGTGTGCAGCTCGTCGATGAACAGGATGATCTGGCCCTCGGCGGCCTTGATCTCGTTCAGAACGGCCTTCAGCCGCTCCTCGAACTCGCCGCGGTACTTGGAGCCGGCGAGCAGCGCGCCGATGTCGAGCGCCCAGACACGCTTGCCCTTCAGGCCCTCGGGGACGTCGCCGGCGACGATGCGCTGCGCCAGTCCTTCGGCGATCGCGGTCTTGCCGACGCCCGGCTCGCCGATCAGGACTGGGTTGTTCTTCGTCCGCCTGGAGAGCACCTGGATCACGCGCCGGATCTCCTCGTCGCGGCCGATGACCGGGTCGAGCCTTCCTTCCTCGGCCAGGGCCGTCAGGTCGCGGCCGAACTTCTCCAGCGCCTGGTAGGTCTCCTCTGGATCCTGCGAGGTGACGCGCCGGCCGCCCCGGACCTCCTTGATCCGCTCGAGCAGCTCGCCGCGGGGGACGACGTCGAGCGCGAGCAGCAGGTGCTCGGTCGAGACGTATTCGTCGTCCAGCTTCTTCGCCTCGTCGAAGGCCTTGTCGAGCACCTTCGAGAACGCGGCCGAGACCTGCGGCTGCTGGGCGGATCCTTGGATCGTGGGCCTGCCGCGCAGTGTCGTCTCTGCCTCGGTACGCAGCGCCGCGGAGTCGGGGACGAGCTGCTGCGGGAGCTCTTGGTCGAGCAGCGCGAGCAACAGGTGCTCGGGGTAGATCTCCGGGTTGCCCATCCGGCGCGCGAGCTCCTGCGAAGCGCCGACGGCCTCCTGTGACTTGAGCGTCAACTTGTTGAAGTCCATCGTCCGGCCTCCGTGAGGTGTCCGTCGCGATTCCGCGGAACCGCGGGGCCCTTAGTTACCCGCGCGCCAACAAGGAAGCCCCTCCCAGGGTGGGGAGTTGACCACCCGCCACCCGCGGCCAGCCTACCGCCGAAACTCGCGGACGTGTGTGCCGGGAACGTGCCAATTCTGTAAATCCGCGCCTCGGTCATCGCCGGAACTCCCTGCGAGCCGGCCTCGTCTCGGGCTGCCAGAGGACAAGGTCACGCCGGTACTGCTTGTGCACCTTCGCGATCTCCTCGCGCATGTCGCGCTCGAGCCGTTCCATCCGCGTTTGCATTCGCAGCAGTTGGTCTTCCATCCGCAGCACGAGCTCAACTCCCGCGAGATTGAGCCCGAGCTCCGTCGTCAGCCGCTGGATCGTGCGGAGGCGATCGAGATCGGCCTCCGAGTACAGGCGGGTGTTGCCGGCCGTGCGCTTCGGGCTGACCAGCCCCTTCTGCTCGTAGATCCGGAGCGTCTGAGGATGCATGCCGACGAGGTCGGCGGCGACGGAGATCATGTAGCGCGGGCGGTCGTCCATCACGCGAGCGCCTCCCTCGGATTCTCGCGCGAGATCTTCTGCAGCTCCTCGAGCGCCTCGCGCTCCTTCTTCGTCAGCTTCTTCGGGACCGTTACGCGTACGCGCGCGTAGAGATCGCCGCGGCCCCCGCCCTTCAGCCTCGGGGCGCCGTGGCCCTTCAGCTTGAGCAGCTTGCCGCTCTCCGTCCCAGCCGGAATCTTCACGGACAGCCGCTCGCCGTACGGCGTCGGCACCTCGACCTTGGCGCCGAGCGCGGCCTCCGTATAGGTGACGGGCACCTCGACCTCGAGATCGGCGGCGCCGCGGCGCTTGTAGAGCGGCGAGGGCGCGACTCGGGTGACGACGAACAGGTCGCCGGGCGGCCCGCCGGCCAGACCGGTCTCGCCCTTGCCCTTGAGCCGGATCCGGGTGCCGTCCTTGACGCCGGCCGGGATCTTGACCGTATAGCGCTTCGTCCGCCGCTCACGGCCGGTGCCGCGGCAGCGCGGGCACGGATCCTCGATGATCGTGCCGTTCCCGCGGCAGCGCGGGCACGGCTGCGAGAGCGCGAACAGTCCCTGGCTCTCGGCCTTGACGCCGCGGCCTCTGCACTCGGGGCAGATCACGGGCGCGGTGCCGGGCTTCGCGCCCGAGCCGCCGCACTCGCGGCAGGCCGTGTCGATCTCGACCGGGATCTTGACCTCGACGCCCTTGAGCGAATCCTCGAACGAGACGTTCACCACCGCTTCGACATCCGCGCCGCGCTGGGCCGTGGGCCGCTGCTGGGCGCCGCGGCCGCCGAAGAAGCCGCCGAACAGGTCGCCGAGGTCGCCGAGGTCGAAGCCCTCGGTCGTGAAGCTCGTCCAGCCGCCCGGTCCCGGCCCCCCGCGGCCGTCCGCCGAGCCGAACGTGTCGTACTTCTTGCGCTTCTCCGGATCGGAGAGGACGTCGTAGGCGGCCTGGACCTCCTTGAACCTGGCCTCGGCCTCGTCGTCGCCCGGGTTCCGGTCGGGGTGGTACTGGCGCGCGAGCTTGCGGTAGGCCTTCTTGATCTCGTCCTGCGACGCGTTCTTGGCGACGCCGAGGACGTCGTAGAGGCTCTTAGCCGCCCTCGCCACTCGGCTCCCCCTTGGCGGCGGCCACGACCACGCGGGCAGGCCGCAGCACGCGATCGCCCAGCTTGTAGCCCTTCTGGACGACGTCGATCACCGAGCCTTCCTCGGCGTCGGAGGGCTGGCTCAGCAGCGCCTCGTGGACGTGCGGGTCGAAGCGCCCGTTCGTCTCGATCTCCGCCAGGCCCTCACGGGCGAGCGCGTCGGCGAGGTTGCGGTGGACGAGGCGAACGCCTTCTTCCAGCTTCCCCTCCTCGTGCTCGGCCGCCGCTTCGAGCGCCCTCTCCAAGTCGTCGACCACCGGCAGCAGCTCCTTCACGAGCCGCTCGTGGGCGCGCGCGACCAGGCTCTCCTGGTCACGCACGACCCGCTTGCGGTAGTTGTCGAACTCCGCGGCGACCCGCTGGAGGTCGTTCAGATACGAGTCGCGTTCACGTTCGAGCTCGGCGATCCGCTCTCCGAGCTCGCTCTCCGTCGGGGCGGGAGCTTCTGTCGTCGGGGGAACCTCCCGGTTCCCCCGAGCCCCTTCCCCTGGTCCGCTGCCGCGGACAGGCGGCTGCGCTGCGGACTCGTGTCGATCGTCGCGATCGTGCGTCAACGCTTCGCCGCCTCCTCACCCTCGTCCACGACCTCGTAGTCGGCCTCCTCGACGACCTCGTCGTCAGAGGTGCCCGCACCGTCGCCGCCGGCCTGTGCGCCCGCTGCCTGCTGGGCGCTCGCCTGCGCGTAGACGGCCTCGGCCAGCTTCTGAGAGGCCTCCTGCAGCGCCTCGGTCTTCTGCCGGATCTCGCTCACGTCCGAGGAGTCGAGCACCTGCTTCAGCTCCATGATCCGGCCCTCGATCGTCGAGGCCTCGGACTCGTCGAGCTTGTCGCGGTGCTCCTTGAGGCTCTTCTCGGTCTGGTAGGCGAGGTTCTCCGCCAGGTTGCGTGCGTCGGCGAGCTCGCGCAGCTTGTGCGCCTCCTCGGCATGCGCCTCGGCGTCCTTGATCATCTGCTCGACCTCGTCCTGCTTCAGGCCCGAGCCGCCCTCGATCCGGATGCTCTGCTCGTTCCCGGTGCCGAGGTCCTTGGCGGCAACGTGGATGATCCCGTTCGCGTCGATGTCGAAGGCGACCTCGATCTGCGGCATGCCGCGCGGTGCGGGCGGGATGCCCATGAGGTTGAACTTCCCGAGCGTCTTGTTGTAGGCGATCATCTCCGACTCGCCCTGCGCGACGTGCACCTGCACCTCGGGCTGGTTGTCCTCGGCGGTCGTGAACACCTCCGACTTCTTGGTCGGGATGGTCGTGTTCCGCTCGATCAGCGGCGTGAAGACGCCGCCCTTCGTCTCGATCCCGAGCGAGAGCGGAGTCACGTCGAGGAGCAAGACGTCCTTGACCTCGCCCTTGAGCACGCCGGCCTGGATGGCCGCGCCGACGGCGACGACCTCGTCCGGGTTGACGCCCTTGTGCGGGTCCTTGCCGATCAGCTCCTTGACCTTGTCGACCACCGCCGGCATGCGCGTCATGCCGCCGACGAGGACGACGTGGTCGATGTCCTTCGCCTCGAGCCCGGCGTCCTTCAGCACCTGCTTCGTCGGTCCGACGGTGCGCTCGAGCAGGTCGTGCGTGAGCTCGTTCAGCTTCGCGCGCGTGAGCTGGAGGTCGAGGTGCTTCGGGCCCTCCTGCGTCGCGGTGATGAACGGCAGGTTGATCTGCGTCGTCATCGTCGACGACAGCTCGATCTTCGCCTTCTCGGCCGCCTCGTACAGGCGCTGAAGCGCCATCCGGTCGGCTGCGAGGTCGATGCCCTGGTCGCGCTTGAACTCCGCCACCATCCAGTCGACGATCGCCTTGTCGAAGTTGTCGCCGCCGAGGTGGTTGTCGCCGTTCGTCGCCTTCACCTCGAAGACGCCCTCGCCGAGGTCGAGGATCGACACGTCGAAGGTTCCGCCACCGAGGTCGAAGACGAGGATCGTCTGGTCGGACTCCTTCTCGAGCCCGTAGGCGAGCGACGCGGCGGTCGGCTCGTTGATGATGCGCAGGACGTTGAGGCCGGCGACCTTGCCGGCATCCTTCGTCGCCTCGCGCTGGGCGTTGTTGAAGTAGGCGGGGACCGTGATGACCGCTTCGGTGACCTGCTCGCCGAGATAGGCCTCAGCGTCCGCCTTCAGCTTCTGCAGGATCATCGCGGAGATCTCCTGCGGGGTGTACTCCTTGTCCGCCGCCTTGACGCGGACGTCGTCGTTCGGGCCGTGCACGACCTCGTAGGGGACGATCTTCATCTCCTCCGAGACCTCGTCGTACTTGCGCCCCATGAAGCGCTTGATCGAGAAGATCGTGTTCTCGGGGTTCGTGACCTGCTGGCGCTTCGCGGGAGCGCCGACGAGCCGGTGGCCGTCCTTCGTGAACGCGACCACGGACGGGGTCGTCCGCCCGCCCTCGGCGTTCGGGATCACGGCGGGCTCGCCGCCCTCGATCACGGCCATAGCCGAGTTCGTCGTCCCGAGATCGATGCCTAGTACCTTTGCCATGAGTGCTCAGTCCTCCGTTTCTAAGTTGTGACTTCCCAAAGAATAAAATCTAAGTCTATGGTTGTCAAGTATAGCGGCCCTGGCACGTGCCAGGCACAGGCTAGAGTCCGGAAGCGGTGCCGAACGACCCAAGGATCGAGCAATACGCCCGCCTCCTTGTCGAGGACTGCGTCGACGTCCAACCCGGCTGGCAGGTGATCGTTGGCTCGCAGCCGCTCGCCCGGCCGCTCGTGGAGGAGGTCTGCCGACAGATCGCCCGGCGCGGCGCCTACGCCCTCCCCCGCATCGGTTTCAGCTCGATCCTCGCGCGCTCCAGCGAGGCCTGGGTGAAGGAGGCCCCGGAGGAGCTCCTGAAGGAGCTGGCACCGATCGAGGCGTACACGACCGAGAACGCCGACACCTTCATCGCGATCATCGCCCCGGAGAACACCCGCGACGGAGCGGACATCCCGGCCGAGCGCTTCGCGATGCTTCAGGCGGCGAGCCGGCCCTATGCCGAGCCCTACTTCAAGGGCGAGAAGCCGTGGGTGGGCTGCCAGTACCCGACCCCGGCGCTGGCCCAGGACGCGGGCATGACGCTCGAGCAGTTCGAAGAGTTCTTGTACGGGGCCGTTCTGATCGACTGGGATGCGCTCAGGCGCGAGATGGAGAAGATTGCCGAGCGCTTCGACGCGGCCGAGGAGGTGCGGATCGTCGGACAGGACACTGACCTGACCTTCAGCCTCGAGGGGCGGAAGGGCAAAGTCTCCGCCGCAGACGCGAACATGCCGAGCGGCGAGGTCTTCTACAGCCCGGTCGAGGACTCGGCCAACGGCGTCGTTACCTTCTCCGAGTACCCGGCCGTCTACTTCGGCCGCGAGGTCCACGGCGCGCGCCTCCGCTTCGAGAACGGCCGCGCGGTCGAGATCTCCGCACGCACCGAGGAGGACTTCCTGAAGGAAGTGCTCGCCACCGACGACGGCGCCGCGGTGCTAGGTGAGTTCGGGATCGGCTGCAACCCCGGGATCCAGGAGCACATGAAGAACACGCTCTTCGACGAGAAGATCGAGGGGACGATCCATCTCGCGATGGGCAACGGCTTCCCCTTCATCGGCGGCACCAACGAGAGCGCCGTCCACTGGGACATGGTCAAGGACCTGCGCCGCGGCGGCGAGCTCTACGTCAACGGCGAGCTCGTCCAGAAGGACGGCGCCTGGCAGTAGGCTTAACCCATGGAGCCGCTCGTCGACGGCTGGGGCCGCGAGATCAAGAGCCTTCGGGTCTCGGTCACCGACCGATGCAACTTCCGCTGCAAGTACTGCATGCCCGCCGAGGGGCTCGAATGGCTCCCCCGTGACGAGGTGCTTTCCTTCGAGGAGATCACACGGCTGGTCGGCCTGCTCGCGGAGATGGGCGTGGACGAGATCCGGCTCACCGGAGGGGAGCCGCTCGTCCGCCGCGACCTCCCGGAGCTCGTCCGGATGCTGGCTTCGACCCCCGGCGTGCGCGACCTCTCTCTGACAACGAACGGGATCCTGCTCGACCGCCTGGCCGGCCCGCTCGTCGACGCAGGCCTGCGCCGCATCAACGTCTCGCTCGACTCGCTCTCGCACGTCCGCTTCGCCGAGATCACCCGCCGCGATGCGCTCGACCGCGTCCTCCAAGGCCTTGAGGAGGCTGAGCGTTTCGAAGAGCTGCGCCCGATCAAGATCAACTGCGTCGCGATCCGCGGCTTCACCGAAGAAGAGGTACCCGCCCTCGCCGAGCTCGCCCGTCGCAAGCCGTACGTCGTCCGCTTCATCGAGTTCATGCCGCTCGACGCGGACGAGGCCTGGCGCGAGGACGAGGTGCTGACGGGCGGAGAGATCCGCGCGCTGATCGAACAGCACTGGCCGCTCGAGGAGATCCCCGCCAAGCCCTCCTCGACCGCGCGCCGCTTCCGCTTCGCCGACGGAGCCGGCGAGATCGGCTTCGTCAACCCGGTCTCGGAGCCGTTCTGCTCGGCCTGCGACCGGATCCGCTTGACCGCGGACGGCCAGCTCCGCACCTGCCTGTTCTCACGGCGGGAATGGGACCTGAAGACTCCGCTCCGGAACGGCAGCTCGGACGAGGAGCTCGCCGAGCTCCTGCGCTGGGCCGTCCGCCACAAGGAGCTGAAGCATCGCATCAACGAACCTGGTTTCGTTCGCGCTTCCCGCTCGATGTCCCAGATCGGAGGGTGACCCTGAAGGCGCTCGTCGCAGCCGCGCTGCTCGGCGCCGTCGCGCTGCGCCAAAACGGGTGCTAGAAGCCGCAGCGAGGCCGGCAAACGCTCGAAAGACGCAGTTTGCGGTAGCTAAGCTGCGAAGCAGCCTCCGGGGCGATTACAATTTCCGCTTCCCGTGACGGCCTTCACAGCCATCGGTCGACGCTACCTGCCCCGAGGCTGGAGCGATTTCCTGCGCCAGCTCGTGATCTGGTTCGGGTTCCTGTTCGCGTACCAGATCGCCCGCGGGGTCGCCGATCGCGACCCGACGAAGGCGTTCTCGAACGGTCTCGGGGTCATCCACCTCGAGCAGCACGCCAACGCGCTCTTCGAGGTGACCCTCCAGCGGATCACGATCTCCTCGCACTTCCTGACCACACTCACCTCGTGGACGTACTGGCTCTCCCAGTTCACCGTCCTCGGGCTTGCGCTGCTCTGGGTCTACCTGCGGCGCAATGACTCGTTCGCGCGCTTCCGCAACACGGTGCTGGTCGCGAACGCGATCGGTCTGATCGGATACGTCGCGCTGCCGACTGCGCCGCCGCGCATGTTCCCCCGCCAGGGGTTCGTGGACACGCTCTCGACCTTCGGGATCAACCACGGCAGCGGGCTCGTCCAGCTGGCGTCGAACCAGTACGCGGCCATGCCGAGCCTGCACTCCGCCGACTCCCTGATCGTCGGCGTCACGCTCGCGCTGATCGTGCGCCGCTGGTACTTCAAGGTGCTGTGGCTCTTGTGGCCCGCATGGGTCTGGTTCTCGGTGATGGCGACCGGGAACCACTACTGGCTCGACATCCTCGCTGGGATCGGCGTGGCCGGTCTCGCGGCCGCGCTCGTGAACGGCCCGCGGCTGCTGCGCGCCGTCCGGGCGTGAGTCGGGCCGAAGCGCTCGCTCGGATCCGGGACAACTACACCGGAGGAGTTCGCAGGCTCGCGATGCGCGGCATCCACGGGCTCGCGCGCACGCGCGTCTCTCCGAATGCGCTCACCGCGGCCGGTGTCCTTCTCTGCGCCGCCGCCGCCGTGCTCGTCTACTTCGAGTACCGCGACGAGTACCTCTTCTACTGGACCGGCGGGGCCGTGTTCGTCGTCGGCTCGATCCTCGACATCCTCGACGGTGCGCTCGCCCGAACGAGCGGGAAAGGGACGCCGTTCGGCGCCTTCCTCGACTCGACCACCGACCGGATCAGCGAGGGATTCGTCCTCGGCGCGATCGCGCTCGTCTTCTCGCGACACGGAAACGAGGTCGCGCTCGCGTTCGCGATCGCGGCGATCGCCGGGTCGTTCCTCGTCAGCTACACGCGCGCGAGGGCGGAGGCGCTCGGCCTGCGCGGGGACGTCGGGCTCGGAAGCCGGACGGAACGGGTCGTCGTCATCTCCGTGGGGCTCGGGCTTGCGCCGTGGGGCGCGCTCCCGTGGGTGATCTACCTGCTGGCGGCGACCGCCTGGATCACCGTCGTCCAGCGAGTGCTTTACGTGCGCAGCCAGCTTCGCGCCCGCAGCTGATAGCACTTTTCTGCTATCAATAGTCGGCGAATGGCGAAGACCGAGCGCACGAACGTCCTCGTCCGCATGCCCGCCGACCTGAAGCGGCGCCTGGCGGAGAGGGTCGCAACCACGAAGACGAACCTCAACGACATCGCGGTCGGCATCCTCGCGTCGCGCTTCGCCGTGCCCTTCGAGGGCAGCGGCCGTCCCGGCTCCCCGCCGAAGGCGAGCGGCGACGTCCTGCTCCGGATGCCTCCCGCACTGAAGGACAAGCTCCAGCGGCGTGCGCGCGAGCGGCGCCGCAATACCAACGACCTGATCGTCGAGACGCTCTCGGAGCGGCTCGGCCCGAAAAGAGAGGAAGCAATGCCCTCGAGAAATGGAAGGCTCCGCAGAAGCGAAGACAAGGTCCGCGTCGCGATCGTCGGCGTCGGCAACTGCGCCAACTCACTACTCCAGGGAGTCGAGTTCTACAAGGACGCCGATCCGAACGAGCTCGTTCCCGGGCTCATGCACGTCGACCTCGGCGGCTACCACGTCCGGGACATCGAGTTCACGGCCGCGTTCGACGTCACGACCGAGAAGGTCGGCAAGGACCTGGCCGACGCGATCTGGGCGCATCCGAACGACACGATCAAGTTCGCGGACGTCCCCAAGACGGGGATCAAGGTCGCGCGCGGGATGACCCACGACGGGATCGGCAAGTACCTGTCCGAGGTGGTCGAGAAGGCGCCCGGCGACACCGACGACGTCGTCGAGATCCTGCGTGAGACGGGCACCGACGTGGTCGTCAGCTACCTCCCGGTCGGTTCCGAGGAGGCGACCAAGTGGTACACGGAGCAGATCCTGAACGCGGGCTGCGCGATGGTGAACTGCATGCCGGTGTTCATCGCCAGGGGCGGCTACTTCCAGCGCCAGTTCGAGGAACGCGGACTGCCGACCATCGGCGACGACATCAAGTCGCAGGTCGGCGCCACGATCACGCACCGCGTCCTGACGAGCCTGTTCCGCGAGCGCGGCGTCCGCCTCGACCGGACGATGCAGCTCAACGTCGGCGGCAACTCCGACTTCCTGAACATGCTCGAGCGCGACCGGCTCGAGTCGAAGAAGATCTCGAAGACGAACGCGGTCACCTCGATGCTCGACTATGACCTCGGCGAGGGCAATGTCCACGTCGGCCCGTCCGACTACGTGCCGTGGCTGACGGACAGGAAGTGGGCCTATATCCGGATGGAGGGGACGACCTTCGGGAACGTGCCGCTCAATCTCGAGCTCAAGCTCGAGGTCTGGGACTCGCCCAACTCGGCCGGGATCGTGATCGACGCAGTGCGAATGGCGAAGCTGGCGCTGAACAACGGCGTGGCGGGCGCGCTCGAGGGCCCGAGCGCCTACTTGATGAAGTCGCCGCCCAAGCAGATCCAGGACGACGACGCGCACGAGGCGGTCGAGCGGTTCATCAAGCAGTACACGCGCAAGAAGGCGAAGGCGCCCGCCAAGGCCTGATCTGCCGAGTGTCTACGGCCGGTACTGCTGCTCGAGCGAGCAGACCGTGTCGACGTTCGCGCGCAGCCAGAGCCCGCTCTCGAGCGGCTCGGCCAGCTTGACCGGCTCCTTGCCGTCGAGGAGCTGCACCAGCTGCGAGACCGTGATCGCGGTCGAGGGGAAGCCGGCACCGTCGAGCTCTCCTCCGCGGGTGAGGACGGTGATGTGGGTATCCGAAGGAACCAGGTAGGTCAACAGGCGGTGGCCTTCCTCGAGCACGTAGTAGTCGTTCGGCACGGGCTCGCCGGACTCGACCGCTCCGTCCTCGGCGGCGGCGGTGTTCGCCGTCACACCGCTGAGGAACCAGGCAGGATCGAACCGGACCTCGAAGTTGTTCCCGCTCGGCGTCAGCGACGCGATGTGGCCGAAGAGCTTGACGTCGGCACGCGGGCCGCAGGGCTCCGCGCCAGCCGCCGACGGCGTCGACCGGTCGAGTAGATACCAGGAGATGAAGCCGGTGGCAGCGAGGGCCGCAACAGCGGCGAGGGCGAGTGAGTTCTTGGCGAGCTTGTTCATCGGAACCTCCTTGGGGAGCTTGCGCACCCCACTCTGCTCGTCCAGCGCAACGCCCCCGTCACGGGTTCGTAACGGTTCCGGCACAACGGGTTACCCCGTCTCGATAGCCCCGCTCCAAGCCTCCGTCCGCTCGGGCTGCCAGTGCGGAAACGACGCATACGCCTCGGCGGGCGAGCTCGTCTCCGTCTCGACGCCCGCGCCGTGGCAGAGGGCCGGCTCGGAGCGCGGATAGACGATCTCCCTCCCGCCGCGCCTGCCCGTCATCAGGATCACGCACGGGCCCTCGCCGGCGCCGACGAAGACGTGCGCGGTGCCCGGCGGGCAGTGGACGAAGTCCCAGGCCCGCAGCAGCCGCTCCTCGCCTTCGACGACCAGCAGGCATTCGCCGGCGAGCACGAGGAAGTCCTCCTGCCTGGACTCGGCGTGGTACAGACCCGTGGGCTGCCCTGGCCGAACGACGTGCACGCCGAATCCCAGCTCGGCGAACGTCTGCGGGCTGAGGTCGGGACGCTTTCGAATCACGGGCGGATTCGCCTCGAAGACGCATTTGGCTCCGAAGGCGTCACTCTCCAGCCAGGCGGCGTCGCGAACGTTGACCACGAACCAGCCCTCGGTCACGGGCGCGAGGCCCGACCCGACTTCCTCGAGCCGCGCCTCCCCGGTCACTAGGTGTGCAGCCGGATCGACTGCGCGAAGTGGAAGAAGTTCGACGGGTCGTACTTCTTCTTGATCGAGACCAGCCGCGGGTAGTTCGTCCCGTAGTAGGCGTGCGCCCAGTTGGGGAGTTGGGGGTCGATGTAGTTCTGGTAGGCGTAGCCGGAGACGTAGGGGCGCATCGCCCTGTAGAAGCTGTTGAGGTGGGCGAGGTTCGCGCCGGAGCCGGGCGAGGCGTAGTACTGCATCGAGAACAGCATGCGGCGGTGCGCGAACGCGGTGGCGGCCGGCGCAACCTTGTTGATCGCCCCGCCGTAGGCGTCGAGGATCAGCGAGAAGCCGCCGGCCTGGGCCCGCGTCCAGGCCCCGATCCCGTTGACGATCGTGTTGATTCCCGCCGAGGAGAGCGGCTTCTGGGCGTAGTCGGACTTCCCTCTGAAGGCGCTGCGCATCGGCTGCCGGCACTGGGCGAGGCTGTTGCAGCCCGCGTACAGCAGCACCGCGTCGAAGAAGCTGCGCGGCGTCACGCTGACGCTCGAGGGATGGCCCGTGTTCGTGAGCGGGCGAATCAGGGAGCGAAGCGCCGCCGCCGAGCCGAAGAACTGACCCGAAGCACTGATCGTGTTCCCGGTCGAGAGGACGCAGACCGAAAGCCCGAGGTTCGAAGGCGCGTGCGGCGCCCACGCCTGCCAGGCCTTGACCACGCGCGCCGCATCCGACCAGGGCCAGGTGATGTAGAAGGTCGAGACGTTGCCGACCGGGTGGGTCTTGAACGTGAAGTTGGTGACGATCCCGAAGTTCCCCCCGCCTCCGCCGCGGCAGGCCCAGTAGAGATCGGAGTTCTGGTGTGCGTTGCAGACGCGGACCTGTCCATCGGCGGTCACGATCGTCAGCTGCGTGACGTTGTCGGAGGTGAGCCCGAACCTGCGGCCCGACCAGCCGTGGCCTCCTCCCTGCGTCAATCCCGCGATCCCGACGGTCGGGCAGGAGCCGCCCGGGATCATCAGGTGCCGGTTCCAGAGCTTCGCGTAGATGTCGATCAGGATCGCCCCCGCCCCGATCAGCGCGGTGCCGCCACCACGCGGCTGGATCGCCTTCATCCGGCTCACGTCCACGATCACGCCGCTGCTCGTCGTCGAGTAGCCGCCGTAGGAGTGGCCGCCGCTGCGTGGGACCAGATGCACCCCGTACTTCCGCGCCCAGGAGACCGTCTTCTGGACGTCCGCGGTCGAGTTGCAGTAGACGATTGCCTTCGGCCGCGCCGAGTTGTAGAGGGTGTCGTTCACGAGCCGGTCCTGCGCGTACGCGTGGCTCGATGGAGTGACCACGGTTCCGTGGATCTGGCGCGCGACCAGCTTGAGCTGGGCCGCGCTCGGTCCCGTGGAGGCGATCTCCGCCAGAGCCGGGCCGACGCCGACCACGCCCGCCGCGATGGCCAGCCTTCCCGTCCGCTCGAGAAAGTCCCGCCGGTCGAACGAATTCACGAGGGGACTCTAATTCGCCTTGAGCTGCGGGGGGATGCTTTGTGCAAAGCGGAAGAAGTTGCCGCCGTCGTACTTCTTCTTGACGGCGACCAGCCGTTTGAGATTGGAGCCGTAGTAGGCATGGCGCCAAGGACCAAGGTCTGGATCGATGTAGTTCTGGTAGGCGAAACCCGAGACGTACGGGCGCATTGCGGCGTGGAGACCTCGTATCCAGCCCAGGTTTCTCGAAGCCGCGGACGTTCTTTCCCAGAGCGCGAAGTACTGGATCGAGAACAGCGATTTGCGGTGGACGAATGCCGTGGCTGCGGCGGGAACACGGTTGATCGCACCCCCGTAGGGATCGAAGATCAGCTCCGCTCTCCCCAGCTTCGGATCACGCTGATTCGACTCGAGCCCAGCGAGAAGCACGGCGATCGCCGGCTTCGAGAGCGCTGCGTCGACGTAGTCCGACTTCCCCTTGAAGGTGAGACGCGTCAGCGTGCCGCCCGGAGACTTATCGGACCGGTGGCACTGGGCGAGGGAGCCGTGACAGGCGGCCCACCGCCTGACAGCATCCATGTAGCCGAGTGTTCCCAGCTTGACGCTCTTGGGGCTTCCGGTCGAGGCGAGCGGCGCGATCAGCGCCTGGAGTTCCTGCTCCGTTCCGAAGAACTGTCCGCCTGAGGTAATCGCAGGAGACGTGCCGGCTCCTTTCATCGGGGTCGTGGTCATGTAGAGGGTCGAGAACAGCTCGTCCGGCGCATGGGGCGCGAAGTCCTGCCATGCACGCACCACGTCGGCAGCGTCTTGCCACGGCCATGCAATTGCGTAGTACGCCACGCTCTGGACGGGATGCGTGCGGAAGTGGAAGCTGGTGACAATTCCGAAGTTGCCCCCACCCCCGCCCCGGCAGGCCCAGTAGAGATCGGGATGCTCGGAGCCACTGCAGGTCAGAACCTTCCCTCTCGCCGTCACGATCGTGAGCCCGAGGAGGCTGTCGCAGGTCAGCCCCAGCTTGCGGCCGGCGTAACTGGCCCCACCGCCGAGGGTGAGACCGGCGATCCCGACGCTCGGGCAAGAGCCGGCGGGGATCGTGGCCGCACGCTTCGCAAGCTGCGCATAGACGTCGATCAGGAGTGCCCCGGCCCCGATCACCGCGCGGCCGGTGCCGCTTGTTCTGATGCGGTTCATCCGCGTCACGTCGACGACGACGCCGTTCGAGCTGGAGTAGCCGCCGTAGGAGTGACCGCCGCAGCGGGGGACGATCCGGACGCCCGACCTGCGCGCCCAGGCCACCGTCCGTCGAACGTCCTCGGTGCTCTCGCAGTAGACAATCGCCTTTGGATAGAGGCCGTCGAAGCGAGTGTCGAACAGGAGGCGGCCCCGCGCGTACGCGTGGCTCGCAGGAGTGACGACGTCGCCGTGAATCTCCCGGATGAGCTCGCGGAGCCGGCGGTCGCTCGGACCGGTCCCAGCTTCCTCCGCCCAGGCCGACGCACCTCCGAGAACACCTACCGCGAGAGCCAGCTTGCCCGCCCGCTCGAGGAGCTCCCGCCGATCGAGACCTTCCACGGGGCGACTGTACGTGCTTCGGGGCTAGACTCGGCTACGGATGGGCCTTCGGATCTGCCTGGTCACGCCCTTCGCGTGGTCGCAACCTCACGATGTGAACGAGCACGTGGCCGGCGTCGCCGCCGAGCTGCGCAAGCTCGGCCACACGGTGACGGTTGTGGCGCCGTCGGGACGCGCGCGCGATCTTGCCGCCGGCCGCCGCGCGCTTCTGGACGGGCAGGACGCCGAGGTGATCGCGATCGCGCCGACGGTTCCCGTGTCGCGCCGGAGCAGCGTCGGGGTCCCGGTCGGGATCCGCGCTGCGCTGTCGTTCACGCTCAGCCGGCTGCAGTTCGACGTGGTGCATGGATTCGAGCCTGGGATCCCCAGCCTGTCGTACCTCGCCCTCCGCGACGCGCGCGCGCTTGCGGTTGCGACGTTTTTCTCACCCGAGCGGCTCGGATATCCGCCCGGACGCGCGCAGCGCGACCGGCTGCTGGCCCGGATCGACGCCCTGCTCGCAACGTCGCCGGTCGTCGCCGGCGCGGCGTCCGAGCGCTTCCCCGGCGACTACGGCATCGTCTCTCCCGGAGTCGACACGACGCTCTTCCACCCCGGCCGCAAACGCAGGCGGATCGTGCTGGAGTGGCGTCCGGAGGAGCGTCCGCTCGCCCGTGCCGTCCTGCGCGCCCTGCGCGAGCTCCCCGGCTGGGAGCTGACCCTGCTGCGGACGAAGCCGCTGAGCGGCCGCCCGTTCATCCCTGCGTCGCTCCGTGACCGCGTCCAGGTCCGCACTGCCCGCGACGGACAGGCGCGCGCGAAGCTGCTGAACGAGGCCGCGATCTTCGTTCCCTCGTCCGAAGGCATGCAGCGGCTGCGGCTCGAGGCGCAGGCGGCGGGGGCCGCGGCGGCGGCGCCGGCCCGCGTGCAAAAGCAGCCGGAGCTGGCGGCCGCGGCGGTCGCGCGGCTCGCCGAGGACCGAGCCGCCCGCGAGCGGCTCGGCGCCCAAGGGCGGAAGGACGCCGAGGGCCAGAGCTTCGCCCGCGTCGCCGCCGAGCTCGACCGGCTCTACACCCGGCTCGCCGGCCGCCGGCGGACGCCGGCCGCGACCGAGACCGAGCCGCTCGCCGACCGCGACTGGATCCTCTGCGACCTCCACATGCACACCTCCTGGTCGCACGACTGCTCGATCGAGCCGGAGGAGCTGGTCGAGTACGCCGAGGCGATCGGCCTGGGTGCGATCGCGGTCACCGACCACAACGTCTTCGGAGGCGCGCTCGAGACGGCCGAGATCGCGCGCGGCCGCAACCTGGTCGTGATCCCCGGCGAGGAGGTCAAGACCGACGAACAGGGTGAGGTTATCGGCCTCTTCCTCAGCGAGGAGATTCCGCGCGGGATGTCCTTCGCGGACACGATCGCCGCGATCCGGGAGCAGGACGGGCTCGTCTTCCTCCCCCACCCCTTCGACCGTATGCACGCCGTCCCCGACGCGGCCACGCTCCATCGGCACCTGGGCGAGATCGACCTGTTCGAGGTCTACAACGCGCGCGTCCTCTTCGAGGCCGCGAACGACGAGGCACTCCGGTTCGCGCGCAAGTACAACCTGACGATGGGAGCCGGCTCTGACGCCCACGTGCTTCCCGGAGTGGGCACGGGTGCGCTGCGAATGCGCGCCTTCGACGGGCCGGAGGAGTTCCTCATCAGCCTGCGCACGGCGGAAGTGCTTCGCCGGCCGAAGTCGCTGCTCTACCTGCAGTCGCTCAAGTGGGTCGCGCAGGCCAAGGAAAGGGTCCGCTAGAGGAGAACTGAGTCCGTGCCCCCCGTGTCCACCACATCCTCCGTGCCCACAGACGAGATCCACGAGAAGTACCTCAAGAAGGCGATCGCCGAGATCAACGAGCTCGGCGACGAGATCGGGCGGGCGGCGGGACGGAAGGGAGCGGTACCCGTGCTCGGGTCGGGGCATCCGCTCGGCGACATCATGCTGCTCAAGCACAGCCCGAGGCCCTCGGAGGTGCAGGAGGGCGTCGCGTTCTTCGGCCGCTCGGGACAGGCCATTCTGAAGTCGCTCCAGCGGCTCCACGTCGACCCGATGGCCGTGTACGGGACGAACTGCCTCAAGTTTCAGGGCGCGACCGAGCGGCAGGCCCGGCCCTGGCTCACGCGCGAGCTCCACATCGTCCAGCCGAAGCTCGTCGTCGTGATGGGAGAAGAGGCGCTCGCGTTCGTGAACTCGCTCAAGTTCCCGCTCGCCGAGCCACTCACAGCCAACGTTGGAGCGCTGCAGCACCTGACGCCGACGATCGAGGCGCTGCTCGTGCCGGACGTGGACGAGTCGCTCGACGAGCAGAGCGCGAAGGCCCGGTTCTGGTCCGCCTTCAAGGCAGTTGGACCTTGGTGGGCGGAACTTCCACCTTATTGAGCCTACGAAGGCCGAGGCCGGGAGGGCTCGCCGGCCAGGGGCTCGAGTTCGCGGCGCTTGGTGCCGTTCTCGCGGCGTACTACTCGAGCTCAGCCTCGTGGTGGACGGCGTCGACCTGGTGGGATGTCGCGTTCCTCGCGTTCCTGCTGGTCCCGGCCGTGTTCGGGCTCGTTTTCCTCGCGCTGCCGCTCTGGCGCGCGCGCGGCCTGTTGCCGGTCGGGCTCGCGCTGGTCGTGCTCGCGGTCGTGCTCCAGCTCGCCGGGCTCGACGCCCTGTCCGGATTCGCCAAGCTGGCCGCCGTCACCCTGCTCGCCTTCTGGTTCCTCGGCTACTTCGAGAGCGCGAGCTGGGTCGTGGTCGTGGCTCTGATCATCCCCTGGGTCGACGCGTATTCGGTCTGGAAGGGGCCGACGCGCAACATCGTCGCGCACCAGCATCACCTGTTCACGACGCTGTCCTTCGCCTTTCCCGTTCCGGGCGAGCACGGCTCCGCCAACCTCGGCCTGCCCGACCTGCTCTTCTTCGGCGTCTTTCTCGCGGCGACGGCGCGGTTCCGGTTGCGCCAGAAGCTGACCTGGCTCTGCATGACGCTCTCGTTCGGGGCGACGATGGCGCTCGCGGTCTACTTCGACGTGTCGGGACTGCCGGCGCTGCCGCTCCTGTCGCTCGGCTTCCT
>WNGF01009600.1_pt1 | contig 22918 bp, 24 predicted proteins | sample 5400641 | NCBI WGS metagenome assembly WNGF01 (sample SAMN13153371, study PRJNA577476) | soil metagenome | isolation source: 80 cm soil or saprolite under grassland replicate 2 | place: USA:California | collected 2016-06-15 | reverse complement strand
CGTCAACGTCACCGCCGGGCGGATCATCCTCGATGCGGGCTGTGTCGTTTCTGCGCCCTTGCCGGCCCTCTCAGGCCCCCCGCTTGCGCGGGGCCACCACTCCGAGGGAGGGGGGACGTTCCTCAGCGATCCCGAAAGATCACCGTCGGCCGTCCGCGGTCTCCTGGCCGGCGACACCATCCGAGGTCCGCTATTTGGACCTACCGACGCGTTCAACGGCCAACGAAGGGTAAACTTCAACTCGCCGGCAGTCTTTCCAGGATTCGAGCGGTCGACTGCGGAGGGACCTCGCGATGCAAAATCGGACACGAACTGGCGTCTCCTTGTTTGCGTTGGCACTCGTCGTTGCGCTCCTCGCCCGGGCAAGCATCGAGATTTTTGTGGCTGCTAGCTTTTGGCGGTCGATATGGAACATCCCATCGCCCCTTTGGCCCGATCCAACGTTGTCTCGCGTTCTCGGACTCGTCCTCACGGGCCTTTACGGAGTCGTGGCTCTCGCAGGCGCGCTGGTAGTCGAACAGGACCGAGGGCTTGAAGTGCTGCCCGCGGAGGGTTCTCCGGACCGGCCCAGAATTGCACTGGCCTTCGCAGTTTTCGCGGGCATCACCGTCGGCGGACTTGACCTCTTCCTCTATCCCGAGTACGTGTCGGGTCAATCCTCGCTCTGGTCTCTGCGTTTCTTCCTCCAGGCCGGAGTCGCCATCGCGGTTGGCTTGTACTTTTTCTGGACCGCCGTCCGCCTCGGTGGGCCATCGACGCGACGAGTCGGCCTTTGCGCACTTGGCTTGGGTATCACGGCCGGAATCTTCGGTCCTTTGAGTGGGGCCTTGCTGATATGGGGCCCGGCTACCGGAGGCCTTGAGGGCAATCGTCCTTTTTATGACACGGTGGCTACGCTGTCCGTTGCCGGCCTTCTCGTGGGTCTCGTATCCCTGGCCCTCTGGCTGATGGTCTTCCTTCGCATTCGCGCGATCAGTCGATCTAGCCCCGTCCTTGTCGGGCGAGGCGAGCTCCGCGCTTGAGCAACCCGCGTCTGTTGGGCTAACCATTTATTCCGCGAGCGCATCGCCCGCGTCCGTGGCAGGCGACCGCCGGGTTCTCCTTGCGAACTCGATCTACCATCTGACGAACGACGGTGCGGTCACGGTCCTCGCGGGTCAGATCGCCGTCCTCCAGGCCGTCTTCGGCGGATTCGGACCCATCGAGGTCGGCCTGCTCGGAGGTTCCGCGCTCCTCGTTACGGCCGTCTTCCAGTTCCTGTTCGGGATCATGGCGGATCGACGCGATCCTTCGCGATTCCTCCCCATCGGCATCGCGATCTTGGGCCTTGGTTCGTTGCTCGTCACGCTCTCGTCGTCGTTCTGGACGCTCCTCGCATTCGTCGCCCTCTCGCGGATCGGCGCGAGTTTCTACCATCCCGTCGGGATCTCGTGGATCGGTCGGGAGTATGAGGGACCCGGGCTCGATCGGTCGATGGGATTCCAGAGCGCATTCGGCGACACGGGTGTGATCATCGGCATGGCGAGCGGAGCCGTCCTCGCGGTGGCACTCGGTTGGCAGTCTCCGTTCTTCCTCTGGGGCGGCATCAACCTGGCAGCGGTCGCCCTCGGACTGTATCTCGTACGCGGGCGGCGATACCGGCCGGAGCCGAGTCGTTCCTCCGTGGCGGACTACGTCGGCGTGTTGCGCGACGTGCGCCTGTGGCTCCTGCCCCTCGCCCTCGGCGGAGCGGTGTACAACATCTTCAGCTACTTCGGGCCGCTGCTGCTCGTCACGAAGTTCTCCCTGGCGAAGGATGCGGCGGGCGTGGCCGTGGCCCTCTGGATCCTCGCGGGCGCCATCGCGGCCTTCTTCTTCGGTCGCGTGAGCCGCCGCTTCGGACGGTATCGGACTCTCCTGGCCTCGTACGCAGGAGTCGGACTGGCCGGCCTGGTTGGCGGCCTGCTGGACAATCTGATCCTCGTCATTGCGGTCCTCTGGACGCTCGGATCCGCGTTGTTCCTCACCTACCCGGGGATCTTCGCGTTCGTGTCGGAATCGAGCCACCGCCGTCTTCAGGGCGCGGCCTTCGGGCTCATCTTCGCCTTCCAGCTGCTCGGCGGCGCGGCGGGTTTGTTCCTCGCGGGCGTCCTCGCGGACCGGTTCGGGTCCACTCCGTCCGTCCAGGCCTCGATCCCGTTCGTGGTCGCGGGCGTGCTCGGGCTCGCCGGGTTCATCGGCCTCTTCCTGGGCCGCTCCCGCGTTTCCAACGCCCGGAAGGGCGTCCCGTCCGTCCCTCCACTCTGAGCCGCTCAGAGGATCGGCGTCGCCTTCGCGCGGAGCCGGGCGACGATCCCGAGAGCGACTCCGAGGATGGCCGGGAGCACGCTCAGGAGGAGGTCCACATTTCCCCGCCGGATCTGGACGACGAGAAAGAGGAGGAGCGTGAAGAGGCCGGCGCCGGAGCCGACGAGAATCAGGAGCCGCCCGGTCCGAACGCGGTCTTTCCAAATCAGGTAGGCGCCGCCCAAGACCGCGAACCCTCCGAGGGACGCAATCGCCACGAAGGCATAGGCGAGTACGATCAGGAACGCTCGATTGCCGAAGACGTCGACGAGGAGCTCGAAGAAGTTGTGGACGGACCTCGCGCCGGAATATCCGGTCAGGAGGAGGAACCCGGCGCTGACGACGGCCAGGAGGGCGGCCTCGTCGTTACGGCGCAAAGGATCCCAGCTACTGGAGAATGCGTACGACCGCGTCGAGATTTTCGGGATGCGTGTCGAAGTACTTGCGAACCGGCGCGAGCTCCTCGTTCACTCCGGCCGCGACGCCCGCCTTCAGGTCCTTCGGATGCAGTTCGCCACTTCCGTAGGCCCTCGTCAGGTCGCCAAACGATTCGTACACGACGTCGCCGCCGAACTTCGCGTCACGCGGGATGTTCAGGCGGCCGCGGCGCGGGAACAGGACCAGCCGAGCGGCTTCGAGGACCGGGTTGCCGATCGCCTCCTTCGCCGGGCAGAACGCCTTCCCGATCTTGCGCTCGATCTCCTCGGGCGCATCATTGAGGAGGAGGCTCGCGTCCGGGTTCGATTTCGACATCTTGCCCGCGATCGGATCCATGCGGCCCCCGCCCTGGAGGCCCGGGAGGAGTGGCGTGTGGAGCGCGACGACTTGCTTCCAGCCGAGCTTCGGCGAGAGGTCCCGGTAGAGCATGTGCGCATGCCGCTGATCCATCCCTCCCAGCGCGAGGTCCAGATCCATCCAGTGGATGTCGGCGACCTGCATCGCCGGGTAGATCAACTTCGAGGCGTCGCGGTCCGCCTCCTCCTCCGTTCGGCCCATGATCGTGAGCGCGCGCCGGATTCGCGCGACGGTCGACGCCTTCGAGGCCCGGATGACGGTCTGCCAGTACTCCGGATGACGCACGAACTCGTTGGCGTACCGATACTCGACGGAGTCGGGGACGCCCACCGCTCGGAAGCCGTCTTTGAAGTATTCGGCGCAGGCGCGCAGGTTGTCGAGGTTCCCGCCGAGCTTGTCGTTGATGTACGCGTGCCAGTCCGCCAGGAAGATGGTCGTATGAAAGCCGGCCCGGATCAGGTCGCCGATCTTCGAGCCGATGACGAACGCGGTCCCGATGTGCATCAACCCGGACGGCTCGAGGCCCACATAGGCCCGAGGGGTGCCGGTCCGAGCGAGGAGCGTCCGCAGCTCCTCGCGGGTGACGACTTCCTCGGAGCCGCGCAGGACGGTCTGGAGTCTGTCCTCCAGGGACACGGAGCCACCGAACCTGCCCTCGCGGGATAAAGGTTTCAATCCTGGGAGCGGAAGCCCGCGGCAATCCGACGCTGGCCTTAAGTCTGAGAGCCGGCATCCCCGGCCCGGGGAAATGGCATGGGGGGGTTCCTGGGCCTGCTCGACCTCGGTTCGACGACCGCCTTTCAAGGTGCGGACTTGGTGGGCGCCGCGGTCGGCGCGTTCGTCTTCGTCATCATCGTCCTCATCCTTCTTTTCGCCAGCCTCAAGGTCGTCAAGGAATACGAACGGATCGTGAACTTCCGACTTGGGAAAGCCCAGGCGGAGAAAGGGCCCGGGATCGTCGTCGTGATTCCAGGGATTGACAAGCCGGTCCGCGTGGACTTGCGGGAACGATTCCTGACGATTCCGCACCAGACGTGTATCACGAAAGACAACGCCCCGGTCGACGTCGACTTCATCGTCTATTTCAAGGTCGCGAGCGCCGCGGACTCCGTGATCCGCGTGAACAACTTCGAGGGAGCCGCGATGGGAATCGCGACGACGACGCTCCGCGCGGTCGTCGGCGACATCATCCTCGACGAGGTGCTGTCGAAGCGGGAGGAAATCAACGCGATCCTGCGGACGAAGCTCGACGAGGTCACCACACGCTGGGGCGTCAAGGTCACGAACGTCGAGATCCGAGAGATCCTGCCGCCGAAGAACGTTACGGACGCAATGATCCTCCAGATGTCCGCCGAGCGGAGCCGGCGGGCCGTCGTCATCGAAGCCGACGGGAGGAAGACCGCCACGGTCACCATCGCGGAAGGGGACAAGCAGTCCGCGGTCCTCCGCGCGGAAGGCGCACGACAAGCCGCGATCTTGAACGCCGAAGGCTACGCGCAAGCCCTCTCGACGATTTTCGGGGCCGCGAAGGGCGTCGACGAGAAGACCCTGATGCTCCAGTACCTAGACGCTCTCAAGGCGCTCGGGAACAGCCCGGCCACGAAGTTTATCCTGCCCCTCGAGTTCACGGAGCTCATCCGGCCGTTCCGGGGCGTCCTCGCCTCGGCCGAGGGAGCCGCGAGAGGGGATGACAAGTAAGAGCCCGGATGTGCCGATATCGAGTCTCCTCGACCGGCTCTTCCTCTACGGGGTCCGATCCGTCCTCGTCGTGCTGGCGGTCGTCGCGTTCGGCATCTTCCTCATCGTCCACGGATGGCTCGTGAGCCGGTTCGATTATGTCGCTTCGGGCATCCTGATCGTGCTGATCGGCGTCGGATTGGCCTTCGCGTTTCAGCAGACGACGACGAAGGTCATCACGCAACGCTACTTCTCCGGCGAGACGCTGATCGGCAAGACGGGGCGTGCCCTCGTCCCGATGAAGGCCACCGGCAAGGGCGTCGTGCACGTCGAGCACGAATCGTGGAGTGCGGTGGCGGAGGACGACATCGCCCGGGGGGAATCCGTCATCGTGACGGCGGTCGATCCGGACAACGTCACCCTGAGGGTCCGGAGGCACCAGACCTGAACGAATCGCCTTAGCGCGACGAAGGCGGGGTGGCGGAGGGCTCGTTCGATTTCGGCGGTCCCGGCTCTCCCGGCGAATCGACCGTGACCTGGACCTTGCCGTCTGCGTAGCCCGTGACGCGGATGAGGGAGCCTTTCGGGATGAATCGGTCCGACTGCGCGGTCCAGTCCTCGGCTCCGACGTTCGCCACGCCGTCCTTGCCCGGCACGAGGTCCGTCGTCGCTCGGCCCGTCATATTGACGATGCGACCGGGATCGATGAGCTTGGGCTGGGCCATGAGGGCGCGTCGGATCCGCGTGAGGTAGAGGAACGCGACCACGAGGGCCGCCCCGGTGCCGCCCAGGATCACGTACTGCTCCACGCCGTACGGAGAGGGGGAGTACCGGACGTTGTACGCGAGCAGGTACGTGCCGGCGACTCCGAGGCCGACGCCCGTGACGGCGAAGAGGCCATGGCCTGCCTTCACCTCGAGGATCACAAGGGCTGCCGCGATGATCAACATCAGAATTCCGACGATCGATGCACCGATGACCTGCGCCCCCAAGAAGCCGAGCGCGATGAAGATGACCGCGACGACGCTCAGGAACAGCGTCCGGTGGAAGAGGTCGAGGACGAGGGCGATGATCCCGACGAGGATGAAGAGCCCGTCGACGGTTGGGTCGCTGAGGAAGCTGAGGAACTGGTCGTACAACGGTTCGTTGAAGGTCGTCAGTGGGACCCCGGTCAGGCCGACTTGAGCGAGAAATGATTCGAATGTCTCCGCCATCCCGCTGACGAGGCCGATCGCGGCGGCTTCGGACGCAGGGTATGCCACGTTGTTCTGCGCCATGTTGGCCGCCGCCGTCACGTTGTATCCGTTCTTCTGTGCGAGGGAACTGATGTACGCGATCATGGCGTTCTGCACGTGCTGCACTTCGCTCGGATCTCCGCCGACGATGTACGGCGTCGAGGGCCCGATGATCGAACCGCTCCCCATGTAGGTCGCGTTCGTCGCGAGGGCGATGTAGCTCCCGGCGGAGGCGGCGAACGCGACGGGCGGCACATAGGTGTAGACGGCCAGGCCCGCGTCCTGCACCGTCTGAATCGATTCGACGATCTGGACCATGTTCGCGAGGAGACCGCCCGGCGTATTCATGACGAGGATCAGATCCGCGCGGTCATCGATCGCCAGCTGCGCGGCGTGCTGTACGTAGTCCGCGGAGCCCGCGTCCACCGGAACGTTGAAGTTCACGACGATCGCGCTCGCGGCCGCGGCGACCACCCGGGGCGGTGCGGCGGACGCCGGGGTTGGAGACAAGAGGAGCGCGAAGACGCAAGCAAGGAGGAGCGCCTCGACCAGCGGCGTCGCACGCTGACGCACGTCCATGCTAGGCCTTGCTGCGTAGAAAACGGTTTGGATGGATTCCCCACAGTCGGGGCCGATATCAGACAGCTAGCGGCCCTGGACCTTCTCCTTGACGCGGCGCGCGACCGTCTCCGTCGTCTCCGCCGCCTTCGTGACGGCCGGCTTGACGGCCGCAATCGTCTTGTCCGCGACTTCCTTGGCGACCTTTGCGGTTGTCTCTGCCGCGGGTCGGACGGCGTTCGCGACGTCCCTGGTCGCCCGGGCGGTCTTTTCGGCGAGCGGCTTCAAGGTCCTCGCGACTTCCTCGACCGCGGGCCGGACGGCGGTGACGGCCTTATCGAACGTGGGTTGGAGTTCCTTCGCCGCGCGATCCATCGCCGCGCCAGCCGTGTCGACGGCCTTCCTGGCGGCTCTCTCGGCGTCTCGCAGAAGCCGGTCGATCTCGCTTCGCGGCGCGCCACAGGAGGGGCAGTAGGTCGCTCCCACCGGCAGATCTGCGGAGCACTTCGGGCAGTTCATTCGATCCCCGGCGGCTCTAGCGAGTCATCCTTCATCTGTATTTCGGTCGCACTCCCACGAGTTTGGCGTCTAACCTCCAGTTCTGCGGCGGAGTGCACGATTCCCGGGGCGTACGACTTCACGATTCGCGTTCGGATCGACCTCACGTCCATCCAGCTGGCACGGGCCGCGGCCGCGAGTCGGCGCGTCAACGCATCGGGATACTGTTCCTTCGGGCAGAGTTCATGGTATACGATTTTGCCGCGACCCCGGAGCGCGCGGAACGCGACATCGAGGTACTCGCGCGCGTCGAAGTGGCCCATGAGCACCCAGTCGGCGACGCCACGTGGAGCCGTCTTGCGGCAATCGCCCAGGAGAGGAATCACACAGTCCGCGCGGTTGAGCCGAACGTTCTCGACAAGATATCGGAAGCTCAGGGGGCTCCGCTCGCAGGCGTAGATGGCTGACGGCCTCGATCGGAGGGCGATCGGGAGGGTGAAGTAACCGATCCCCGCGAATAGATCGACGACGGCCTCGCCCGGTTTGACCCGCGCGGAGATTCCTGTGCGCTCCCGGATGTTCCCGGAGGAAAACATCACGTGCGCGACATCGAGGCGGTACTTCACGCCCGCCTCCGTGTGGACGGTCTCCGTGCCGTTTCCCCATAGCACGCGCATGTCCGGCGTCCTCAGCGGCCCGTGGATGCCCGATTGGTCCTGGACGACCGTTCGTACGCGCAGGGCGCGTCCGTACGCCTGCCCGATCGTCGCGGCGTGGGCTTGCCCCGCGGGGGGCACCCGAATGACGACGATATCCCCGATCCGCTCCCATTTCGTCGGCGCAATCCCGGACGGGATCCCCAGAGCTGCCAATTCCGTGAGCAGCCGCGTTCTCGGGTCGCGCGGACGGACCCGCGGAGCCAGACGGCCGTCCTGGACGATTCGGGCACCGTACCGCGAGAGATCGACCTCCGGTTCTGCGCGGATCGGAATGAACACCGAGCGGCCGCTCTTCGAAATCCGTCGCCCCGGATCGACGAGGTCGCTCGACGAAAGCTCGCGCAGCACCGCGGCCGCGTTCGCCTTCGGGACCTCAACCGCGTCCGTCCCGTCCACGGTCGTCCATCTCCCGGTTCGCTTTTCTCCGCGATACAATCCGCGATATCTATAATAGGAGCCACCCGCTTTGGCGCGCATCATGCGGGCCCCGGCCTTGGCCCTCGCCGCCCTGATCGTGGCCTCGCTCCTCGTCCCGTCGGCATCGGCCGAGGATTTCGGCGACGTTTCCAAGGTCAACAAACTCGTCCGGATCCAGGACAGCCCGGAACTCGCCCCCGGAGACAGCGGGCGGCTCGATTTCTACTTCAACTCGACGTACACGGATCCGATCCGTGATGTGAGGTTGAACGCGAGCATCTACCGCTACGCGACGATCGACGAGAGCGTCGCCGTCGACGGCCGCTGGCCGTACGCATACCCGCAGATCGCGGGGAGCCCGTCGCTCGACCGACGGGAATGGGTCTGGACCGCCCCGACCGTCGCCGCCGGCGAATCGGATTCTCTGAACTTCACGATCCTCACCGCGGCCAGCTCGGACGACATGCCCCACGGCTCGATCTTTTCCCAGTCGAGTTATTTCGTGCGGTTCTGGCTCGAGTTCAACGGGACTGTGGGCGCAACCGTGACCCGGTTCCGCATGGTGTCCTTCGGGTTCTTCACGCCGGCGCAGTGGGACGCCGCAGGGGTGCCCCCCTTGGATCCTTGCAATCTTCCGGACTGTCGAGGTCACGTCAACCTGACGATGCTTGCGGGGTTCCTCGGAGTCAACCGGATCGACGGCATCATCCCCGATACCGCATTCGGCGTGAAGGAGCCGATTCCCCGCTGGCCGTTCTACCTGCTGATCGTCCTCGCGGCGTTCTTCCTCGTGCTGGCGTTCCTCTTCTGGGTCGAGGAGAACCCGGGGGCGTATCCCCGGATCGAGACGTGGTGGGCGCGGACCCGCGGGCGGCTCGCGCGGACGATCGCGCCACTCCGTCGGAAGCGGCCTCCGAAGACGTGATGCGAAAAGGTTTATGGTCGGCCCCTCTTTGCTCGTCGCGTGGCCGAGGTCCCCTTTCCCCGGAGCGTGGCGTTCTGGTTCTACGCGCTCACGTTCCTCGCCGGCATCATCTTCTATTTCATCTGGGGCCTTTCGTACGGATCGTGGAATCTGCTCCGGCCTGAGTGGGTCGGCGCGTACGCCGTCACGGTGGTCCTGGTGGGTTTCGGGATCGTCGGGATGCTCCTGTACCGCGAGACCCCCGCCCCGCCACCTCCCGGTACGGACCGAGATTCCGGAAGTTGATATCCAAATAAGCGGCCACACGGCAGCGGGAACGACATGGTGGCGGGATTCCCCCAGTGACGGCGGGCGTCGGTGCGCGGGCCTAGTACGCTTTCGCCACGTACACGACCTGTTTCGTCGGCTTGCCGCAGACGATGCACACGCCCTTGAATTCTTCGGGGTAAAAGGGCGTTCCTAGGACGCTCATTCCCGTCTGGTCGGCGATTGTCTTGCCGCACGCCTCGCTGCCGCACCAGCCCATCCGGTTGAAGCCGTCCTTCGCCTCGTTGAGCGAGGTGATCGTGAAGGTGTTCTGCCGGATCATCTTCTCCGCGCGATCCCACATCGCGATTTGCATCAGCTCGAGCACGGAGCGTAGGCGGTCCCCGAGGGCGTCCCGTGGCAGCTCCCTCTTGTCTCCCGTGTCGCGTCGGACCACGGTGGCCATGCTCTTCTCGATCTCGCGCGGGCCGAGCTCCACGCGGAGCGGCACACCACGCGCCTCCCAGTAGTAGTATTTCTCGCCCGGGCGCATGTCCCGATCGTCGAGGTTCACCCGCATCCGCTCCCGGAGTTCGAGGAAGAGCCGCTGCGCCTCGAGGAGCATCTGTTCTTGCCGGCCCTTCTCCAGCACAGGCACGATGACGGCCTGGATCGGGGCGGCGGCGGGCGGCAGCACGAGTCCCTTTTCGTCCCCGTGGATCGCCAGCAGGGCCCCGAGGATGCGTTCGCTCATCCCGTCCGTCGTCTGGTGGACGAACTTGTGCTCCCCGCCCTCGGCCTCGTACGTGACGTCGTACACCTTGGCGAAGTTGTCGCGGTACTGGTGGAACGTCGCGAGCTGGAGCGACCGCCCCGAGGGCAGCAGCGTGTCGGACCCGAGGCTGTAATGCGCCCCGGGGAATTTGTCCCAGTCCGGACGCTTCGAGACGATGTACGGCAGCGCGAGGAGACGCATCAGGCGTTCGTTGATCTGCAGGTCCTCCCGGATCTGCTGCTCGGCGTCCTCGAACGTCGCGTGGGCCGTGTGTGCCTCGAAGAAATGGATCTCCCGGACGCGCATGAACGTCCGGGTCATCTTCGTCTCGTAGCGGAAGACGGGCACGATCTGGTACACCTTCAGCGGCAGGTCCGCGTGACTCCGGATCCAGAGCTTGAACATCGGATACATCGCCGTCTCCGACGTCGGTCGAAGGAGGAGCTTCACGTCGAGCTCGTTGAACCCTCCCCGGGTGACCCAGAACACGTCGCCCTCGAAGCCCTTGACGTGTTCCGTCTCCTTCTGAAACTCCGTCTCCGGGATCAGCACAGGGAAGTTCACCTCGCCGTGGCCGGTCGAGTCGAACTCCTCCCGCATCGCCGCATCGATCAGCTTCATGATCGACCAGCCGTAGGGCCGCCAGACGTTCATCCCCTTGATTGGATAGCGCTTGTCGCTCAGCTCCGCGCCCTCGACGAGTCCGTTGTACCACTCGCTGAATTCCTCGTCCTTCCTCAAGGGCTTTCCTTCAGTGAATGAGTGGCCGCAGAAGAAGGACGCGCCGTCCTCCGCCTTCAGGATTGTGTGGCAGCGGGGCAGGCCTTCGTCGACGCGGTTGCGGCGGCGCTATGGACGGGACGGCCGTCGTCCCCGGCGAGCGATCGAGAAAGGTTTTAAGGAGTCGTCGGCTTCGTCGCGCTCCCTGGAGCCCGGATGGTCGAGGTCGTCGAGTGCGTGCCGAACTTTTCGGAAGGGCGCCGCAAGGACGTCGTCGATGCGATCGGGTCCGCAATCGGCTCTGTCGCCGGAGCGCGGATCCTCGATGTGCAGATGGACGCGGATCATAACCGCTCCGTGATCACGTTCGTCGGCGATCGCGGGGCGGCGTCCGAAGCGGCGTTTCGGGCCGCGTCCGCCGCGGTCGAGCGGATCGACATGAACGCGCATCGCGGCGAGCATCCTCGGGTCGGCGCCCTCGACGTCCTCCCGTTCGTCCCGATCGCGGGAATGACAATGGAGGACTGCGTCGCCCTCGCACGGTCGGTTGGCAAACGAATCGCGGACGAGCTCCGTGTCCCAGTCTATCTGTATGAAGCCGCCGCAACCCGGCCGGACCGGCGCGCCCTCCCGGACGTGCGGCGTGGAGAGTACGAAGGCCTCAAGGTCGAGATCGAGACGAACCCGGACCGCAAGCCGGATTTCGGCCCCGCGCGACTCCACCCGACCGCCGGCGCATGCATCGTCGGGGCCCGGCCGGTGTTGATCGCGTGGAATGTGAACCTGCGGACGGCCGACGTCGCGGTCGCGAAACGCATCGCGAAGGCGATCCGGGAGAGCGACGGCGGCCTCCCGGCGGTCCGCGCGAAAGGCTTCGCGCTCTCCGAACGAGGCCTCGTGCAGGTCTCGATGAACATGGTCGACTACCGTCGGACGTCGCTCGTCCAGGCGTTCGAGGCGATTCGTGCGCTCGCGGAGAAGGAAGGCGTCGAGATCGCGGAGAGCGAGGTCGTCGGACTCGTCCCGCTCGATGCGCTCGTCGACGGCGCGACCCAATACTTCAAGCTCGCACGATTCCATCGAGACCAAATCCTGGAGACGCGGCTGTGGGAGTGAAGGATCAGAGTGTGGATGAGTTCCTGGCCTCCGTGGCCGCGGCCACGCCGACACCGGGCGGCGGGAGCGCGTCGGCTCTCGCGGGCGCGCTGTCGGTCGCGTTGAGTCGTATGGTGGCGGGCCTCGCCCGGGGCAAGAAAGGCTACGAGGAAGCCGACGCGGAGCTCGCCCAGATCGAGTCGAAGGCCCGCGCGACGCAGGCGAGACTCGAGGCGCTCGTGGACGAGGACGCCCGCGCGTACGACGCGGTGCTCGCGGCGACCCGGATGGCGAAGGGCACGCCGGCCGAAAAGGCGGCACGAGTCGAGGCGATGCAGTCCGCGTATCGGAGGGCGACCGAGGTTCCCCTCGAGACAATGCGGCGCTGCATCGAGGCACTCGAACTCGCGGAGGCCGCCGTGAAGAAGGGAAACCGCGGCGCGACGACGGATGCCGGCGTGGCGATCCTCCTCGCCGAGGCCGCGATTCGAGGTTCGAGCCTGAATTGCTACGTGAACCTGGCGGCGATCAAGGACGAGGCATTCCGGGATCGGGTCGAGGAAGAAGCGGACCGGCTATTGAAGCGCGCCGACGCGATCGGGCACGAGGCCATGGCCGTCGTGTCATCGCGGCTCTGATCCGCGGCCCGCGCTCATTGAAGCCGGAAGAACGCGGTCACGTGCACGGTCGAACAGCCTTGCGTGGGCGACGCGCACTGCGTCAACACCGACATCTCGATGCGGTACTGCCCCGGCTCCACGGGCGCGAAGTCCGGACGGTCGGTCGCCGTCCGGCTGACCCAGCTCCAGTTCCGGGCCTCGCCCGGAGCCACGGCCACGATCACCGCAAGGCAGACGTGCGACTCCACGGGGTGCCAGGTGCCGTCGATCTCGCGGGAGATCTGCCACGGGGCCGTGCACGCGAGGTACACCGGCTCCTTCAATCCGTTGTGAAGGGAGAAGCGGACCGTATCGCCGACGTGGTACGTCGCCTGATCAACCTGCAACGTCACGGCCGGCAGGACGTACGTCGCCACGACGACCGTGGCGAGCACGACGGCGAAGGGCACGATGAGGATCGCGATCAGCCGGCGGTTGGTGAACGCCATGGACAGCTCCCCATCGTCGTCTCGCCCCAAAGTATCTTGCGATATCGGTAGGACGGAGCCGAGCCCCGATGTGCGGGAAAAGGCTTTACACTCCGCCGAACGTACGGTCGGTCTGCATGGAGCGGATCAAGGCCGCGCGCGGTCCCGGCCTGCGGTGCAAGGGCTGGCGCCAGGAAGCGATCCTGCGCATGCTCGAGAACAACCTCGAGAACGCGGAGAAGCCGGACCAGCTCATCATCTACGGCGGCACGGGGAAGGCTGCGAGGAACTGGGATGCGTTCCACCGCATCGTCGAAACGCTCAAGAGCCTTCGGGACGACGAGACGCTCGTCGTGCAGAGCGGCAAGCCCGTGGCGGTCTTCCGGACGCATCGGGACGCGCCGCGGGTCCTGATCGCGAACGCGCACCTCGTGCCGAAGTGGTCCAACTGGGAGACGTTCTACGAGCTCGAGCGGCTCGGCCTCACGATGTACGGGCAGATGACGGCCGGCGGCTGGTCCTACATCGGCTCGCAAGGGATCGTCCAGGGTACGTACGAGACGTTCGCGGCGTGCGCGCGGAAGCACTTCGGCGGTTCCCTGAAGGGCCGGCTCGTCCTGACCGGAGGGATGGGCGGCATGGGCGGCGCGCAGCCGCTCGCGATCAAGATGAACGAGGGCGTGTGCCTCGACGTCGAGGTCGACGAGGCTCGCATCCGTCGGCGGGTGGCGAACGGCTACTGCGACCGTCTCGTGCGAGATCTCGAGGAGGCGCTCGAGATGGCCCTTGACGCAAAGGCAAGCGGTACCCCGCTCTCGGTCGGCCTCCTCGGCAATTGCGCGGACGTCCACCCGGAACTTGTGAAGCGTGACATCCGTCCCGATGTCGTCACGGACCAGACAAGTGCACACGATCCGCTCGGCGGCTACATTCCACGCGGCCTCACCGTTACGGAAGCGGCGGAGCTCCGGGCCTCGAATCCGAACGAGTATATGCGGCGGTCGCGAGAATCGATCGCGATGCACGTGCGGGCGATGCTGGCGTTCCTCCGAAGCGGAAGCGTGGTCTTCGACTACGGGAACAACATCCGCGGGCAGGCGAAGGAGGCCGGCGTCGAGGACGCGTTCGCGTTCCAAGGGTTCGTCCCCCTCTTCATTCGCCCGCTATTTGCCGAAGGCCGGGGTCCCTTCCGTTGGGTCGCCGTCACGGGCAACGCGGACGACATCGTCAAGACGGACAGCGTCGTCTTGCGGGAGTTCCCCGAGGACGAGACGCTCGCCCGATGGATCCGCCTCGCGGAGAAGCATCTCCCGTGGGAGGGCCTCCCGGCCCGCGTCTGTTGGCTAGGATACGGAGAGCGCGCGAGGTTCGGGACGGTGATCAACCGGATGGTGGCGTCGGGCGAGTTGAGCGGGCCGATCGTCATCACGCGGGACCACTTGGACGCCGGGTCCGTCGCCTCCCCGTACCGGGAGACGGAAGGGATGAGGGACAAATCCGATCCGATCGCCGACTGGCCGATCCTGAACGCCCTCCTGAACACGGCCGCGGGCGCCGACCTCGTCGCCGTGCACAACGGCGGGGGCGTCGGCATCGGCTACTCGACCCACGCCGGCGCGCTGGTCGTGTGCGACGGCACGGAGGAGGCCGAGCGGCGGATCGAGCGGGTCCTCACGACGGACCCGGGAATGGGCGTCGTGCGCCACGCGGACGCGGGGTACGAGGACGCGATCCGGTTCGCGAAGGACCACGACATTCGCATGCCGTCGCTCGAGTGATAGGATGGCGGAGCGGAAACGGCATCCGCGCGTTGCCGTGGATGGCCTCGTCGTCCATGGGGACAAGCTGGTGACGGTGCGCCGCGGGCATGAGCCCTTCCGGGGGTTGCTCGCACTCCCCGGCGGCTTCGTTGAACTCGGCGAGCCGGTCGAGGACGCCGTCGTGCGGGAAGTCCGAGAGGAGACCGGCCTCGAGACGCACGTGGTCCGGTTGGTTGGCGTGTTCTCCGATCCCAAGCGGGACCCGCGGGGCCACGTGGTCTCCGCGGCGTACGTCCTCGAAGAGACGGGCGGCCGGTTGAGGGCGGGGAACGACGCGGCCGAGGTCGTGCTCGTCGATCCGGACGACGTGCCCCCGATGGCGTTCGACCACCGCGAGATCGTGCGCCGGTGGCGAGCCGCCTAGAGCTCCGCCCGCGGCCCGGACCACGTCTTCTTGGCCGTGCCCGGGAGCCACCCCAGGACGACGAGCATCACGGATGCGATTGCCAGGAGGCCGATTCCCCCGGCGGTCGCGATGCCGCCGGCCTGCGTCGCCGCGACCGCCCCGAACGCCACGAGCCGGCCGGCGAACGCCGCAATGCCGGCAATGAGCCCCGCGCGGGCTCCCGCGGAGGCGCTCACCCAGAGGACCCAGGCGGCGACGATCCCGAGGAAGACGACCGACAACCCGAAGGGGAAGAGACCCTGGTCCCCGGTGATCAAGACCGGGATCGACGGGATCGCGAGGAGGAACGCGACCACCGCGAACAGACTTCGGAACGCCCGGCCATACCCGTAGACCGCGCGGTAATGTCGGCCCACCTCCGTCGGCGAGCCGAGGCCGGAGATCGTCGCATCCGCGTTCCCGCCGTTTGCCGCCATCGATTCGGCGATGTGACTCCCGAGTTCCCGCAGGATGTCGTCCCGCACGGCGGGGTCCATGCCCGCCATCGCGCGTCGCACCCGGTCCAAGTACTCGTCGTGGGGCGTCATCGGGCTTCCCTCAGCACGCGTTCCGCGCCGGTCGTCATCGCGTCCCAGACTGCGAGTGCCTCCGAGAGCGCGGTCCGTCCGCGGTCCGTCAGGCGGTAGTACTTCCGCGGCATGCCGCTCTCCGGCTCCTGCCAACGGCTCTCGACGAACCCTCGTTCTTCGAGGCGCCGCAGCGCGGGATACAGCGTGCCTTCCTTCAGATCGAAGAATCCGTACGACTGGTCGCGGAGTTCGTGGAGGATCTGGAAGCCGTACTTCTCCTCCTTCGCGAGGAGCGCGAGGAGGCAGAGCTGGATCGAGCCCTTCTTCAGTTCCGCCGTCCACTCCGGGGAGACTTCGGTCATCCGATGCGCCTCGTATCCAGCCCTCGCTATTTCGGCTTTCGGAGGGCTCGAGGGACGTCGTCGGGGGGACCGTCATGGAGGCGCCTCGGTTCCGGCAACGCGATCATCACTCGACGCGGAGCGAAGAAAAAGGGAGGGAGGCGCTACGTTCCGCGCCTCGCCTTCGCTCGCAGGTACAGGGCAGGACCCATGGCGAGGGCGACAACCGCCGTCTGCGCCGCGAGGATCGTCAGAGGAGTGAGGTTCACGCCGACCGGCAGGTCGAGGATCGCCTCCGTCGCGAGGACCGGATCGTGCTCGATCACCCGGCCCTGCGGGTACACGAACGCGGCCCGGAGCCAGAAGCCCAGGAAGTACGCCCCGCCGTGCCCGAGCTGGAGACCCCCGCCACCTTGCACGTTGAACGTCATCGTGGAGGGTTGTCCGTCCACGGTCACGTTCGTCGCCCACTCGAACCGACCGATCCGCGTGTAGTCGTCGTCGAAGTACACCCGGTCCCGAGTGTAGAGATGTGGGCGCGTCGGCGCGGTCTCGTTCAGGGTCGTCGCATCGCCGAGCGTGCGGTTGCCGTCGTCCGCGTGGTCCCGCAGGAACGCCTCGTGGATGAACTGCGCCGTTCGCTCGGGGATGTAGTTCCCGAAGAGGAGGTGGGTCTCGAGCGCGAGCTGGCTGTCCGGGTACGCGAAGTCCCAGCCCTCGATCAGGTGGTCGTACTTCGCACCCATGCCGATCGCGGGGCCCGTGACGTTCTTGTATCCGAGGAAGTCAACGTCGGTGATGTCATAGCGGTTGCCGTCGTCGACCGTCACACGATACCAGGGTACTTCCGCGGTCGTGTCGCGCGTGCGGACGGTCAAATGGAACGTGAACGCGACCTGGTTCAGCTTGCCGTCGCCGAGGTTCGTGGGATCCAGGACCCGGGTGTACGGCAGGTCGGGCGCGCCGACGGTGAAGTTCACGTACGTTACGCCGTCAAGAGTCTCGTTCGTGAGCGCGCTGAGTTGCCACGCCGCGGTCAGGGTGCGCGCCTTCACGGGCACGTTCTCCGTGAGCGGGACGTGGAACGGATCGACGCTCGTCAGGTCGTACCCGTCCGTCGCGTTGACGGTCCGGAACTCGATGAACCGGTCCAGGCTCTGCGCGAGGACCGTGTACACCGGGATTCCGCGGGTCGCGAGGTAGTTCCCCTGCTCGTCGACGATCTCAGCGCCGCCGAGGAACCGCTTGTATTCCGCGAAGATCACCACGTTGTTCGGGTGGTCGATCGTCCCGTAGCGGACGCCGAACACCGCATCGCCTGCCTTCACCGCGACCAGGTCGCCCCCGCCGAATCGGTCCGTGGTCACGGGCCCGATCACGACCGGGGTGAGGTCGCGCCTCGTGTCCGCGCCCGCCGACCCGACCAAACCGAGGGGGATCGCGAGCAGCGCGGCCACGACCAACGCCGCCATCATCATCCGCATTTCCTTCACCGTCCGTGAGGCACTATCGCCTCACTATGTACATAGCGTCACTATGTCTGTATGCGTATTTGAAGACGACCCTTCGATTCTCACCGCAAGCCCATATACTTCGGCATCGATGCACGAAAACGGTGCCCCAACTCGTCCTCCTCGATGCGAACGCCCTCCTGATGCCCTTCCAGTTCCAGGTCCACCTGGATGCGGAGCTGCGCCGCGTCCTGGGGGACGTCGACGTGGCGGTCCCGACTCCCGTGCTGACGGAACTGTCCGTCCTCGCGGACTCCGCACGCGACGCCCGGTCCGCGCTCAGGCTGGCCCGGAAGTACCGCCGGATGGAGGGCCACGGGTCCGCGGACGACGCGCTCCTCGACCTCGCGACGACGCACCGCGCGGTCGTCGTGACGAACGATCAACCGCTCCTCGAACGACTCCGGGCGGCGGGCGTCCCGCGCGTCTTCTTGCGATCCCGCAACCACCTCGTCGCGGAAGGCCTGTGACCCTGAGAAAGGCATAAGCCCGGGACGGCCTGTCCCGCGCCGCTGAAGCCGTACCACGTCGAGACGCTCAAGGCGATCGCCCTCACGGGCGGGCTCAAGGACTACATCAACTTGTCGTCGCGCGACCTAGGCAAGCTCGTCGGCGTGAGCCAGCAGAGCGCGTCCCAGCGGATCCTCGAGTTAATCCGCGAAGGCCTCGTGGCACGCGACCTGGCGACACGTAGGCAGCGAATCCGCTTGACGCCGAAAGGCGCGGACGTCCTCCGGAAGGAGTACGCGGACTACCAACGCGTGTTCGAGGTCAAAGAGACGTTGACGATCGCCGGCAGTGTCGCGAGCGGCCTTGGGGAAGGCGCGTTCTACATGCGGCAAAAGGGCTACAAAGACCAGTTCCGCAAGAAGCTCTGGTTCGAGCCGTACGAGGGCACGCTGAACCTCAAGCTCGGGGGCCCGGACCTCGCGAAGCTGCGGATCCTCGAGGAGAATCCGGGGATCGAGATCTCGGGATTCGAAGCCGCCGGCCGGACGTTCGGAGGCGCGAAATGTTTCCTCGCCTCGATGGGCCACGTCGACTGCGCCGTCATCATGCCGATCCGGACGCACCACACGGACGTCCTCGAGGTGATCTCGAAGCACTATCTGCGGAGCGCCGTCGGGTTGAAGGATGGGGACATCGCCGAGTTGACCGTGACGCTCTAGGTGCGAAACCACCATCGGCCGATCCGAATGCCATCCGGAGTCCGGATTCGGGCTTATTTCGGGTCCTGCTCACTTGGCCCGCGTCTCAGGCCCTTCCATCGCCCCGCGTCGATCCTCGCGCGGGCCGCGCGACCTCGTGTGGGATCCATGGGCTCGGCGACAGACCCTCGCGAGGCTTCGTCCCGATGCGGCGCCATCCGACCGCGATCGTCGTTACGAGGACGCCGAGGCCGATGACAGCGCTCCCGATGAATCCGTAGGCCGCGGCGAGGATCCCGAACTGGAGGCCGGAGGCGAGAAGGACGCCCGGGAGGATTGACAGGACCACCCGAGGCGCAGCGGCCGGAGCTCGGGCATCCCTCGCCCACGTCCACCGTGCGGCGAGGGAGAGTGCCGTGACGACGAGGAACCAGCCGAGGAAGTTCGAGACCGGGACCCCGTAGATGGTCGCAGGCGAGAGCCACGTCCAGAATCGAGACCGGACCGCCACCGGATCCACGAGCAAGTCCCACGCGGTGGCCACGAGCCCGTCGATCGGCGCGAGCCAGAGCGACGAGCGACCGAGGGCCGCCGTCGTCGAGGCGATCGCGAGGTAGCCGACATGGACCCAGGCGACGAAGATGAAGATCGGCACGAGTCCGAGCACGTACGGCCCGGGGACATCTACGTAGGCGTACGCGCCGTACGGCACGCCCGTGAAGACTCCAAGGAACTCGGACGCGAACGGGATCGCGACCACCAGGCCGAGGAACGCCATCGTGCCCCAGAGGCCGTGCACACGCAGCATGCACGCGATGACGAACGCCGTCGCGACGACCGTCGCCGCGGGGACCGGGATGCCCGTGACGAGTTGGGCCACTCCCGCTGACAGCTGGAAGACGACGACCGCCGCGAAGCCGACAAGGTAGATGCGGTCGAGCCCCGACCGATAGGGGCGTCCCTCCATGCGGCCCGCATGCCAATCCCGGGAGCATATAACTATGTCAAGGCGCACGCGCTCCGCGAAGACCGAACGGGACAACGCCTGCGGCCCGTCGGATCGGCGGCACGGCTAGAACCGCTTCTCCACGTATCGTAGGACGCCGTCGAAGATCTCTTTCCCGTCGCCGTAAACCGGATCGCCATCGTCCCGGCGCGTCCAGTCGGGATGGAGGTGGCGGAAGAAGCATCGCTCCGGATGCGGCTGGACTCCGAAAACGTTCCCGTCGCGGTTGCACAGTGCGGCGATGTTGAAGGTCGTCCCGCTCGGGTTCCACGGGTAGCCGGCGTACTTCCCGCGGTCGTCGACGAACCGGAAGACGACCTGGTCGTTGTCAACGAGCTCCCGCAGCATCGCCTTCTCGCGGCCTTTCGGCAACAGGAATTTTCCCTCCGCGTGCGCGGAGATGAACGTAACGACACGGCCCCGTTTCATGCCGCGCGTGAAGGCGCATGACCCGCCGTTCTCGAGGCGCAGGAAGCTCGGCCGGCATTCGTAGTGGCTCGAGTCGTTCGTCGCGAGGACCGCCTCCGGCTCGTCCGTCATCACGCTGCCGAGGGCGGGGAGGAAGCCGGCCTCGACGAGGACCTGGAACCCGTTGCACACGCCGAAGATCGGCTTGCCCGCCTTCACGAAGGCGACGAGGTCTTTCGAGAGCTTCGATCGAAGTCGGGCCGCGAAGATCGTGCCCGCGCGGACGTAGTCGCCCGCGGCGAACCCGCCCGGAATCATCAGGATGTCATAGTCGTCGAGGTCCCTTCGGAGTTCGGCCACGACGTCGCCGGTCAACTGCTTCAGATGGACTTTCTCGGCGTGGGCTCCCAGCAGCCGGAAGTATGCGACCGACTCGTCCTCGCAGTTCGTCCCTTCGATGTAGACGACGCCCACGCGGATCGCCGATCGCTTCATGCGACGACCACCTGCCTCGGGATTGCCTCGCTCCACGCCTTTCGGATCACCGGGAGGGCGAGGGACGTCCATTGCCGGCCCCGCCCAAGGTGCAAGGAGCGGCCGCCGGTCGTCCCCAGGTACGTGGTCGGGACGCCCTCGAGGAGGTGCATGAACTCCTCGTATCGATCCTTCGCGACCTCGACGAGCCACCGTCCGTTCGACTCGGAGAACAGCTGGATGTCCCAGCGGAACGGCTCCATCGCGGAGGTCTTGATGTCGGCCCCGATGTCGCCTCCCAGGCACATCTCCGCGGCGGCGATTGCGAGACCGCCGTGGCTTAGGTCGTGGCACGCGCGGACCGTCCCCGCGCGGATCGCTTGGAGGAGATGGTCCATCGATGCCCGCAGGCCAAGCGCGTCGACGTCCGGGACAGGCGCGACCTCTTTGCGCCGCAGCCGAAGGTATTCGGACCCTCCGAGTTCCGGCCCCGTGGTCCCGACGAGCACGATCGGATCGCCCGGCTCTTTGAAGTCCGACGTCACGCACCGCCGCAGATCGTCCACGATCCCGACGCCGAGGACGACCGGAGTGGGCGGACAGGGTCCGCGGGGGGACTCGTTGTAGAACGACACGTTCCCCGAGGGGATTGGGATGCCCAGGGCCTTCGCCGTCGTCCCGATCCCGCGGACCGCCTCGCGGAAGGACCACAGCCGATCCGGTTTCTCCGGGTTCCCGAAGTTCAGGCAGTTCGTCAGGGAGTGCGGCCTCGCGCCGACGGCCACGAGATTGCGGCACATCTCATCCACCGCAGACGCGCCGCCGACGAACGGATCGATGGAGGTGATGACGGTCGACGCACGGACCTCGTGGTCGTACTGCCGGATCACGTACTCCTTCGACGCGATGTTCGGGGCCGTGAGGAGCTTCAGGATCGTCGAGCGATAGTCCCGTGGCTCCGACGGGAGCCGGACTGCGTTGCCGGGGGGCGGACGGGCGGGTCGGTATTCGCGGATGTACTCGGGTCCGCCCGTGTAGAACTTGAGATCCATCTCGAGCACCACCGTGCCGGCGTACGACACGCGACCGATCTTCTGCGGTATTGCATGGCCGATGACTGTCGCGGGCACATCGTACAGATCGAAGATCCGCATCACCTCGTCCACGTGCTCCGGGAGCACCGCGAGCATCATCCGCTCCTGGCTCTCGGACACCCAGATCTCCCAGGGCGCGAGGCCTTCCTCCTTCAGCGGGACTTTCTCGAGGTCGACCTCCGCCCCGCAGCTGCCGGCGAGGGCCATCTCGCCCACGACGCACGAAAGCCCGCCGCCGCCGAGATCCTTCAGGCCATCGAGGAATCCGGCCCGCGCGCACTCGATGCACGCGTGGATCAGCGGTTCCTTCAGGATCGGGTCGCCGAGCTGGACGGCGCCGGCCTGCCATCCCCTCACCGACTTCTCCGTCAGCTCGAGGCTCGCGTACGTCACCCCGTGAATCCCGTCACGGCCCGTCCGGCCGCCGGCCAGGATGAAGACATCGCGCGGGGACGCCACTCGATTGCGGACGAGCTGCGATTTCTTCGCGAAGCCGACGCACGCTACGTTGACCACGATGTTCCCGAGGTATCCCTCGTCGAAGACGATGCACCCCGCGACCGTCGGGATGCCGACGCGATTCCCGTAGTCCCGGATGCCCGCGACGACGCCGCCGAAGAGGTACTTGGGATGCTTCGCCCCCCGCGGCAGCGCGTCCATCGGGGTGTCGAGCGGTCCGAAGTGGAGCGGGTCCGCGAGGGCGATCGGCTGCGCGCCCATGGCGAGCACATCCCGCAGGATCCCACCGATCCCCGTGTTCGCGCCGCCGTACGGCTCGACGGCGGACGGATGGTTGTGGCTCTCGATCCGGAGCGCATACGCATGGTCTGCGTCGAACTCCACGACGCCCGCGTCCCCGCGGTCCAACACCCACGGCGCCTGGACGGGGAAGATGAACTCCCTCAGGATCGCCTTCGAGGACTTGTAGCAGGAGTGCTCCGACCACGCCTGTCCGAGGCTCTGCAGCTCGACATCGGTCGGGTCGCGGCCGGCGGCGCGGAAGTACTCCTGGATGCGGCGCATCTCGTCGACGCTCAGGGCGAGCCCCATCCGCTCGGAGACGTCGGCCAGGTCCCGCGGCGAGGCGTCCCTCAGGCGGATATCCTGCAGCGGGAACGGGAGGGACCGC
>WNGF01005230.1_pt1 | contig 22925 bp, 22 predicted proteins | sample 5400641 | NCBI WGS metagenome assembly WNGF01 (sample SAMN13153371, study PRJNA577476) | soil metagenome | isolation source: 80 cm soil or saprolite under grassland replicate 2 | place: USA:California | collected 2016-06-15 | reverse complement strand
CTCCTCAGGCCGGGCGCCAAGCGGCTGATTCTGTTCCACATCATCGCGGAGGGCAGTTGCTGGATCACGGTGAGCCAGGGCGACCGGCTACAGGTCAGTGAAGGTGACGTGGTTGTTCTCCCGTATGGCGAGCAGCACATCATGGGCAGCGCCGAACTGGTGCCGCCCGTGCCGATCGCCTCCTTACTGCCAGTTCCGCCCTGGCAGGAGTTCCCAGTGATCCGCTACGGCGGTGGCGGGGGCCGCACCAGCGTGGTGTGCGGCTATCTCCACTGTGACGATCCGATCTTTGACCCCGTCGTTCGGGCGCTGCCGCCGCTCTTCAGTGTCCGACCGCCGGCCGGGCCGAAAGCCGCCTGGGTGGCGGCCAGCATCCAGTATGCACTCGATGCATCGGACGCCCGCGGCCCGCGCGAAGCTGGGATGCCGGTCAGGCTGGCTGAACTGCTCTTCCTCGAAGTACTGAAGCTGTATATCGAGGGCGCGTCGCCACGGCTGAGTGGTTGGTTGGCAGCCGTTCATGATCCGATTGCTGGCCGAGCGCTGGCCGCGCTGCATGCCGACCCGGCCCGCAAGTGGACGCTGGACGAATTAGCCGCGCAGGCAGCCTGCTCGCGATCCACACTCGCCGACCGTTTCGGCCGGCTTCTGGGCCGCGCACCGATGCAATACCTCAATGACTGGCGGCTGCAACTGGCTGCTGGACTTCTACGCGACACGACGCTGGGCGTTGCCGCGGTCGCGTACCGCATTGGATACGAGTCAGAGGAGGCATTCAACCGCGCATTCAAGCGCTCCATGGGCAGCCCGCCGGCCCAGTGGCGCCAGCGCGCCACTAGGTGAGGAACCTACCCGCTCAGCTGAACGATCCAAAGGGATCGAGCCCAGTGCCACGCGGCCGGTTGCGACATGCGATGCGCGCCGCGTCTAGGCCGGCCTTTGACTGCATGAACACCGTGCTGTCAGGCGAGGACTCCTCGCGGAAGATCCGCCCGATCGTAGCCTCATCGACGACCGACAGCGTTGCGCCCCGGATGCATGTGAGCTCGGCGACCACTCGATCGCGGTCGAGCATGGTAACCGGCCCTAGAGAGGACTCTGCCGCCTGCGCCAGAGCGAGAGTCTGGGACACCTTTTGGAGCGCTATCGGCCACCGCTGCACGCTGCTGCGTTGCGGCCCAATCACCGCGGGGTCATTCGCGATCGACGCTCTGCCGCGGCTCAGCGGCCTGACGCCCACGTGCGGAGTCAGAGCGCTCTGACGGCGCAGGCCTTCACCGCCACGTTAAGGCGAGCAAGGTGATTTCGAACAGCCGGGCGAGTGTCGACTGCGCGGCATCCAGGGTCAACGTGCGGACGCTCCTGAGCCAGCCGGGCGACATGCAGGTGACGTGGTCGGTGATCCCGTCGCGCGCCATGGCAGGCGTGACATACCGGACGCTGCTCAGCCGACACCCGGCCCAGGCTCACACTCGGAGATCATGTCGAACCCGGGTCAACGATCGCAGAAATCGACGTCCGTACCGCCCACGATGCAGTCGTCACCACCCTCTCTACATGCGATCGTCCCCCGACCGTCGCCGCCGTTCGCCGTACAACCAGTCGTTCCCAAGGCCGGCCTACAAAGTGCCATCGCAGTCATTCCCCGCTCCGTCAACTCCGACGGGTCCGAACGCCGACACAATATCGGCGGGCAGAACGACGCGCCGCTTAGCCGCGCGACACCTTCAGCCAGTGCGCTGGCTCGGAGCGCAGCGATGGCTTCATCAGCGGTGCGCAACCTTTGGAGTCTGCGCGTCGAACTGGAAGAAAAGCGTTGCATTGCTACTCGGTACTTCCCTCGGCACGAGCCTACGCAGGTTCTCGGGCCGAGCACGCGAATCCAGCAGCGCGTCTCGGACGAAGACGAGCAGGTCATCGAATTCCCTGTCGGTGAGCACCACAGGTGTGGAGAGGCGGTGGTCGATTGCAGCGAGTAGTGGTGCCGTCGGACCGATCGGTCCCGAAAGATCGGTCGGAAGGCCCTGTCTGGCGGCGGAATAGTCGAGCAACGACGCCGATGCGTTCAAGTGGTGGCGGATTGCCGCGGCGAGCGTGCTGAACGCGCCGTCATGCATCAACGCCGCCTCGACCGCGACATTGCGGAGCGAGGGAGTCCGAAACTTATACCGGTCGACAGGATTCCCGGTGAAGTCCTCGCGACCAAAGTCTTCGTTGCCGCCAAGCCCATCGAACTGGTTGTTCGTGTTGCGCGGGACCAGCTGAGGCACGCCGATAGCATGCTGACCGAAGTCCGTGAACATTTCGTTCGCGGCGCCCGAGACCGAGTGACACTCCACACATCTTGTCTTGCCGAAAAACAGAATCGCGCCGCCCTTTTCCGTGTCGTCCAGAGCTGCGATGTCCCCGCGCGCATATCGATCGATTGGTGCGTTCGCGAACGTAAGGCTAAATTCGAACTCCGCGATTGCGCGTGCAAACATGTCGTAGTCGATCGGTGCGCCCGCGCGGACTGACGGAAACCTCTCGGCAAACAGGCGGCGATAGTCAGTCACGCGGTCCACGCGTCTGACGACCTCGGCGCGCATGGCGTTGTTGTCGCCGGGGAAATCGAATCCAGCCGCCTCTGTCCGTTCGGTCGGCGGGATGAACGCCTGGGCAATCAACAGGTGTGACTCCGCCGATAGGGTCATTCCCTCGGGGAGTGGGAATTCGAAGCCCGCATGATTATCGAACGGATCGCCGGACCGCGAGCTGAAACGGGAGTTCCACATCAAAGACGGAAAGAACGCCGTATTCAGCACCATCGGCGCACGCCGCATGTTGCGCGGCCCGGCACGGTCTGGACCAACAATGCCATTGTTGTCGATGCCTACCGCAATCGGCTGACTGTCACCGAATCCATTCGTGGGCGAGTGGCAACCAGCGCAGGTATTGTCGCCCTTCAGCCCGATCACGGTATCGAACCAGAGCAGTCTGCCAATATTCGCCAGAGGTGGGTCAACATGACGGCCCAGGCGCGCCGCGAGCGTCGACTCGATCCGACCGGTGAAACCGAGCTCACGTAATTGTCTGGTGAGCTGATTGTCAATTGGATCCGGCGCCGCGCTCGACCACCCCGGTTGTTGTGAAGCGAGGAAGACGAGCGCGAGCGCCGCCGCGATAAAGACCGCTCCTAGATCGGGTCGCATCCGAACGGATCACCGTGTATCTGCTTGAACGCCAGGACTTCGGCGTTCTCGAGCTCGCTGGTGGAAAAATCCCCCACGAAATGGCTGTGCAGCTTGATCGGTGACCCACTGCCAACCAGATTGAAGTGGTCGGTGACCTCGAAGGCGCCCCCGCCGAGTGGCCGCTGATCCTGGGCGTAGTTGAACCGCCAGAAACCGCCATTCCCGTCGGTCGCCGTGCCGGTTATGACATACTGGAGACCGCCATTTGGGGTGGCCGTGAACAGGACTGTGCCCTCACCATGGATGACGGTTCCAGCCGGAATCTGTGAGCACGTCGCGGAGCTCAGGTCGAAGGTGATCGTACTTTGGGTTGGGCCCGCCGCGGCGACGGGTGCTGCAACTGCCAACATCACAACGGATGCAATCGTGGCGAGAACGCGGACATGCCTCGTCATTTTCGTGACTCCCTCTTCAAATGCTCCGCCTGCTCAGGTTTCAGGGCGGCGGACGGGGACTATTCGCAGCTACCAGCGCACCATGGGTGCCTCGGCGCGTTGCCGCTTGATCGTTTCCTGATCCCACATGCCGGTGCACCACACCACGTGGGTGTGTATGCGCGTACCTTCTCCGTGGAGGATGTCGACCTCGCGGCAGAGTTGCTCGTTCTCGCCCTCGCCGGTGTGCATCTCCCACTCCACGACCACGCCACCCTCGGTCGGAGTGGCCCGCACCCAGGTGACGCGAAAGTTCTCGAAATGCGAGATCTGTTCCTTGTACCAGTCGATTGGGGCGTTGCGGCCCTGCAGCTGAAAGCGCCACTGCGGAACGTGCACATCAAGCAGCACGTCCGGCGCGTAGATCTCGGCAAGGCTGTCCCAGTCCTCGGTGCGGTAGCAGCGTTCGACGTGCTGCGCGAGCGTTTCGGTCTTGATGGCCACAGTTGTCTGTTCTCTGCTGCTCAGGGCGTCAGGCGGTAAAACCGCCAGAACGGGTGCTCGATGGGTAGCACGTCAGCGGACCGGTAACCCGCCTTTGTGGCCAACCCGCGCAGCTTGTCGGGTCGCATGATGGCGCCGACTACCTCGGAGTCACGGTGCACTCGGCCCTGCGGCAGGCACCACAGCACGCTGGCAGTGGCGAAGAACGTCTCGACCGGGTCGCCGGGCGGGGGGAGCGTATCGGCCACTCGCTCGTCCATGACAATGACGGTTCCGCCCGGAGCGAGCGATTTGCGGGCGGCGGTGAGCGCCTCGAGCGGGTGGCCCAGGTCGTGGAGCACCTCGAGAAACAGAACGAGGTCGTAACGCGGACCGTCCGGCCGTTCGGCGCTGATGTCTCCGACTTCGAAGTCGACCCGCTCGGCGACACCCTGCTCGACGGCGTTCTGGCGGGCGCGGCTGATCGACTCGTCGTCACCGTCGATGCCGTCGACGCGGATATGTGGGAAGGCCCGCGCGAGCTCGATCGAAGCCCACCCGACACCGCAACCAAGATCAGCGACTCGGGCAGGATTCGACGTGTCCTGCAGGCGGGTAAGGACATCCGGCACGGCTGGCAGCCACTCGGGAACCAGCGAGTTGGTGAACGCGGGTCGATTGAGGGCCGCCTGCGCTTCGACTGCCTCGGGACCGTACTCGGCGTAGGCCACGCCGTCACCGGTGCGGAATGCCGCGACCACCTTGGATACGGTCGCCCCCGCGGCGGCGATCGCCGTCGCAAGACCGCCCACGTAGAACGGGCTGGTCTCGTCCGCGAGCGTCTCGCGAACGCCGGCGGCAAGCGCGAAACGGCCAGTGTCGATGTCCCCGTCGACAATGACCAGCCCAGCCGTAGCCTCCGCCTGCAGCCATTCCCGCACGTACCACCGGTCGAGGCCCGTGCGCTCGGCCAGTTCGGGGGCGCTCAACGGTTGTGCGTCTGCGAGTGCTCGGTAGAGGCCCAGCTTGCGCCCAACGTAGACACAAAGCAGATGAAACGAGCCGACACCCTCCATGAAGAGCCGGCCGCTCAATTCCTCGGCCGCGGCTGTGGACGTCGGTGCATCGATAGTTGTGGTCATGAACCACCCTCCTGGTTGTTCGGTCGCGGCCCCGGGCCGTGCCTCACCCAAGAGGCGCCACATTCGGCATGGCATTGCCATTCGGGCGGCTGTGTATTCCTACAACCGCCATGTCACCGGATCCTCTGGGCGGTACACGCAGAAACGGCCGGTCGCCACCGACGCCCGGAGGTGCCGAGCGAAAGTCGGATGCACTTCCGTGATCGCTCGTATGGCGGTCTCGATCCGCATCGCCACCGCCTTCCTGGCTCGCTCGACGCGGTCACCAGCCAGACGATCGCGTCCACCCAAGCCCAGTGCAGCCGCGAGCTCGGCAGCGAGGAAGTCGCGCTCGTCTCGTAGGGCTGAAGCGAGGCCGGTGTCATGACGCTCCTCGGCCTGCGTCAGCTCCTGCTCCAACTCTATGAGCCGTTGTCGATAGGCGTCACGGGCCTGGCGGTCGAGCGAGGGTCCGGCGTTCCCCTCGGCGGAGTGCGCGGCGGGCCCGCCGCCGGCCTCGACGAGATCTAGCACGTGAAGGTCGCGCCCGGGCGAAGCCAGTAGGGTGGCAAGGTCACGCATGCCCTTCGAGTCTGGGACAGTGCCGCTTTCTCCCCGCCACTGCACGCGCCAGACGCGCCCGTCGCGGTGCAGGTCGCCCTGCTCGGCTCGTAGTGGCCGCGCGTGCCAAACATGACCAAGCCCCGCAAGCTCGCGTTCGGTGTGCGCGACAGGCAAGTCGGCCTCCGCCTCGCGGTGGCGTTCGAGCGCGTGCCGCAGCCACTGCCGTGCCTCGTCTCGCCGGCTGAGCCACGCCGCCATTCGACCGAGCTGGTGGGCAATCACACCGAAGCAAGCCGCGCCGATGCCGTCGATCGCCCATAAATCGGCATACGGCACGAGCGCGTCGTACGCCGACTGAACCATGTCGGCATCGCCGTAACGAATGCCGCTCTCACCGAACTGCCACACCGCCTCGAGCCATTCGGAGTCACGTGGTAGCCCCTGAATGCCATTGGCCCGAGCGCGTTCGAACATGTGTCGACTAAACTGTGGGTCGGCTTCGTATGCCATCGCCGCGACCATGCACGCCGCGACGGGATTGTCGCCTGCTGTCGCAGCAGCCCAGTGGAAACGCTCGGCCAGCGCTTGCGTTTGGCCGGTCTCCATTGCGTGGGCTGCTCTCAGCGTGAACACCATGAGGTCAGCGTTCACGCTCTCGGCGCGCCGAGCCAGTTCCTCCGTCTCCTCGCTGTAGCGCCAGGCCAGGTCGAGATCCCCGCACATCAGCGCGCGCATCCCATGCCAGATCGGTACTGGCCAGAGATAGAGGGGAAGGCGCAGGCGCTCCGCCACCGAGGCGTAGCCCGCAATCTCGTCATCAGCCAGCGCGAAGTGACCTCGTTCGAGCAGCGCGACGACCCGTATGCGGCGGGCGAGCAGGGTCAGCGTTGGATCATCACACGTTCTGGTGAGCTCGAGCATGCGATCGGTCGCCGTCAAGCGCTCGTCGACATGGTCCGGTCCAGCGATGGCATCACAGTAGGCAGCGAGGGCGGCCACCTCCACGCGAACATCTCCCATTCGCTGTGCCATCGACGCCGATTCGCGGGCGAGGCTGATGCGCCGCTCCTCTGACGCGGCCGCCGCGCTCGTTACTGACAGCCGGCCGAGCACCGCCGCTCGGAGCGACCCATCCACCTCGGGCAGCAGGTACAGCGCTTGCTGCAGCAGGCGGATCTGCTCGGAGTCTCCGACTGCCACCTCGAACCCACCGATGCCGCCGCCCATGGCGAGTACGGCGCGGGCGAGATCATCGCCACGGCGGGCCCGTAGCGCCATCGCTGCTGCCTCGGCCAGGGTCGCCCGCCCGCTGGTCAGCTCGCCAGCCAGCACCTGCGCTTCGCCAAGCTCGAGGGCGAGCGTCAGCCGGTCTCCGGCCTCAGCGCCCAGCGCCCAGCGGAAGTAGCGAGTGGCCTGCTCGTACGCCATCCGATTCATCGCGTCACGCGCCGCGGCCAACGCGTGTCGGCCGCCTCTGCGGCGTGCATCGTCACCTGGCGCGCGAAGCCAGTGGGCGGCCAGCTGCGCGTCCAGCCCGTCTGCAGGCTGCCCCCGTCGCACCGATTGCGCCTCCAGCGCCTCGGCCACGCTGCCGTGAAGGTCGGAGCGGACCGCGTGCGATTGAGCCTCGTAGAGCGTCTCTCGAACGAGCGGATGCGCGAACACCAGCGCGTCGTCGCGCCTCACGACCAGACGTGACCGTTCGGCCTCATCGAGCAGGGCGCGGATCTTTGCATGCGAGTGTTCCGTCACGAGTTCGAGCAGCTCAGGTTCGAGCTCGTCGCCCATTACCGACCCGATCGCCAGGACCTCGTGGGCGGGCTGTGAAAGCCTGGCCAGCCGGCGCCCCAGCACATGCCGCACGCCGGGCGGCACGGGAAAGCCGGATCGCTCACCGTGCAACGCCCGCAGGGTTGCAACCTCCTGCACGAAGAAAGGATTGCCACCAGTCCGCTCGTAAACCTCTCTGACAAACGCGGTAGGCACGTCTGCACCGCATACGCGACGAACGATCGCTTCGGTGCTCTTCCGATCGAGGCCTCCGAGTGGGACGCGATGGACGGCAGGCGGTAGGTCGCGCAAAGCCACGGCAGCAGCCTCGGTCAGCTCGAGCGGATCGTCCCGTGCCGTCAGAACCAGGAGGAGTGGCAGGTCGGGCAGGACGCCGATCACAAAACGGAGAAGCGCCAGCGACGAAGCATCGGCCCAGTGAATGTCTTCAACTACGATGACCGCCGGCCCTTCCGCGGTAGCGGCTTCGAGCTCGCCAGCGACGGCGGCAAACAACGCATCGCGAACACTGCGTGAGTCCTCGGCCGTCAGCGCGCGGCTGGCTGTCCCACGGACGGCTCGAAGCGCCTGTCGCCATGGCCAGTAGGGCGGTGCCTCCGTCTCCGTGCAGCGACCCCAGGCGACGGTCAGCGATGTGTCGGCAGCAGCCGCCGCCAGCCCTTCGGTCAGGCGTGTCTTGCCGATACCAGCCTCGCCGAGCACCAGCGCGGCCCGCCCTCGACCGGAACGCACATCGTCGAGCAACGCGAGCAACCCATTGAGTTCCCGATCGCGTCCGAAGAGTTCCGCCATCGCTCGATCCAGAGCGGCGCCATTATGAGAAACGCGACCACCTCAGGTCTAGATGCTCAGCAGCCGCGGGTGGGGGGCATGCACGCAACAAACCGGACCGGTCGCGCACCTCTCGCGGCACGAATCGGGCGGACGTCGGGGAAGGTGCTGTCGGAGTCGCCCCATACCGATCAGGCTGCGCCTGCGCTGTGTCCGATTGAGCGGTACGAACGGACACAAGCTCTATCGCCTTTTAGCGTCCTGCGCAGCATTGCGCCGAACAGGCGCTCTCCGCCGAAGTGGTTGACGGATACGTCCCGCCGCGCGGCGCGTGAAGTCCCGCTTTAGCGTCATCTCCACCTCACACCGCCGTTGGCCAGGTGGGACGCGCAACTCGAGCGTGGAGCCTGCCGGACGTTCGAGTCGACGACGGTTGCGCTTCAGGGTTCCCGGCTGCGACCAGTCGTAGCCCTGCGCTCCCAGAAGTACCGTGCGATGCTGGCGCCGCCCTCGGTGACCTCGACATAGGCTTCCCCACGCTCGTGGACCTCGAGCTTGCGGGTCGTCTCGTTTGGCCAGATCTGCGCTCGGTTAGCGGAGATGTTTTGGCAGCCTTCAGGCGGCAGTGACGCGCGCAGGCGCAAGTTCCTGATCCGGGAGGAGCCCGTGCGGCATCGCGAACAGCCCGGCGGCGGCGCGGTTGGAGGCGTCGATCTTCGCGTAGATGTGCTCGACGTGGTTCGGCACCGTCTTCGGCGAGATCACCAGCCGTGCCCCGATCTCCTTGTTCGAGAGGCCTTGGGCGACGAGGCGCAGCACCTCGACCTCGCGCGCCGTCAGCCCGGCCAGACCCTCCTGACGGCGGGGACGCGGTGCCCTGCGACGTCCGAGCACCGCCTCGACCGCTTCGGTATCGCGCTGCCCCGACCGCACCCCAGCCCGGAACTGCTGCGCCGCTTCCTTGACGCCGAGCGGGGATCGGTGTGGCCGCGGTTCGCGCATTACCTGGTCGGCGTCCGCGGCGGCCCCGAGGAGCCGCGGCGCGAGAGATCGCCGCGCCTGAAGCGCGCGCGGGTAGCCCGAGCCGTCGAGCCGCTCGTGGTGCGCAAGGGCGATCGTGCCGAGCGGCGTCAGTGCGTCGGACTGTCTGAGCATGCGCCGGGTCAAGTAGGGCTGCAAATGAACCCGCTCCCACTCGCCTGTGCCGAGCGGCCCGCGCGTGTCAGGATGGCGTTCGAGACGCCGAGCCGACCGAAATCACGCACGAAACCGGCGCGCCGCAGCGTCCTGACCTCGTCCTCAGTCCCAGCCTGTGGCCTGCCTCCGCGACCAGCTCCGAAACCGCCGCCGAGTGCCCGAGGAAGTAAGGCGACTTGAGGTCGCCAACGGCACGGCGTCAACGGACAGCTTTCCCGGCCAATTGCGCCAGTCCCACTGCTCATAGGCAGCCGCAGTGCTTCGAGCACCGCATCCGGCAAGCCGAGCTGTTCGCCGAGCGCCCGCGCCATGTTTGCGTGGTGCTCGATCATTCGATCGAGGTCGCGATGCCCCGAGATCGCGACTTCGAGGCCGATCCGGGAGCGGTGCAGCGGCGGGACCCCGGAACCCAGAAGGCTCAGCGTGGCCGCTGCCCCCACGCAGGCTCCGCATCTCGTGCTTGTATGTGACCGCCTTGAGCGCGAAGTCGTCGCCGAACCACTTCGCCTGCTCGTGTGCATCGGTGTGACGACAACGCTCAGCAGCAGCGCGCTGTAGTAGACGACCGCGCTCCTCCTCAGTGAACCCGGCGCGCTCCGCCAGTCGCAGCCCAATCAAGCACTGACGCAGCACGTGCTCCATCGGCTGGCCAAATCCAAGGTCGACCCCCAGCGACAGGGCGGCCACGAGCTCGGCCAGGCGGACGTGAGCGCGATGGGGTTGATCCACCGGCTGAAGCGTAGATTCCCGCGGCGATACAGGCGGACATCGGGGCACGCGTCACGCGCCGGAGCTCCTCAGAACGAACGCGAGTCCGGCGCTAAGCGCAGCGTCTGGAGCAGGCTGTCCTCATCCTCGACGATCAGGATGTCGGCCACGTCTGCGCTTATCGCTAGCGGACCAGGCGAGAGGGTCCCCATTCACGTCGCGAGGATTGTCGCCACCGCGGCGGACCTCCGGATTGAGTCGGTCGGGAGCATGCATGTCGACCATGTGGCCGGCTCGCGGTATGACGATGGGCTGCGACGCCCGGATGCGACCGTGCAGGTCCTCGGCCACACTCAAGGGCGAGCGCGCGTCGTTGTCGCCGTACAGCAACAGCGTCGGCAGGGCCCGTGCCGGCCCGGCCTCAGGCGATCAGGCGGCGCACGGTATCCACGAACGGGCCCAGGTCCAAGGGGTTCGAGGACCACGGCCACGCCCACATGACTCAGATGCGCCATTTCGGCACCGCCACGACCTCGTCGCACGCCACTGCCCGCGGGTCCTGCTGCCGCAGGCGCTCGGCATGCACACCCGCCGTGCGAGCATAGGACGGCTTCGCGAGGACCCGTTCCGTGGCCTCCGACAACGCACTTGGAGTGAGTCCCTCCCGCCGGACCACCACCGCCACGCCGAGGTGCTCGGCGCGGGCGGCCACGCCGGGCTGGTCGCGCCCCCAGGGGACCAGCACCATCGGCACGCCGTGGGTGAGCGCCTTCATGACCGAGCCGTGCCCCGCGTGGCTCACGAAGACGGCGCTCTTCCGCAGGGCCGCGGCATGGGACACGTATGGCTCCACGCGGGCATTGGGCGGGACCTCGAAGGCGTCCGCCCCGCGCGTCCCGCCTGTCGTCAGCAGCACCCGCACCGGCTGCTCGGCCAAGCCGTCGAGCACGGCCTGCCCCAGCGCCTGGTCGTCCTGCAGCTGCGAGCTGATCGTGGCCAGCACCCACGGATCGCCCGGCTCGTCGAGGTAGGCTGGCGCCGACGCTGAGGGCGGCTCCCACAGCAACGGGCCCGCGTAGCGATGGTGGGGCGGCAGGTCCGCATAGCCGAAGTCGAACGCCTGGTCGGTGGCGTGCAGCACCCGCGCAGCGCGCTCCAGCGGCGGCACCAGGTACTCGAACAGCGGCACCGCCCGGGCGCTGAAGTCCATTGCCAGCGGCCGCGGTGGCCGCGGACCGACATAGAACGTGGAGTTCACGACGACCCACGGCAGGGCCATCTCCCCGGCCGCCAGGTCGGCCGCCCCCGTCCCGAAGAGCGACGTCAGCACCAGGTCGCACGGCCGCGCGCGCAGGGTCTCGACCACGAGCGCAGCGATGCCGGCAGACCACTCCGCGATGCGCTGCCGCATGACCTGGCCGCGCTCGGCCTCCGGTCGACCCTGCGTGTCGCGGATCGCGCCAATGATGACCGGGCCGAGGTCATGCTCGCGCGGGGCCACTACCACGTCGGACTCAGCGTCCAGCCCGCGGGCGGCCTCCGCGACCGAAGCGTCCCCCACGAACAGCAGCCCGACGCCCCGCTCTCGCAGGCCGACGGCGACCGCCATCAGGGGCGGCAGGTCGCCACCCGCACCCGAGGATGCCAGCACCAGGACCCTACGAGTGTGTGATGTCGACGTTGCCACGGTGTCACCTCCTGCGCCGAAGCGGGCGGGTCGGGATCACGAGGGCGGCGCCTCCCCACGTGCAGGCTGGGCGGTGAGGGGGTGGCGGCCGAAGAACGCCGCGAGTGCCCGGGCGGTCTCGCGCAGCTTCTCGAGCTGCAGGAAGTGCGTGGTGCCGGGGAGCACCCACCCGGCAGGGCGCGGAAGGCACGCCAGCAAGAACCGGTGGGTCTCGCCGAAGCGCGGCCACAGCACCTCGCTCTGGCCGCCGAGGATGCACAGGACTGGCTGTGTGATGCGCCGCGCGTCCGCCTCCCCGAAGCCCCACTCCAGGAGCCCGAGGATGTCAAGGTCGTATGTGGCCCCCGCGTCGGCCATGACCCGGGCAAAGGCACCCGGCAGCGCACGCTCGAGCGGTTCGCGGTACCCGGGCCAGCGCGCCTCGAGGAACTCGTCCACGGCGACGGTGGCGCCCACCTCGCGATAGCGCTCGGCGCTGCGCCGCAATGCGTCGCGATAACCCTGGGCGCTCACCCCGACCATTAGCGCCGGCTCGATGAGCGGCAGCGAATGGACGAGCTCCGGAGCGTCCAGCGAGAGCTGTAGGGCCACACAGCCCCCGAACGAGCGCCCGACGACGTGCGCCCTCTTCACGCCCAGGGAGCCCAGCAACCCCCGACAGTCGTCGGCCTGCTGCTCGATGCTGACGGGGCCTTGTGTGCCAGTGCCGCCCGCGTAACCGCGGCGACGGTAGGTGATGAGCTGGTAGTGGTCGATCAGGTCGGGCTCGGCCTGCAGCGGCCGGAAAGTGTCGGCGACGAAGGCCCCGTGGATGAAGACCACGGCCTCGCCCGCCGGAGCCCCGCCGACCTCGTATCCCAGCGTGATTCCGTCGGTGTCCGCCCGCGCCATCCGCCCGTCCTTGCCCTGATCGTGCCGCGATCAGCCCCTAGCCGTTCGTCATGCGGGCGATCTGCGCGTCGATGTCGCCCGCGTCGCTCACCAGCTCAGTGTAGATCCGGCCCCAGGTGAACCGCCCGTCGCGCACCCCGAACAGGTTGACGCCCACGAACTCCATGCGCGTGCCGTCGCGCCGGGTGCCGTGCATGCGCCATTCCATCCACACCGTGTCGCCGTCCGCCACCGCTCGGAGTAGGTCCGCCCGCAGGTCCGGGATGTCGCGCAGCAGCGCGGCGAAGTGCTCCCGCACCTTGGCGTTCCCCCGGATGAACTCGCCGCGACGGGCCGGGGCCTCGTCCCGGTAGTCCTCCGCGAAGCACCCCACCGCGGCCTCGAGATCGTGTCCGGTCATCGCCCGCGTCCACCGCTCCGCGATCGCCCGCGAGTCCGCGCCCGCGCTGTCATTGCTGGACACCGCGCTTACTCCTCCGCCAGGAAGGCCAGGACTTCGCGCGCGAACAGCTCCGGCGCCGTGTCCATCGCGGCGTGCTGCTGGCCGGACAGCACCACCACCCGCGCGTCCGGCAGCGCCGCGCGCAGCGCCTCCGTGCTGGTCCGGAAGAACGCCGGGCTGTCCCCGCCCAGCAGCAGCAGCGTCGGCACCCGGATCCCTGCCAGGCGCGCGGGATCGAGCCGGTAGGTGTTGGTGACGTGCAGCTCCCGCGGAATGGTGTGGGCCGCCGCCACCCGTGCCTCCCACGCCGGCAGCGAGCGCAGGAGCGCCAGCTGCTCGTCGGGGACCTGCACAACCTCGCGCATCATCGTCTGCACGGCCCCGTCGCGATCGCCGGCGTCGATCTGCGCCTGCATCCGCGCGACCAGGTCGGGCGGCACGGTTAGCACCCCCGCCGGCGCGCCCTCGTAGACGATCAGCCGCCGGATGTTGGGCGTGCGCAGCGCCGCGCCCAGGGCGCACAGGCCGCCGAAGGAGTGCCCGAGCAGGTCGACCGGGCCCGCCTCAGCGGCCACGACATCGACCACCGCCGCCATGTCCTCGAACTCCCGCTCCACGGCATAGGCGTCGGCGTCCCCGCTGGCGCCCCGCCCGCGGCGGTCCACGGCGTTGACGGTGTGGCGCGCCTCCAGGCCGGGGAGGACCGGCGCCCAGCGCGTGTGGCTGGCGGTCGTGCCGTGCACCAGCACCAGCGGCGGCCCGGACCCGCCATGCTCGTACGCGATCGGCGTCCCATCTCGAGACGTGACGGTCCCCATGGTTCGTGTCTGCATGTCTGCTGCCATGCCGCGACCTCCCTCAGTCGAATCGACGCACCTCGCCGCCCGTGGCGAGGTGGTACTTGCGCCGGAGAGCCAGCACGAGCTCGGCGGAGGGCGGTGCACCGTCTGGCCCGCCGGCGGCCCGCAGCTCGCCCATCTCTCGCCAGAACCCCTCGTACCCGGGCGGGGAGAGGATCACCAGGAACCGAGCCGCGTCCGAGCCGGCACTGGCCAGCGCGTGCAGAGTTCCCTTGGGCGCGAGCACGACCGCACCGGGGGTGGCGCTGATTGCTTGACCGCCCACCTCCATCTGGAGCATTCCTTCGAGGACGTAGATCGCCTCATCGAAGTCCTCGTGGATATTCGGCAGCGCGGACACCCGTCCAGAGTAACAGTGACGACTGAGCCTGCAGACGCGCTCACGCGTCTCGACGGTTACCCGTTCGAGGCGCGCTACAGCCAGGGTGCGCGTACGGAAGCGGTGCGCCTCGCCGACCTGGCGAAAGAAGCTTACGCCTACTTTACGCACCTTTTCTGGCGCGTCGCCGAGACTCACGGCTTGCTTTCTCACCCCCAACGATTGGACTGAGGGCTATGGTATGCCCGTCTTATGACCCGATTGAGAAGCAACTGCGGGTGGCGACAGACGATAATCAACTTTGGCGCTCGTTTGGCAAGATCGCGCGCGTCGCCTCGCCGCTCGGCGCGTTTCCGCGGCTCAAGAAGACGTACGCGGATTCCGACGGCACGCTCCAGCTGCGGAGGTTCTTCGACCTCGTCGCGGTTCATGAGCTGGCGCACTCGTTCGATCAGCAAGGCGGAGCCGCCTTCCCGGCGGTGTGGCTGAGCGAGATCTTCGCAAATCTTTCGCTGCACGCATTTATCGCCAACGCGCGCCCGTCGCAGCTTGGGGACCTGACGACCTTCCCCGAAGCTCAGAGACGCGTCACCGTATTCAACTTGATGATGCGCCTGCGCGGCTATCGGAGCCTCGAGGATTTCGAGCTTCATTACCCAGTCGGAAGCGAGGAACCGATGAACGGGGTGAACTACGGCCGGTACCAGGTCCGCTTCCACGTGCTGGCGCGCGAGGTGTTCGATGAACATGGAGAGGGGGCTCTCACGCGACTGTGGATGCTCGGCCTATCGGAGGCGCAGCGTCGCACGTCGGCTTGGGACCACTACCTGGAGCACCGCACTCTGACCGGCTGGGCGGGCAGGATGCCCAGGCGGGAACTCGCCGCGCTGCTGCAGTCGGATGTCAGTCGGCGCCTCGGGGAAGCCATCGCGGGCTGGGACTGACCGCCACGCGGTATCCGGCGGGGCGACCGCCCGTCCACGGGTGAATGCTCGCCATCCTTGCCAGGTGCCTATACGACGACTCCTGGAACCCGCTGGACCGCGTTGTTACCCCTACGTCGATGACTACCGGAGGCCCGAGGGCGGAGCTGTTGCATAGGACTTGACTGTCCTCGAGCTGTTGGGACGGCCGACACTTTGGCGCTCCCCGATCGTCTGCGCCTCCTGCGATCCGTCGATATTTGCCCGTGACCTGCGCGTCATTGTCGACGGAGGCCACACACTCCACGAAGTCGAGCCGCTGGGGAAGTTTCCGCAGACGTCGTCCATCGAGTGCGCAGCGAGGCGACGCTCACCACTGAGACGCCGCCGCCGCTTTGCGTTCAACTCGACACGATGCCGCTACGAACAGGTCGCCTCGTGCTCGGCGGCGACGAGGTCGCCGATCCGCACCTCCCCCGAGGTAGCCAGACCCGAGACGAGCGACCCGACCCCACCGGTCTGGGCGAGGGCCGCGACATCACCCTGCCCCCAGGCTTGACAGCCGGCGGCCGCGTTGGCCGTACTGGTCAGTGCGAATGCGCCGACGACGGCGCCCAACACTATGAATCTGCGCATAACTCCAATTCCCCTCTCTCCGCTGATCTGTCCACACGCGAGGCCGCGCGTGCGCACACAGTGTACGGCGCGCCGTCAACAGGCACCGGACGAATCGGCCCACGCCGTAATTTGCGACGGCTGGCTGCCGAAGCTGTTGGGAGCAGGTGGCGCCTCACTCTGTTCATCGCCAGTGCGAGATGGGCGGCGACTCCATGTGATGAGCTGCTGGCGAGCGGATCCCGCGTTAATAGCCTGCGCGTGCCGCAAGCGACGAATCCCGCACAGGACCGATCGAGCAGTCTACTTCTCGACTGCAGTACTGGCAGGGTCGTGGTGCGACGGATTCACGCCTTCATTCCGGGCGTGACTCCCCCCGCACGAGATCTCAAAAAAGGAGCCCGCCGTGTACACGAGTGAGCCGCTGTAGTCGCCAATCCCTCCGCCGGTGCTGCTGAAGCTGCCCACGAATTGCAGCGTACCGCTCACACCGGCGTAGGCGCCCGTTCCGCCCACGATCGTGCACACGCTCGACACTGCACCGTCGCCTGTCGTTCGAAACGCTCCGGCGTCTTTGCACGTGAACTGACCGTCCTTGGTCCGCACGATGATGTCGCCGGTGTAGAGCAGGACCGATGTTGTCGGCGTGTCTGCCGTCTGGATCAGGCTCGTGCCCGTGAACGAAAACGTCCCCTTGACACCGCCGGTGAGCGTGCCCTCCGTGCACACACCGACGGGGGACGTGCACGCTGGCGCCGGCACGACGGTCGAGCTGAAGTGCCCTGTAATTGAGCTGTGCACGGCCGCCGCCCAACCACTCGTGTAGCCGAACACGACCAGCATCGACACAGCCAGCGCGGCCGCGACGACGCCCGCGCGCCCGCGATGAGCGAGGACGAGCCTGGACAAGAGCATGCGGGGCTCCCTTCTGCGAAGTGGGATGCGGCGGCGACGATAGCGCTTCTTGCCACAGCCGCGCAACGAGGAGCTTACCGAATCGGGAAGCTCTCGGTCAGTCGCCCGCGGGCCGCTCAGACCGCCGACGACGGTCAGCTGGATCGCGAGACCGCAGCTGCTATTAATGAGGTTAAGGAAGCAGGCCTTGCAACTGCCCCAAAGGCGCTGCGGCGCCGCGCACCGTCGCCCAAACTGACACGACGAGCAGGTGACGATCCCGAAGACCACCGTGTCCAAGCCGAAGCGCTGTCCAGCGCTGGGTCGCAGGGGATGAGAGTGATAATCCGGGCGCACTACGTGGACACCTGAGCCGCTCTTTTACGTTGTCCGTTGAGGGATTAGGGAGGTGACAAGGTGCTCACCACGGACGGGCCTTTCACGGAGTCGAAGGAATACCTCGGCGGCGCTGCTGCTGTCGGCCGGACCAGCCGCCGCCGCGAGCTAGCCATCAATTAAACAGATTCGCGAAATGAGTTGCTGATGGGGGCTACCGGAGAGGGCCGGTCTGATGCGACACTGACGCATGACTCTACGAGTTCCGGTAAAGCCGGCATCGACGAGCTCGAGCCGCCGTCATACGCGTTCACGGCGTGACTTCGTCGCGCTGGAGCATCGCCGCATGCGAGCCGCGGAGTTGTTTGAGCGGGACGTGATTCCCGCTGAGATCGCTCGCCAGGTGGGCGTCAGTCATCAGATCGTCTCCGACTGGCGCAAGGCATGGCGGCGGAATGGCCGCGACGCGTTGCGAAGCGCGGGCCGCGCTGGCCGCAAGCCGAAGCTGAGCGACGATCAGCTCGAGCGCGTGCGGAGTACGCTGCTCAACGGCGCCGAAGCCAACGGCTTCGCCACCGACGTGTGGACATTGTCGCGCGTCGCTGAGGTGATCGAGCGACTAACGGGGGTGTCCTACCACCCAGGCCACGTGTGGTACGTCCTACGGGATCAGTTGGACTGGACCTGGCAACGCCCAGCGCGGCGTGCTGTGGAACGCGACGATGCAGCCGTTGAGCGCTGGGTCAAAAGGCGCTGGCCACAGTTGAAAACACTCATTGCGCGCGGCGCCGCCACAGAGCGTCATGAAAGTAGACGTCGGGCGACTATCCTGGCGACGGTGACCGGGTCGAAGAGATGTCGTGCTCTTTCTTTTTTGGTGCCGCGAGCCCGATTAAAAAACTGACTTGGGTGTTCCTGAGGCACCGCCGACTGTTGCTCCTTCGGGAAGCACGCACAGCAAAATCTGTGATTTGCGGAACATCCCACCTGGTCACCACTTGCGCACGGAGGTGGTCGGATGGAGGTGGTCTACGAGTACTGCTGCGGGCTCGACATACACAAGAAGACCGTGGTCGCGTGCGTTGTTGTGCCTGGATCCGGCAAGCAGCCGCACAAGGAAATCCGCACGTTCAATACGATGACCGCGGATCTCCTCGAACTCGCCGACTGGCTGACGGCACAGCGGGTGACACACGTTGCACTCGAAAGCACGGGCGTGTACTGGAAACCAGCAGTGCGCCACGAGGCGCTGTTTGACCGTGAGGGGATGAAAGGACCCCTCCAGTGGGCCGTCGCAGCGGCCGATTGAAGCTGAGGGCAGCCTGAGCCTGGAGACGCAGGGGAGGGCGGGAGCAGCCCTGACAACGACGGGACGGGTCGGCACTACCAGACGACTCGGGTCCGGCAAGCACGGCGGGAAGGTGTACGTGAGTAGGAACCAGTGGTTGAACCCCCTCAAGTCCAGAACCGGCTCCAACCTGGTGGATATGGGCCGGGCAGCAGTGCACGTCCGCACGAAGGTCCGGACGACTCCGGCGTCGGCGTACAGGGTCGGCAAGGAGGCCATGGCGAAGGTCTGCGGCATAGCCATGGCGAGGCTGCAGGGGAAAAGCTGGGCACCTCGCCCGTCGAACGGTCAGCGGTGAACGTTGGGAACCACCTCGGGGTCGCCCTCCCTGTCGATCAGAGTGATCGATGGCGGGCAGGCGCGTCGTCGGCCGATGGCGCTGAGGTGGGGCGGAGTCCTCGTAGTAGTCGGAGGCCAGGAAAGCTGGCTACAGGGCGAAGGGGGACAGCGTATTCGCAGTTCTGGGATTGGAAGGTCAGAAGGTCGTCGGTGAATACCGACGCGCCGTGGCCAGATGCCAAGACGGCTCGACAACGGGTACTGAAGATCCAGACCAAGCTGCATCAATGGGCGACTGACGACCCAGGTCGTCGGTTTGACGATCTATGGAACCTGGTTTATGACCCGTCTGTGCTGGTGGAGGCCTGGCACCGGGTGCGGAGCAATCGAGGGGCTCGTACGGCTGGCGTAGATGGCGAAACGGCCTACTACGTCACGACCGTCCGGGGCGAGCAGGCCTTCCTCTCCGAGTTGCGAGATGAGCTCAAGACGCGGAGGTTCCAGCCGCTTCCTGTGCGTCAGGTGACGATCCCGAAGCCCGGCAGCACCAAGCGCCGTCGTTTAGGCATCGCCGCAGTACGGGATCGGGTGGTCCAAGCCGCCCTCAAACTGGTGCTCGAGCCAATTTTCGAGGCGGGATTCCAGCCATTTTCATATGGCTTCCGTCCCGAACGCCGCGCCCAGGACGCGATCGCCGAGATCCACCTTTTCACGAGCCGCTCGTATGAGTGGATTGTGGAAGGTGATATCAAAGCATGCTTCGACGAAATCTCACACTCCGCGCTGTTGCAACGAGTGCGAGTTCGAATCGGAGATAAGCGCGTGCTGGCGCTGGTGAGGGCGTTCTTGAAGTCGGGCGTCCTGACCGAGGACAACGAGCTGCAAGAGACGAACACCGGGGCGCCGCAAGGCGGCATTCTCTCACCGCTACTTTCAAACGTCGCACTGTCCATCCTCGACGATCACTTCGCCGCGGCAGGGCAGGCTATGGGAAAGTCCTACCAACGCGAGCAACGCCGACGCAAAGGTCTGGCCAACTACCGCCTCGTCCGCTACGCGGACGATTGGGTGGCCATGGTGGCCGGGACTCAAGCTGACGCCGAACGTTTGCGTGAGGAGGCGGCAGCGGTGCTTCTCCCGATGGGGCTGCGCCTCTCCGAAGAGAAGACGAGAATCGTCCACATCGACCAGGGCTTCGACTTCTTGGGGATGCACATTCAGCGCCACAAGCAGTGGGGCTCCACCAAGCGCTTCGTGTACACGTACCCGTCCCGAACCGCCCTGGCGGCGGTCAAGGCCAAAGTACGGGATGCGACGCGCAGATCGACAAACCAAACCCTCGCCACCCTGCTGCACAGACTCAACTTTGTGCTGCGGGGATGGACGAACTACCACCGTCACGGGGCGGCGGCTAAAACCTTCGCCTTTCTCTCCGCCTTCACCTGGCGGCGGGTGTGGTGCTGGCTGTGCCATAAGCACTCGAAGACGAGCATGGGAGTGCTGCGACGGCGCCATACCCGGAAGTGGTGGCCTGAGCAGGACGAGGTGCGCTTGTTCAAGCCGACATCGGTCGCGATCATCCGCTACCGCTATCGGGGAGCAGCGATTCCCTCGCCATGGGCGACGACCACCAGGGCCATAACGTAGCACCTGACATGAGTACGTGGAGAGCCGGATACGGGGCCAACTCGTACGTCCGGTTCGGAGGGCGGAGCGAGGAAACGGGCGGGCTGGAAGGCTCGTACCGCGTCTCGCTCCGACCCTACTTCAATCTCCTGGAGGGCCAGTTCACCGTCTGGGTCGTCAACGCCGCGCACATCAAAGCGGTGCCCGGCCACAAGACTGACGTCCACGACGCCGAGTGGATCGCCGACCTATTACAGCACGGACTGCTCAAACCCTACGCGATCTGACGCGCAGCCGCACCATCGTCGTGGATGAACGCTCGGCGGTCGTCAATCGCGTGCAGCAGGTCATGGAAGATGCCAATCTCAAACTTGCTGGAGTAGCTACCGACATCATGGGCGTATCCGGGACGAGCCATGCTGGCAGCAATCGTCGCCGGCACCACCGATTCGGCCACTCTGGCGAACCTGGCCCGAGGCAAGCTGCGTAGCAAACGCGAGCAACTGGAGCGGGCCTTGAGCGGTCGCGTCGACGCACACCATCGCTTGTTGCTTGGGATGCACCTGGCCCACATTGACTTCCTGGACGAGCTGGTCGCCCAGCTAAACGCCGAAATCGCCGAGCGGCTGAAGCCTTTTGAGGACGAGTTGAACCGCCTGGACGCCATCCCTGGCGTGGGCCGCTCTACCGCTGAGGTACTCCTGGCAGAGATCGGTCCCGACATGACACGCTTCCCAACAGCGGGCCATCTGGCATCCTGGGCGGGCATGTGCCCTGGCAACTATGAGAGCGCCGGCAAACGCAAGAAGGGCAAGACCCGCAAGGGCAGTAAGTTCCTGCGTCGAGCGCTGGTCGAAGCCGCGCGAGCCGCGGCGCGTAAGCGGGGCTGTTATCCCGCAGCCCAGTACCGTCGTCTGGTTGTGCGACTTGGACCTGGCAAGGCGGCCGTCGCGGTCGGGCACACGCTGCTGATCACCGCGTATTACCTGCTACTGCGTCACGACAGCTATCGCGATCTCGATCCTTCCCAACTCGACGAACGTCTGCGCAAGCGCATCCGGCAGCGCGCCCTGGCTCAACTTCAGGCGCTCGGCTATGACGTTGCGCTCACCGAGCATCAACCCGCCGCGTAGCCCATTTTCAGCCGAATCAGCCGGTTCTCGGTTCGAGTCCGAGGGGGCTCACCTCAAAATCAAGTTCAATTTCCGAACGGCCGTTCCATTCAGGAGCGGTCGCGTTTGGTGTTTGACCCCTTATCGCGAACTTTGCTGAACGCCCAGAGCGACCGGTGCGACGGCTTCCTATGGGACGGTTGTGGGGCGTCGTCGACGTCTCGCGAGCAGTACACGACGCTGTTCGGGTAGGCGGTGAGCGGGCTGAGCCAGGTTGCAGCTAAGTGGCTGGAAACTGGCATTGACAGCACGCCGCCATCCGCCTTTAAGAGCAGCGAGCCTCACAACGCATTCCGCCGTTGGCGGAACGGCGACCACCCGGTCAGCCGATGCTACGAAAGCACTTGTAGCGCGAGTGGCCTTGCGGCCCTAGTCTGGTTGAGTCAGTCGCGGTCTACAAAGCCGCGCAGGCCGTTTTACACAGTGTTCGTGGCGCGACAGCGCCACCGGTGGAGACGGCGAACGGCATGAGCCACTTAACTCTACAGTCGAGTCGAGGGTCTAGAATCTCGAAGATCCTGGCTGGCAACGTTCTCGAGCACGGTTTTTTGACCCAAAGGGAATAATGGGTGCCTGACTATTACTGCGTCGGTCCGAGTATGGCGGCCGACTGGGGGGATGACGGACCACCCCTGAGTCGCGCGCTGGTGCAGCGTGTCTTCTGCTATTTCGTCCCGTACTGGCGGCGCGCTTTGATCGTCCTGGCCTGCATCGGCGTGGCAGCAGGTTTGGGCCTGGTGCCGGCGCTCGTGACCAAGGGTGTCATCGATTACCTGGGTGATCCGACGGGTGGCGTGGGACCGCTGGCGGTGCTGGTCTCGGCTGGCGTGGCCGCCTCGCTGGCAGGTGGCCTGGTAGGTGTCCTGCGCACGTTCATTCAGACCTCGATCAGTCAGGGCATCATGTTCGACCTGCGCGGGCAGTTGTTCGATCGACTGCTCAAGCAATCGGTCGGCTTCTTCACCAGCCGTCGCTCGGGAGATCTGCTGTCGCGCATGAGCAACGACGTCGGGGGCATTCAGGACGTCGTGTCGGAGACCGTCTTCGGTCTCGTCTCAGACGTCATCACGGTTGTCAGCACGCTCGCGCTCATGGTGCTGTTGGACTGGCGGCTGACGCTGGCAGCGCTGGTGCTGATGCCGATCGTGCTGGTACCCACCCGCTTCGTAGGCAAGGCCACCTACCGAGCACGTAAGCAAACACAGGAACAACTGTCGCAAATCAGCAGCTACATGCAGGAGGTGCTGGGTATCTCGGGCATCCTGCTGGTCAAAGCGTTCACCAAGGAACG
>WNGF01005109.1_pt1 | contig 22928 bp, 20 predicted proteins | sample 5400641 | NCBI WGS metagenome assembly WNGF01 (sample SAMN13153371, study PRJNA577476) | soil metagenome | isolation source: 80 cm soil or saprolite under grassland replicate 2 | place: USA:California | collected 2016-06-15 | reverse complement strand
GAATCGTCGCCACCATATTCATCAGTGAGGTCAGGATGCGATTTCGCGACGCGGACGCAACCGCCTGGTGGAAGCGCATGTCGTGAACGAGGAACTGTTCGGGATCATCAAGCGAGGCGTACATGCCGGTTATCTCTTCTGACAACAAAGCCATGTGCTCGCTGGTGGCACGCTCGGCGGCAAGTCCGGCAACCGCCATCTCCAGTGACTGTCGCGCTTCAAACATCTCAGCGGATGTGAAACCATGCAACGAAGCCATCAGGCGTAGTGGGCTACTGTCCAGGGCCGGCGGACCATCGGATTTGACTACGAATGTTCCCGCGCCCTGGCGCGACTCAAGGACCCCCACGGCAGCGAGCGAGCGGATTCCGCCCCTGAGAGTTGGACGGCTAACGCCGAGGATCTTGGCCAGATCTCGCTCGGGCGGCAGCCGGTCACCGGGACGCAATTCTCCTCGATGGATCATTTCTCGGAGCTGCGAGATGACTTCTTCGGCGGTAGTTCCCCTGTGGGCAGCGTCGATCGTCTTGAATTTCTTGCCGTTGGAATCGGTCATACCATTTGGGCCCTTCAGAGTTCTAAGTTTACCACAAAGGTCAATCTTGCATCAGGAGTTTTCCGACATGTGCGGCAGATCTCAATGCATCAATCCGTCAAACATGGTTTCAATAGCTCGTCGCGCGCGCGAATCTTAACAAGGCTCGTCGAAAGGTATGACCATTCCATGTATGCTTCATTATCAGGTGGTGAGTTGCGAAAGGCGTCTCTCTTTGCAATTGGTCGCGCCGCTAGGGTGAAACTGCTTTTGAGTTTGCTTACCGCTTCCCTTTTGTTGTCTCTCTTGCTCTTCGGAATGTCGCCGGTTCAGGCGCAAAGCACCCCGCTGTCAGAACAGATGGCGTCCATGGTCATGACACGCTGGAAAGATTCCTGGGAGATTCAACCGGGTAGGTCTGAAAAGTGGAGTTACGATCAAGGAGTTGTTCTGAAAGGAATGGAAGGTGTCTGGCTAAACACGGCGGACGGCAGGTATTTCCGATTTATTCAACAGAGCATTGATCGCTTCGTTAGAGATGATGGCACTATCCGTACGTTTGAACTCAAGGAATACAACATTGACCATATCAATAACGGAAAGATCCTGCTGCTGCTCTACAGCGTGACCGGCCAGGAAAAATACCGAAAGGCAGCGGCCCTGCTGCGCGAACAACTAAGGACCCACCCGCGCACTTCAGAAGGCGGCTTCTGGCATAAGCAGATATATCCATCTCAAATGTGGCTGGACGGGCTCTACATGGGTGAACCGTTCTATGCCGAATACGCCGCAACGTTTCACGAAGATGCAGCCTTCGACGACATCGCGCGGCAGTTCGTGTTGATGGAACTTCATTCAAGAGACGCAAAGAGCGGGCTGCTCTATCACGCCTGGGATGAATCGCGAAAGCAGCGCTGGGCGAATCCCGTCACCGGACGTTCGCCCAATTTTTGGGGACGAGCCATGGGTTGGTATGCCATGGCGCTCGTAGATGCTCTGGATTATTTCCCGCAAAACCATCCGCAGCGAGGCGCGCTTATCGGAATACTGAAACGACTCGCGGTCGCCGTTCAAAAATATCAGGAACCGAAATCGGGTCTCTGGTACGAAGTGCTCGACCAGGGTAACCGAAAAGGAAATTACCTTGAAGCATCCGTCTCCTGCATGTTCGTTTACGCTTTAGCCAAAGGTGTTCGCAAGGGTTATCTCCCAGGCTCTTATCTCGCGGTCGCTCGTAAAGGTTATGGAGGAATTGTCAGCCGGTTCATCAAGACCGACGGCGAGGGGCAAGTGAATCTTGAGGGCACAGTCAGCGTCGGAGGATTGGGCGGGAATCCTTATCGCGATGGAAGTTATGAATACTACCTGAGCGAAAAGGTCGTCACTAACGATCCAAAAGGTGTCGGAGCCTTCCTGATGGCAAGCAATGAGATTGAGATCGCAGCTCATGTGCCCGCGGGTCCTCGCAAGACTGTTATGTTGGATTCTTACTTCAATAACGAACTCAAGAAAGACGCAACCGGACGCGTCACTCGCTGGCACTACAAGTGGGAGGAAATGACAAACAGCGGTTTCTACTTCTGGGGCAACGTATTCAGGAACTTCGGTGCGAAGACCCAATCGTTGGCGGATGGTCCCACGGCTGCGAACTTGAAGAAGACCGACATCTACATAATCGTCGACCCCGACACCGAGGCGGAGACTGAACATCCAAATTTCATCGAGGCGCAGCATGTCAAAGCCATCACTGAATGGGTCAAGGGCGGAGGCGTGCTCGTGTTGATGGGTAACGATGCGGGCAATGCAGAGTTCGATCACTTCAATCAGTTAGCAAAGCACTTTGGTGTTCATTTCAACCAGGACAGCAAGAACCGCGTGCAGGGAAACGATTTTGCGACCGGCAGTGTTGTGGTTGAAAAAGGCCACGCGATTTTCAAGAACGCCAGGCAGCTTTATCTGAAAGAGATTTCCACGCTCTCGCTCGCACCGCCGGCTAGACCTGTCATGCAGCATGGGGGCGACGTAATTATGGCGGTAGCCCGGCTGGGTAGGGGTACTGTCTTTGCCGTCGGCGATCCTTGGCTATACAACGAATATGTGGACGGAAGAAAGCTGCCGGCGGAATTTGAGAACTTCAAAGCATCTCAGGACCTTGCGAGGTGGTTGATACGGCAGGCGGCGGGAAAGAACTGAGCGAATGACCTTTTCCAGGGCGGCTCTTTCGAGAACAGACGACGAGAGGATGAATCAACATGTTCACAAAGATGAAGTACATTGCCGGGATAGTTTCAGCAACCATTGCTTTGGCAATAAGTTTCTCGGCACAGTCGGTTGAACGCGCTCCGAGTAAGCCGACGCGGCCTTTCGTTGTTATGCCAGCCCAGTCGCTCTCCGATCTGGAGCGCAAACTCCAGTCGGAAAATAAGGCGGAGGACTTGATCGGCGGCGAAGGAATGCAATTGCGTGTGGCTGTGCAGCATGACATGAACCGACCAACCGCTGCGGCCGAACTTCATGACGCCTCCGACGATGTCTACTATGTGTTGGCAGGAACAGCCACGCTTACGCTTGGCGGAAGAATGGATGCACCACGTGAGATCGAGCCTGGAGAGTGGCGCAGCCCACGCATCAATGGTGGCCAAACATTTCAAATCACCAAAGGCGATCTGATTGTTGTGCCGCGCGGGACTCCGCACCAGCGCACCGGGAAAGATTTCTCAATGATCCTGATAAAGATATACGCCGCGCCCCTGCCGCCACCCAAGCCCAAACCAGCGACTCCCACTTCGGCAACACCAAAAGAGCAGACGCCGGTGAAGCCGTAGCCCGCTGAATTCGTAGGCCTCAATTAGCGGGTGCGTTATTTCGATTGTTACTCTTGGTCGGTACTTTGGGGTCAGCACCACCTCGCGGGTCGAGACTGTGTGAACGACCCAAGATATTACGATTTACGCTGAAAGCGTTGGCCAATTCCAGCCCAGGGTTGCTGCAACCCTGGGAACCTATGTGCCAGAGAATCGTAACGCTGAAAGCGTTGGCGAATGGGTGCGCTCGCTACTTCGCGAACTCTTTCAGAGTTCACTTGTCCTATGGGTTGGAATTGAAATTCCAGGGTTGCTGCAACCCTGGGCTGGAATCAGCCAACGCTTTCAGCGTACTGGCTATTTGGGTCATGGTGAATATCATAAAGCCCTGGCGTTGTTGCCTACGCAAGTTAAGGGTGCGGTTTTTCCTGGCTGGTTCGATAGTGACATTCTTGAACGAAACCGAGCCGGCGTGATTCATCACTTCCGCCGCTTCAACTCCGCGGAAAGTGCAGTCACTGAAGCGCACGTTCTCAATCCTCACGCCGGGAAAACCTACGTCGTAGAGAAAATCAATCGTCAGCACGGCCTCGGCGACCCGTCCGATCATGACGTCGCGCATGAAGACGTTTTCGATCAAGCCACCGCGCCGGGCGTTTGACTTGAAGCGCAGCGCGCGGTCGAGATTAGGGCTGTCCATCCGGCAGTTTTCGACGAAAACGTTGCGACAGTCACCTGAGATTTCACTCCCGATAACCACGCCGCCATGCCCATCTTTCATACTGCAATTGCGGACGATGATGTTCTCCGAAGGAACATGCAGACGCCGTCCGTCGGCGTCTCTGCCGCTCTTGATGGCAATGCAGTCATCTCCCGTGTCGAAAACGCAGTCCTCGATGAGCACATCGCGGCTCGACTCAGGATCGCATCCGTCGTTGTTGGGACCGTGACTGTCGACGGTAACGCCGCGCACGATGACGTTGGTGGAGAGCACTGGATGAATCTCCCACATCGGTGAGTTGATGATCCGCACACCCGCAATCAGAATGTTCCTGCTGCGGTAAGGCTGAATGAAACTGTTTCGCAGATAATGCCCGGCGCCAAACGCGCGTTCCTCCACGGGCACTCCTCGGTCTCCCATCTCGCGCAACTTTGTGATGTCCGCCCTTGCCGGTGGATCTCCTCCGTTCGGGGTTCGCCGAGTCCATTTCCACCAGTTGTCGCTCGAGGCCGAACCATCGAGGATCCCACTTCCGGTGACCGCAATGTTCTCCTGCTCAAAGGCATAGATCAGCGGCGAGTAGTTCATGCACTCCGTGCCTTCAAACCGCGTGTGAACGACGGGCAGATACTTCGCGGGATCAGGGATGAACTTTAGCGTCGCACCTTCTGAGAGGTGGAGATTGACGTTGCTCTTGAGATGGATGGCGCCGGTTTGAAAGACGCCGGGCGGCACGACGACGCGTCCACCACCGCCCGTATGACACGCCTCAATAGCTTTGCGAATGGCTTCGGTGTTGTCGTCCGCGTTGGGACGCGCGTCGTAGTCAGTTATCCGGAAATCGCGCGCGGGAAATCTCGGGGCCTTGATGCGCGCGAGGATCGCGGGCATCGTCTCCCATCCGATCGTGCGGCCGCTTTCAACGACCGCGGGCGCGGGCATTCCCAATGCATGATTTGGATAAGATGATGGGACTACGCCGAGTAGAAAAGCCAACAGTAGTGTTCGGGCGGCGTAGCGCTTAATCAGCCGATGCATAGAAGTGTGGTCCTCGTTTCTTAATCGAGAAGTCAGGAACTGATAAAAAACGTTGCACTAAACGAATCTCGAATATTCTCTCTGTTCTTGCTGGTGTTTCGCTTCTCTGCGAATACTCTGCGAGCTTCGCGAATATGGTTCTGTTTTTGCCGCAAGGAAAATAAAGCATTCGTACAGGACCGCCTCGGATTACTTCGTTTAGCAATTTGTTGACTTATCAGCTTGGATGGTTTAGAAAACTTTATCCCCTTGTCACACGCCCCATGTATGTTTTGATGGATGATTGCATCGTTAACACTTGAGAGGGTTTGCCAAATGAGCCAACCGATGTCGTCGCGCCTCGGTTTTATTTCAGTTTTGTTAACCTCGCTCGCCTTCCTGTTCTCTCCTGCCGGCCAAACTGCTTACGAAGTATCAACGGGGGACGACCGAGGTCTGGAGAGAGTGCGCGCAGTCCCGCGGTCCGAGTTCTTGCCTGATTTAGTCGCTGAGTATCACGGTTTGTCTGCAGCCTCGGACGATTTTGTGGCGACGTTAGCCGCAACTGATCAAGGCGGAATTCGTGAAGTGGTGCCTGAAAAATTCATGGCTCATTATCAGCAATGGAAACGAGTGTTTCTGGCCACCGAAACTGGTCGCCAGCAATGGGCCTCTTATCAAAACAATCCGAACTTCACGCTAACGGTGGTTGTATCTCATGACAATCCAGAAGGCGGAACCACCGGCAACTACAAGTGGAACGAGGCCGGCAAATTGATCGCGGCAACCATCACGCTCGGTTCTCGTCTAGACGCGGGCGTTCCCAATCCGGTCTATTTCCCAGTGATGAATTCGCTGTTTCCCACTGAAACAGCTCGCAAGGTAGACGGAGAAACTCTGGCGGCAACCAAGATGGCCCATGAGTTTGGCCATGTGAACCGCACGGGAAGATCGTGAATATTGGGGTGAAACAAACGCCATGCTCTTTCTTCGCGATCGATTTGCCGAGGACGGCTTCCGTTGTCTGCTCTTTAGTAGAATAAAGCGAAGCGTCGATTTATACGCGCCCGGCTATGAAGAGCGTTTCCTTCACATAGCGCAATCAACACCCTCAGGCCGACATTGTGTCTGGTAGTTTCGGCCGCAACACTGGTCCCAGTCAGTGTGGGCCCATACGGCCACTCGTTATACCCAGCCTTCCCGCGATCCAGTTGACTACTTTGCTCTTGTAACCCGGATCAGTCGTTTCCCAGCGCGCCATGCCATGCACACCATCATCGATCGTTATCAGATCGCACGACACTCCAACGGCTCGTAGTTTTGCCTGCAACTGTACCGAATGATTGTAAGGCACACTCATGTCGGCCGTACCGTGGACCAGCAGAAACGGCGGCAGGCCCGAGTGGACATAGTTGATCGGCGAAGCTTCGCGCAGCAGTTGGACAGCTTGGTCGTCAACTTCATAAGAGCGCCCGAAAAGATCTCTCAATGACAAACTGGACCTTGCCGCGATAATCCTGAGCGGTGACGGGCGATAACATTACGAAAAGCAACACAATCACCGCGATGCCAAACCGATAGTTCAGAGAAGTCATTTTCAACCTCCAGAGTTGAAGAGAAAAAGTCTATTCCTCAGGATGTTTGCCTTGTAAGAAGCCGGAGCCGGCGTGGGCTCCAACGCTTGCGCGCGACCGGCAAATGATTGTCATTCTGAAACCGAGCGGATGCAGGCCTCGAAATTCAGGACAGAGAAAGTCACCCCCCTCAACGGGAATGATCCGCCCCATAACCCTACGAGACGCTCCTTGGTCTTACCAATTAGCCGGATTCTCTGGTCTTAGATTTTCCGGCAAGCAGTTAATGACAAGGACGGCCTTTGCTGGACTCGTTTCGAGAACCGAATGGCTCTCGGTTCAACAAACCAATAAAGAACAGTTACAACCTAGGTTTTTAAGCGGGTTCAAGCGTTGTCCTGCAGCGAGACAACCTTATATTGCGCTAATCTGAAACGGCCGTATTCTCTGTCAGCTCACGAAATCTGTCAAGCCTTTTTCTGACCAATTTACATCCTGTATGTCTGTGGGTCTTACCAGTCACTGTTTGAACAGCAGGAGTGGTTAGGGCTCTACGTCGTCAGGTACAAAGCGACAACACACTGCTTGACAGCGGCGTGAGGCCTGCGACGGTGAAGGAATTGGTGGTCCTCTTTACTACGCTTTGAATCGACTCGGCCAGAGTCGGATGAATTTCAAGTCCGATGTAACCGCCGCCAATGATCAGTGTCTATGCTCACCAGAACCCGGACGGTTTCGCTATCGTCAGACGATGTCGCCAATGTCAGGCGACCATCGTTAGCCGTTGCGTTCACATCTTGCCCATCCCTCCATGACCGATCGGTGGGATCGCACTCCGTTCATCAATCTTCATGTTCAGCCCAATCCCAATCCTCATTCGGCGGTTCCCCAGGCTGCGGTTCAGTGGCAGGCAGCGATGGCACAGACTTCGGGTTCATCGGATCCGGTTCGATAAGATCATGTGGCCGCTCCTGCGGCGGCTCAGGCTCATCGCTCGGCGGCGGCGGATCGACATTTTGCTCGCGCCTCATGTGCAGTCTCCTTTTTGCCGGCCCTGAAATCTTAGCTCGATGCTTTCGAGTATGCCTTGATTCGCCGTTGTCCTTTTTTCCGCTGCCGGTCATGGCAGACTGTTCGTGTTGTGCCGTTCCGAGGAATTACCCTGGTGCCGCGCGCCGGGGCAATCCGTCGCTCCCCAAAAATCACTCCGTGCCTCTCAGGTCCAGTTTCTCATTCTCGCTGTTCCCGAATGCCATACCTGCTGCCATTTCCTTCGCCCCCGCCATGTACATGAGCGTACCGGACGGCCCTTCCCAATACTCGGCTTGCGTCACGCTGATCCAGAGAAGGGCCAGTTCCGGGTCTTCGACTCCGTCGGGGAACCACGCTTTTAGCTCCGGGGTCCAAAACTCTTCCATCTTCGCGCGGTTGCGCAGAAGGCGCGCCAAGCCGGACATTGAAACGTAACGCTGATCTTCCGGCGCAACGTAAGAGACGCAAACGTGGCGGTCGCGCTCGACTTCGTTGACCTTGGCAGCGCTGACTCTGGTGAAGAAGTACAGATCGCCGTCAAACTGTACGTCTAGCGTCAGCATCGGGCGGGAGCGCAAGCTTCCGTCATCTTCGACCGTAGTCAGCATGGCGAACTTGATGCCCTTAATCATCTCCCTAAGCTTTATAACGTTCTCTTCTTGTTTTTCGTGAGCCGTCATTGGTGTTTGCTCCTCTCGCTTTCGCTGCCGTGATGGTTCACCACCGCGTCGGGACCGTAGTCTTGTCACCAACTGCTAAGGGTGGCCTATCACGACCGCGTTATCCACATCAACATTTCGTCAGTCGGAAGGTGCCTCTCGTTATTCAGGTTCAGACCGTGGCAAGGGGCGTCCGAAAAAGTACAACATGCCGGATCGGCAGTCATAACATCTTTCACTTGCATCGCTCTCTCCACCTCCAGTAATTCAAATCAAACTTCCGAAAGAACACAATTCGCTGCAACTTCTCACACATCCGGTGCGTCTCATTTCAACATGTCAGTTCAAAGCTCTTTACTGCCGCACACGGTGGTTACTCGCATGAAATCGGAACATCGATTTTCATTTCCGTACCAGTAGCACACACGGAAGTTCAGGCCTTAGTGAATGAGTAAACTAGCCGGAAGATCGTGCGGCAAGTTGTCTCAAACTATCCGTCTTTATCTTGCCTGGTTGAAGGCCGGTTCATGATTGTGAATAGGCAAGATGCATACCGATGGTCTCCTTACTCTGTTGCTTCCATGGCATCGCGTGGTCCATATACCAGTCTCCTGGCCGTAACTGCTGCTCAGCTGGCATCTCGCTTGCGACAACAATCCGCATACTGCCTGTCTAAAATAGAAACTGATGGACTTCAACTTGAGTTGAAAAAAGAACAAAGAGAGTAAAAGCGATGAACAAAGGACTAACCTTTGGCGCGACATGGGGAATTGGAACCGGCCTGATGTATCTGGCCGACCCTGATCGAGTGAAGAGACGACGCGCGCATTTGCGCGACAAGTTCGTGTCGGCCACAAGGGAGACCGGTGAAGGAATCGAGACTACACCGCGTCATCAGGCTAAAGACGAATCGAATCTTACTGCCTCGGAAGCGGGGCCTGACGCACGAAGGAGTCGCCCTTAGTCGTAGCAAGTTCCAGACGAACACTTTCTAAATTGACTCGAGGAGGTTGATATGTCACAAACAAGGACCACAACGGACCACGAGCAGATAAAGCGATGGGTGGAAGAACGTGGCGGACATCCCGCTAGAGTTACGGGTACCGCTGTTGAGGACAGCTCCGGCGTGCTGCTGATCGATTATCCTGGCTATTCAGGAACACAAACGCTCGAAGCCATTAGCTGGGATGAATTCTTTCGGGGCTTTGAAGAAAATAAACTAGCCTTTCTTTATCAGGATGAAAGCAAGGCTGGCGACGAAAGTCGTTTTTCCAAACTAATTAATCGTGATTCCGCGGAGGAGATGGGCCGGGCCGCCGCCAAGTGAGAAGAACTCCGTGATCTTGCGCGACTGCGTTGGCTCTAACGCAAGAGGAGAACCCATGGACGAACAACAAGCTCAAAAACACCTGTACGTTCGGAGGCTCAAAAGGAAGAGAAGGTAGCTGCGAAGTCAGTAAATAGGACCACGACCCGGCCAGGAACGAAGAAGCGTGCAAGTGTGAAAAGACTTCAAACGTAAAGCATAATGGCGCGAGGAAAGGGATTTCCAGCTAAAGAATAAATGCTTTCTTTCATACCTACGGTTACTCGGCACATCCTTGCCGGCGTTGTGGGGGCCATTCTCACATCCTCCACTCCGGCTCTGTGCCAGACTTCTGAAAGCAGACAAGTCAAACCAGTTGAGCGCCAGCTCAACATGCTGGTGTTAGGCGACTCTGTCTTGTGGGGTGAAGGATTAAAAACGGAGCATAAGTCATGGTACCAGGTTAAGACGTGGCTGGAGGCCAATACTGGTCGCGTGGTAATTGAAAGAATAGAGGCACACTCAGGAGCAGTAATCGAAGCGAAGGATGCGACCGAGAGCATGACTGCGGAGGACGGCGAGGTGAACCTAGCCTCGCCGACAGTGAGCCAGCAAACGGACCGAGCGCTTCGTCATTACACGGACGGCTCAAAGGTCGATCTCGTATTGGTAAACGGCTGTGCAAACGATATAGGCTCACAGAATTTATTGAACGCAGCCATCACTACTGATGAGATACGCAGACTAACAGAAGCCAAATGTGGACCGCCAATCGAAAATTTGCTTCGTAAGATCACGTCTTCATTCGCGAGCGCGCATGTGATTATTACCGGCTACTATTCTTTTTTTTCCGAGAAGACTCGAAATGATTTCTTCATGAGAGCCATGGCGCGCAGGTTCTTCAAAGACAATCCCGGCGCACCCAAAATGAGCAGTAAGATTACTCTTGAAAGATTAACCGCCAACTCCAAAGAGTGGTATGAAGCTTCGAATAGGAGCATTGCCGCGGCCGTTGCGAAAGTTAATGCCGAGTTGGGTCTCAGGGATTCGCGCCCGCGGGTTGTATTTGCGCAAATCCACTTCCTGCCGGAACATTCATTCAAAGCTCCGGAAACCCGATTGTGGGGTTTTAATCCGTCCCCGTTCAAACGACTCTTAGTCTTGCTCTCGTTTGGAAGGGTCCAGCTTGAAACTAATGACGAGCGCCGAAAACAACGGAACAGAAGCTGTGATGAATTCTACCGCCGACAAGCAAGCGATACGCGTGATCAAAAGAAGGATCGCGAGAACAGGCGTCTCACGTGCCGCTACGCTGCCCTGGGACATCCGAATCGCAAAGGGGCGATATTCTATGCTCAAGAGATCACCAGCCAACTTAAATCCATGATTAGTAAAGCGGGATGGCTGCGGGAGTTAGGGAGCCAACCCAGTAGCGGCAGGGTCCGTTTTGAATAGTTTCCAGAGGGAGCCCTTTCCCATCAAAGGGACTGATGTTCCTGTCTAGATTGCGTCAACGGAGGCTAGCCCATAAACCAACGTCCTCTGCAATAGTCTCTCCTTGATAGTCCGTGGGCGAGCCAACGCCATGCGTTCAAGATAAGGACGTGCATTGTCGGGAACGGCGACAGTTTTGCGAATCGCAATCAATCTGGGTACAGGAAACTTCCGCCACTGAACGGTTTGCTTCAGAACCCGCAGTGCTTTTCGCAGTACAAGCTCGTCCGCAGTCAGATCCGTACCGAAGGGAAACTCCTGGAATAATCCTCGCTCTCTATATCGCGCCAATACTTTCTCGAGACGTTCGGGTCGGTTGTCGCTGGCGTAGTCGGGGATATGGTAGTTCTTGCTGATCTTGCCAGCAGACTTCGCCTCCTTAAGAAGTTCATCCTGAAAACGTGAATCCGCAATCTCCAGCAAAGCCTTGATTACTTCCTGATCGTCACGTCCCCTCAGGTCAGCAACACCGTACTCAGTAACCACGATGTCTCGGAGGTGACGAGGTATAGTTACGTGGCCGTAACTCCACCGGACGTTGGAGCGTAGTTTGCCGGCTTCGTGTTTAGTACTTCGGATCATTATGATCGAGTGGCCGTCATCCAGAGCATGCGCCATCGCCACGAAGTTGTACTGGCCGCCGACACCACTTAGAACACGGCCGTCTTCCAGCCCATCGGAAGTAACGGCGCCAGCGAGAGTGACAAAGAGGCCGGTGTTCACGAACCTGGCCGCTTTGCGCTGCAATCGTTTGAGTTCTTCCTGCCCGTAGAGTTCGTTCACGTAAGAGATTCCGGTCATGCAGATTTGTTGGCGCTCAACAGCGTCCATTTGCCGGAGAGTATCGTAGAATTTTTGAGGTCCCAGGAAGAAGCAGGCATGAGCAAAATGTCCGCCTTTCAAAGTGGTACCCAGACAGCAACGACCGATCTCATCCCTCGCATCCTCATTCGCTAGATCGGCTGGGATAGAATTTCCGTTCTCCAATTGGATGGCGCCATCCTCGTAATTCAACTCCGGCCTCAAAATTCCAAAACGCTGCAGAAAAGCAAAGTCCCGGGACGTGAGCAGGGAGGAAATGACTCCAGCATCGACTAGTTCTTCGAGTGTCTCTTGCGTGACTTCTTCGCCGATCCCGACGTCATTCAATAGCTGTTGTAGTCCGGAATGTTGATACACCTTCCGTCGTAGAATTCCGCTGCGGTAAAGTTCGAGAAAGCCGTCAACCAGCATCTCTGATGAGGCATAAAGTCCCCGCTTGAATGGTCCAAGGCCACCGAGACGCTCAATCACCTTACCGAACCGCTCAAGGATCTTCGCCTGCTCGAGAATTTCACGATACAGATGGTTTTGCTGGTGCCTGAGTTTCAATACGTAAGTAATCGCATCTTCAAGTGCGCCGATTCCGATCTGAAGCGTGCCGCCATCACGGATCAGGGCGCTGACCTGAAGGGCGATCAGGTATTCGGTGGTACTAACGCTTTCGTTCGGCGGACCAAAAAGAGGAAAGTCATATTTTGGTACATCGATGACGGCATCGAAGTAATCAGGTGCAACAGCAGCGTCTCCATACATGAACGGGAGATTGGAGTTCACCTGAGCCAGGATTGAGATCTTCGCTCCCTGGCGTTCCAGCGCGCGCAGGCACGGTACTGCATCCAGAGTTAGATCAGGATTGCAGCTCAGGCTATACCGCGTGGCACCGTCCTCTTCTGTTTTTCCGACAAGCTGCGTGAGCACGTTGATCCCGGCATCGAGGAGATCGCGCACCACATGAGTGTAGTTGCTGCTCATATAACTCTGCTGCGCGAGGGGACTGTTGAGGAAGCTCCCTGGCCGGAAATAGAATTCCGTTACACGGATGTTATCCGGTAATTTCCCGTGCTTCAGTGGGTCAACATAAGCAAGGTCCGGATAGCCGCTAAAGAGGCGTTCGGCAAGCGGCTCCAGGAAGCGTCGTTCCAGCTCGCTCTTCCAGCGTGGTCGGGCCAGCGTCAGCGCGGTGAAAATGTGCAAGTCAATGGACGGATCTTCACGCGCGCGTCTAAAGAACTCATTGACCAATTGATTCGCCTTGCCGAGGCCGAGCGGAGTGCCAAGGGCGATGCGCCGTCCGATCTTGCGCAGCGTCTCCTCGACGCAGGTTTCCACGTCCGGATAGTAGATGGGATGGACCTTCACTGGCCCTCCTTCTGTTTTGCTTGTTCGTAAAGCTTCAGCACCCGCTCCCGCAGCCACGCTGCTCCGGCATCCTGATCCAAATCTTCGGGGATCGTAACCGGCCGGCCAAACTCAACGACGCAGCGGCGGCGCGGCCACCGTCGCTCACTCATCCAGATCGCAATCGGTACAATAGGTGCACGTGATTTCTTGTGAAGGTAAACGACTCCCGGTGCGAATTCATCCACCTGGGGTTCGCGCTTTCTCCAGACCTGTCCTTCGGGAAAGATCGCTGCGACCTCACCCTCATTCAGAGCCACGAGCATGCCCCGCAGCTTCTCCGGGAGGGATCTCTCGTCATGCTTTTCCGGCGGCAACTCGATCACGCCTTCCAACCTGTAGATGATTTTGATCAGCGGCTTAAGCCACTGAAGAACGGGACTGCGAAAGTCCTGCGTTCCCAGCGTCCGAACCGGAACCAGTGTGCTAAAGCGCCTATAGCCAAGCGCGATCATCAGCAGCCCCAGATCGACGTATGTTCGGTGGTTAGCCGCGAGGATAAGGCAGTGTCCGCGGTTGCTCTCAAAGAGCCCTGCGGGACAATGTGCATGGATCGAGTAACGCAAGCGTAGGAGTTGACCGAAGAGCCATAAGGCATATTGGCTCGCCACGACAATCGATCGATAGCTGACGCTTTCTCCCACGCGGGTGCCCCTCTGGCAGTTACATACAACTACTTCCCACTCTCTCCACTTTCACCACTCCATTGTGCCTTAGTTGTGACACGCAATTCATGGTGCCTAATAGACAATAGTGGCCCACGGCAATTGAGCCCTGCGGATTCGAAAAACTATTTCACTTCCAATTAGCGACTACCAGACCCTCTAGTCGATGCGACTTGAGTGTGCCTGGTAGATGTCGACGATCGCATAGTGCGCGACCTCGGTGTCGTACTCGACCATCATCGCTTGTACTGCCGGCGGGACCACAGCACCTCCACCCCAACAGTGCTCACAGCGCCAATTCCCAAGTCTGTTCCACTAAGTCATGGCCGAAGCTATGATGTGGCCCTTCATGTACCAGTTGGAAGCCGGCTTTCTCGTATATGTGTCGCGCGGCGTGCAGCACATCGTTTGTCCAAAGCGTAACCTTCCGATAGCCAGCCTGCCGAGCGAAACGCACGCATTCGTCCACGAGACGCGCACCAATCCCAAGTCCGCGCGCACTCGGTTCAACCAGCAGCAGTCGCAACTGGCCCACCGCCTTCGAGCGCTTCATGAGAAACACTGAGCCGACGATCTCGTTGTCCTTTTCGGCGATCCAGCAGCGCTCCCGCTTGGGGTCGTGATGCCGGATAAACTTCGCCACGATCTCGGCGACCAGAGCTTCGAATTGCTCGTCCCATCGGTACTCTTGTGCGTAGAGTGCGCCATGCCGGTGGACGATCCATCCCATATCACCGTTCTGGTGGGGACGGATGATATAAGGGACTTTGCCTTCGGCTTGAGTTCCCAGCAACCTTTCAATGGTGTGCAGGGCGTCAATCAAGCGATTCTGATCAACCGCAGTCAGCTTGCTTAACATCGCACCCACGTCCTCCTGCGAACGCGAATTAAGACGGGCAAAAGTCTGCTGACCTTTCTTTGTTAGAGATAAATGGGTTCGCCGAGCATCTGAAGAGGACGGCTGGCGGACAATCAGGCCACGCCTTTTGAAGGTCTCCAAAATACGACTCAAATAGCCCGCATCCAATTCCAGATCCGTTGCGAGCTCGCTGGCGGTTGGGCCTTTACGATGGGCCAGCTCATAAAGCACGCGCACCTCAGTAAGGGAAAAAGAGCTGTTGAGCAGTCCCCCGTGCAGCACCCCGATCTTCTGGGTGTAAAAACGATTGAATCGGCGCACCACTTCTATATGCTTCTGCAAATTACCAACAGTCACTCAACATATCCTCATCAGAACAGTGGAAAAAGATAGTTGACAGTGTCAAGCTGATAAGTTGCCTGTGTCAAGCTCTTCGGAAATTGGGTACTGATGCAGTTTGGATTTTTTGCCTATGAATGTCGATTTCACTATAGCCTTAGTGGCATGACGTCAGTACCACCTCGCGGTAGCGGGTGGGTGTTAGATTCGCAATTGGACACAGCGACATATCGAGCATTGCGGCCGTGAAATCGCCTGCTGGCAGGCGGAACCCACCCGCTACCGCGAGGCGGTACTGACCTCATGTCACTGCGACGAACGATGATCAGCGTTCGCTAATCGTGCTGCTAGTCAAACTGCATCAGTACTGGAAATTGATATCGTATGATTTGGGTTCGTTTATGGAGCGGTTGCGCGATGAGCTGATGGGCCGACAGGCGAGTCCTCTTTTCGTGCAGGGCATCGCTCAGGCAATCGCGATCCATCTTGCTCGAAACTACGCACTAATGCTTGAAGAGTCGCTTAGCGATAGTCCGTCACTTCCCGGTTATAAGCTTCGACAAATAACCGACTGGATGGCCGAACACGTCGCTGAAGATCCCAACCTTGATCGGCTGGCAGCTCAAGCAGGGTTGAGCAAATTTCACTTTCATCGCCTGTTCAGGCGTGCCATGGCTGTCTCGCCTGCGCGCTATCACATTAATTTGCGGATGAATGTCGCGCGCCGATTGTTGCCCGAAACGAACAAGAGCGTCGTCGATGTTGCCTTGGATGTCGGCTACACAAACCCCAGCCATTTCGCTAAACTCTTCCGCAGAGAGACAGGTTTAGCCCCCAGTGACTACCGTCGACAGCGTTTACCGCCGCGTCGGCTGCGGATTTCAGACAACCCCCAATCCATCGCGTCGTTCCTGCCCGATTTTACGAGCGTTGGTCCCCGTTTGCCGCGATCGCGGTTTCGAGCAATATCGCGTTAGTTGGCGCAAGGGCGCGTGCGACGGCCACGTTATGCAACGGTAAGATCGGCCCAAGCTTGAGTCCGACACAGAAACAGTTGCACGGCCTGGCTAAGAGAGCAGGAACACGCGCTCAGGCCAGAAGATGCAGCGAGGGAGAGTAGCAAGCATGCGAGTTGGCATTTTGGGTTCTGGGTTGATGGGCGGGAAGCTCGGAACGATCTTCGCGCGTGCCGGACATGATGTCGTATTCAGCTATGCGCGCAGCCTGGAGAAACTCAAGAAGCTCGCGCGGGACATTCATGGGAAGGCGCATGGGAACGCTCGGGAAGGCACACCCAGAGAGGCCGCGCAGGAAGCGGACGCGCTATTGCTCGCGGTGCACTGGTCGCGAATAGAGGACGTGCTGAATCAGACCGGTGATTTGTCGGGCAAGGTGATCGTAACCTGCTCCCTTCCGATGAATGATGACAACACCGAACTCGTGGTGGCGCACACCTCGTCGGGCGCGGAGGAACTTGCAAGGATGATTCCAAAGGTTCGGGTTGTCTCGGCATTCAACACTGTGCCCAGCGAGGTCCTTTTCGGAGTATACGAAGCCAAGGGCAAGAGCCGCCGACCGAGTCTCGTGTACTGCGGCGACGACGAGCGTGGAAAAGGTGTGGCCGCTGAACTGATCCGCGATGTGGGTTTCGATCCGTTGGACGCCGGCCCTCTACGGATCGCGCGATATACCGAGCCGTTCGCGCTGCTCGTGGCCCAACTCGCGTACGAAGGAAGAGGCGGCCCGGAACTGGCTTACAGATTCGAGTGGTTTAGGAAATAGGACGACCAAATAAGAGACGGATTCAACTTTTAAGTGCAACGGGAAGTCGTTTTATGTGCTTTGCCCCGTAGGGACGAGATGTTTATAGCTTGGTAATTCCCCGAACTGCGCGCTCCAACGGAGCGCAATGTTGTTTGCTGCTAATGCTTGGCGCCCAGGTACATTTTGATCCTGACGGAGCGAGGTCATTTGGAAGGTCGCTGGTTGCTATAAAACATTTCGCCCCTCCGGAGCAAGAACGACTTTTGAAAGTTGCATAGCATTTGAATCCGCCGAAGACAATCAAGCGGAGGAATTCAGAAATGGAACTCAAGAGAAGTGGCTCACAGCCTTCCGGCAAAGGGCCGGCCGAATATTTCACTGGCGCTGTACGTATTGACCCGCTGATTCAGGCGTCCGATCCGGCGCGCGTTCGGGGCGTCAGTGTTACGTTCGAACCCGGCGCTCGGACAGCATGGCACACGCATCCGCTCGGGCAGACCCTGATCGTCACGTCCGGGTGCGGGTGGGTGCAAAGCGAGGGTGGCCCGAAAGAGGAAATTCGGCCGGGCGATATAGTTTGGTGCCCGCCGGGTGAGAAGCATTGGCACGGCGCCACTTCAACCACGGCGATGACGCACATTGCCATCCTGGAACATCTTAACGGCAAGACCGTCGACTGGTTGGAAAAGGTCAGCGACGAACAATACCAAGCTTCATTAGGGAAGGAATAAAAGGAGGATAGTCATGCGTAGAGTTTGGCTTATCACAGGCGCCGGGCGCGGTATGGGCGTCGACATCGCGAAGGCTGCTCTGGCCGCAGGCAACAAGGTCGTTGCCACTGGCCGGAATACCGACAAGGTGACCCAAGCACTTGGTGAGGCTCAAGACCTGCTGGTTGTAAAACTGGACGTTACAAAGCCAACAGATGCCGAAGCTGCCGTAACGGCTGCTGTTGACCGGTTTGGAACAATCGACGTGCTGGTCAACAATGCCGCAAGTTTTTACGCGGGCTACTTTGAGGAGTTGACTCCGGAGCAGATGGAGCTTCAGCTGTCGACAAGCCTCATCGGCCCGATGAACGTAACCCGTGAAGTCCTGTCGGTCATGCGCAAGCAGCGTTCGGGGCAGATTATCTCGATCTCTTCAAGTGCAGGACTCGTCGGTTTTGAGTTCGGTTCCGCGTACGCCGCATCGAAGTTCGGCCTCGAGGGCTGGATGCAGTCGCTGCAGGCTGAGGTCGAACCGTTTGGCATCGATACTATCATTGTCAATCCGGGCTTCTTCCGCACTGAGCTCCTCACTGAGGAGTCAACAAATTACGCAGAGCGGCCCATCGAGGACTACAACGAGCGCAGAGCGCAGCAAATGCAATTTTGGAAAAGTCAGAACGGTCAGCAATCTGGCGACCCGGCCAAGCTCGCCCAGGCGCTGATTACGATCTCTAATCAGGAAAAGCCGCCCCGCCGCTTCATTGCAGGCGCAGATGCCATTGGCACCGCAGAGCAGGTGGTCGCGGTGCTTCAGCAGCAGATCGACGCGTTCCGCGACCTGTCGACCTCGCTGGCGTTCGATAAGGTCGGCGGCGCTGGCAACGGGAGCTAGATCGCCATGCGAGCGATGGGAGGAGAAGGAGACACAATGCAAAAGCGCAAACTTGGAAATAGCAATCTGGAAGTATCGGCCCTCGGGCTGGGCTGCATGGGAATGAGCTTTGGCTACGGTCCGGCAGCAGACAAGCAGGAGATGATCTCACTGATTCGGACGGCCGTAGAACGCGGCATAACGTTTTTCGACACTGCTGAAGTGTACGGACCGTTCACAAACGAAGAACTTGTGGGTGAAGCGCTCGCTCCCTTTCGCGGTCAAGTGGTGATCGCCACCAAATTCGGCTTCAAACTTGGTCCCAACGGAGAGCAGATGGGCGTGGATAGTCGGCCCGAACACATCAAGGAGGTCGCCGAAGGCTCGCTCAACCGACTCAAGGTCGATGCCATCGATCTGTTTTATCAACATCGCGTTGATCCGAACGTGGCGATCGAAGACGTGGCGGGAGCGGTGAAGCACCTGATTCAAGAAGGTAAGGTCAAGCACTTCGGGCTTTCTGAAGCAGGAGTGCAAACGATCCGTCGCGCACACGCCGTCCATCCGGTCACGGCACTCCAGAGCGAATACTCGCTGTGGTGGAGAAAGCCCGAAGTGGAAGTGTTACCGACCCTCGAGGAGCTCGGCATCGGCTTCGTTCCATTTAGTCCTCTTGGTAAAGGCTTCCTCACGGGAAAGATCAATGAAAACACTACGTTCGACAGTTCTGACTTTCGCAACATCGTTCCTCGTTTTACGCCCGAGGCTCGGAAAGCGAATCAGGCGCTGGTTGATCTGCTTCGGTCGATCGCGGAGCGCAAGAATGCGACACCGGCCCAGTTAGCGCTCGCTTGGCTGCTTGCCCAGAAGCCGTGGATTGTTCCGATCCCAGGCACGACGAAACTGAATCGTCTGGACGAGAACATCGGAGCAGTTTCAGTCGAACTTACCTCCGACGATCTACGTGAGATTGATAGCGCCGCTTCAAAGATCGAAGTGCTAGGGGCCAGGTATCCTGAAGAGCTGGAGCGAAGGACCGGTCTGTGAGCGCACTTAACGGCAAGGAGAAGTCAGGATCATAAGCAGTAACATCGACTGAATCTCAATTGCTACCTGGCACGGGCGATAGCATGCAAAAACGGCCGGGTGAGCGGCGTAGACGTGCGCAGGACCTTTGGTTTTGCTTAACGTGCTAAGCGGTGCCCATGCGCACTTCTTTGTTCTTCATCAAATCCTGCTTTGATCGAGATTGGATACGCGCTTCTGCCTCACCGACTGGGTTGACGAGAGTCTTTCACAATTGTTTTTGGTTCAAATAGTCGCTCAACACGATTCGCATATTGGAAAGCGTTAAACTGATTGATTGGAAGTGCGCAAAAATCAAAGTAGCGATCGCGGTAGTCCGGGGCGGCGAAGGGATTTCCGGACGACTGTAGGTGATTGAAGTTCGCCGGATACAGTCGGTATGGCGGCGTGATGTCGGCAATAAGCCCGCTCTCGGCGAAGATTTCGGCTCCCAGAAGGTGAAAATAAAAGTCATCGTCTTCTACAAGAAGCGGTGAGAGTTGAATGGCTTCGAGGTTCAAGCGACCCTGAGGATCAAGTCCGACGAAAAAGGCAAGTTGTTGACGGAACTGCGAGTCTGTCAACACACCGGCACCCGGAATATTTGCCTTTAGATAACTATAGGTGTTCGAATCATCCGACGGTCCGCCTTCCGCCGGCGGATTATCCCCGCCCAATGCGGTGAGAGAATTCACTAGAGACTGCTGGATAAAGGCAAACGTCTCGGTGCCTTTTGTCACGGCCGGGTTCGTCACGTCTATTGCCTTTTGAAAACATCCGGCTGCACTTGTAATTACCTCGTAGTCACCCGGTTTCACCGCGGCCATCAGCGCAACATCACCTGCGAGTGGTTCACCGTTAACGAGCACGAGATGAATATCTTCTTCGGTCGCATCAATGAGATTGCGATAGGGCGAATCAGGCAGCCCACTGGCCGATGGGCGATTCGATTTTGTGAGAACCAAAAGGTCAGCGAACTTGCCGGCCTCGATTGAACCAACCTCCTCGTCCCACCGCAGCGTTTTCACCGGGTTAGTCGTGACCATTTCGACCAGCAGTTTATCGAGTGCGGTTTCTGCTTGGTTGAGTTCATGTCCGGTTTTATTCGTAATGCTTAGACTGGGAATCAGATCGCGATTGCCTGCGAGTTGTTGAGAACCGCGAAGGATGATATCTGCAATCTTCAACTCATCCAGAAGATTGCGGGATCCGCTGGGACTCCAGTCGGTGCCCAGCGAGACGGTAAGTCCGGAACTGAGCGCGGGATAGATGAGAGCTGTTTGCCCGTACAGCAATAAGTTCGACAGAGGCGACCAGACGAGCTTCGCACCGCGCCCGTCGCCGCTGCCATCAAGCCGAATGCTCGGCGCGTTTAGCATCGCAGCAAAATCTTCAGGTTCGAGACCATTTCCGTGAATGATTACTGTTGCATCAGTCAGGAGCCCTTTTGAAACTAGCGTCGCAAACTCTGCGTGTGAGGAGGTCGGGTCGCCGACCCGGCGTTGATCGTCGCGCACTCCTTCGGCAAGATGGGTTATCCAGGCATCGACCTGACCATTGCGCATTCGCGTTAACAAAGAATCAAGTTCACTGCCTGAAAGACCGGCAATCGCGGGAACCCTGGACTCAATCCGGTCGCGATCAAAATTCATGTGATCAACATTACGAATCAGAATGTTGTCAGTCGCCGGATTCGCAGGTGCGCCCTGGAAAGCAGTCTCACCTCCCAGCATCGCCTTGATCTCGGCATATTTCCCAACTTCTGGATAAAGATTTAGGCCCTGTGGGGATACGAGCAACAGTACCGGGCAGTCAACAAGCCGACGAAACTCGGGCGGTCATGTGCTGGAGACCAGATTCCATTGATACCGGTTAGCGTAAGGCTCAGTTCCGAGCGACCGTCCCAGACTGTCTTGAATGTGAGAGGAGGGAGCAGCCCAGAGATTGAGCATGTTGTAAGTAGGATGGTTATGCAGGTTGATGAGTCCAGGAAAGATCAACGCTTTCGGTCCCAGATCAATTTCCACTGCATCACCAATCAGAGTTCCATGCGGCGCCTGCGGCCCTTCCCACGTCGCAACGATCTTGCCGTTGCGGACGAGGACATTACCCTTGTGAAGAATTGTTCCTGCGGCATCCATCGTCACAACAGTTCCACGAAGGATAATCCCCCGTGCGGCGTCGAACGGTTGTTGCGCAATTGCCGGTGTCAGCGCAAAAAAATACACGAGGAAACAAAACAAAGACCGGAAGGTATTTAATTTTTGTTTCAGAATTTCAGTACTTGCTTGGTTCATAACTATTACGCTTTTTGATTTGCTAATTGCGGACATATTGCCGGGGGGAAAAATGCTTTTTTGACTTTTCAAGGCATTGGCGGGGGATGAGCCCCGAGGATAGGGCCGAAGCGACGCCATGAAGCTGGTGCCGAAGGGGGGAAACGATTTCGGCATTCTGCTAACTTGTTATACAGCAACGACGTTCGCGCAACCAATTATCTAGTCGTGGTTTGCCGAACTTCTCTTTAGTGCTCCGAGGTCTAAATAATCTCTCTGGTGCTCTCCAATAATAGGACACCAAACAGACACCAAAACAATGTTTTCTCATGACCCTCTTAAAACCGAATTACTATGGCGGTGCCTAATCGAACAAACAGAGCTAGATCACTTGCGGCGATGCGAATCTACCAATCAACTGCTTCGAGTTCAGTTTAATCCACCGCGCCGGTTCTTAGAAAGGGACATGAAAACTGAATGCCACGCTGCATCGGACCGAACTCAGGCCGTGTGAAAAATCTTCCGGTCGCCTCTTAAAGTGGGCACTCGTTGAAAACATCACGTTCGTGAAGTCTGTCAAAATTCGGAGCCTAGTTTTCAACCTCTCGTTAGCGTGCCAAACCCCAGCTGTCTCCCATTCCTGCTCTTCAGCGCAGTCGTACTGCGGAGATGATCTGGAGCAAGCATCTGGCCGGATGAAAGACTTTAAATAGAATTTAGCGCAGCTAAACTTCTTGACTTTCCTTTCGAATATATTAAAGTCGAGCCCCAACCTAGGTGAGTCAAGTCTGTTTTCGCGGATGCCCCTACCACCTAACACGAGTCTTGGCCGTTATGAGATTCGCTCTTTGCTTGGCACTGGCGGCATGGGTGAAGTCTATCTCGCCTATGACACCAGCCTGCGTCGCCAGGTCGCCATCAAATTGCTCCCTGCTGAATTCACGCAAAATAAAGTTCGCCTCAGCCGTTTCGAGCGTGAGGCCTATGCCGCCTCAAGTCTCAATCATCCCAACATCC
>WNGF01003075.1_pt1 | contig 22930 bp, 19 predicted proteins | sample 5400641 | NCBI WGS metagenome assembly WNGF01 (sample SAMN13153371, study PRJNA577476) | soil metagenome | isolation source: 80 cm soil or saprolite under grassland replicate 2 | place: USA:California | collected 2016-06-15 | reverse complement strand
CCACCCAGTACCTGGAGGAAGCCGATCAGCTCGCCGACCGGATCGCCGTCATCGACCGGGGGAAGGTGATCGCGGAGGGAACCGGGAACGAGCTCAAGGACCGCGTCGGCGGCCAGATCCTGGAGGTGGAACTGTCCAGTGCGGGGCAGCGTGACCGGGCGCAGGCGGTGCTCGCCGGGGTGGGCTGCGGCGATCCTCAGCCGGACGAGCGCCCGGACCGGCTCACCCTTCCGGCCCCGCGGGACGGGCTCCAGCTGGTGGAGGAGGCGGCCGCGGAGCTGCGCCGGGCACAGATCGGCGTCAGCGACATCGGGCTGCGCCGGCCCACGCTGGACGATGTCTTCCTGCAGCTGACCGGGGCCCCGCCCAGCGGGGACGGCGGCGGACCCAGCCCCCGGACCCGGTGCCGCCCCCGGCCCCAGCAGCCGGCGCCGAACGTATCAGCGCCTCGCAGGCCGGTCCTGCGGCTGCGGCGCCCGCCGCCGCAGGCCGTGCGCTCGGCAATCACCGACACCGCCGTGGTCACCGGCCGCAACCTGCGTCACTTCATCCGCCAGCCCGACCTGCTGACCTTCTCCACCATCCAGCCGGTCCTGTTCGTGCTGCTTTTCGTCTACGTGTTCGGCGGCGCGGTCAGCCGCTCACTGCCGCACGGGGTCGCCTACGTCGACTTCCTGCTGCCCGGGATCTTCGTCCAGTCGGTGACCTTCGGCGCCTCGCAGACAGCGGTCGGCCTGTCGGAAGACCTGCAACGCGGGGTGGTCGACCGCTTCCGGTCCATGCCGATGGCCCGCTCGGCCGTGCTGGCCGGGCGCACCGTGGCCGACCTGGTCCGCAACATCCTCATCATCGGCCTGATGATCGCCGTCGGCTACCTGGTCGGGTTCCGCTTCCACGGAGGGGTAGCGGGAGCGGCCGCGTGCATCGCCGTCGTCGCCGCCTTCGGCTTCGCCCTCAGCTGGATCTTCGCCTTCGTGGCGCTCACCGTCCGGGGCGCCGAGGCGGCGCAGACGGCCGGGTTCGTGGTGATCTTCCCGCTCGTCTTCGCCAGCTCGGTGTTCGTGCCCGTCTCCACCATGCCGCACTGGCTGCAGGCGTTCGCGAAAATCAGCCCCGTCACGGTCACCGCCGACGCCGCCCGCTCGCTCGCGCTCTTTGGCACCCCGGCGTCACTGGGAGCGGCCGCGGCATGGACCGGCGGCCTGCTGGCCGTGTTCATACCGCTGTCCGTATGGCGCTACCGGCGGATGAGCTAAGCCGCGTTCCGCTACCTGAAGATCCTCATCACGTCACCCACGGGGAGTCCCGCAGCATATACCGCCACCAACGTTGCCTGAACGCGAGCTACCCATACGGTTCAGCGCATGCCGGTATGACACCGTGATGCTGCCTGCTAGCCTCGCGTGCTGTGCCCGGAGGCATTCATCATTCCGTCGTGGTGGTCCGCGACCTCGAAGCCAGCCTGCGCTTCTACCGGGACGGCATCGGCCTGGACCTGCTGCAGGACCGGCACGTTGAGGGCGACAGGCCGGATCTGCTCGACGCGCCCAGCCGCCGCCTGCGCGCGGTCTTCCTCGGCGACGCCGCAGTTCCCGACGACCACGCTGGTGTCCTGGAACTCAACGTCTCTGACGGTGACATCCCGACAGGGCCGCCGCCCTCGCCGCCGAGGACTGGGTTGTTCCTGCTGTCGTTTTCGCCGACGTCGAGGCCACACTGAGCCGGCTTGCGGCTCTCGGCCTCGGTGGCCCGCCCCGGCGCGCCACTCAATCGACGCCACGCGGGCTGATAACCCTGGCTACCGCGCGCGACGCGGACGGGCTGCTTGTCTTGCTCACCCCCGGTTCGATTACCAGGCGCGTGTAACGAGTTGACCGCGCGGCGGCGAGTCCATCATCGCGGATGCCATCCGAGTCCACACGGCGCAAATAATGGAGCGATCTGCGCCCATTCGATCTCATTGTCAGCACGAAAGGGCGCCGTGCCGAATCGGCAGGGAGGATGTGAATAGTGCTTCCGGCCCTGCTTCCGAGGTTTTGCGGTGGTGTGGGCGTAGGGTCGGGAGCCTGGGTCCCGGCCTGACCTCCGATTCGGCTGACGCCGCCTCGGGCTGTCCTGCGAGACGATCTGTCGGCCGGGTCCCAGGTTTTCTGGCGCCCACCGGCGCTGCCGGTCTGATCTGCCCGTCCTGTGCAAGAGGCCGGGATTCACAGGTCCGACGGCCAGCGGGTGCGTGCCATCCCTTCAACCAGAGAAAAGAGATGGCATTGACCATCGTAGAGACCCGCGCCATCACCGGCGGTGTGGACACCCACGCGGACGTGCACGTCGCCGCCGCGCTCGATCCGATTGGCGGGTTGCTCGGCGTCGCGGAGTTCCCGGCCACCCCGGCCGGCTACGCCCGGCTCTTGGGCTGGCTGGGCGGGTTCGGGACCGTCTGCCTGGTCGGGATCGAGGGCACCGGCAGCTACGGCGCCGGGCTGTCCCGCCACATCACCACCGCCGGTATCCGGGTCGTGGAAGTGGACCGCTCCGACCGCCAGGACCGGCGCCGGCAAGGCAAGTCCGACCCGCTCGACGCGGTCAGCGCCGCCCGGGCCGCCCAGTCCGGCCGGGCCCGCGGCGCGCCGAAAGGCCGAGACGGCGCCGTCGAGGCCATCCGCGCGTTAATGGTCGCCAAGCGAAGCGCCCGCTCCGAGCGGACCCAGACCATCAACCAGGCCAGGTCCCCTGATCGTGACCGGGCCTGATGACCTGCGGACCCGGTTCGCCCGCCACACCGTAGCCGCCCTGGTGGCAGAGACCGCATCGCTGCGGCCCCGCCCCGGCAGCACCGTCGGCTACGCCACCCGGATCGCGCTGCGCGAGCTGGGACGGCGCGCGCAGTTCCTGGACGGCCAGCTCGAGCGCCTCGATGAGCTCATCGTTCCCCTCGTGACGGCGCATGCCCCCGGCCTGCTCGCCCTCTACGGGATCGGCCCCGGCACCGCGGCGCTGCTGCTCATCGCCGCGGGCGACCACCCCGGACGGCTACGCTCGGAGGCCGCGTGGGCGCACCTGTGCGCCGCCGCCCCGATCCCCGCATCCTCGGGCAAGCGCACCCGCCACCGCCTCAACCCCGGCGGCGACCGCCAAGCCAACCACGCCCTGTGGCGGATCGTCATCACCCGGATGAGCTCGCACCCTCCGACCCGCGCCTACGCCGAGCGGCGCACCGCCGGGGGGCTGTCGAAGACAGAGATCATCCGCTGCCTCAAGCGTTACGTCGCCCGCGAGATCTACCCCCGCCTGCGCGCCGCCGCTGACTGACACCCCAGCTCCGGGGACGGCCCGGCCCGCTAATCGGCTGCCGCATCCCTGCTGGCCTTCGAACGATTCGCCGACCGTCCCCAGGACCCATTCCAGCCTGCTGGCCATGTGACCTCATAAGAGCTTGCCCCTCCGCTACGTGTGGCCCCTCCCTGTCCTGTCCACCGCCCAGCAGCCGCCCAGCCCGCACAATCCTCATTTACCAAACCCAAGGAAGATAGGCCGTCGAAATGTCGTCCAGGCCCTTGACAGAACATAGGAGCATCGTTCGTTCGGCGGCTGACCGGGCGCAGCGACCCGGAGAGTCCGGTCGCTCTCTGTGATGGCCACGGCGCCCTTCTCGTGGCCGCCAGCGGGATGCTGGTGGCCGCCCACACTGGACGGCGGCGAGGGCCGACGCAAGATCGAGCAGCCGAGGAGAGCGGGATGCTCACGGAGCCTTGCCGAGGCGTCTTCATGCAGTCCGGCCGATGGATCTTCATATAACGAGGTCGCTAACAGCAGGTGTTGCGTGCGGTCGAGGAAGAGTCCTCCGGGGATCGCAAGGACAGATGCCGCGAACGTCGATAGTAGGTCCGGTACGAATCCGCTCCAGCTCACCTCACTCGCCTCCACCAGCGGACGACCTGCGGGACGGCATCGTACGCTCCCGATCACCTGAAAGGTCATCTCGGCGCCCACCCGATGGCCAGCTAAGCCTCTGCGGCGCCCGCCCGCCAAAGCAGTTCTGAGCCGTTCGTGCCACCAATGTGCCACCAGGTGCCGAAGATGATCACTGGAACAGCTCTGGGAGCCGGTGTCGGAAGTACGAACTCCCAGGTCAGTGGCGGAGGCTCGGGGATTTGAACCCCGGAAGGGCGCGAACCCTAACCGCATTAGCAGTGCGGCGCCATAGACCGGACTAGGCGAAGCCTCCTGAACGACCATACGGTCCGACACAGCGTACCGGCCGCGACGCCGGTGCAGCAAAGCAATGATCAGTTAGTCCGACGTCGCTGAGACTGGCCTGTAGAACTGGTGGACCTGAACGCGCGGCACCGTGAGCTGCGGGAACTCGTCGTCACAAAGGGTAGCGTAAGGGTAGCGCTACGTCTTTGCACTCTGGAGTGTTGCTACTGGCCGGTATTTCGGGGGTCGGAACAACGCTGTGGAGTACAAAGACGGCGCGGAAGGCCTTGGCACAGCCGGACGGGTGACGCTGACGTAGCCACAACAGCCACTATCAAACCGTAAGTGCCTCCTTGTAACCGGGGACACGCGAGTCACAAGCCCGGTCAGCCGAACGGCTGCGCGGGGCCAGGCCGGCCACCACGCTCGTGCCACGCTGAGCCGGCCACCACGCTCGTGCCACGCTGAGCCGGCCACCACGCTCGTGCCACGCTGAGCCAGGGTCAGCCAGGCTCAGTGCGGCCGCCGTGCTCGACCACCTCGTACTCGCCCTTGGCATAACCGTCGCGCAGGCGCGTCTTGGCGAACTTGCCGACGCTGGTCTTGGGCACCTCGGTGATGAACGACCAGCGCTCGGGCAACTGCCAGCGGGCGACCCGGGAGGCGAGGAACTCGCGCAGGTCGCCAGGCCCAGCCGAGGCGCCCTCTCTGAGCACGACGGCGGCGAAGGGGCGCTCACCCCATTTGTCGTCGGGCACGCCTATCACCGCGGCTTCGACGACGTCGGGGTGGCCCATGAGGGCGTTTTCCAGCTCGACCGAGGAGATCCACTCGCCGCCCGACTTGATGACGTCCTTGGCGCGGTCGGTAAGCGTGATAAAGCCGCGCGCGTCGATCGTTCCGACGTCTCCCGTGCGCAGCCACCCGTCGTCGAACTTGTCTTGGTCCTCGTTTCCATAGTAGGAACCTGTGATCCAGGGGCCCCGGGCCTCGATCTCGCCGACCGCCTTGCCGTCGTGCGGGAGGATCCCCCCATCACCGACAAGCCGCGCTTCCACCATCGGGATGAGCCTGCCCTGGGTGTCCCTGTACCGCCACGCTTCCTCCGCGGACGCGCCGCGCGGCGGATGCGCCACGCTGCCAAGCGGCGACGTCTCCGTCATCCCCCACGCGTGGACGATCCGCACGCCAAGCTCGGTCTCGAACGCCTCCATCAGCGAGTGCGGCACCGCCGAGCCGCCGCACGGCACCATCCGCAGCGACGACAAGTCCCCTCCGTTGGCCCGCACGTAGCGCAGCAGCTCGTTCCAGATCGTCGGAACCGCACCGGCGATCGTCGGCCGCTCGCTGGCGATCAGCCGGGCGAGCGGCTCGGGCTGCAGGAACCGGTCCGGCATGACCAGGTCGGCGCCGGCGAGAAGAGCCGCATAAGGCAGACCCCATGCGTTGGCGTGGAACATCGGCACGACCGGCAGGACACGGTCCTGTTCGGATATGGCGAAGGTGTTTCCCATGCAGACAGCCATGGAGTGCAGGTACATGGACCGGTGGCTATACACCACTCCCTTAGGGCTGCCCGTGGTGCCGCTTGTGTAGCACATGGCCGCGGCTTGCCGCTCGTCGAGGGCGGGCCAGCTGAACGACTCAGGCTCCGCGGCCAGCAGGTCTTCATAGCCATGCAGCTGCACGCCCGCCTTACCGAGTTGGTCCGCCGCAGCGGCAGCCGTTCGGTCGGACGGGCCGGTCAGGATCACATGGCGGACCGTCTTCATCTGCGGGAGCACGGCGGCGAGCAGCGGTACGAGGGTGGCGTCGGCGATGACCACTTCATCAGCCGCATGGTTGGCGATGTAGGCGAGCTGGTCCGCCGACAGGCGGATGTTCAGCGTGTGCAGGACCGCGCCCATCGAGGGGATGGCCAGATAAGCCTCAAGGTGCTCGGCGTTGTTCCACATGAACGTGGCGACCCGCTGATCGCCATCGATGCCGAGGCGACGCAGCGCGCCGGCGAGCTGCGCCGCCCGGCACGCCGCTGATTCGTATGAGCGGCTGCGCGCCCCCTCTGCTGTGCAGGTCACGACCACCGAGTCGGCGAAAATCGTTGCCCCGCAGCGCATGATTCCCGCGACAGTCAGTGGAACGTCCATCATCGTGCTGCGCACCGGCCACCTCCGTGTAAAGCCGAAACCGGCCCTTCCGGGATGATCTCACGGGGTGGGCGGCTCGTCACTCGGCCAGCACGGGAATGTCTCGGGCGCTCGCGCCAAAGTCGCCGAGCAGCTCAGCGTCGATCCGCAGTTTGGCCACCGCACGGGAGATCGTGCTCTTGACCGTGCCCACGCTCACACCGAGCATGCAGGCGATCTCAGCCTCGCTCATGTCCTCGTAGAAGCGCAGCACTATCGTCGCGCGCATCCGCGGCGGCAGCCGTCTGAGCGCACGGGACACCGAATCGTGCAGCTCGCTTTCCCCCGAATGATCATCTACCGCCTGCTCAGGAATGTGCTCGGTCGGGAACTCCTCGACCTTGCGCTGCCGCCACCACGAGATCTGCGTGTTGACCATCGCCCGGCGCACATAACCGTCGACCGATCGGCGATCCTGTATGCGTTCCCAGGCCATGTAGGTCTTGGCCAGCGCCACCTGGACAAGATCTTCCGCGTCGGCGCGGTGCCCAGTGAGCAGATAAGCCACACGCAAGAGCGTGCGGCTACGCGCCACGACATAGTCGCGAAAGTCAGCATGCTCCTCGCACCCCGGCACGACACCCCCGTGCGCCCCCGGCATGATGTGATCGCCCCCGACGCTCACACCCTAACCCGTACCCAGCATTGTCCCGCCGATGAGCCCACGTGGGAAGCCGGCCGCCCGCACCGAAGCGACCCGTTTTCTGGCTAGCCATAAAGGTTGGACCTGTGTGGCCTGGCCAGCGAAACCTGCAGAACCACTTGACGCAGGGGGCGGAAGTTACGCATGGTCATGACGGCGGGTACACGTCGCCAGGGAGGACCATGGCGTATCAGCCGCGCGATATGGCACGCCGGCGGCTGCTGCTCAAGCAGGCAGTCTTCGGTGACAGCGGCAAGGCGCCAACCACGGTGCGGCCATCGTGCGTTGTGACCGGGACCCTGCTTGACGCCAGCCCGCACGTCCTCGTCGTCGGCGCCAACGCGGACGACGAGGAGCGGTTCGTGCTGACGGACAACACGCCGGCCTGGCGCGGCACGCGGACAGCTCCCGCGACGCTTCGCCCGGGACAGCGCGTCGTGGTCCGCCGTTTCGGCCGTGGCCAGGTCGCAGACCGGATCTGGGCCGACATCGGCCGCGTTACCGGCACGATCCTCGAACGCAAGGGGAACGAGCTGCTAGTCGACCAGGGTCACACCCGTGGCCGCGGCACCATTGTCCTGTCATCCAGCGGTGCCGACCGGATCCGCGTCCGCTTCCCCAAGCTGGAGCCGGGCTATCTGATCGACGTGATTGGGCTCCGCCGCGGCGGCTACGTCGAAGGGCGCCTACCTGCCACGTCCCAGCCGCCCTACCACAGCAGCCACGTTCCGCCCGCCGCGCTCGTCAGGGGGCACGTCCCGGAGATGGTCAGCGGCAGCGCGAGCTGGCACGAGCCAGGCGAGGAGCCGGACGGGCTGCACGGCACGGCGTATCCGGCCCTTGACCCACCCTCTGGATGCGGCGGCGACAACGCGCCCTGCGACACCTCAGTGAGCTGCTCACGGCTCCCCTACTTGTCTATCGGCAGCCTGCTCATGATCCGAAACGACTGTTCTGGCCGTTCTTGCGCCATCCAGGTGACCGAATGCGGATCGACCGCGAGCCGCTTCTGCGACCGTTGCCTGGACTGCGGCATCTCGCCGCGTGGTCGCATCGCCGATCTCACCATCACCAGTTTCGTCGAGCTCGGCGGCGAGCTGCACAAGGGCTGCTTCAACGCGACGATTCAAATTGGCGGCTGAGATGCTCGGCGCATTACGCGAGATGCAGCTTCCGCTGTTGTCGGCGCTGTTACTGCTCGCCTGCGCGAGCAAGGCGGCGCGAGCGGCAAGATCACGGTCGATCGATGAAGCGCTCAGCCCGACCACCATGTTCCCGCTGCATCTGCGCAGGCCCGCGGCCATGGTGATGTGCGCGACCGAGTTCAGCCTCGGCGTCATGCTGGTGATGACCGCAGACCACCTGGTGCCGTGGCCGCCAACTGCGACGCTGGTCCGGCTGGGCACGGTGCTCCTGTTCGCCACCGCCACCGCGGCGCTCATCGAACTTCGCGCACATCGCCCCGACGTCGGCTGCGGATGTTTCGGCGATCTCAGCAGCAGCCCGGTGAGCCTGCGCACCATCGCCCGTTCCGCGCTGTTCACGTTAGCCGCTGCCGCTACGGTTGGGGTTCCGCCGGTTCGGCTGACCGAGAAAGCGATTATTCCGGGCGCGGTGCACGGGACGCTGGACGCGCGTCTGCTTGTCGCGCTTGTCACCGTGGAAGTCGTGCTTATCTGCGTGCTCTCGCCCGAGCTTGGCGAGGCCCTGATCCGCCTTGGCTACCGCGAACCCTGCGAGCGACGCCTGCTTGCCACCGAACGCACACTGGTCGCGCTGCACGCAAGCCGGGCCTGGCGCAGGTACGTCAGCCTGCTTACTGACACCGAGCCCACGGATATGTGGCGGGAGCTGTGCTGGCGGTACGTGGTTTACCGCGGCGCGATGAATGGGCGCGACGTCGATGTCGTGTTCGCGGTCTACACCAGGCGCTGGAGCCCGCCGATCCGTGCGGCGATCGTGGACGCGGTCACCGGTGAGACGCTCGCAACGATCGGGCGGCCCGCGCGGCCCCCTGGACAGGACGAGCCCGAACCGGCCACCGCGGCCGGCAAGGCGCCGGTCGTGACATCGAGCCGACCGGGGTAGGAGATTCTAATGAGTTCTAGCGTCACCATTAGAAACAGATAGATAGCCGCAGACACGGGAACCGCGAGCGGGCTGCGGGCGGGCTGCGGGCGGGCTTGCCTGCGAGCGGGCTGCGGGCGGGCCGCAAGCGGCGAAACGCGGGCTGCGGGCGGCCGCGAATCCGGTCGCGCCCCGGTCCGCGACGGGCAACCGCACGAACCGCCGCCTCCACATCGGCCGCGGACGTCTTTGTACTCCCGGATGTCGTAAAGCACCGCGGTTTCGGGCCGATTAGGTGCACCCCAGAGTACAAAGAAGAAACGATCATGAAAACCGCCAGAGCTCAGGCCGGCTGGGCTCGCAGAAACTTGCCGAAATGCGGAACGGTGAACGCGATGAGCCCACGCTCGGAGCTGTAGATCAGGCCCTTCTTGATCAGGCCGTCCCGCGCCGGCGACAGGCTCGACGGCCGGCGTCCAAGCTCGTCGGCGACCTGCGAGGTCGGCACCGGATCGTCGCCAAGCACGGCCATCGCCCGCATGTACTCGCGTTCCGCCGGGGTGGCGCGCTCGTACCTGCTGCCGAAAAAGCCCACGGCGAGCTCCGCCTCCGCCTCCGGCGCGGCAACGGCGACGTCGTCTGCGGAGATCGGGCTGGCCGCCGCGACGTCCCAGGTGACTTTGCCATACGCCTGAACGAAGTACGGATATCCATCCGCGGCCTGATATAGCGCGTCAAGGGCGTTCGGCTTGAACTCCACGCCCTCGCGTTCGGCCGGCGCTATCAGCGCCAGGTCGGCCGCCTCTCGGTCCAGCCGGTCGATCCGCACGTACCTGAACAGCCGTTCCGAATAGCTCTTGCTCGCCGACAGCACCGACGGCAGGTGCGGCAGGCCCGCGCCGACCACGATAAGCGGGCCGGAAGTCTGTGAAAGCTCATGACACGCGGCGCAGAGCGCGGACACGTCGGCTGCGGGGACGTCCTGCATCTCGTCGACGAACAGCGCGATCCCGACGCCGAGATCGGTAGCGACGGACGCCGCGTCAGCGAAAAGCTCGGTGAGATCGATCTCCAGGTCGCCGGAATCGGCGCGGCCCCGAACAAGCAGGGCGTCGATGCGAAGCGCCGCCTCCGGCCGACCCCGAGCCTGCGCGCTGCGCGCCGCGAAGGCCTTGAGCACGCCGAGCAGATAGTCGATCCGCTCGGGCGCCCGGTGCCTGGGCGCGAGTTCGCGCACCGCCATGTGCAGGGCACCCGCAACCGGCCGCCTGATCGACTGGTCGGGCCGTGCTTCTATCTTTCCTGTTCCCCACAGCCGGCCGATGGCCATCGAGCGGAAGGTGTTCAGCAGAACGGTCTTGCCGACACCGCGCAGGCCGGTGAGCACCATGCTGCGCTCTGGCCGGCCACGAGCGACCCGCTCGAGCACCACCTCAAACTGGGCAATCTCGCGAGCGCGGCCCGCCAACTCGGGCGGGCGCTGCCCAGCGCCGGGAGCGTAGGGATTGCGTACCGGGTCCACGGCATCGGACTCTATGGCGCGATCTAGCGTGCGCCTTAGATTTCGGTAGATGCGGCGTGTCGCCGCGACCGCGATTTGATCCGGGCCAGCCCCGAGCATAAAATTCAACGAGCGTTGATATAAGGCCAGGTGCCGCGTCACCAGCTGGCGCCGACAGGCGTCACCGGCTGGCGCCACCCGGCCGCAGCCATGGCGACAAGGAGGGCACGCCATGTGGGCCATGATCGTCAAAGAATTCCGTCAGTTGCGGCGCGACAGGCGAACGCTCGCGATGATGATCTTTCTGCCCGTCTTGCTGCTGATCATCTTTGGTTACGCCGCACGTTTCGATGTGCAGACCATCCCGGTGACCGTGGTTGGGCCGCGGGCCGACCTGGCCGCCTCGGCCTTGCACCCGCCATTCCACCCGGCGAAGGTGGCGCCGGGCCAGGACCGCGCCGACGCGATCGCGGCGCTGCGCGACGGGCGCACTCCTGTCGCGGTCGTCGCGGGCGCGGGCGGCACCTCGGTGCTCCTGGACGGCTCGCAGCTGTTCACGGCCAATGCGACAAAGACCGCGATAGCCGCGATGTCGGCCCGGCAGGCCCGGCAGGCCCGGCAGGCGCGCTCCGCGTCGGCGGCGCATACCAGCGCCGCGCCGGCCATGCGTGCCGCGCATACCCGGCCGGGCGCGCGCACCGTGGCGGCGACGCAGGCCGAGGGGTTGCGACAGGCAGCGCAGCCGTTCGGGACGAGGGTTGAGGTCTTTTTCAACCCCAAGCTCAAGACGTCGGACATCATGGTCCCCGGGCTCGCAGGCCTCATCTTGCTGTTCGTCGGAATGGTGATCACGAGCCTCGGCGTCGTGCGCGAGCGTCAGGCCGGCACCCTGGAGCAGCTCGCGGTCATGCCGCTGCGCCCGCGTGACGTGTTCCTCGGCAAGATCGCGCCCTACTTTCTGGTTGCCGCGATCGACCTCGCGATCGTGATCGCCATGGGCGTGGCGGTGTTCTCCGTGCCGTTCCGTGGCTCGGTGCCCGTGTTCGTGCTCGGCGCGCTGCTCTTCCTGTTCGTCACGCTCGGCATGGGCGTGCTCATCTCAAGCGTGTCACAGACCCAGGGCCAGGCGATCCAGCTTGCGATCATGGTGATGCTGCCCCAGATCATGCTGTCCGGGCTGATCTTCCCGTTGTCGTCGATGGCCGCGGGCGTGCGCTGGATCGGCTACGTGCTGCCGCTCACCTACTTCACCGAGATCACCCGCGGGGTGATGCTGCGCGGCGCCCCGATTGGCTCACTTTGGCAGCCGTTCGCCTATCTGGCCCTGATCGGCGCCGTCGTCACGGCGCTTGCGACGCTGCGCTTCCGCCGCTTCCTCGCGCCCTCGCCGCGGCGGGGCCACCCAGAGCCGACGAGTGAAGCCGCGGTCGCGGGAGCGTCACGGTGACCCAGCAAGCTGCCGCGACACAGGGCACCGGCCCGTCCTTCGGGATCCGCGGGGTCACGGTCCGGTTTGGCGCGCACGCAGCGCTGGCCGATGTGACGCTCGACGTCCCTGCCGGGCAGGTGACAGCCGTGGTCGGCGGAGACGGCGCGGGGAAGACGACCCTGCTCAGGGTCCTCGCGGGCGCGCTGGCACCGGACGCCGGTGAGGTCAGGCGGCCCCCGGCGACCAGAACGGGCTACCTGTCGGCGAGTTCGGGCACCTATCCCGATCTGACCGTCGAGGAGAACCTGGCCTTCTCGGCGGCGGGCTACGGCGTTCCCATGGCGCGCGCCCGCGAGAAATCCCGCGAATACCTGGAGCGCACCGGGCTGGACCGGGCCAGGCGCCGGCTGGCGGCCAACCTTTCCGGAGGTATGCGGCAAAAGCTCGGCGTCATCCGCGCGATGGTGCATGAGCCAGCGCTGCTTGTCCTTGACGAGCCGACGACGGGGGTCGACCCGGTCAGCAGAGCCGACCTGTGGTGGTTGATCGCGCGAGCGGCCGCTGCGGGCGCCGCTGTCGTGCTCACGACGACCTACCTCGACGAGGCCGAACGCGCCGCCTCCGTGCTCGTGCTCGACGGCGGCCGCGCGCTTGCCCGCGGAACGCCGGACGAGATCGTCTCGGCCGTACCCGGTACCGTCTTGACCTCTCCCGAACGGCTGCGCGGGCCAGTCGCCCGTCGTGCCTGGCGACACGCCGCCACGTGGCGGGTCTGGATTCCGCCCGGTGCGGACGCCCCCTCGTCCGTTGCCGGGGAGATCACCAGACCTGACCTGCAGGACGCCGTGATCGTCGCAGCCCTCGCGCGTGAGCTGGGAGGTCCGCATGACTGAGGCGCTTGCGCAGAGCATCGGCGCGACGCGGCTGTTCGGGCGCGTGGCCGCGGTCGATGACGTCGACCTGCAGGTGGCGCCCGGTGAGGTGGTCGGCCTGCTCGGCGCGAACGGAGCGGGCAAGACGACGCTGATCCGGATGCTGCTCGGCTTGCTGCGACCCAGCGGCGGAGAGGTTCGGCTGTTCGGGCGGCTGCCGTCCATCGACACCCGTCGCAGGCTCGGCTACGTCCCACAAGGGCTCGGCCTCTACGACGACCTCACGCCCGCGGAGAACATGTCGTTCGCCGATGCTGCGTTCGGCATCGAGAAGGATGGCGGTCACGGCGGCGGTCACGGCCGCCGCGGCGACGATAGCGGCGGCGGTCGTGACGGCGATGCGGGGGCGCTTCCGCCCGGCCTTGGGCCGATGAGCAAGATCGCCACCGGCCGGCTCCCGCTCGGCGTGCAGCGCCGAGTCGCGTTCGCGCAGGCGCTGGCTCACGGCCCCGACCTGCTGGTGCTTGACGAACCGACCTCGGGAGTTGATCCGCTCGCCAGGGCACGGTTGTGGGAGATCATCAGTGACACCGCCGCTGCGGGGGTCGGCGTGCTTGTCACGACCCATCACATGGATGAAGCGGCCGAGTGCGACCGCCTGGTCGTGATGGCAGAAGGCCGGGTTGTCGCCGAGGGGCAGGTGGCGGAAATCGTGGGCGACGCACAGGTCACCGTGGTCGAGACCGCCGACTGGACCGCCGCGTTCGACGCCGTAGAACGCGCCGGCGCCGCCGCGGCGCTTGTCGGCAGGACTGTCCGTGTGCCCGGCGCCTCGCCTTCCGATGTGCGCCGCATGCTGGGCGACCTCGAGGCCAAGGTGAACGCGGCCCCCGCAACGCTGGAGGAGCGTTTCCTCCAGCTCACGCTTTCCGGCAGTTCCTGAGCCGCGTGGGATGCCGCGCGATTTGCAGAGTTTCACGGTCTTGCGGAGTTCACGGTCTTGCGGTGTTCGCGCGGTTTCGCGGTGTTCGTGGCTTCGCGGTTTCTGCGGGTTCCCGGCCGGTGGAGTTCAGCCGCGAGCGGGCAGCCGCCGCTGGTCGGCGGGCTTGTCACGACCCGAGCTGGCCGCGCGATGATTACGATCGGTTACTTTAAGTAGCCGATCGTAATCATCGCACAAGACGGGGGCTAACTGTATGCGGCAACACCTGGACGGCATCGGCGCTGCATTTCGCAGCGGCATGCGGAGGGCAGCGGTGGGGCTCGTCGTAGCCATCGCGGTGCTCCCGCTCGCAGCCTGGACCGGCCTACCTGCGCTGGTCGTCGTTCAGCACAGCGTCACAGGCCCGATCGCGTCCGGTATCCACGGCAAGTGCCTCGCTGACCGCGCAGACAGCAGCGGACATGGCCTGGTGGTCGACATCAATCAGTGCAACGGCCGATCCACCCAGCGGTGGACGGTGCCCACCGACAACACGCTTCGCATCCTGGGCAAGTGCCTGCAAGCAAGCAGGAAGTCAGCTGCTGCTGGCCTGGTCTTGGCCAGCTGCAACGGCTCACGCGCACAGTTCTGGGAGGTCGACGGCATCGTTCGGGTTCCCGGCGTTGAGCTACTCAATCCTTGGTCAGGCAGGTGTATGGAAGACCCGAAGGGCTCCACGGTCGACGGCACACAGGTCCGGCTCGGTGATTGCAGCAGATCGAAGGCCCAGACCTGGTACCCGCCGCCGAGCAAGCCGCATGCCCTCGCCGTGCCGCGAGCCTGACGGTGTTATCGACGACCTTGGCGATGTTGCCGCAGGCCAGCCCTGAGAACCTGAGCGGCACAAATCAGCCGCTCAGGTTCTCAGGGCTCGCGTTTCTCAGTCAGTCGCCTTCTCCGCGAGCCGCGCGGCGAACGTGGCAGCCTGCGTGCGTCGTTGCATGCCGAGCTTGTTGAGCAGCGACGACACGTAGTTCTTGACGGTCTTTTCCGCCAGGAACATGCGCTCGGCGATCTGCCGGTTCGTCAGGCCTTCCTTGACAAGGTCGAGCACGCGCTTTTCCTGATCGGACAGCGCAGACAGCGGGTCTACCGCGGCCATACGGTCCCGCAGCCGGTCCATCACCCTCTGGGTCGCGTGCGCATCGAGCGTCGACCGGCCTGCTGCCACCGTGCGGATGGCGCTGACCAAGTCGGAGCCGCAAGTCTGCTTGAGCACGTAACCCGCGGCGCCAGCCATGATCGCTCCAAGAAGCGCCTGGTCGTCCCCATACGAGGTGAGCATCAGACATGCGGTCTCCGGCAGCTTGGAACGGATCTCGCGGCATACGGATATGCCGTCACCGTCCGGCAGTCGCACGTCGAGCACGGCCACGTCTGGCCGGAGAACCTGCACCCTGGCGAGCGCGGATTCCGCGGTTCCTGCCTCGCCGACGACCTCGATATCTGGTTCGGAGGTGAGGAGGTCCCGCACCCCCCGACGGACCACCTCGTGATCGTCGAGGAGGAACACACTGATCCGTCCCTGCTGTTCAGCGTTCTTCTCCATGCGGGCCCCCGTTCCGCGCCCGGTCCGCGCTCCGGCGCCGCGGCCGAGAAATCTGCGCGCCGCGGGCTTGCGCGCCGAACTTCCTTTCAACAAAATGTCATCATCATGCTACTCTTAGTAGTTGCCGTCATGCTGAGGCCGACCGGACACAATGTGGCGCGGCAGTCTCGCGGTGAGCGCCGCCGCATCCGATCGGGCCGATAGCGAGTTAGCGAAAGCGAAGGATTGACACGGTGACGGGGAGCTTGTCTGGCCAGCGGATACTCGTCGTCGACGATGTCGACCACATGCGGTCTCTGATTCGCCGCGCGCTCAGCGCAAGCGGCTATCAGGTCGATGTCGCTGCCACGCTCGCCGAAGCGCGCGAGATGGGCCTTGACTCTTACGATGCCGTACTCGTCGACGCGAACCTCGGCCCTGAGCGGGGGATGGACCTGGTTGAGGCGATGGTGTCGAAAGACCCCACCGCGGCCGCACGGTGCGTGGTAATCACAGGCGGTGCGGCCGACGACATCCCAGAAAGCGTGCTGTGCCTGGCCAAACCGTTCCGGATCGACGATTTGCTCAAGGCAGTTCGCACGGCCCACCGGGCTGACACTTCCCGTCCGCGCAATCGGCACGCGGTTCCCGCAATGGTTCAGGGACCTCGCCCGCAGCCACAGGCGCCGGAAGGGACGCGGCCGCACGCCGGCGAGTCACGGATGTGGAAGCTGCTTGCCCGCACCCGCCGACTTCGCGCTCGTGAACGCGGCGAGCTTGTCGACTTTCTCCATGACGGCCCGATACAGGAACTCACCGCAGCCGCGCTCGAACTGGAGATGATGCGCCGCCGTGCGGCGTCATCGCCTGTGGCTGGGCATATCGACGCGGTGCAAAAACGGCTGGATACCGCGGCCGGAGCGCTACGCTGGCTGGTGGATGGCCACTGGCCGTTCGTGCGGCCAGAAACACAGCTCGCCGCTGCGCTACAGCAGCGAACCGCCTGGCTGCTAGCTACCCCGGCCACCGTCGAGGTCGGCGGCGATGGGACGCCGCCACGCACGGTGGAGATAGCCGTCATCGGCGACATCGTTGAGCTGATCCTGCTCGAGATGGCACCCGGCTCACCAGCGCACGCACACGTGAAGGCGCAGACCACGGGACACCGCATCCAGGTTGAGCTGACCCTCGCATTGACGGCGGAAGATGGCCGGGCGATGGGCGACCAGTCCGCAGCACAGGCGTCCCTCGACGAACTGGCGGCGGCTCTTGGCGCCAGCGCGCACGCCGAACTCCGCGACGAGCAGTGGCGGATCCAGATCACCCTCCAGGGACCACACTCACCGCGGCTCAACGGCGAGCAACCCTGACCAAATCGCGCCCGAAGCCCCACCGCGAGCCACCCCGACCGCAAACGGGCCCGAAGCCCCACCGCGAGCCACCCCGACCAAACGCGCCCACAGGCTTACTGAGATCTGCCCCCGCAGCCACGGCTGAGCGAGATCCCACCGCGCCCGCCGCCTTTGACCCTGCGGCCGATCTCCCACGCGCGCACAAGCTCCTCGATCGCTGGCTGTCTCGTTGCGGATAGGGTCCTTTGGATCGGGCCGTTCGGCGTTTGGGCATGGGCCGAAAAGGCGAGGATTTACGCCCGGTCAACGCGGGTCATCATCCTCTGAGCCTAAAAAGGCATAACACAGAGAGTGGATATGACAACACCCTCAGTAATTAGGAGATGTCATGTCCGCACTTGTGAACCGCGCCCCAAGCGACCAGGAGTCGCCTCGCCCGGCGTCACCACGGTGGCACGGCGGCGTCCGACGCGGCTGGCAGACCGCGGCCATGGCTATCGCCTCTCTGGCCTCTGCTGCAACTGCTTGCCTCTTGGTCGGTGTCGCACCCGCGCAGGCGAGCCAGGTTACCGTCCAGGGTCACTCGCCCTTCGCACCGCTGCATTCGTATACCACGCAGAATGACAAAGTTGAGCTGAGCGCCGCATGCGCGGCGCCAACGCATTCCGGCCAGGCAGCTTGTTTCGCCATTTCACGTCAGCAACTCCAGGGCAACACAGGTGCGCGCAGCGCTGGTGAGCGCGCCGCATCGCCGATGACGCCCGCTGGGTATGGTCCGTCCGCCCTGCAACGCGCCTACAACTTGCCGTCGACCCGTGGCTCCGGCCGCGTCGTGGCGGTCGTGGACGCCTACAACGACCCGAATGCTGAGTCCGACCTTGCCCGGTACCGCAGTACTTACGGCCTTCCGCCGTGTACCACCGCCAACGGCTGCTTCCGCAAGATCAACCAGAACGGCGGCACCAGTTATCCAAGCTCGGACGCTGGCTGGGCAGCCGAGATCTCGCTCGACCTCGACATGGTCTCCGCGGTCTGCCCGAATTGCCACATCCTGCTCGTTGAGGGCTCAAGCAGTTACATCAGCGACCTCGGCACCGGCGTCAACACCGCGGTCAAGCTCGGCGCGAGGTTCGTCTCCAACAGCTACGGCGCCTCAGAGTCGTCCGCCGACACCAGCTACGACAGCCAGTACTACAACCACCCAGGAGTGGCCATCACCGCATCTGCCGGTGACGGCGGCTACGCCACCGCATACCCCGCAGACTCCCGTTACGTGATCGCAGTCGGCGGCACCAGCCTGAACTCAAGCAGCACCACGCGCGGCTGGTCCGAGAAGGTGTGGAACGGCAGCGGATCCGGCTGCTCCGGCTACGACACCAAGCCGTCCTGGCAAACCGACTCGGGCTGCAGCAAGCGCACAGGCAACGACGTCTCCGCGGTTGCCGACCCGGGCACCGGGGTCGCCGTGTACGACACCTACCAGGCAGGCGGATGGGCCATCTACGGGGGCACCTCCGCATCCGCGCCGATCATCGCCGCGACCTACGCCCTGGCCGGCACCCCGATCTCTGGCAGCTACCCGGCGTCCTACCTCTACGCCCACACCTCAGCGCTGAACGACGTGACCTCAGGCAGCGACGGATCCTGCAGCACGTCCTACTTCTGCACCGCCCGGACCGGCTACGACGGCCCCACCGGCCTTGGCACCCCGAATGGGATCACGGCGTTCCTCTCACCGTGACGCTCTGCATCGCCGCGATAGCACAGCCCGTGACCTGCTGCCCCGCAGGTCGCGGGCCCCTGACCAGGGGATGGGGCAGTGCCTGCGGGAACTGGCCGCAGGGCTGCCGCAGCTGGCGCGGGAGCCGACCCGGTGGCGCAACGCGGCGGCGGCCTCGATCAGCAAGGCGCGCGAGCGCGTCGGGCCGGGGGTGATGCGGCAGATCCTGGAGCATTTGGCCGGGCCGCTGGGCAGCCAGGCCGATCTGTGGCGCGGCCGGCGGGTGTGCGCGGTGGACCGAGAATGCGGCCTGCTTCGGCGGACCGAAGTCCTCGCCGTTCCCGCTGCTGCGGCTGCTGGTGCTGGCTGAATGCGCGACCAAGAGCATCATCGACGCGGTGGCTTGCGCGTATGCGACCGGGGAACGCACGGTGGTGCAATGCACCGGCTGCTGGACTCGCTGCGGCCGGGCATGCCGGTGCTGTTCGACCGCGGGTTCTGCTCGCACCTGTCCGCGCCTACCGCCACAGCGCGGCGTGGACGGCGCCGCCAGTGGTCTGAGACTCCCCGGCAACCTGTCCAAGCCAGTTGATGGCCACAGCCCGGCTGCTCGCCCCGCCCAATGTGGGCAGGTACTGAATTTGCCCATCGGCGGACCAGCGTGTCGCGCGCTGGCCGGTTGCCGTGGCGACGCTACCGGTGACCAGGCCACCTGAGTTGATATCGGTGGCTTCGTTACCGCAAGGGTAGACATCAAGGCCGCAAGTCTGTTGCAGCGTGACGGGACCGGTCGGCGCCCAGCGTAGCGCATACGTGGACCCGTAGTAGTAGCCCCCGTCACCGATGCCGGCCACATCACCGGCGTCGCTGATGGCCGTCGCATGCGTCTGGATGTAGTCGTTGGCAAGAAGCTGCATTCCCTCGCCCGGAGACCACAGGAAGGCATACGAGAAAGGAGCCTCTGGATCCGTCTGCGAGTTTCCGGCCACCTGGCCGAGCGCGTTGATTGCTACAGCAAAACTATTCCGGCCGCCCAGCGTGCCCAAGTCTTGCATCCCGGCGGCTGCTGCCCATAGGAACGCGTGCGTATCGCCGTCTGGAATATCAGCGGAGCCAGCCACCTGCCCGAGCCAATTGACGGACGGGCACTGCTCGCCGGCCCGCCAAGCGTACCCAAATCCTGCATTCCGCCCGCTAGCGTCCACAGAAACGCAACGCGAGTCCCGTTGGCTCGTTCCGCCGTACCGACGACGTGGCGTAGGTCGTTCAGGTCGGCGGCTTTGCTGTAGGCGCCACCGAGTGTCCCGAGGTCGGTCACGCGGCCACGGGCCGGCCACAACACGGCCCGCCACTGTGAGCGCTCGTCTGGGCGTAGCCAGCGATGTCACCGCTGGCATTGATGGCAACAGCGTGACTGTCCGCGCCGCCCAGCGTCCCGAGGTCCGTCATGCGGCCCATGGCCCAGCGAAATGCATGTGTGGCGCCAGCAGAGGTCTCAGAGTCCCCGGCCACCTCTCCCAACCCGTTCAAAGCAACAGCCCGGCTGCTCGCCCCGCCGAGGGTTCCAAGGTCCACGGCCCTTGGTTCTGCTGCCGCCGTGCCGGCACCCAGCACCGGAATGCCGGCCGGGGCCACCAATTGCGGCGTTAACAGGGCCAGGATCCCGAACAGCACGAGAAGCGCGGCCACCAGGCGGCGTCGGCGTGAGACATCGGCTAAACGCGACACGAACATGTTGCCCCCTATGGACCTTCGAGCAACCAGAAGTCGGGCCGGGCTCCATCGAACCCCGTCTTATTCGGGAACCTACTCCGCGGGCTGGTGCCCGCACAACTGACTGCTTCTGCCATCTGTTCCGTAGCTGCAGGACAGCGGTGCATCTCCCCTGCTCCTGGCCAGGTCACAAGCGTGGGCACGTCCCTGGGTGTGCCTCCTGGCCCCCCGTTGTGTAGCCCGGTTGCTGCACTTTTGCGCTGTACTGGTCTAGACCTCTTCTCCCTGTACGCTCGCGCGACGGCCAAGTCGGGCACGCCGACATGGTCGGGTCTCTCCGCACTTATCAGCTTGGGAATCTGTCGGATCACGGCCCGTCATGCCCGCTGACCTGGCGATCCGGCTGTCCAGCAGTACTCGTAACTGACCCCGGTTCATCCTGGCTAATGGCACGCTAATGGCGCGGTAATCTTGGTCGCGTCTGCGTATGAGCGGTCCCGCTGATCATCCCGTCTGCCGTCGGCCCACCCTCCGGGGAGCGGGCCAGGGCCGAGGGGCGACGGTGGAGCGCCCCACTATGACGAGGCAACCGCTTGGCCGCCCCGCCCGGGCGGGCAATTCCCCACCGCCGCTTGACATCACTAACCCCTGGGATGTCTAGTGAGGCAGAAGTGCGCAGGGGGATAGTCGATGACCACCAACTCACCGCTCGTGACCGGCCGCCACCGTCGGGCTGTTCATGCCGCAGACGGCATCGCCGGAGCTTCGCTACCAGCTACTTCAGGGTGCAGCAGGACTTCGGCTAGGTATTTGACTGGGAAGTTATTCACTATGGTCATCTGGCACCGGATCGTGGCTGTGCTTGGTGCGGTACTGCTGGTGTTAGGGCTGGTTCTGGCCGCCGCTAGACACGCTGAGGCGGCTACCGGCTGCCCCGTGACGGGATCCAGCGGCCAGGAACAGGATCTGATCGCTTCAATCTGCAACGTGCCACCGAACGCCCAGTATGGGCTGCGGGACTCCGCTGGTAATTCGATGGACACGATGAAGGTGATTGCCACCACCAGCGCACCCGCCTATATCGCGGTCTATCACAATTGCACAACCAACCCGTGCCATGTGCTGGTGGCGTCATCGGGTGATCTGCGGACGTGGACGTACCGGGCCACGCTGCAAACGGATGGGGCGCAGCCTACGGTAAAGCGCCTGAGTGACGGATCCTATCTGGTGCCGTACGAGGCTCAGGTACCGACGGACCACCTGGTAGTGGTGTGGTATTCCAGTCTCTCTCATCTGCTCGCTGGCGTGACGGGCAGCCGCTTCGACGTCCCCGATAACCTGGGCGCCTGCCAGGGAACGCCGAACATCTACTCGCCAGTGAGCTACACGAGCCTGTCCCACTCAAAGTTCCACATTGGTTTTCACTGGTCGAACTGCGCCGATGACAGGGAAGGCACGGGGACGCTGACCAACTTCACCACGTGGAGCGCATCGGGCTCGACATGGCTGGATACTGCGCTGGACAACGCAGGCGCGGCTGGCAAGCACGGTGACCGGGATGCGATCTGGCATGGTGGGCATCTCTATGACGTTTCAGAGGGAACCATAAATCCGGTCTACTCGCCTGCGGACTGGCGGCTCTACTCGTACGGCTTCACCGACAACGCGGCAGTACAAATTCCGGTCCGAACCGCAGGCGGGTCGACCGCGTTCGCGAACCCCACCGTGACGTCACTGACTGGTCCCGGCGGAATCAGGGACCTAGTGATCAGCATATTCATTCCTTCGGAGGGAGCTGCCCCAGGCGAAGGCGGCGAACTGCTGTATACCGTGCCGGATAATCTCGGCACAAGCCAGGGCGCGTTGCCAGCAGTGATCAGACGGAGCTGACCCCGGCTGCCTTTCGGCACGGTGTCTGCGGCTCGTAAGGACTGATCGTACGACCTCTCGAGCCAGCCGCTTCTGCCCTAACACCCCCCGAGGTTGCCTCACACGCTTTCGAGAACTGGGCAACGTCATCCATCTTAGGCCGCGAGTGCGCTGCCAGTGCGCCCGGCGCACCACGGTCCCCTGGGTTCGCGTGCCACCGATCTAGCACCACCGATCTAGCGCCAGCTGGCGGCCTTGTCCGGTGCCCTTGAAGCGGCGTAGGCCACTCACGGTGGCTATTCTGCGGGCTTACCCACCTCGGACTCCGGCAGATCTATCTGCGTAGGCAATCCCGCGGTCAAGATATCGGTCTCATCCAACTCAAGGTCGCATACTTCGCATTTAAAAGACATTGGGTACGCAACAGGTTCATTGAAGACGAACGCCTGGCCACCGGGCTTTGTCTCATCATCCACAACATCGTACTCGCGATGGCAAAGCAGCCAGCCTTGCGACTCACACACAGGGCATCGGTACGGTTCTATGAGGCTTATTCACACTTGCCTCCAAAAATGGAGACCAATAACGGCTGAGATAGTCGTTGCGAAGGTGTCGATGGGGCGGCGGTAGTCTGTGTGCATGATGCGCCAGGTCTTGAAGTTGGCGATGACCCGTTCGATCATGGCCCGGATCTTGTTGACCTGCTTGTTGAATTCTTTCTCCCAATCCAGCAGGCCGCGTCCTTGCGGTTTCTTGATCGGAGTAATCATTCCGTTGCCGACGTACCCTTTGTCCGCGACCCAGTCCGCCGGATTCAAAGTTACGAGGACTCCGGATTCGTTTAAGCAATGGTTGTCGTGCCGACAGCCCT
>WNGF01003073.1_pt1 | contig 22941 bp, 22 predicted proteins | sample 5400641 | NCBI WGS metagenome assembly WNGF01 (sample SAMN13153371, study PRJNA577476) | soil metagenome | isolation source: 80 cm soil or saprolite under grassland replicate 2 | place: USA:California | collected 2016-06-15 | reverse complement strand
CGGCGTGGTGAAGCTCGACGTCGTCGCCCAGGATGGCGACCGCCCGTGCGAGCGAGGTCGCTTCGGGCGGCAGCTGCGAGAGCCGTGCGCGGACGGATCGCACGACTCCCTGGGGCCCGATCTCTCGCACCCGCGCCGCTTGCTCGGCGGTCGGAGAGACCCGCTCGCTTTCGAGGGCGCCGACCAGCTCACGCACGAGCAGCGGGTTGCCGCCGGTGGCAGCGAAGCAAGCTGCGCAGAACTCCGCGTCCGCCTCGGGGGAGAGCCGCTCGCGCACGAGTAGGGCGACCGAGGCCTCGCTCAGTGGCGCCGGGCGCACGATGAAGGCGGCCGGGTCGGAGAGCAGCTCCGCGAGCGGGGATTCCTCGCTGCCCGCATCGGCCGGTCGAAGGCAGGCGACGACGAGCACCGGAAGGCCATCGAGGCGCCGCACGAGATAGGCGAGCCAGCGCAGTGACGGCTTGTCTGCCCAGTGCAGATCGTCGATCGCGAGCACGAGTGGCCTTCGCGCCGCGAGGTTCGAGGTCAGCCAGAAGAGGCCGTGCAAGGTTGCGAACGCCGGATCGGCCTTCGCCGAGGCCCGGCCGGTCAGGTAGTCGCCGCTGAAGAGCGGAGCCGCCAGGGCGGCCGCCCCACTCAAGACGTCCCGCCGCTCCGCCTTCCCTACGCCGGCAAGAGAAGGCTCGAACAGCTGGCGGACGATTCCGAACGGGAACTCGCGCTCGAGCTCGCCGCCCCGGGCGTGGAGGACTTCCATCCCGGTTTCCGCTCCCCGACCGCGCGTGGCGGCGAGTAGGCGCGTCTTGCCGATGCCGGCGCCGCCCTCGACCAGGACGAGACGCCCGGCCCCCTCTCGTGCGGCATCGACGAGCGCACCAAGCTGCGCCAGCTCACCTTCGCGCTCGAGCAGATCGGGTGCTGCCGACACTCGTGACCCTTCCTAGGGCCTCAAAGCTTACGGCTTTTCTTGGGGGTCGTCCTCATCGCGAAGGCGTCCCCCAGTTGCCAGCATCCCCGCGGTAGACAGCGAGAAAGGGAGACAGCCATGACAGATCTGGAGTATCCAGCGCCGAGAGAGGAGGCGGTGAGAAAAATGAGGTGGCCCGTATTGATCATCTCTGCTCTCGCAGTCGCTAGACGAAGGACCCTGCTGCGCTGGAGCGCGGCTCTCGGTGTAATGATCGCACTGGGCGCTCCTGGGGGCGCACTGGGGAGCGCCGACGTGGAGACGGTCCACTTCGCTGGCAGTCTCACGCAGGCGGGCGTGAACCCTTGCACCGGCGCGCCCGGAACCTACGACGTGACCTTCGAGGGCGTGTCCCACACGAGCATCGCGGCAGACGGCAGTCTCCATCACACCGCGACCGTGACCGGTGAGACCGTCTTCACGCCCGATGACCCCAGTCAGCCGACCTACACCGGCGAGTTCGCAGCCTGGGACGGCCAGAACGGCGCCGTGGGTTCCACGATCACCTTGACTGCAACCTTCCACGACACCCTCCGCGGATCCGATGGCTCGAGCATCCGTGACCGTGGCGTATTTCACCTAACCGTTCTGGCAGACGGCACGGTCACTGCCGCTTTGGACAGCTTCGTCCTCGTTTGCCCGTGACCCCGATGAGCGCTTCCTACGCCGTCGAGACGTCCGGACTGACGAAGCGCTTCGGCGACCGAGTCGCCGTCGACACCGTCGACCTGCGCGTCCCGGGCGGCTCCGCCTTCGGCTACCTCGGACCGAACGGTGCCGGCAAGACCACGCTGATCAGAATGCTGCTCGGGCTGACCCGGGCTACCGCCGGGACGATGCGGCTCCTTGGGCGGCCGGTGCCCGCCGAGCGGGCCGCGGCGCTCGCACGCGTCGGCGCGATCGTCGAAGAGCCGCGCTTCCACCGCTACCTCACCGGTCGCGAGAACCTCTCCGTGGTCGCCGCCTCGCGGGAGCGGCAGGCGCACGATCGGATCGACGGGGCGCTCGAGCGGGTCGGGCTCGCCGAGCGCGCGGACGAGCGCGTCTCCACCTACTCGCTCGGGATGCGTCAGCGTCTGGGAGTCGCGCGCGCCCTCCTCGCGGACCCGGAGCTGCTGATCCTGGACGAGCCGACCAACGGGCTCGACCCGGCCGGCATCCACGAGTTCCGGGGCATGATCCGCGGCCTCGTAGCAGAGGGCCGGACGGTCCTTCTTTCCTCGCATCTGCTCGACGAGGTGGAGAAGATCTGCGACGCGGTCGCGATCGTCGATCACGGCCGTGTCGTCATGCAGGGCTCGCTGGCCGAGCTCAAAGGCGACCGGCAGACGATCCTGGTCGGCGCGAGCGACCGGGTGCGGGTGCAGGTGCTCCTGGCCGCGCACCCCGCGGTGCGGTCGGCCGCGCAGACGCCCGAGGGCATCCGCGTCACCCTCCGTCCCGACTTTCCGATCACTGCCGAGGACGCGGCGGCCGACATCAACCGCTTCCTCGTCGAAGCGGGCCTGGCCGTCCATCGCCTCGAGCCGACGCGCGCGTCGCTCGAGGAGCGGTTCCTGGAGATCACCTCACGGCTGGGGGTGGCGGCTTGAGCGCCGCCTCTCTCGCATCGCTGCCGGCGCAGTCGGAGGCGCAGTTCCAGCGGCTCGTCGCCGCGGAGCTCCTGAAGTTGCGCCGACGGCGGACGCTCCTCGTCGCATCCCTCGCACTGATCGTCGCCCCGATGGTCGTCTCCTTCATCGTGCTCGCGATCCTCCATGCCGCGAATCCGGCGAAATACGGACCGGCCGGTGGGGTCGACAACCTGCGCGGCGTGCTCCAGCTGCTCATCCAGATCGGAACCGTCGCCGCGGTCCTGATCGGCGTCAACGCGGGAGGCGGCGACCTGGCGGCGGGCGTCTTCCGCGAACTGGTCGTCACCGGCCGTTCGCGGGTCGCGCTCTTCGGCGCTCGCATCCCGGGCGGGCTCGCGCTCCTGCTGCCCTTGGTCGCGGTCGCCTTCGCGATTGCCGCGACGGCCTCGGTCGCGCTCGCCGGACCCGGCCAGGCGCCCGGCGCAGGACTGCTGCTCGAATACGCAGGCTGGGTCGGGCTCGCGACGACACTCGCCTTCCTTCTGGCGCTGGGCGTCTCCTCGCTGCTCGACTCGCGGGCGACCTCGATCGGCGTCCTGCTCGCCTGGCAGCTCGCCGTCGCGCCGGTGCTGCTCCAGACCGGGAAGCTCGACCCCGTGTTGCCCGGCGCTGCGCTCAAGCGCCTTGAACCGCGCGCGGGCGGCGCCTCCCTCTCGCTCATGACGGCGATTCTCCTGATCGTCGTCTGGACGATCGTGCCCTTGGCAGCCGGCGCTTGGCGGACGCGAACCCGTGACGCCTAAGCCATCCCTGAAATGAAAGGACAGACCATGCATAGGCGCAGATCCGCAGTTGCCCGAGGCGGCGCTGTGGCGATCCTCGTCCTGGCACTCCTCGGCGCCCTGACGGGATGCGGCGTTGGACGGGCGTCAAACCAGGAGAAGGTCAGTAAGACCGTAGTCACCTATCTCAGGGCGCTCGCCGACGGCGACACCGCCAAGGCCTGCGCCCAGCTCACCCGTCGCGCGCAGGGCGCACGGTGCCAACAGGTACTGAAAAAGCGCCGGTCTCGCCTCGACCCGGACGCGTTGACAAGCGCCGCCGACGCCTCGCTCGACCTCAACATCCACGGCAACACGGGGAGGGCGGGACTCTCCGACCCGAAAGGCGCTCGCCTCGTGCTCGCCAAAGTCGGCGGCGAGTGGCGAATCGACTCCGGCTACACGCTCGGGCCGAGGCCCGGGTGACCAACCAAAATGAACCGCGACGAGTCATTCACTGGGGACGTCGCTAGGTCATGGTCGTGCCCGGGAACCGGTAGCTCGGCTCATGCACGCGTCGGGCGGCCGCGGCGCTGTCCGTCGCACAGCCGGTGACATTGCTTCCGAAGCAGTCGCTGCGCTTGCTGCCGTTTCAACTCGGTCTGTTCCTCGGACGGCCGAAGCACGTGCCCTGTCCGGTGGACGAACTGCTCGCCGAGGGCGACGCGTTCGGGCCGCTGCGGGTGTACCACGCCGTCGGCCATTCGCCCGGCCATCTCGCGTTCCACTGGCCCGAGCGCAACTTCCTGATCGCGGGCGATGCCGTTGCGACGTGGCCTAAGCTCGGCGCCGGCTGGAAGGGGTTCAACCTGAACGTGAAGCAGCACTACGCGTCGCTGCGCAGGCTGGCGGCGCTCGAGCCGAAGATCCTCGGCGTCGGCCACGGTGACCCGATCACCGAAGACGCCGCCGGAAAGCTGCACACGGGCGCCGCCCGGTGAGAGATCCGGGCGCGCTATGTGACTTTGCCGCCGCGACCGACATAGCCTGAGCTATCCTCGCGGCGTGCAGCAGACCCGCGGCCGCACGGGGAGCCAGACCAAGTTCCTGCTCGACGAATCGCAGTTGCCGCGACGCTGGTACAACATCCGCTCGGACATGCCGACGGCGCCCCAGCCGGTGCTCCATCCCGGCACCGGGCAGCCGGTAGGGCCCGATGATCTCGCGCCGCTCTTCCCGATGGCGTTGATCGGCCAGGAGGTCAGCGAGGACCCTGAGATCGAGATCCCCGAAGAGGTCCTGGAGATCTACAGCCTCTGGCGCCCGACGCCGCTGTTCCGCGCCCGGCGGCTGGAGGAGGCGCTCGGCACCCGCTCGCGGATTTTCTACAAGTACGAGGGGGTCAGCCCGCCGGGGAGCCACAAGCCGAACACGGCCGTCGCGCAGGCGTTCTACAACAAGCAGGAAGGGCGGACGCGGCTGTCGACCGAGACCGGCGCCGGCCAGTGGGGAAGCGCCCTCGCGTTCGCCTGCAAGCTGATCGGGCTCGAGTGCAAGGTCTACATGGTCAAGATCTCGTACGAGCAGAAGCCGAATCGCCGCTCGCTGATCCAGGCCTGGGGCGCAGAAATCGTGCCGAGCCCGTCCGAGGAGACCCAGAGCGGCCGCGCCATCCTCGCCGCGCATCCCGACTCGCCGGGCAGCCTCGGGATCGCGATCTCGGAGGCCGTGGAGGATGCCGCCGGGCGGGACGACACCGCCTACTCGCTCGGAAGCGTCCTCAACCACGTCCTCCTGCACCAGACGGTGATCGGGCAGGAGGCGCTCGCGCAGATGGAGCTCGCCGGCGCCTTTCCGGACGTCGTCATCGGCTGCGTCGGCGGCGGGTCCAACTTCGCCGGGCTGGCGTTCCCGTTCCTCCGCGAGAAGATCGCAGGCCGCGAGATCGACGTGCTCGCGTGCGAGCCGGCCGCCTGCCCGACACTCACCCGCGGCCACTTCGCCTACGACTTCGGCGACACGAGCCAGCTCACGCCGCTGGTCGCGATGCACACCCTGGGCCACGACTTCGTCCCGGCGCCGATCCACGCAGGCGGTCTGCGCTACCACGGCGTGGCGCCGCTGATCTCGCAGCTCGTGCTCGACGGGCTGATCCGCGCCGAGGCGTACCTCCAGAACGATGTCTTCGCCTCCGCGGTGCTCTTCTCAGGGAGCGAAGGGATCGTCCCCGCGCCTGAGGCCGCCCATGCCATCCACGGGACCATCCAGGCGGCGCAAGCGGCGGACGAGGCAGGCGAGGAGCGGACGATCCTCTTCAACCTGTCCGGCCACGGCCACTTCGACATGGCCGCGTACGACAACTACTTCGCGGGCAAGCTCGAAGACGTCGCGCTGGACGACGCCGAGCTCGAGCGAGCCCTGCATGCGATCGAAGGTTTACCGGCGCCGGCCTAAGACCGTGTTCTATCGTCGGCTTCGGCGCCCGCAGCCTAGTCAGGTTGCGTCATTGCACGACCTGACTCCCACTTCGTTCCACTGCCTAGTGAGTTCGCAGTGCTGCTAAGAGACTTCGATCGCTGTCGACTGGCGCGTCTTGGCGAAGGAAAGCCTCCAGGACAGTACGTCCACTTTCACGAATGAACAGCTGCCGTTCAGCCGCGTCGCTGATGGACTCGCTGTAGGCGAACATCGTTTGTAGGGCTACCGAAAGATCGCGTGCTCTCTGCCTAGCTCGGTCGCGGCCTCTTGCTCGCGCGAGCAGGACACCGGCGACGGCGCCGAGGGCGAGGATGAAAGTGGTGTGTGCCGCGACCAGGTTGTTCCCTTCGATCCAGGGTGTACGACCTGTGGCACGGTCGACGTAGTAAATGACGAGCGGAGTGGCCGCGGCCAAGACTGCCGCGAGGAGAACGGCCAGGCCGGCGTACCAGAGGACCTTTGCTTCACCCTCGTAGGCGGTTGCTTCTTCCTCGAAGTATGCGGTCGACTGACCTGTGGTCAGCCGCTCGATCAGGTCGAGAAGGCTCTTTGCTCTGTTCTCAACTGCGGTCTGGCTTTCCTCGATCGCATTAGTAGCTTCGTCGCGCCTGCTTCTCACGTCGCCGGCAGCCTGATGGATCGCCTCTATCTCGTCTCGGCTCTGCTCGAACAGGTTTTTCCACCCCTCGGGGTATGGGCGCGGAACTGCGGCGGCCTCCACTAGGCGAACCGCAGTTGCGGGGTCACCTTGTTGGAGCGCTGGGAGCGCATTCGGAAGCGGGTCTAGCGGCCATCCACCGGCGACAGCGTCTCGGGCGAGGTCTGGCGCCTGGGCGCGGAAGCTCGCATCTCCCAGGATGTTGCCGAAGAAGTACGCGCCGGCCTGAGGCATCCCGAGTTCAGCGGCTTTCTGAGAGAAGGTGATCCCATCTGCGTAGTAGGGCGCTCCCATCTGGGAGAGGAACCAACACAGCAGCAGGACTGCTGTTCGTTCGTTCCCTTCGGCATGGGTCTCAGGGTGTTGACGGCTTCTTGTTGCTGACCGTTGTTCCAAGCCTGGAGTGCCGAGGTGATGAGGTCGCTTAGTTCTGGTTTGTTCACGGTGTCGAAGGTAGCCACTGCATCGGCCAGAGGTTTCGTCCTGTTGTCAGCCCGCGGGTTCCATAAAGGAAGCGGGTCAGGTTTTGCAGCGCAACATCTCGACGCCGCGACCGACATGGCGGGCGCGGCTTGCAGCGGCTGAGATCCGAGCCTGCTCGTTCTTCCGCGGGGAAGCGCGTGAACATAGCGAGGGGGCTAACGGGGGAAACCGGGTTTCCCCCGTGAAACGAGCAAGCGGCGCGAAGCGCCGCTGCGAAGTGGAGCGTACCGGGATCGAACCGGTGACCTCCGGCTTGCAAAGCCGGCGCTCTCCCAGCTGAGCTAACGCCCCGGGCGCTCACAGTGTAGAGGGGAGGTGAGCCGGCGGCTCCTCATTGGCCGCCGGCTCGAGGGAGAGACTAAGGCGTCGCTTGCGATGCCGACCATGGAGGTCGTGCCGGCTTTGCCGGGACGACCGTTTACATCACGCGGCGCGCGCGAGCCGCTCTTCGTGGCGGGCGCGCTTGATGATCTCGTCGCGGTCGCCGAAGCGGGCGCGGGCCTTGAGCGAGCGCTGCTCGTCCCAGAGCGCCGAGAGGCGCTCCTCGAGCTCGTGCAGCTCGGTTGCGAGCGCAGGATCGTGGCCTTCGGAAAGGAGATGCCAGAGCTCGGCGCGGCGCTCGGTCGCGCTGTCGATCTCGGCTCGGATCTGGTCAATAGCGGTCATGTCCTTGAGAACGATTTCACCCCGCTCGCCATTCCTTAATCACCCGAGAACAGGTAGAGCAAAACCACCAAGAGCCCGAGCGCGCTGGCTGCGAGCGCGAGGCCCGTCAAAAGACCGGAGCTCACCAGGCGGGCCGCAAGGGCCGCCGCTGGGCCACCAGGTACACGGTCGCTATCCCGAAGAGGAAGCCCCCGATGTGGGCGAAGAACGCCACGCCGCCGCCCGCCTGCGGATGGAGAATCGCGAAGCCGCCCTCCCAGAGCTGGAACAGGAACCAGAGCCCGAGGAAGAGGACCGCGGGGATCTCCTGAAAGAAGATGAGGATGAAGAAGAACGCCGTCAGCACCCGCGCGTTCGGCAACAGCAGGAGGTATGCACCGAGAACGCCCGCGATCGCTCCCGAGGCGCCCACGTTCGGGATGCTCGCCCCCGTCGCGTTGGAGAAGGCCAGCGTGACCGCCGTCTGCGTCGCGGTCGCAGCCAGCCCGGCGACGACGTACCAGAGCAGGAACCGCACCTTGCCGAGCGCGTCCTCGACGTTGTTCCCGAAGATCCAGAGAAACAGCATGTTCCCGCCGATGTGCAGCCAGCTCCCGTGCATGAACATCGACGTGAAGGCGCCTTCGTACCAGGGGATGTGGCGGACCTGCGACGCGGGGCTGACGCACGGCCCGTCCAGCGAGCACGGGTAGTACCCGTAGTGGAAGACCTCCTTGTCGACCCCGCTCTTCCACTCCCAGATCCAGACGATCACATTCGCGACGATCAGCCCCACCGTTATCAGCGGGAACGTCCGCGTCGGGACGTTGTCCTTGAGCGGCAGCACGGAGCGCGGAGGCTAAGGGATCACGAGTGCCAGGAGCGCCTTCTGGGCGTGGAGCCTGTTCTCGGCCTCGTCCCAGACGGCAGACTGCGGCCCGTACAGCACGCTCTCCTCGATCTCTTCGCCGTAGTGCGCCGGCAGGCAGTGGAGCACGATCGCCTCCTCGCCCGCGGCGCGGACGAGCTGCTCGTCGATCCCGTAGCCGGCCAGGTCGCCGAGCCGTCGCTCACGCTCCTCGTCCTGGCCCATGCTCGTCCAGACGTCGGTGTAGAGGACGTCGGCGCCGCGAGCAGCCTCCTGCGGGTCGCGCACGAATTCGGGGTTGCCGCCGACTTCCCGGGCGAGCTCGACCGCCTTCGGGTCGGGCTCGTAGCCCTCGGGCGTGGCGGCGACGAACTCCATCCCCAGCTTCGCGGCGGCCACCATCAGGGATGCGCAGACGTTGTTACCGTCGCCGAAGTAGGCGACCCGGACGCCCTCGAGCCGTCCTAGCCGCTCCCGGATCGTCATCACGTCGGTCAAGGCCTGACACGGGTGCGCGCTGTCGGTCAGGCCGTTGATGACCGGGATCGTCGCGTGGCGGGCGAGCTCGTCGACGTCTGCCTGCTCGAAGGTGCGGATCATCAGGCCGTGCAGGTAGCGCGAGAGGACGTTCGCCGTGTCGCGCAAGGTCTCGCCACGGCCGAGCTGAAGGTCGGAGGCCGCCAGGTAGAGCGCGTGGCCACCGAGCTCCGTGACTCCGACCTCGAACGAGACGCGGGTGCGCGTCGACGGCTTCTGGAAGATCATCCCGAGCGAGCGGCCGGGGAGGAGCTGGTGCTCCTCGCCGCGGCGGCGCCGTTCCTTGAGGTCGTCGGCGAGGTCGAGCGCGGTCAGGAGCTCGTCGCGGCTCCAGTCGGCGACACGCGTGAAATGGCGTCCCTTGAGGCTTTCCGTGGCGCTCAGCATCTCGCGTGCGCATGCTACTTCGGAACCGCGAGAGGGCGGCCTGTTCGGGCCGCCCTCTCGTCTTCAACTAGCCGTGAGTCCTCTAGGGACCCCAGTCGGCGGCGTTCGCCAGAGCGGCCGCGATGACGGCCACGACTGGAAGCCACATGTAGAGACGGCGACGCATGTCACACCTCCCTTCCTCTCGAGGCGCCCCTCCCGAGGCGCATATGCCTCCCTCAAACACGCGCGGCGTCAGTTGTCAAGTCCAAAGGTCAGTTGACGGGCGGAGCCGCCGACGGAAAGATGCTCCGAACTCCCTTGGACCGGCCTGACCCCAGCACCGAGTCGCTCGGCGAGCGGCTCAAGCGCCTTCGCAAGGAGCGGGGGCTCTCTCAGCGCGAGCTCTCCTCGCCCGGGGTCTCCTACGCGTACATCAGCCGAATCGAGGCCGGCGCCCGCCAGCCCTCCGTCAAGGCGCTGCGCAAGCTCGCTCGGAAGCTCGGCGTGTCGGCGGACTTCCTCGAGACGGGCAAGGAGGTGCGGGCGGACGAGGAGCGCGAGCTGCGGCTTTCCGAGGCCGAGCTCAAGCTCCGGCTCGAGCGCGACCCCAGTGCGGCAGAGGATGACTTCCGCACGCTCCTGCAAGAGGCGACCGAGGCCGCGGACAACGAGGCCGTCCTACGCGCTCGGCTCGGGCTCGGCGAGGCCGCGGCCCGCCGGGGCGACTACGAGGAGGCGATCCGCCAGCTCGAGACACCGTTGCAGGAAGCCGAGCTCTCGCCGCTCTCGCACGCCGACGTCTACGCGACGCTCGCGCGCTCGTACTCGGCACTGGGGCGCGCCGATCGCGCCGTCGAGCTACTCGAGCGCTGTCTCGACGAGGTCCGCAAGCGTGCGCCCGAAGACCTCGCCGCCGAGGTCCGTTACGCCAGCTACCTGAGCTATGCGCTCGCCGACCTCCGCGACCTTGCCGCGGCTCGCCAGGTCGTGCAAGACGTGCTCGCGCGGGCTGAGGGCGCTGCCGACCCGTACTCGAAGATCCGCCTCTACTGGTCGCTCGCGCGTCTCTCGTTGATGGAGGGCAAGCCGCGGTTGGCGCTGAGGCAGATCCACGGCGCGATCGGGTTGCTCGAGGCGACCGAAGACACGCGCCAGCTGGCGCGCGCGCATCTGTTCTGCGGCGAGACGCTGCTCGACGAAGGGGACGCCGAAGCTGCGGTCCCGCATCTCGTCCAAGCGGAAAAGGCGCTCGGTGACGCCGGCGACGCGGCCGACCTCGGCTGGCTCTGGTCCGAGCAGGCACGCCAGCGCACGCTTGCGGGCCATCACTCGGAGGCCGCCGATCTGGCCCGGCGGGCGCTCGAGATCCTCAAGGACTCAGATCCGCTCAAGCTCGCGCGGGCGCACGCGGCGCTCGCGCAGGCACACGCCGCGGCGGGATCGGCCGACGACGCACATGCGGAGTACGAGCGGGCGGTCGACCTGTTCGCCCGCGAGAGCCTCTGGCAGGAGGCCGCCTCGACCTCGCGCGCGTGGGCGCAGGCCCTACGCGTCGCCGGCCGCGACCAGGATGCCTTCGAGGTCCTCGACCGCGCCGCCGAGTACGCGGAGCGGGTGCCGGCGCCGATCGCGGCGCGCTAGGTACGGAGCGATTCTTCTAGGCCGGCCTGCGCGAGCAGGTCGCGTAAGCGCGCGAGGCCCGCGAAGGTCCGGCTCTTGATCGTTCCGAGCGGCTGGCCGGTTCGCGCCGCGAGCTCGGCCTGGGTCAGCCCGCCGTAGTAGCAGAGCTCGAGGGCCTGGCGCTGCTCGGGAGGCAGGCGGCGCAGCGCTTCCTGGACGATCCGCCTTTGGAACCGGACCGCGGCTTGCTCGTCGACCAGCTCGGCCGCGGGCGGCTCGGGTGCGGTCTCGAGCGGCTCGGCGCTCCTGCGCTCCTGCCGGCGGACGAGGTCGACCGCGCGCCGGTGGACGAAGGTGAGGATCCACGTGCTCGGGCTCGCCCGTTCCGCCAGGAAACGGTCCGCGGTGCGCCAGACCGCCAGGAACGCCTCCTGCACGGCGTCCTGGGCGAGCGCCTCGTCGCGGAGGATCCGCAGCGCGAGACCGTAGGCGACGCCGCCGAAGCGGTCGTACAGCTCGGCCAGGGCCTCGTCGTCCAACTCGGCCACCAGCGACAGCAAGGCCTCGTCGGACACGTGCGCCAGGTCCCGTCCCATCGCGCGTCCGGGCGACGCTATCACCGAGGCAGACGCGAGCAGGACGCTCATCACGTCACCCGGCCGCTCTGCGCGAGCGGCTTCGTCGTCGGCTGCGGGACACCGCCGGCGCGCTCGAGCGTGACGGCCACGAGCGAGCCGGGCGGCACCTGCCGGCCGAGCTCGACGATCGACGTCCCGGCGCGGCCGCGGAAGAGCCCGGCCGGCTTGGCCTTCCCCTCCCGGATCACCCACGCCTCGTAGGTCTTGCCGGCGGGCGCGCGCGGGACGGCGACCGCGAGCACGGCTTCGCCGCTCGGCGCGACGGCCACGCCGCCCGCCGTGCCCATCGGGATGATCTTCGCGCCCGGCTTGGAGAGCACGGACTCGAGCGGATCCGGCGAATTGGCGAGCGACGCGGCCCAGATGCCGAGGACGATTGCGGCCGCCGCGGCGATCGACGCCGCCGCGGCGAGCGGGGCGGTCCAGCTCCGCCGGCGGCGAAACGGGACCACGTTCTTCCGCTCGCTGCGCGCCTGCTCGAGGATGCGCTCCTTGAGCTCGGGCGGAGGCGCGGCCTGCGGGGCCGCGAAGGCGAGTGAGGCGGCCGCCTCGCGGAGACCCGCGAGCTCCTCGCGACAGCGCTCGCAGAGGGCGAGGTGCTCCTCGAAGTTGTGCTCCTCGTCCTCCTCCAGCGCGTCGAGCGCGTAGGGCGCGACGAGCGAGTGGAGGTCGGCCATCACAAGAAGTATGGCGCGAGCTCGAGCGCGCCCAGCGCATACCAGGCGCCGAAGGCGAGGCTCAGGAGCGCCAGGCCGGGCGCGAGGCGGTGGAATGAGGCCTGGAGCGGGGCGGAGGCAAGGATCCGCCCGAAGCCGGTCGAGAGCAGGGCCATCGAGACGGCCGTGCAGGCCGCGAACAGGCCGAGCGCGGCCAGGGCGAGCAGGTGGTCGTGGATCGAAGCCAGGAGCAGGATCCCGACGCCGGCGCTCCCGCCTACTCCGTGCAAGAGGCCGATGCCGAAGGCCTGAAGCGGGCGGCGCGCGGGCGCGCTGCGGTGCGGGTGCGCGTCTCGGCCGTGGACGTGCCCGTGCGCGTGCAGCCGCTCGTGGGCGTGGACGTGCACGTGGAAGAGGCCGCGGCGCCAGCGGATGAGCAGCCAGATGGCGAGCGAGACGATCAGCAGTCCGACCGCGGTTTCCGCGGCCTGCTCGACCGGAGCCGGCAGGAGCGCATTGAAGAGGACGATCGGGACGCCGAACAGGAAGAGGCTCGTCGCGTGGCCGGCGCCCCAGGCCAGCCCGAGCCGGGCCGCCGCCTTCGTCGCGCGCTCTTGGGTTCCGGCGATCAGCGTGGTGACCGCGGCGAGGTGGTCGGGGTCGGTCGCGTGACGCAGCCCGAGCACGGCCGCCACGAGCGCGACGACGAGCAGCGTCGTCCCGTCGGGGAAGCCTGCGATCCACGTGTCGAGTCCGAACATCGTCAGCTCACTTTCGGGAGGGCGCGCACGGTCATCGCGAGACCGGCGGCGAGGATAACGAGGGCGCTCGCGGCGGGGAGAAGCCGGATCAGACGGCCGTCGAAGCTCAGCCGTCGAAATGCCTTGCGGGCTGTGACTGCGATCAGGCCGATGCCGGTGATGCTCAGGGCGAGGCCGGCGCTGAACGCGAGGATCAGCACGAGGCCGAAGGCGATTCGGTGGAGCGAGATCGCCGCGAGCAGGACCACCAGCGCCGAGGGGCAGGGGAGGAGCCCGCCGGAGACGCCCACGGCGAGCAGCGAGCGGAAGCTCGGTTCCTCTTGGGTCGTGTGGTGGTGATGATGATGGTGGTGGGCATGCCGGCGGCGTCGTAGGCGGGCGCGGAGGACGGCGGCGCCGATGCCGACGACGAGCAGGCCCGACGCCAGGTTCAGCCAGGGGTAGAGGCGGTCCGGGACGATCAGCTGCGAGAGCGCCAGGGTCACTAGGCCGAGTGTGAACACGCCGATCGTGTGGGTGATCGTCACGATCAGGCCGAGCAGCGCCGCGTGCCTCGGCGTGCCACGCTGGCCGACGAGGTACGCCGTGATGATCGTCTTGCCGTGACCTGGCGAGAGCGCGTGTGCGGCGCCCCAGAAGACGGCGGCCGCGAGGGAGGCCAGGATGACGAGCGCGCTCAGGTGCGAGCGGCCGACCAGCGAGGCGAAGCCGGTATCGGCGACGCGGTCCGGCGCCTGCAGGCTCGAGCCGGCCGAGAGTCGCGGCGGCACATCTGGGCCCTCGTTCGGGGCGAGCGTGGCCCTTGCGGACGTGACGTCGAGGGGGCTCTGGAGGAGGCTCTTCGGGTAGGCGCGGAGCTTGTGGCTCAGGCTCGGCGTGTTCGCTCCGACGACGACCTCTTTCCATCCGATGCGGTCCCTATAGTTGTTGTCATGGTAGGAAACAGAGACCCTCCCGTGGAGGATCGGCCCAGCGAGGATCACCTCCAGCCGCGTCGTCCGGAGGCCGGCCGCGCCGCGCGGGTGCGCCAGCGCGGTGTGGAGCGGCACGAGCTCAGCCGGGCGCCCCTCGATCGCGAGGCGCGTGTTCGCGGCGATCCGCCTGGCGTAGGCGCGTTCGTCGATGCGGCCGGCCTGGTAGGTCGGGATCTCGGCCAGGTCCAGGACGTAGCGGACGTAGAGGCGGGGGCCTGAGACCTCGACCCGGCTGAAGCGGTTGATCGTGAAGTTGCCGAGCGGGTGCGCCGAGGCCAGCGCCGGCGCGACCAGCGAGGCGGCGGTCAGGGCAAGCGCTGCGAGCGCGAGCCGCTTCACCGGAGGGCCCTTCTCGCGACGGGCGCCCAGACAATCGAGAAGTGCGGGTTGATCGCGAGAGCACGCTCGAACCAGGCTTTCGCGGAGGTGCTCCCCAGGCAGCGCTCGATCATGGCCCGGTGGAAGATCAGCAGCGCGTCCCGGGTGCCGAGCCTGAGCGCGTGCGCGGAGTGTGCTCTCGCCTCCTCGCACCGTCCGGCTCGGAACAGGCCCCACGCGAGCGCGTCCTCCGCGTAGATGCTCGGAGCCGAGGCGAAGGCGGCTCGGGCGCGCTCGAGAGCGTCGCGGACGTTCCGGTTGTGGTCGAGGTCGAAGAGCGCGGTCTGGAGCTCGGTGCGCACACCGTTGGCGGCAAAGAGCCGCTCAATCGCCCCGACGAGCGAGTACTGCCGCCGCGCGGCGGTCTGGCGGCCCGAGGCACGGAGCGTGTCGCCGAGCATGATCACGTAGGCCGGGATCGGGAGCACGTCTACCACCCGGCGCAGCCGGGCGATCGCCCGACGATACCGACCCTCGGACGCCTCGATCCGGGCAAGGCCCGCCTCTGCGTGCACGTAGCCCGGGAGCAGGCGAAGCGCCCGTCGGTACGCCGCGGCGGCCTCAGTGAGCCGGCCGGCGTTGAAGCGAACGTTGCCGAGCTGCACCGCCGCCCAGGCGACGTTCTCGGGCACGGCCGAGCCCGCCTCGAGCGCCAGCTCGTCCGCTTCGGCGGCAGCCGCCGGCCGGCCGAGGAGCTCCCGCCCGTTCGCGACGCGGGTGAACGACGCGACCCCGGGCGCGAGCAGCGCCATGCGGTCGTACACCTTGAACGCCTGGCGGTAGCGGCCGAGGTTGAGGAGCGCGTCACCGAGCGCTCCGTAGGCCCCGCCGTTGTACGGGTCTAGCCCGGCAGCACGGCCCGCGAGCCGCAGGCCCTTGCGGAACCGGTGCTGCGTGTTCGCAAGCGAGGCTTCGCCCTGCACGATCAGCGGCGCGAGCCCGCCGGCGGCCGACGCCCGGTGGAGCGCCGAGCCGGACAGCCTGTAGTACGTCGGGTCGCCGGTTTCACGGGCGCGCTGCTGGTAGGCGAGCGCGACGACCGTCAGCGCGTCGGCGTCGCGAGGGCGGCGGGCTACACGGCGTTCGAGCTTCCGCACGTAGCCGGCCGTGTTCCCGCCCGACAGCCCCGACAGGAGCCGCCCCAGCGCGCGCTGCTCGGGTGAGCCCGCGGCATTCGCGGCGAGCACCTCGAGCGGGCTCACCCTCGCGGAACCGGAAAACGCGCCGCCGAGAAGCGTCACGGCTGCCGCGAGCCCTGCCGCCACGATCGCGATTCCAAGCCGTGCCTTCCGCATCTCGCCCCTGGTTCGCCGGTTATCCCGAGACGGTTCGAACCGGACCGCGGCGGGCGGCGAACAAGCGGCGTCAACCGACCGACAAGAGAAGGGAGATGGGATGACAGCAGCGAGGTTGGCGAACAGGAGGACGCTCGGCCTGGCGGTACTCCTCGCCGTCGCGGCAGGGATCGTTCTTGCGATCCTCCTCGTCCAGAGGGGCGGGCCGCCTGCGGCGCGTGCCGCCGATCACCTCGACGCCCCGGGCCTGGCACCGCCCGGTGGCAGCGTGCAGACGGACATCACTGACGTCTACGCGTTCCGGTCGCCGTCGAATCCGGCGAACAGCGTGCTCGTTCTGAACGTGAACACCGGCACCGCCGGGACCAACGCCACTTTCGGACGAGGCATCCCGGGCGTCGGCAACACGCGAGGTGTGCTCTACAACTTCAACATCGACAACAACGGCGATGCGGTCACGGACGTGCAGCTCCGCGCCCGCTTCGGCCGTCCGGCCGACGACGGCTCCCAGCACTTCGAGCTGCGCAGGAACGGGCGGCTGCTGATCCCGCTGGGCGTCGGGGAGTCGACCGCGTTCGGCGCTCCTCCGCACATCATCCGCGCGGGTGACGTGACCGCCTTTGCAGGGCGCCGCGACGATCCGTTTTTCTTCGACCTCGCGGCGTTTCTGGGCCTCAACGGACGCTCGTTCTGCGACGGCCAGCAGACCGACTTCTTCCTGGGGCGGAACGTCTCGTCGATCGTGCTCGAGCTCCCGAGCAGCGTGTTGACCACGGACTCGGCGCACCCGAACATCGGCGTCTGGTCGTCGACCGATGCGGGCAACACCCAGATCGACCGAATGGGACGCCCGGCGATCAACACCGTGTTCAACCACGGAGAGGAGAAGAACCTCTTCAACGCGGGTGATCCGGTCAACGACTGGCGCGACTTCGGGGCCAGCTTTGTCGCCACGCTTCAGCAGCTCGGCGCGGCCGATCCCGAGGGCCTCGCACACGTCCTCCTGCCGGACATCCTCACGTACGACACGTCGAGCTCGGCCGGCTTCCTCAACGGGCGGCAGCTCCCGGACGACGTGATCGACGCCGAGCTCAACCTGATCACGAACGGCGGCATCACGGGGGATTGCATCGGGAACGACAGCACGTTCCTCAGCAGCTTCCCGTACCTCGGCGGCCCGAACTAGCGCTCTGCGCAACAGCTCGAGGGGGCGGTGCAAGCCGCCCCCTCGGCGTTCGGCTACGCGTGGATGCGCGTGCCGGCCTCGCCGGCGAGGGCGTCGCTCAGCGCTTCCGCAGAGGTGATGAGGGTCTCGTGCCCGGTGGCGCGGACGAAGTCGACGCTCGCTTCGACCTTGGGTCGCATCGAACCCGCCTCGAGCTCGTCGAGGAGGTTGCCGGCCTCGTCCACGGACAGCTCGCGCAGCTCCTGCTGCCGGCTCGTGCCGAAGTCACGGTAGACGGCCGGGACCTCGGTCAGGATCACGAGCCGTTCGGCGTCGAGCGCACGGGCGAGGAGCGACGAGGCGCGGTCCTTGTCGATCACCGCGTCCACGCCCGCGAGCCTGCCGTTGCGCTGGGTCACCGGAATGCCGCCGCCACCGCAGGCGACCACGATCGTCCCGGCCTCGAGCAGCGCCCGGACCGACGCGAGCTCGACGATCTCCAGAGGCGCCGGCGACGGCACGACGCGACGCCAGCCGCGGCCCGCGTCATGCACGACGCGCCAGCCGCGCTCGTCCTTGAGCTGCCGCGCTCGGTGCTCGTCGTAGAAGGGGCCGACCGGCTTGCTCGGCTCAGCGAACGCCGGGTCGTCGCGGTCGACGACGACGTGGGTTAGCAGGCACGCGACCGGCCGGCCGGCCACCGGCTCGAGCTCGCTCTCGATCAATGCGCCGATCTCGGCCTGTGTCTGCGCGACCGCGAGGTAGAGCGGCAGCGGCGGCGCCTCGTCGGCGGCGCGTTCGTGCCGGAGCAGCTCGTTGCCGACCTGCGGCCCGTTTCCGTGCGTCACGACGAGTGGCTCGTCGTCCAGTAGCGGCCGGAGCGCGGCGCAGACGTCGCGCAGGTTCGCGCGCTGCTCCGCCGCGGTTCCCCGCTCGCCCGGCCGCATCAGCGCGTTGCCGCCGAGCGCGACGACTGAAGTCACACGAGCGCGGGCGGCTGCTGGATCAGGCCGGCTTCTGTCAGGACGTCGGCGAGCGTCGGCTCGCCCACCTCCTGTAGCCGGTACGTGACGCGGAGCGCGGGCACCTCGAAGTCGATCAGGCGGCGCAGGTCGATGGGCGTCCCGATCAGCACGAGCTCGGCGCCGGAAGCCTCGATCGTCGCACGCAGGTCCTGCATCTGTCGCCGGCCGTATCCCATCGCCGGCAGGAGCGCGCCCACGTGCGGGTACTCGCGGAAGGTCTCGGCGATCGAGCCGACGGCGCTCTCGCGCGGGTCGATCAGCTCGCCGGCGCCGTTCGCCTTCGCGGCGAGGACCGCCGCGCCGTAGGTCATCTCGCCGTGGGTGAGGGTCGGCCCGTCCTCGATCGCCAGGACGCGTTTGCCGGCGATCTCGGCGGCGTCGCCCTCGACGACGAACGGCGAGGCCGCGAGCACGATCCGCGCCGTCGGGTTGTTCTCCCGGATCGAGTCGAGCACCGCGTCGATCCCGTCCTGGGTCGCGCTGTCGATCTTGTTGACGACGCAGACGTCCGCCATCCGGAGGTTCGTCTCGCCCGGGTGATAGCGCAGCTCGTGGCCCGGCCGGTGCGGATCGACCACGACGACATGCACATCCGGCTTGATGAACGGCGTGTCGTTGTTGCCGCCGTCCCAGAGGATCACGTTCGCCTCCTGCTCGGCGCGGTCGAGGATCGCTGCGTAGTCGATTCCCGCGAAGACGAGGTTTCCCTCGGCCAGGTGCGGCTCGTACTCCTCACGCTCCTCGATCGTCGCCTCGGCGGCATCGAGGTCTTCGTAGCGCTCGAAGCGTTGGACGGCCTGGGCGGTGAGATCGCCGTACGGCATCGGGTGGCGCAGGACTGCGACACGCTTGCCGGAGTCGCGTAGCAGCGCCGCGATGTGCCGGGTGGTCTGGCTCTTCCCCGACCCGGTGCGCACTGCGCAGACCGCGACGACCGGCTTATGCGAGGTCAGCATCGTCTCGCGCGGCGAGATCAGGTGGAACGACGCGCCCGCAGCGAGGGCCCGCGAGCCGATGTGCATGACGTGCTCGTGCGTGACGTCGGAGTAGGCGAAGACGACCTCGTCGACCTCGTGCCGCCGGATCAGCTCCTCGAGCTCGCTCTCCGGGCTGATCGGGATTCCCTGCGGATACAGCTCACCGGCGAGCTGGGCGGGATAGACGCGTCCGTCGATGTTCGGGATCTGCGTCGCGGTGAAGCCGACGACCTCGTACTCCTCGCGGCCGCGGTAGACGAGGTTGAAGTTGTGGAAGTCGCGGCCGGCGGCACCCGCGATCAGCACGCGCCTCCTGTTCATGCATAAAGCTTATGCAGGTACACAGGACAGAGCGCAACGGCCGGAGGTCTAGTCCTCGCCACCGGTGCCAGATACGCACGCAAAAGTGTGGACGCTTCGTCACGAGAGCGTCACTTCCCCTGCACGTGGGCGGGTCGCCGTTCGAGCCCCGGTGTCAGACACCGTGACGGAACGGTCACTGGTCGGCGAAAACCTCGGCCAGCCAGCGCTGCGCCTCGAGGACCAGCACCGGGTTCGTGTCCATCGTGTAGTACGCGAGCGCGATGACGGCCTGGGACACGGCCCAGCCGCGGGCGCGCGCCCACGTTGGGTCATCGACGGCGAGCATCCTCCGGAAGAGCGCGCGGCTTTCTCCGTCGAGCATCTTCCAGGCGACCATCACGTCGCACGCCGGGTCGCCGATCCCGATGGTGCCGAAGTCGATCACCGCGCTGATCCGGCCGTCGACGACGAGCAGGTTGCGCGCGTCGAGGTCGCCGTGGATCCAGACGGGCTCTCGCTCCCACTCCGGCGCCGCGAGGGCTTCCTCCCAGACCGCCGTCACTGCAGCCGCGTCGAGCTCGCTGCGCAGGGACTCGATCGCTGCCCGTGCGGCCTCGTCCCGCCGCACGAGCGGCACTCCGCGGAAGGAGTTGTGCTCCCCCGGCGGCGGCCCGCCGGGTGCGTCGATCTCCTGCAACGCCCTGACGAAACCGGCCAGGTCCGCCGCAGCGTGTGCGAGATCGGCGATCGGCTCCTCCGCGGCGGGCTCGCCCTCGAGCCAGCTGTAGACCGCCCACCTCAATGGGTAGCCGTCACCGGGCCGGCCGATCGCGAGCGGAACCGGCACCGCCAGCGGCAGGCGAGGCGCCAGCTCGGGCAGCCAGCGAAGCTCCTTCTCGAGCCCCACGACGTTCTTCTCGCGCCGCGGCAGCCGCGCTGCCAGCTCGTCACCGAGCCGGTAGATCGCGTTGTCGGTCCCGAAGAAGCGCACCCGCTCGAGTGGGAGGTCGACCCACTCGGGAAACTGAGCGGCAAGCAGCCGGCGTACCAGCGCGGCGTCGATCGGAAGCTCGTCTGCGTGCATCCTCATACGAGGCCTCGCCGCTTGATCCGCAGGAGGTACTCCTCGCGGTTGAGCGGGTTGACATCCGTCCTCGACCGCTTCGGCGCCGGGTCGGCCACGGGCTCGTAGTGGTCGAACGAAAGCTCGAGCACGCCCTCGCCGCGGGTCAGCGACCCAAGCGAGCGCTGCAGCTCGTGCATCCGGGCGGCCGGGATCTCCCCTTCGAGCCTGGCCCAGGAGTCGCCGAGCGCCGGCGTCCCGGCGACGGCGCCGAGCCGGGTGAGGCCGGAGAAGATCACCGCGAGCGTGTCGGCGGGGAAATCGAGGCGGAAGCGGTGGATCGGCTCGCAGACGACGGTCCCGGCCTGCTGCAGCGCGCTCATCAGGACGAGCGGGGTCAGCTTGCGGAAGTCCTCGCCCGTGCTCGACGTCGCCTTGTTGAAGCCCTGGTGGGCATGGCTCGACCGCGGGGAGTAGCCGGTGTCGGTCAGCGTGACGGTGCAGTCGGTCACCTGCCAGCCGTAGAGCCCTTGCCGCAGCGCCTCCTGCACGGTGTCCTCGACGGCGCGGAAGAACGCCGCCGGCATCGTCCCGTGCACCGCGACCTCCCGCGCGTAGCGCGCGCCGCTGCCGGCCGGAGCGGGCTCGACACGAAGCCCGACCGTCGCCAGGAACGGGTTCGGCTCTTCGCGCAGCCGCTCGACGGCGGCGCCGACGCCCACCGGCCGCTCGACGCAGATCGTCGTCGTCTCGCGGAACTCGACCTCGACGCCGTAGTCCGCGAGCAGCGTCGCCTCGATCACCTCCTGCTGCACCTCGCCGTAGACCGAGACGAACAGCTCCTGGCGGACGTCGTCCTGGCGCAGGTCGATCAGCGGGTCCTGTTCGGCGAGCTGCGCGAGGGCGGCGTGCAGCGCAGCATTCTCGTCGGGGTCTCGCGGCACGACGACCGTCTCCAGCGTCGGCGGCGCGAACTGCGGCCTGGACCGCGGCGGCGCGCTGCCGATCGCATCGCCGATCCGGATGTCCCCGAGACCCCAGACCTGCGCGATCTCGTTCGTAGCCGCCGGCCGCTGCACCGTAGAGCCATGCTCGAAGACGCGGATCGCCGTCACCTTGCCTTCCGCGTCGCGGCCGAACCGAACCCGGTCGCGGACGTTCACCGTGCCGCCGAACATCCGCGCGTACGCGATCTTATCGCCCGCCGGCCCGCGCTCGATCTTGAAGACGCTGCCTGAGACGGGGCCGCTGCCGTCGCGGGCCGCCGACGGTAGAAGCTCCGCGATGCCCGACATGAGCGGCTCGACGCCCTCGCCCGTCTTCGCCGAGCCGAAGAAGACTGGGTGCACGAGCCCCTGCCGTGCCTGCTCCACGAGCGCCCCGCGCACGCTTGTCTCCGGAACGCCCGTCCCGTTCACGTAGGCCTCGAGCAGGGTCTCGTCGTGCTCGGCCAGCACTGCGACGTTGTCCGCCGCGGCCCCCGCCGGGACGATCGCGGGCGTCAGTCGCTCGGCCATCGCCTCCAGCACACCGGCGGCGTCCGCTCCGACGCGGTCCATCTTGTTGACGAAAAGGAGCGTCGGCACCTGCAGCCGCTGCAGCGCCCGCATCAAGAGCGGCGTCTGCGCCTGCACGCCCTCCACGGCCGAGACCACCAGCACCGCGCCGTCGAGCACGCTCAGAACGCGCTCCACCTCGGCGATGAAGTCCGGGTGGCCCGGTGTGTCGATCAGGTTGACCGTGACGTCGCCGATCTCGAACGAGACGACGGCGGACTTGATCGTGATGCCCCGCTGCTGCTCCAGCGGAAGCGTGTCGGTCTGTGTCGTGCCGTGGTCGACGTCGCCGGGCGCGTCGATCACGCCGGCCGCGTGCAGCAGCCGTTCCGTGAGAGTTGTCTTACCGGCGTCTACATGCGCCAGGATCCCCAGGTTGAGCGTTCGTCGAAGCAAGCGTCATTCCCTCCGAATAGGTCACAAAGGCCTTCTCGATGGTCATGAACGCTGTGCGCACTCCCGCTCCTGGGTCGTTGGCGCTGTCGGAGCGGATCTTACAGCTCGAGGGCCCACTCGCCCGCGCCGTCGACGACTCGACCGGTGTGCGAGAACCCGCGGCTGAGGTAGAGACGCTGCGCGCGTTCGTTGTCGTCCTCGTCCGTCCAGAGGCGAATCTGCGACGAGCCGCGCTGCTTGGCCTCGGCGAGAACGGCGTCCAGGAGAGCCCCGCCGATCGCCTCTCCCCAGCGCTCGGGGAGGACGTAGATCAGGTTGAGGAACAAGCCGCCCGGCACGACCGGGCCCGCTCGGTCCTCGCCTCGCAGAGGCTCCGCGCACGCCATCCCGACCGGCGTCGCCCCGTCGGCGGCGACAAGCAGCCAGGAATCGGGATCGCGCAGGCGGGCCCTGACCTGCTCAACGTGTTCGGCCCGGCCCGGCCACACACCGCCGCGCCGCGCCAGGTTCGAACGCTCGTATACAGAGAGGGCGGCCTCGACGTCCGACAAGCCGCCGAGCCGGACCGTGACCGCGCTAGCGGAGATGCTCGCGGACGCGGTCGGCGACCGCTTCCAGCTCGACCTCGGTGCCCGCGACGTCCTGCAGCAGCTCATCCGCCGTCGGCCGCTGGCCCTGCGCCCAGAGCTCTCGGAGCAGCGAGCCCGCCTCGCGGGAGGCGAACCAGGCGTTGCCGAAGCGGCTGCGCAGGTGGTCACGCAGCTGTGCCTCGAGCGCCCACGAGCGCAGGTACG
>WNGF01005609.1_pt1 | contig 22943 bp, 16 predicted proteins | sample 5400641 | NCBI WGS metagenome assembly WNGF01 (sample SAMN13153371, study PRJNA577476) | soil metagenome | isolation source: 80 cm soil or saprolite under grassland replicate 2 | place: USA:California | collected 2016-06-15 | reverse complement strand
GCTACAAGCTCGTCTTGAAGCCACAGGGCACGGCCCTTCCGGGCGCGGACGACACCACGACCACGCCGACGACCGTCACGCTCCCGCCGGCGACGCCGTAGACCTCCCTCCTCGCCCGGTCAGCTCGGCCGACGCATCGGCCGACCACCTGGGACGGATCCTCACACTCGCGGCACAATCAGGGTCAGACCCTGGTTCTCGGGGACCGAGACCCTCCGGACGGATCGTCACACTCCCGTTACAACGAAGGTCAGACCCTGGTTTTCGGGGACACCGAGACCGTGGGGGACGGATCGTCACACTCGCGGCACAATCACAGGGTCAGACCCTGGTTCTCGGGGACACCGAGACGCCCGCAGGGCCTCCCTTGCGGGCGGACCTCAATCAGGCGCTTGCCTACGGATTCGTCGAGGAATCGAACGTCGACGAGACGCGCGCAAAGGAGCGCGTCGGATCGGCCGCGTCGCGAACGACGACCGTGATCGTCTTCACTTGAAGCCCGCCTGTCGGCGCGTCGTGGTAGAGATACGTGTCGACGCGGTAAGAGCGGCGGTCGGCGCCCGTCGTCGTGTAACTGGGATCGCAGGCGGTGGTCGGGACGCTCGCCGGGCACGTCGTGACGGCGGTGACGAGACCCTTCGGGTAAACAAGATTGCCCTGCATATGGGCCGCGTAGACCGTGTCGGCCGGGTATTGCGAGTCCGCCAGGGCCGCGGTCCACTCCGCCGTGATGAAGACGATGTTGTTGAAGGTCAGCCCGCGGTACACCTCGATCTGCGTGTCCGCGAGAGCGGACGCCGTCGAGATCCGGCTTGCGCGCCCTAGGGCGGTGTTTCCGGACGAGAACGCGGCAATGATCGCCAGGATGCCGATATTCAGCATCACTGTCGCCATCACGAGCTCGAGCAGGCCGAAGCCGCTTTCGTCGCGCGCGCGCGTCTGCATGTAAGAGCTATCGGCATCCCTCTTTAGAGGCTTGATGCCTCTGCCGATAGCTCTGCTGAGGGACTCCTATGGCTGCCTACGCTTATTCCGCTATCAACGTCGAGGGCTTCGAGCTCTCGGGCGAGCTTCACGCTCCCGATCTCTCGGGCGCGCGCGAGCAGCTGCGCGTCCGCGGCCTGATGGCAAGCCGGCTCGAGGAGCTCCCGTCGGCCGGGGAAGAGGGAGCGCGCACCTTCTTCAAGGCGGTCAAACCCAAGACGCTGCAGATCTTCTCGCGCCAGTTCGCGACGATGATCGAGGCGGGACTCAACATTGTCGCCGCGCTAGTCATCCTCGAGGAGCAGACCGACGACCTGTATTTCGCCCAGGTGGTCAAGGAGCTGCGTGCGGACGTCGAGAGCGGCCTTCTGCTCTCGGAGGCGATGAAGCGTCATCCGAAGATTTTCGATCGCCTCTTCGTCTCGATGGTCCAGGCCGGCGAGGCGGCCGGAATCCTGGATGAGGTTCTCGACCGCGTTGCGTTCCAGATCGAGAAGGCGACGCAGATCAAGCGCCGCGTCAAGGGCGCGATGCTCTACCCGACGATGGTCCTGGTCTTTGCGACCCTCGTGCTCGCCGGGCTGCTGATGTTTCTCGTCCCGGTCTTCGTCAAGATCTTCGGCCAGTTGGGTGGCGAGCTCCCGACCCTGACCCAGTACGTCGTCTTCGGGTCGGATCTCCTCCGCCACCACTGGTACATCATCTTCCCGGGCGTCGGGGCCACCATCTTCGGGCTGAAGAAATACAAGAAGACGGAGTCCGGCCGAAAGAAGTGGGACCGGCTGAAGCTCAAGATCCCGATGAAGATCGGCCAGGTCGTCCTCAAGGTGACGATGGCCCGCTTTTCGCGCACCCTCTCGACGCTCGTCGCCGCGGGTGTCGACATCATCCAGGCCCTGGAGATCACGGGCCAGTCGGCCGGCAACTGGGTGATCGAGGAGGCCCTCTCAGACGTGCGCGCGAAGGTCCACGAGGGTGTACCCATAGCGCAGCCGCTCGTCGACAACCCGATCTTCCCGCCGATGGTGAGCCAGATGGTCAAGATCGGTGAGGAAACCGGTGAGCTCGAGAAGATGCTCTCGAAGATCGCCGACTTCTACGAGGACGAGGTCGACGCGGCGATCCAGTCGCTGACGTCGATCGTCGAGCCGCTGATGATGATCCTCGTCGGCATGATGGTCGGCGTCATCGTGATCGCGATGTACCTGCCGATGTTCAAGATGCTGAGCCTGGTCAAGTAGCGGCGGCCTGCTGAGGCCGGCAGAAGTCCCGCTAAAATGAGCGCGCTTGGCGGCGTAGCTCAGTTGGTTAGAGCAGCGGAATCATAATCCGCGTGTCGCAGGTTCGAGTCCTGCCGCCGCTACCTAGAGCCGTCCTGGCGCTTCGGCTCTGACCGGTCGGCCGCGTTCTGGGTTAACGGCGCACGGGCAAAGCCCGTGCGCCTCTTACCTAGCAGGGGCTTGGCTAGAGCCGCCTGGATGAACGAGGGAGCCCCTTCCACCAGGGAGGCGCCCCCGTCGCTACACTTCAGACCCGCGCAGGCGAGAGGCTCTTGCCTCGCCCTGCGCTTTCCTCTACCACGAAGCAGAAATGGCCACCGGAGTACGAGACAAAATCACGCTTGCCTGCAACGAGTGCAAGCGGCGCAACTACATGAGCACCAAGTCGAAGCGGAATACGCCCGACCGCCTCGAGGTCCGCAAATACTGCCGCTGGTGCGGTCAGCACACGGCGCACCGGGAGACCCGCTGATGGCGAGGCAAACGCGCGCCCAGCGCCGGGCCCGCCGCGAGCAGCAGGCCGCCTCCGAGCCGCAGGTCGCGCAGCGCAGCCGCGCGCGCCAGATGTCGGTGCGTTCGGCGCCGGCGCCGGTTGCCGCCCAGCCGAGCCGCGGGCGTGAGGGCGGCGGTGCCCTGCGCTTCATCGCGGAGTCCTGGGGCGAGCTGAAGAAGGTCGAGTGGCCGAATCAGAGCCAGCTGATCCAAGGCGTCGCGGTGGTGCTGATCGCGTGCGTCATCGTCGGCGTGTATCTCTGGGGCGCCGACCTCGTCTTCAAGCGTCTCGTTCAGAACGTGTTGCTGAGATAGCCATGTTTCGCTGGTATGTCATCAACACGTACTCCGGGCACGAGAACAAGGTGAAGGCCAATCTCGAGCACCGGATCATGTCCATGAACCAGGCGCCTCGGTTCCGCCGGGTGGTCGTGCCGACCGAGCAGGTAATCGAGACCAAGGAAGGCCAGAAGGTCCAGACCGAGAAGCGCGTCCTCCCTGGCTACGTCCTCGTCAACATGGACATGGACGACGAGGCCTGGACACTCGTCAAGAACACCCCCGGCGTCACCGGCTTCGTCGGCTCCGGCTCCAAGCCCGTGCCCCTTGCCCAGCCAGAGGTGGATCGCATCCTGCACACCGGTCGCGGGGACGGTGAGCGTCCGCGCGCTCAGGTCGAGTTCTCGCTCGGCGAGTCCGTGAAGGTAACCTCAGGCCCGCTCTCCGACTTCGACGGCGAGGTGGTCGACGTGAATGCCGATCAGCAGAAGCTGAAGGTTCTCGTCGACATCTTCGAGCGCCAGGTGCCGGTGGAGCTGACCTTCGACCAGGTGAAGAAGCTCGACTGATGGCCAAGAAGGTGCTCACGCTCATCAAGCTGCAGATCCCGGGTGGCCAGGCCAACCCGGCGCCGCCTGTGGGTCCGGCGCTCGGCCAGCACGGCGTCAACATCATGGAGTTCTGCAAGGCGTTCAACGCGCAGACCGCGCAGGAGAACGGGCGCATCACCCCGGTCGAGATCACGGTCTACGAGGATCGCTCGTTCGACTTCATCACGAAGACGCCGCCTGCTGCAGTCCTGATCAAGGAAGCGCTGCGCATCGAGAAGGGTTCGGGAGAGCCGAACCGCGAGAAGGTCGGCCGCCTCACGCGCGACCAGGTACGCCAGATCGCCGAGGCGAAGATGCCCGACCTCAACGCGCGTGACGTCGAGCAAGCGATGCGCATCATCGCCGGCACGGCTCAGTCGATGGGCGTAGAAACGGATGTGCTGACATGAGCTCGCACGGAAAGCAGTACCGCACCGCGCGCGCGTCATTCGACCGCGAGCACGAGTACTCGCCCATCGAGGCGATTCGTTTGCTGAAGGAGATGCAGACCGCGAAGTTCGACGAGACGGTCGAGGTTCACTTCCGCCTCGGCCTCAACGTCCGTCACGCCGACGAGCAGCTGCGCGGCACGATCATGCTTCCGCACGGCACCGGCAAGGAGGCACGCGTCGCCGTCTTTGCCGAGGGCGAGAAGGCGAAGGAGGCCCAGGAGGCGGGCGCGGACATCATCGGCTCCGCCGATCTCGCCAAGCGCGTGGAAGAAGGGTTCACGGACTTCGACGTCGCCATTGCCACTCCCGACCAGATGGGCAACGTCGGCAAGCTCGGTCGCATCCTCGGCCCGCGCGGTCTGATGCCGAACCCCAAGACGGGCACGGTGACGATGGACGTCGGCAAAGCTGTCCGCGAGGCGAAGGCCGGCAAGCTCGAGTACCGCACCGACCGCGGCGCGTGTGTCCACGTGTCGATCGGCAAGAAGAGCTTCGGCGACCGCGAGCTCCTGGAGAACTACGCGGCGCTCGTGGACGAGATCGTGCGCGCGAAGCCGGCGGCCGCCAAGGGGCGGTACATCCAGCAAATCACGCTCGCAAGTACGATGGGCCCCGGGATCCACTTGGATCCGCAGAAGATTCGAGGCATCGTCGAGGAGTTGGAGGAGTCGCAGCAAGAAGCAGTTCCGGCTTAGTCCCGTCGCCAAAGACCGCTGGCAGCCGCGAGGCAGAAGTCCAGCCGAGGCGGATCGGTGAAGAGGTTCTCACCTCCTTCAGCGAGCCCGCCTGCGTGCGGGCTCGATTCGTCTGAGGAGGTCAATGGATGAAAAAGAGTGACAAGGAACGCGTGGTCAGCGAGCTCGCCGAACGGCTGAAGTCATCGCCGACGCTGATCGTCGCGGACTACCGCGGGCTGACCATGCCGCAGATCGATGCCCTCCGGGGCAAGCTGCTCGAGCACGGCGCACGCTTTGCGATCGTCAAGAACACACTCACGCGGCGTGCCGCGGAGCAGGCCGGCGCCGACGCTTTGCTCGCGCTGCTCGAGGGACCGACGGCGATCGCGTTTCTGGAGTCCGACGGCGACCCGGTCGCAGTCGCGAAGGCGCTCTCGACCGCAGCGCGTGAGACGCAGGTGCTCGTCATCCGTGGCGGGATGATGGAGGGCCACTCGATCTCCGAGGAGGAAATCCAGACCCTCGCGAAGCTTCCGCCGACGGACGTTCTGCGCGCACAGATCGTCGGCGCGATCGCCGCGCCGATGTCGACAGTGGTGGGACTGTTCAACGCCCCACTGCGCGACATTGTGGGCGTCCTGCAGGCACGCATCGAACAGCTGGAGGAGCAGGGAGGGAGCACCGAGCCCGCTGCGTCCGAAGCCTCGGCGACACCAGAACCCGAGGCGGCACCCGAACCCGAGGCACCCGAAGCAGCATCCGAACCTGAACCAGAGGAAGAAGGAGGAGAAGGCTAGATGGCAACCGACACGTCGAAGCTCGTCGAGCAGCTTGGCAAGATGACCGTGCTGGAGCTCGTCGAGCTCAAGAACGCGCTGGAGGAGGAGTGGGGGGTCACGGCAGCCGCTCCGATTGCGGTCGCGGCCCCGGCGGCTGGTGACGGCGCGGCGGCGGAGGAGGAGAAGACCTCGTTCGACGTCGTCCTCAACGCCGCGGGCGGTCAGAAGATCCAGGTGATCAAGGTTGTCCGGGCGATCACCGGGCTCGGCCTCAAGGAGGCGAAGGATCTCGTCGACTCGGCCCCGAAGGCCGTCAAGGAGGGCGTCGCCCAGGACGAGGCCGATTCGATCAAGGCCCAGCTCGAGGAAGCCGGAGCTACCGTCGACGTGAAATAGGCTTCGCCGCAACAGGGCGCAGGTGCAAGCCGCCGAAAGGCGGCTTTCACCTTTTTGGGGGGTCTTTTGGGGCAAAGCGCAGGCCGCGGAGTGCCGATGCGTCTTATGGACGACAACGCCGACTCCCCTAGGAGGCACCTCCGAATGAAGCGACTCCCAGTTTTCCTCGCCCTCTTTTGCGCCGGTCTGCTCGCCGCCTCGTTCGCGGCGGCGAAGCCGCCGCCCGGCAAGGGCAAGCCCGAGGGCAAAGGCAAGAAGACCACGACCTCGTCGACCGACCCGGCGACGTGCAAGCCGAAGATCTCCGTGATTCTCAAGGGCAAGTTCGTCTCGGGTGCAGGCACGTCGTTCACGATGGACGTGACGCAAACGAACTTCCACGGTCGCGATCTCGTGGGCGAGCCGCTCACGCTCAACGTGGACGACAAGACGAGGTTCGTCCGCCGAGGGCCCGCGGAGCTCGCGGACTTCGAGGCGGGCGACCGCCTGAATGTCCAGGCCCGCGCCTGCAAGAAGCAAAAGAACGCGGCCGCACCACCGGGAGCACAGCCGGCAGCAATGCTCGCCAAGCGTGTGGTCGGGCGTCCGGCGAATCCGGCCGAGTCCTCAGGCGACTCGACGACGACCACCACCACCCAGTAAAGGGCTTTACCGGTCGAAGTGAGAAGGGGCGCTTCGGCGCCCCTTCTGGCGTTTCGGGGCTTCGTGCGCTACCATCCGCGCGAACGAGCGGCGGTTTCCGCAGGGCCACTCTTGCGCTGAACCGGGGTCATCGGGTACCCTAGCCGGTTGCGCCGCAGTTCCGTCGTCCACGCCTGTCCGCTCGCCGATCCAGTTTTCGCACCACATCTCTAAGGGAGGCTTCACTCTTGACCACCAGGGTCGCTGCGCCTAGCGCGCGCACCAGTTTCTCGCGTCTCAAGCACGTCCTCGACCTTCCCAATCTGATCGACATCCAGAAGGCCTCTTTCCAGTGGTTCCTGGATGAAGGTCTTCGCGAGACAATCGACGACATTTCGCCGATCGAGGACTACACGGGCACGCTCGCCGTCGAGTTCGGGGCCTACAAGTTCGGAGACCCCCAGTTCTCGATCAAGGAGTGCCGCGAAAAGGATCTGACCTACCAGGCTCCGCTCTCGATGACGGTCCGCTTCGTCAACAAGGAGACGGGCGAGATCCGGGAGCAGACGGTCTTCATGGGGGACTTCCCGATGATGACCGAGTGGGGCACCTTCATCATCAACGGCACCGAGCGCGTCATCGTGACGCAGCTCGTCCGCAGTCCGGGCGCCTACCTGATGGAGCCCAAGGACGCGTCCAAGCAGGTCTTCACCGCCAACCTGATGCCCTCTCGCGGCTCGTGGCTCGAGCTGGAGATCGACAAGAAGGGCATCGTCTACGCCCGTATCGACCGGAAGCGCAAGCTTCCGATCACGACGCTGCTCCGCGCCCTGCCGGCGGAGGACCCGTCGACGGGCTTCAAGCTGGACACCTCCGACAACGAGGCGATCCTCAAGCTCTTCGGTAACTCGCTCTACATCGTCAACACGCTCGAGAAAGACCCCTCCACACGCGAGGAGGAGGCGCTGATCGAGGTGTTCAAGAAGCAGCGCCCCGGCGAGCCGCCGACGCTCGACAACGCCCGCAACCTGCTCAAGGCGCTGTTCTTCGACCCCAAGCGCTACGACCTGACGAAGGTCGGCCGCTACAAGCTCAACCAGCGGCTGCAGGTGAATGTGCCCGACGACGTGCGCGTCCTCACGACCGAGGACATCCTTGCGCTCGTCAAGCGGCTCGTGGACTTGCCGGCGCAGCTCGGCGTGCCGGAGGACTCAAAGGACTTTGCAGCCGACGCGATCGTGCTCAGCCGCGATCCGATCCGCAGTGAGCTCGACGAGTACGAGCACTTCGGCAATCGCCGTCTGCGCACGGTTGGGGAGCTGATCCAGGAGGCGTTCCGGGTCGGCCTCTACCGCATGGAACGCGTCGTTCGCGAGCGGATGACCACCGAGGACGTCGACACGATCACGCCGCAGACGATCATCAACATCAGGCCGGTCGTGGCGGCGCTGAAGGAGTTCTTCGGCTCCTCACAGCTGTCGCAGTTCATGGACCAAACGAACTCGCTTGCCGGGCTGACGCACCGGCGCCGCCTGTCGGCACTCGGCGCCGGGGGCCTCACGCGCGAGCGCGCCCCGATCGAAGTGCGCGATGTGCACCCGACGCACTACGGCCGCATGTGCCCGATCGAGACTCCGGAAGGCCCGAACATCGGCCTGATCGGGTCGCTCGCGTCGATGGCGACCGTGTCGGAGTTCGGCTTCATCCAGACCCCGTACCGGAAGGTCGTCGGCGGCAAGGTGACGGACGAGATCATCTACCTCGACGCGGCCGAGGAAGCGCAGTTCACGATCGCGCAGGCAAGTGCCGTGGTGGAAGAGAAGACGGGCCGCTTCCACGACAAGCACGTCCTCTGCCGCTCGAAGGAGGGGGAAGCCGTCACGGCCGAGCCCAAGGACATCCAGTTCATGGACGTCGCGCCCGCCCAGATCGTGTCGGTGGCGACGGCGCTGATCCCGTTTCTCGAGCACAACGACGCGAACCGCGCGCTGATGGGCGCGAACATGCAGCGGCAGGCGGTGCCGCTCATGATCACGCAGGCGCCCATCGTCGGGACGGGGCTCGAGTACCGGGCGGCGATCGACACCGGCGACGTCGTGCTGGCGCACGAGTCCGGCACGGTCGTCGACGTCGACGCGGGGCACATCGTCGTCGAGACGAAGGACGGCAAGAACGACTACCCGCTGACGAAGTTCATGCGCTCGAACCAGGGCACGCTGATCCACCACAAGCCGATCGTGGAGCTCGGCGAGCGCGTCAAGGCCGAGCAGGTGCTGGCCGACGGCAGCTCGACCGATCAGGGCGAGCTCGCGCTCGGGGCGAACCTGCTCGTCGCCTTCATGCCGTTCGAGGGCTACAACTTCGAGGACGCGATCGTGATCTCGGAGCGTCTCGTCAAGGAGGACGTCCTCTCGTCCATCCACATCCACGAGTACGAGATCGACGCGCGCTCGACGAAGCTGGGCGACGAGGAGATCACGCGCGACATCCCCAACCGTTCGGAGGAGTCGCTGAAGGATCTCGACGACCGGGGCGTCGTCCGCATCGGCGCCGAGGTCGGATCCGGCGACCTGCTCGTCGGCAAGGTCACGCCGAAGGGCGAGACGGAGCTGACCGCTGAGGAGAAGCTGATCCGCGCGATCTTCAAGGAGAAGGCGCGCGAGGTCCGTGACACCTCGCTGAAGGTCCCGCACGGCGAGGGCGGCAAGGTCATCGACGTGAAGACGTTCTCGCGCGAGGCAGGGGACGACCTCTCCCCGGGCGTGAACGAGCTAGTGCGCGTCTACGTGGCGAAGAAGCGAAAGATCGCCGAAGGCGACAAGCTCGCCGGCCGCCACGGCAACAAGGGAGTGATCTCGAAAATCGTTCCCGAAGAGGACATGCCGTTCCTCGAGGACGGCCGGCCGGTCGACGTCGTGCTCAACCCGCTCGGGGTCCCGAGCCGGATGAACATCGGCCAGATCCTCGAGACGCACCTCGGCTGGGCCGCGGCGCACGGCGTCTTCGAGAACGGCAACGGCGGTTCGAACGGGCTCGCCGGCAAGCCGATCGCGGCCGACAATCCGCATCCCGTCGCGACGCCGGTCTTCGACGGCGCGAGCGAGGAGGACGTGGACGAGGCACTCGTCAAGTGGGCGAATGACAACCCCGACTCGCCGATCAAGTTCCTCGTCGACCAGAACCGGCCTGTGGGGCGGAAGACCTCGGGCAAGGTGCGCCTCTTCAACGGCAAGAGTGGGGCGCCCTTCGAGCAGAAGGTGACGATCGGCTTCATGTACATCCTGAAGCTGCTCCACCTCGTTGACGACAAGATCCATGCGCGCTCGACGGGGCCGTACTCCCTCGTCACCCAGCAGCCGCTGGGCGGCAAGGCGCAGTTCGGCGGCCAGCGCTTCGGCGAGATGGAGGTGTGGGCGCTCGAGGCCTACGGCGCCGCGTACACCCTGCAGGAGATGCTCACGATCAAGTCCGACGACACGGTCGGGCGCGTGAAGGCGTACGAGGCGATCGTCAAGGGCGAGAACATCGCCGAGCCGTCGATTCCCGAGAGCTTCAAGGTGCTGCTCAAGGAGATGCAGTCACTCGCGCTCGACGTGAACGTCCTCTCCGACGAGGGCACGACGGTCGAGGTTCGCGAGGAGGACGACGAGCTCCTGCGCGCTGCGGAGGAGCTGGGCATCGATCTCTCACCTGGGTCGCTGCGCGCGGCGGCGCGCCAGCCGACGGCCGAGGAGGCCGAGGAAGGACAGGAGCGCGTCGACCAGGACGGCGAGATGGCGCTCCCCAACGACGAGGCGCTCGGCGACCTGACCGACGTCGAGGTGGTCGAGGAGAGCGAAGAGGAAGAAGCGCCCGCGCTGGCCGAGGGCGAAGTGGAAGTAGAGGAAGGTTAGGCCGCTCCATGGAGCACGCACGAGAAATGTCTAGGGAAGAAGGAGTGACGCGCGCTGATCGACATCAATGATTTCGACGCCATTCGCATCGGGCTTGCATCCAGCAAGCAGATTCGCGACTGGTCCTCCGGTGAGGTAACCAAGCCGGAGACGATCAACTACCGCACGCTCAAGCCCGAGCGCGACGGTCTCTTCTGCGAGCGCATCTTCGGTCCGACCAAGGACTGGGAGTGCTACTGCGGCAAGTACAAGCGCGTGCGCTACAAGGGCATCATCTGCGAGCGCTGCGGCGTCGAGGTGACCCGGCAGAAGGTGCGGCGCGAACGCATGGGTCACATCGACCTGGCCGCGCCGGTCTCGCACATCTGGTTCTTCAAGGGTGTGCCGAGCCGGATTGGCTACCTGCTCGACATTGCCCCGCGCGAGCTCGAGAAGGTCCTGTACTTCGCAGCCTCGATCGTGACCGCGGTCGACGTCCCGGCGCGGAAGAAGGACCTGAACGACCTCGAGGACAAGGTCAAGGGCGAGGCGGAGCGCATCGAGGTCGATCGCGAGGAGGCGCTTGCCGCCCTCGAGGACCGTCTCAAGCGGCGCCGCGACTACTTCGCGAAGGGGAAGGACAAGGGCTTCGACGAGGACGACGACTTCTGGGCCCGCGGCCTGTCGAACTGGGCCGAGGAGCAGGCGATGCCGACCCTCGAGGAGGCGCGCGGGCTCGCCGGCGGCATGTTCCCGGACCTGGTCTCGCAGATCACGACCGAGGACTCGAAGAAGATCCGCGAGCTCGTCCGCAACGCAGCGATCCGCGACGACCGCAAGCTGACTCCGCGGGAGCTCGAGAACGTCGCCGCCGCGGCGGAACAGATCCTCGCCGGGCTCGAACCCCTCTTCAAGCAGCAGGCGAAAGCAGCCGGCTCCAAGAAGGGCGCGATCTCCAGGCACATCAACCGCATCCTCGACGACCTGCTCGACGGCAACGAGACGCACGAGGAGGACGTGAAGTTCGTCGAGAAGGTCGACATGAAGAACCTCGACCGCGCGCGCGAGCTCGGCAACGGCCTGCTCGCGGACGTCGTCGACACGTGGGACGGCGAGCAGGACATCCGCGAGCTGACCAACGACCTGTGCCTGCGTACGGACGGAAAGATCCAGAAGGAAGACCTCGACGCGATCATCCAGTGGGCGCTGAAGGTCCGCGAGATGTACCTCGACATCGAGTCGCGGCGCGGCGACGCCCGCGATGCGGCGGTCGACTCGGTCAACCGGCTCGAGCAGACCTGGCTCCTGTTCAAGGACCTGGAGCCAAAGCTGATCGTCAACGACGAGCAGCTCTTCCGTGAGCTAAAGGACCGCTTCGGCTCCCCGTACGGGTTCGGCGTCTATTTTCGCGGCGGCATGGGCGCGGAGGCGATCCGCGACCTGCTGAAGGACCTTGACCTCAAGGCGGAGGCGGCGTCGCTGCGCGAGACGATCCGGACGGCGAAGGGCCAGAAGCAGCAGCGGGCGATCAAGCGGCTGAAGGTCGTGAACGCGTTCATCACGTCGGAGAACAAGCCAGAGTGGATGATCCTCGAGGCGATCCCGGTCATCCCGCCGGAGCTCCGGCCGATGGTGCAGCTCGACGGCGGCCGCTTCGCGACGAGCGACCTCAACGACCTGTATAGGCGTGTCATCAATCGGAACAACCGTCTCAAGCGGCTGCTCGACCTCGGCGCGCCCGAGATCATCGTCAACAACGAGAAGCGGATGCTCCAGGAGGCCGTCGACGCGCTGTTTGACAACGGCCGCCGCGGGCGCTCCGTGACGGGCCCCGGCAACCGGCCGCTGAAGTCACTGTCCGACATGCTCAAGGGCAAGCAGGGCCGGTTCCGCCAGAACCTGCTCGGCAAGCGCGTCGACTACTCGGGCCGTTCGGTGATCGTCGCCGGCCCCAGCCTGAAGCTGCACCAGTGCGGGCTACCGAAGCTGATGGCGCTCGAGCTCTTCAAGCCGTTCATCATGAGCCGGCTCGTCGAGCGGAAGTCGGTCCAGAACATCAAGGCGGCGAAGAAGTACGTCGACTCGATGACCGAGGAGGTCTGGGACGTCCTCGAGGAGGTCATCGCGGAGCATCCCGTGCTGCTGAACCGCGCCCCGACGCTGCACCGCCTCGGCATCCAGGCGTTCGAGCCGAAGCTGGTCGAAGGCAAGGCGATTCAGGTGCACCCGCTCGTCTGTCACGCCTTCAACGCCGACTTCGACGGCGACCAGATGGCCGTCCATCTGCCGCTCTCGGCGGAGGCGCAGGCCGAGGCGCGCGTGCTGATGCTCTCGTCGAACAACATCCTGTCCCCGGCCAGCGGCCGCCCTCTGGCGACGCCAACGAAGGACATGGTGCTCGGCACGTACTACCTGACGTATTGCGAGACCGACCTGACGCAGGCGTCGGCGACCGACTTCGATCCGAGGCCGCATCGGTTTGCGAGCGAGGAGGAAGTCGAGCATGCCCTCGAGGCCGAACAGGTCAAGCTGCAGGAGCCGATCGAGTTCCGCTGGAACCAGGAGCTGATCCTGACGACGCCCGGTCGCGTGATCTTCAACGCCGAGGTCGAGCGGGTGCTCGACGAGGCGGTCGAGGGCTACGAAAGCGACGAGCCGCTGCACGACTACATGAACCGCACCCTCCCGAAGCGTGAGCTCGACGCTTTCATCGCCGAGCTCGTCGACGAGTACGGCGCTCACTCGATCGCCAGTGTGCTCGACATGATCAAGACTCTGGGCTTCAAGTACGCGACCCAGGCCGGCGTGACGATCTCGAAGAACGACATCGTCATTCCGCCCGACAAGGAAAAGATCCTCGCCGAGTACGAGGACCGCGTCGAGAAGGTCGCGGCGCAGTACCAGCGCGGTCTGATCACCGACGAGGAGCGCCATGAGTCGATCGTCAGCATCTGGACGGAGGCGACCGACACCGTCGCAGATGCGATGGAGCGCACCTTCTACGAGTTGAACCCGATCTACATGATGGCCAACTCGGGTGCACGCGGATCGTCCAAGCAGATCCGCCAGCTCGCCGGCATGCGCGGCCTGATGGCGAATCCGAAGGGCGAGATCATCGAGCGCCCGATCAAGGCGAACTTCATGGAGGGCCTGTCGGTGCTCGAGTACTTCATCTCGACGCACGGCGCTCGCAAGGGCCTCGCCGACACAGCGCTCCGCACGGCTGACTCGGGCTACCTGACGCGACGGCTCGTCGACGTGTCTCAGGACGTGATCATCCGCGACGAGGACTGCAAGACGAAGGATTTCGTCGAGCTCCCGATCTTCGTCGCGGAGGGAATCAACAAGAGCGCCCTCGGCCGTGCGCTGGCCCAGGACGTTCACAAGCCCCTCTCCAGCGGCAAGCCCGGCAAGACTGTGGTGGCCGAGCGAGGCGAAGACCTCACGCTGCCCGTCCTCGAGGAAATCATCGAGGCGCTCGGCGACGACGTCGCGCGAGAGCTGCTTCTTCCCGTGCGGTCGGTGCTGAAGTGCCGCAGTGAGTTCGGCGTGTGCCGCAAGTGCTACGGCACCTTCCTCGCCACGGGCGAGATGTGCGAGATCGGCGACGCGGTCGGGATCATCGCCGCCCAGTCGATTGGCGAGCCGGGGACACAGCTCACGATGCGGACCTTCCACACGGGCGGCGTCGCCGGCGCGGACATCACGCACGGCCTCCCGCGCGTCGTCGAGATCTTCGAGGCACGGAACCCGAAGGGTGCCGCGACGCTCGCAGAAGTCAGCGGCAAGATCGAGATCGAGGACACCGACCGTGGCCCGAAGATCACGATCCATCCGGCCGACGCGAAGAAGGACGAGGAGCCCAAGGCGATCCAGCTGCCGCGGCGGACTCGCATGTACGTCACCAACGGCCAGGACGTCGAGGCGGGCGACGCCCTGCACGAGGGCTCGCAGAACCCGGCCGACCTCCTGCGACTGAAGGGCTATACCTCGACGGAGCTGTACCTCGTGGGTGAGGTGCAGAAGGTGTACAAGTCGCAGGGCGTCGAGATCCACGACAAGCACATCGAGCTGATCGTCCGGCAGATGCTGAAGAAGGTGCGGGTCGATAACGCAGGCGAGACCGATCTGCTCCCGGGCCAGCTCGTCGACAAGACGGTGCTCGACCGTGAGAACGCGCGGGTGAAGAAGGAGAAGAAGGAGCAGGCGACGTTCGAGCCGTTGATCCTGGGGATCACGAAGGCGTCGCTCGCGACCGAGTCGTTCCTTTCGGCGGCGTCCTTCCAGGAGACGACGAAGGTGCTGACCGACGCCTCGATCGAGGGCAAGATCGACCGGCTCGTCGGTCTGAAGGAGAACGTGATCATCGGCAAGCTGATCCCGGCGGCGACCGGGTTGAAGCAGTATCGGAACATCGAGATCGGCCCTTCGGACAAGGTGCCGCCGTCCGCGTACATGCGGCCGGCGACGGAGGAGCAGTTGCTGGCGGCGCTGGAGGAGATCGACTCCGACGGCGGCAATGGGATCAACCTCGACTCGCTCGGTCTTGATTTCGGCGGCCAGCCGGGTGCCGAGACCACGAGCTCGCACGAGGCCGGCGAGGCCGAAGAGGTGCCCGAGGTCGACTCGCCGCTCGACGAATAAGCGCGAGAATCCGGCGCCTTCGGCGCGCTAGGAAGAGCGCTCGATAGCGAGGCCGGCAAAGCCCGGCCTCGCGGCATTTCGACGCTACCGGGTCAGTCGGCTTCTGAAGAATCGCGTGGCGGGCGCCAGTCGACGAAGCTCGAGACGTAGACGCTCAGGAGCGCGACGGCGGTCAGCAACTCGATCATGGTTGCGCTCTTGACCACGAGAGCCTGCGCCGATTCCTTCGGGAGGCGACGTGAATGCCGTCGAGACGGCGTAGTAGAAGAAGTCCGCAAAGCGAGGATGCGGGTCGAGTCCCTTGAACGCCTCGTCCGGGTGGATGGCCCAGAGCATCAGGTAGACGAACGTCCAGAAGAGGAAGAAGGCGAGGCCGAGCATGGGCAGGCCGAGTTTCCGGAGCAGTAGCACGACGGCTTCGGTCGCCCGCCGCGAGCTCCTTTCCAGGAACGGCGGCGATCCCAAGCCGGTCGACCGGTCGAAGGGGCATCGGAGGTGATTTCGCGAGCGGGCCGAAGACGCCTCCGTTCCTCTCGCGACGGGGATAGAGGAGTAAAGCGTTTGTGAGCGAGGCCGGGGCTCGCCGCCCCCCTGGCTACTCTTAACCCCCAGTGAAGAGGCTCGGGGTCCTCGCTGTTGCCGTGGTCGCGTTCGCCCTCGCTGGTGGGACGGGTGCGCGCGCGCAGCAGCTCCAGGCGAACCCTCGACGACGCCGGTCTGGCTCGATTTTGCCGACGGCTCCGTCCCGTTCTGGAACCTGTTCGCCAAGCCGGGCGTGGTGGCGATGGCCTCGAACTTCATCTTCCCTCCGAAGCTTCGCGCCGCCGGGGCCCAGACGGTGTACTTCGACCTCTACCTGGCCCGGCGGGTCGGCAAGCCGAACGCGCCGGCCGATCCCGCCACGATCGTCGCCAAGGCGAACACTTTCTACGAGTACGCCGCCAAGGCGATGGACTGCTCGAATCCAGTGATCGCCGAGAACGAGCTCAACGGCGCGTGGCTCGCGTCGCCATGGTCACCCACGAACGCGCAGTATCGGGCAAACGTTCTCCTCTTCCTGCAGACCCTGCGAGCGCGCGGTGCGCAGCCATGGCTCCTGGTCAACAGCAAGCCGTACACGGCAGGCGAGGCGTTCGACTGGTGGCGCCAGGTGGCCGACGTCGCCGGCATCGTCCGCGAGGTCTACTTCCCGGCTCCGCTGATCTACAAGCAGGGCCCGATCGCGGGTAACCGGACGCTGCGGCAATCCTTTCGCGCGGGCATCCTCGACTTTACGAAGATCGGGATCCCGGTCTCGAAGCTGGGGATCTTCCTCGGCTTCCAGACGACGAAGGGCACCGGCGGCCGGGAAGGGCTCGCGGCCCAGCCCTGGTACCGCACAGTGAAGTGGCAAGCCTTGGCAGCCCGCTACGTCGCCCAGGAGATGAAGTTCCATTCGATCTGGTCTTGGGGCTGGGCGCAGTGGACGACGACGCCGGGCGAGCAGGATCCGGCGAAGTGGCGCGCGGCCTGCGTCTACCTCTGGGCCCGCGACGCGAAGCTTTGCAACGGCCCGAAGGTGGCGGGCATAGGTTTCGTGAAATCACGGACGGAAGGGCAGCCGTATCTGACGCGTGGTTTCCGCTGCAAACTTGGCAACACGGCTGTGCGCTGGTCCGCGATCAACCCGATCCTGAAGCTGACCGGCGACCCGGAGCTCGCGTTCTCCAACGCCTTTGCACGGGCCGTCCAGCAGCGCATCGTGCAGGTCAGCTACGGCGACATTCTCGCTGCGGAGCGATCGATCATCGCTGCCCGCTTCGGTGGTTCGCGCGGCGCGTACCGGGCCGCCATAGCCGAGGCCCACACGAACATTTCTGTCGCCCGCAGCATCATCGGAGACGAGCTGCGGCGGGCACGGATTGAAAAGGGCTTCAAGGTTGCGTGGCCGTCCGCGCGTCAGATCGCCGACTTCCACGAGACCTACGGAGAACTGCAGGCGCGCTTCGTCGAGGCGAAGGCGGATGCGGCGTGGCTCGGCGGCAGGCGGACTGGCTACGCGCTGGCGACGACGGCGCCGCCGCAGCTGATGGGCCTCTCGTCAGGTCGCTGGGCTGCGGTCTGGTCGCCGACGGGAACCGTTCGCGTACGGCCCGTCGGTGCTCCGCAGCCGCTCGGCTCGCTCCCGCTCGGAAACGTCCGCACCTCGATCCGCGCGGCGCTGATCGCACAGGCCCGAGAGGATCGCTTCCCCTCCTGGCTCACAACCGAGCAGCTCCGCACGTTCCCGGAGGCGATCTGCTGGCGCGATCAGTTCCCGGAGCTCGGGGAGGTCGATCTGACGAACTACCTGCCGTTTCTGTCGCTGACCGCGTAGGCGCCGGTCAAGCAGGTCCCAATTTGGGCGCGCTCGCCGCGACAACCCGACCCTTGCCGCCCTCCTTCGCGCGGTAGAGAGCGTCGTCCGCGCGCTGGAAGAACGAGGCGGGGTCGTCCTCGGCGCGGAGCTCCGCGACGCCCGCAGAGAGGTAGAGCTTTCCGGCCTGGCCGATCGGCCTGGAGGAGACCGTGTTCTGGATTCGCCGGTAGAGCTGGTCGGCGTCCTCGATCGATGACTCCGGCAGGATCACCCCGAACTCGTCTCCCCCGACCCTGCAGGCGACATCCGCCGTCCGGACGACTCCGCGCACACGCTCGGCCGCCTCTGACAGGACCCCATCCCCGGCGAGGTGGCCGATCCGGTCGTTGACCTCCTTGAAGTCATCGACGTCGAAGATGATCAGGGACAGCTTGCGCTCGTAGCGGTGGGCCCTCGCGCACTCGCGGGAAAGCGTCTCGTGGAAGAAGCGGCGGTTGTGCAGCCCCGTCAGCGCGTCGAGGTCGGCGAGCTGGCGAGCCTCCCGGAACCTGCGCGCATTTTCGATCGCGGGCCCCGCCCTGAGTGCGAGCGTCTCGAGCTGGCGAACCTCCTCATCGGAGTAGGAGTAGCCCTTCGAGCGCGTGAAGACGGTCAGGTAGCCGAGCGTCGCCGTCTCGCCGGGCAGAGGGACGGCGAGTCCGGCGTGGATGATGTCCTCGTCCTCGTCATCCTGCGCCTCGCGCTCGAGTTCGGGATACATGTAGGACATGGTGATCGAGCGTGCGAGCCGGCCGTCGGGAGGGCCGGTGATCGCATGCCTTTCAGCCTCCTCCACCGAGAGACCCAGGGTCGCTACGAGTGGCTTGCCACCCTGCGGATCGGGCAGCATGACCAAGGCCGCGTCGGCTCCGCCCAGCGCACCCGCGGCCTCAAGAGTCCGCGAGAGGACCTCGTCCAGATCGATCGAGCCTGCGAGCTCTCCGAAGATCCGGCTGCGGCGGCCTTCCTCCTCGGCCCGCTCGAGTGCGCCTGCCAGCTCCCGCCCGAGCTCGTCCATCCGGGTGTTCAGGGTCGCCACGACCTCGGCGACCCGTTCGTCCGTGCTCGTATCCGAGCGCCAGCGCACGACGAGCAGGGCCAGAAGAAGCACCACGAGGGCGCCCAAGCCCACACTGATTCCGATCAGAACGGTTGTAGTCATCGGCTTGCCGCAGGCGGGGTGAAACCCACCGACTCAGTGGCCGACTCACTGTAGTGGCGCTCGGCGAGTGTGACCACCGTTTTAAAACAGGAAAACCGCAGCGCCGCGGACACTCGAAAACGGCCCGAGAGACCCCGTGGTTTAGCTCCAGGAGCGGGATTCGGCCGTTTGCGGGCACCCACGCCTTTCGGTACCATGCTTCGTCCGGTTGGCAGGGCCAGCGGCCCGGCCGACCTTTGTTGTGTGAACGCAAGCACTCTCTGAGATCCGGAGGTCCATGCCCACCGTCAACCAACTCGTCCGCAAGGGTCGAACCACCCCGAAGGGGAAGACGAAGACCCCTGCCCTCGGCGGGGCGCCCCAGAAGCGTGGCGTCTGCACGCGCGTGTTTACCCATACCCCGAAGAAGCCGAATTCGGCACTTCGGAAGGTTGCGCGCGTCCGCCTGACGAACCAGACGGAAGTCACGACCTACATCCCGGGCGAGGGGCACAACCTGCAGGAGCACTCGGTCGTGCTCGTCCGGGGCGGCCGGGTCCGGGACCTGCCGGGCGTGCGTTACAAGGTCATCCGCGCCGCCCTCGATACCGCGGGCGTGTCCGACCGCAAGCAGGGCCGCTCGAAATACGGCGCCAAGAAGGGCTCGTAGTCATGCCCCGCCGCGCAGAGATCCAGGTACGGCCGGTCGAGCTGGATCCCGTCTTCAACTCCGCGCTGGTCACGCAGGTGATCAACAAGGTGATGACCCAGGGCAAGAAGTCGACGGCCGAAAAGATCGTCTACGACGCGCTCGAGCGCATCGGCGAGAAGACCGGCAAGCCGCCGGTGGAGGTGTTGGAGCAGGCCGTGAAAACAGTCACTCCCGTGCTCGAGGTCAAGAGCCGGCGCGTCGGCGGCGCCAACTACCAGGTGCCGGTCGAGGTGCCGCAGCGCCGCGCACGGACGCTGGCCGTCCGCTGGCTCGTCGACTTCGCGCGCGCCCGCCGCGAGAAGGGCATGGTCGACAAGCTGTCGGCCGAGATCCTCGACGCGCTGAACCAGCAGGGCGGCGCGTTCAAGCGCAAGGACGACGTCTACCGGATGGCGCAGGCCAACAAGGCCTTCGCGCACTACAGGTGGTGAGGACGATCGCTGTCGACACCAAGAGCGGAGTCGCTCTCGACCGCGTCCGGAACATCGGGATCATGGCCCACATCGATGCGGGCAAGACGACGACGACCGAGCGGATCCTCTACTACACCGGCCGCACCCACAAGATGGGCGAGGTGCACGAGGGCGCCGCGACGATGGACTGGATGGCGCAGGAGCAGGAGCGTGGCATCACGATCACGTCTGCTGCGACGACGGCGTTCTGGCGGGATTTTCGCATCAACATTATCGATACGCCCGGGCACGTGGACTTTACGATGGAGGTTGAGCGAAGCCTCCGCGTGCTCGACGGAGCGATCGCCATCTTCGACGCTGTCGCCGGCGTTCAGCCCCAGTCGGAAACGGTCTGGCGACAGGCGGAGCGCTACCGCGTGCCGCGGATTGCCTTCATCAACAAGATGGACCGCACCGGCGCCGACTTCTTCGCCTCCCTCCAGTCGATGGTCGACCGCCTAGGCGCGCACCCCGTGCCGGTCCAGTTGCCCGTCGGGCAGGAAGAGCATCACCGGGGCATCCTCGACCTCGTCGAGATGCGCTCGATCACCTGGGCCGACGATCTCGGCATGAAGATGGAGACCGGCGACGTTCCGCCGGAGCTCGCCGAGCAGGCACACGAGTACCACCACCAGCTGATCGACTCGGTCGCCGAGTTCGACGACGAGCTGACGGAGACGTACCTGATGGACGAGGAGTCCGTGACGCCCGACATGATCCGGCGCGCGCTCCGCAAGGGGACGCTCGCGAACAAGATCACTCCGGTGTTGCTCGGCTCCGCCTTCAAGAACAAGGGCGTGCAGCCACTGCTCGACGGCGTCATCGACTACCTGCCGAGCCCGCTCGACGTCCCGCCCGTCCACGGCATCGACCCGCGTACCGAGCACGAGCTCTCGCGCCGGGCGGCGCCGGACGAGCCGTTCTCGGCCCTGGCCTTCAAGGTCATGTCCGATCCCTACGTCGGCAAGCTCACGTACTTCCGCGTCTACTCCGGCCACCTCAAGGCCGGCGACCGCGTCCTCAACACGACGACCGGCAAGACCGAGCGGATCGGGCGCATCCTCCAGATGCACGCGAACCACCGTGAGGAGCGGGAGGAGATCGGCGCGGGCGAGATCGCCGCAGGCGTCGGTCTCAAGGACACGACAACGGGCGACACGCTGGCGACGGAAACGGCGCCGATCAAGCTCGAGTCGATGGTCTTCCCGGACCCCGTCATCTCGGTCGCCGTGGAGCCGAAGTCGAAGGCCGACCAGGACAAGCTCGGAGCGGGCCTGCAGCGGCTGGCCGACGAGGACCCGACCTTCCGCGTGCGCACCGACGACGAGACCGGCCAAACCCTCATCGCCGGCATGGGCGAGCTGCACCTCGAGATCATCGTCGACCGCCTCAAGCGCGAATTCAGCGTCGACGCGAACGTGGGCCGGCCTCAGGTCGCCTACCGCGAGACGATCGGCAAGCCGGTTGAGAAGGTTCGCGGCCGCTTCGTCCGTCAGACCGGCGGCCGCGGGCAGTACGGAGACGCCGTCATCAACGCGGAGCCGATGGATCCGGGTGACGGTTACGAGTTCGTGGACAAGATCGTCGGCGGAAAGATTCCGAAGGAGTACATCCCGGCAATCGACCTGGGTATCCAGGAGGCGATGGAGTCCGGGGTGCTCGCGGGGTATCCCGTTGTCGACATCCGCATCGAGCTCATCGACGGCTCGTACCACGACGTCGACTCCAGCGAGATCGCCTTCAAGGTTGCCGGCTCCATGGCCTTCAAGGAGGCGATGAAGCGCGGCAAGCCGAAGCTCCTCGAGCCTGTGATGGCGGTCGAGGTGATCAGTCCCGAGGACTACCTGGGCGACGTGATGGGGAACCTCAACTCCCGGCGCGGACGCGTCGAGAGCCTCGAGCCTGTCGGCAACGCACAGGTGATCAAGGCGATCGTTCCTCTCGCGGAGATGTTCGGGTACGCGACCGATCTCCGTTCGATGACGCAGGGTCGCGCCGAATTCACGATGCAATTCGAACGTTATGAGGAAGTTCCGCAGTCGATCGCGGCCGAGCTGGTCACGAGCGACGCGTAAGAGCAAGGAAGGAGAAGCATGGCCAAGCAGAAGTTCGAGCGCACCAAGCCGCATCTCAACGTCGGGACGATCGGTCACATCGACCATGGCAAGACGACGCTGACCGCGGCGATCACCAAGGTGCTCGCGGAGCAGGGGACCAACACCGACATTCGTTCGTTCGAGTCGATCGACAACGCGCCGGAGGAGAAGGCGCGCGGGATCACGATCAACACCTCACACGTCGAGTACGAGACCGAGAAGCGCCATTACGCGCACGTCGACTGCCCCGGGCACGCCGACTACATCAAGAACATGATCACGGGGGCCGCCCAGATGGACGGCGCGATCCTCGTCGTGTCGGCGGCCGACGGTCCGATGCCGCAGACGCGCGAGCACATCCTGCTCGCCCGTCAGGTGGAGGTGCCGGCGATGGTCGTCGCGCTGAACAAGGCGGACATGGTCGACGACCCCGAGCTGCTCGAGCTCGTCGAGATGGAAGTGCGCGAGCTGCTGTCGAAGTACGACTTTCCGGGTGACGACACCCCGGTCGTCCAGGTCTCGGCGCTGAAGGCGCTCGAGGGCGACGGCGAGTGGGTTCCGAAGATCCTCGAGCTCATGGCGGCCGTCGATTCGTACATCCCGGAGCCGGAGCGCGACGTCGACAAGCCGTTCCTGATGCCGATCGAGGACGTCTTCACGATCACGGGCCGCGGAACCGTCGTCACCGGCCGGATCGAGCAGGGGAAGATCAAGTCCGGCGACGACGTCGAGATCGTCGGCATCCACCCGGAGGTCGAGAAGACCGTCGTCACCGGCCTCGAGATGTTCCAGAAGACGCTCGACTTCGCCCAGGCGGGCGACAACGCGGGCGCACTTCTGCGCGGTGTGAAGCGTGAGGAGGTCGAGCGCGGCCAGGTGCTGGCGAAGCCCGGTTCGATCACGCCGCACACGCACTTCAAGGCCGAGGTCTACGTCCTCTCGAAGGACGAGGGCGGACGACACACGCCGTTCTTCAACAACTACCGCCCGCAGTTCTACTTCCGCACGACGGACGTGACGGGCGCGATCAAGCTCCCGGAGGGCCAGGAGATGGTCATGCCGGGCGACAACACGAACATGGAGGTCGAGCTGATCCAGC